>OFOU01000001.1_pt1 | contig 359174 bp, 335 predicted proteins | sample 1542061 | NCBI WGS metagenome assembly OFOU01 (sample SAMN04209239, study PRJEB22552) | human gut metagenome | biome: gut; material: feces | host: Homo sapiens | place: USA: Oklahoma
CTCGCCCGCACATTCGTTTTTGGTTATTGTTCAGTTTTCAAGGTTCTGCCTGCCGCCGCATTTCGGCGACTTGTATATAATAGCATTCCCCGTTACTTCTGTCAACACCTTTTTTGTAACATTTTTTATATTTTTGCATGATACACCAGGCAGCGTTGGCAACGTCTCCCGCTTGACTACAAGCCATTCCCCAGTTATTTTTTTGAAAAAATAACTGTTTATTGCATTGTCCGCCGTCCAAAAACGCTTCTATAATAGTTTACCTTTTACTGAATTTACAAATCCTGCCACACTAAAAATAAAAATCCGGTTTTGCCTTCTACAGCAAAACCGGATTCGAACAACTTAATCCAAACTATTATTCCCGATGTGCCTCCATCGAACGGCTGGCAATAATATCTACTCCCAATCCCAGAATATTTTCTACAATAATCTGGCCTTCAGTCACCGGAGCCTTTACGGCTATTTGGCGCAATGCCGCAGCACAATCCAAAATACGTTCTTTAGGCAGTGTAGTTTTAGATACGACGGGCAATAATGGTAAAAGTCCTCCTTTTACCTGTACGGTACTTGTCAGCATCCGCCTGGGGGCAACTACTTCATCATGGGCATATTTAGGACCACGGGGGCAGGTATTACCGGTAACACTTGTTACCGCACCGTCTTCTATAGTAACAGTCATCTCACAACCCAAAGGGCACATGATACAGTTCATTATACGAGTTTCTACAGCCATTTTTATGCCTCCTTGTTCAATGCCACAGTCAAAGTTTCTCCGATAAGCGCTGTCTTTTCTGCTGGAATATCGACAGCAATCATTTCACTTGGCTTGGCAACAGGCAGCATTTTTGTCAAAATGACATTTTCGCCGCTCTTTACTTCTAATTTTACTTTACGTTCCGGATTGGCAACACGCATAAATAAACGTGCTTTTTCACCATTTTCTGGCAGAGACAGTCTTTGCGGTACACATGTACGTACTCCGTTCGAGGCAATCACATTTACTGTACGCAAGTCGCCATCCAATTTTTCCTGCGCATCTAACGCTGCAAATTTACCTGCTATTTCCGCTTCTTCCGAAACAAAATCTACCAGGTCGTGTACATGTACAACATTGCCGGCAGCATAAAAACCAGGAAGACTGGTACGGCGGCGTTGGTCTACGATAGGGCCGCTGGTCAGAGGATGCATCTCTAAATCCAAACTGCGCGATAGTTCATTTTCCGGAATCAAGCCGACAGAAAGCAGTAAAGTATCACATTCAATATCAAATTCAGTCCCGGCAATCGGCTGCATTTTTTCGTTGACCTTTGCTACAGTTACACCGGTAACGCGATCACGTCCGTGGATCTTTGTGATAGTATGGGAAAGATACAAAGGAATATCATAATCATCAAGACACTGCACTATATTACGGGTCAAACCATTGGAAAACGGGCAGATTTCCAAAACGGCCTGCACTTTACAGCCTTCCAGGCTCATTCTCCTCGCCATGATTAATCCAATATCACCGCTGCCTAAAATTACTATTTTATGTCCAGGCAGATAACCTTCCATATTGACCATCCGCTGCGCCGCTCCGGCAGTAAAAACACCGGCCGGCCGTTCACCCGGAATTCTGATCGCACCGCGTGTACGTTCGCGGCAGCCCATAGTCAGAATAACGGTTCTGCCTGCAATTTTCAGCAGTCCATGTTCAGGGCTGACTGCAATTACCGTTTTGTCCTGCAAAACTTCCAAAACCATCGTATCAACCAAGGTTTCTATTTCCGGTTTATCTTTGATCATTTCAATGCAACGATAAGCATATCCGGGTCCAGTCAGCTCTTCTTTAAAATGATGCAAGCCAAAACCATTATGAATGCACTGCTGCAGAATGCCGCCTAATTCCCGGTCACGCTCAATAACCAAAATACTTTCAGCACCATTCTGCCAAGCGCTATAAGCAGCAGAAAGTCCAGCCGGACCACCGCCGACAATAATTACGTCATATAAATTTTTCATTTTTATGCTTCCCCCTCATCTGCAGAGTTTTTTTCATAAAACAAATGAGAATCAGCACGTTCTTTTAAAACTTCCGGTACGGGTATACCCAGTTCCCGTGCCAGGATCTGGGTAACGCGCGGACCGCAGAAACCGCCCTGACAGCGTCCCATACCGGCACGCGTACGGCGTTTAACACCGTCAACTGTTTTAGCTCCGCAGGGCGCTTTGATAGCAGCGATAATCTCCGCTTCCGTGACCGTTTCACAACGACAGATAACACGGCCATACAATCTATTTTTTTCAATAAGCTTTGCCTGCTCCTCATGTGACAATCTATGAAAAAGAGGATTTTGCGGTAAAGCAGCTTTAAAATCAGCTTTTACAGCGGCCGGACAATATGCCAACACAGCTTCAACAATCATTTCGGCTACTGCCGGAGCAGCTGTCAGTCCAGGCGATTGCATCCCTGCAGCATTAAACAAACCTGCTACAGGTGAAGCGCCGATGACAAAATCTCCGCTGCCGGAAACTGCACGCAGCCCTGCAAATTCAGTAATCGAAGCACCCATCGGCAAATTTGGAATCAGTTTTCTGGCAGAATTCATAATTTCGTCCATCCCTGTCAGAGTAACGGCAGTATCTTCCTTATTCTCCATATCCTGTGCATTAGGACCGATAAATGTATTGCCATGCGTAGTCGTACAGATCAGTATACCTTTAGACTTTTTATTAGGTGTTGGGAAAACAACGCCTTTAACCAAACTGGCTGCAGCAGTTTTATCAAAAAGAATATATTCGCCGCGGCGCGGATGAATAGTGAAGCTTTCATCGCCAGCCAAACGAGCGATACCATCTGCATAAACACCACCGGCATTTATGACACAAGCAGCCTTGATCAAACCTTTTGAAGTTTCTACAGCCGTAATTCTGCCAGCTTCCTTAATAAATCCAGTTACACGGCAGTCCGTAACTACTTCAGCGCCATTCTGCACTGCACATTGCGCAAAAGCCACAGCCATGGCAAAAGGCCAGCAAACGCCTGCCGACGGCGCCCATAAAGCGCCAACAACTGTTGTCAGATTTTTTTCTTTGGCTAAAACTTCTTCTCTATTTAAAATACGCAGGCCTTCAACGCCGTTTTTCTGACCGCGTTCCAATAATTCCTGTAAAGTCTGCATTTCTTCTTCACTGGTAGCAGCAACAAGAGAACCTGTCCATTCAATATCCAGACCTAATTCTTTTTGCAGCTCATGATATAATTTATTGCCGCGTACATTAGTAACTGCTTTTAAACTGCCTGTCGGCGCGTCAAAACCAGCATGTAAAATAGCACTGTTAGCTTTCGTAGTACCTGCAGCAAGGTCCGGTTCTTTTTCAACAAGCACGCATTTTAAATCATACTTCGACAACTCACGCAGAATTGCAGTACCAACAATACCGCCGCCGATAACAACGACATCCGCTGTTTTGAAAAATTCCATCATTTCACATCCTAAACAAAAATTCTAAGTTATACTTAGTAATTTTATCACATTCTTTACAAAAAAAGAACTTACTTTATAGTTTTTACAAGAAAAATTTCATTTTTTGTCACCCACGGGACTTTTAAAGTCCCTATTGCTTAAAAAAATATCCTGTCAAATTTGACAGGATATTTTAAAAATTATTTTACAGCTTTATCCGGAAAAATTTTATTTAAAAAATCTATACATTTATCACTCACCGGCGTCAGTAAAACCCAACTCAAACCAACCAAAGAAATACTTAAAGAACCTACAACAATATCTGTAAACCAGTGCGCTCCGGCCATAATACGCGGCAGCATAAAAATTATTAAAATAATGCAGCTGACGGCAAAAGCTTTTTTGCCAAAATATCTCAGCATGAAACCGGCATAAATCATCAGCATCAGACCATGATCGCCTGGAAAACTGTCGCCAGAATAATCCTTAGTTTTAAAAACCAGCATTTTACTGACACGATGAATATTTTCAAAAAATCCTGTCGGACTGCATCGCTGTACAGGAATCAAATGCCCCAGCTGATTTAATATTACCGCAAAAAACAGCATCGTGACACCGATAAACCACATTTTTCGTTTACCTAAATGATCCTGTTTAGAATAATAATAACCATATAATGCCAACATAGCCATTAAAGAAATTATATCGAAATGACGTACATTAGTCAGACCGACAAAATAAGTAAAAGAGCTTTCAGGTTGAAGCTGTTCATTAAAGTAATAGAAAATGCTTTTATCCAATGTAAACCAAAAACCATGTTCAGCAGGTAAATACCAGCTAAAAAATATTGTTAAACCTACAGCATTTAAAAATATAATTTTTCCTAAGTTTTTTCCCACTTCCGACTCCTTTTACTGCGCCTCTTTCTGCAAGTCCTTCAACAATTCCTGTTGTTTGCCTGCATCTAATAACTTAATCATTTTATTTTCCACTATTCTTACAGCTGCTGCATCAATAGCGGCTGTTGTCAATTTATTTGTTTTTACAGCTTCCAGTACACCCTGATAAACCTGCTGCTGATGTTCATAATTATGACAAACCAGCAAAACATCAACTCCGGCCTGAACTGCTGCAACCCCCATTTCACGAAAACCATACATACTTGTTAAAGCTCCCATTTCCATATCATCTGTAATGACGATACCCTGAAAACCAAGCTCATTACGCAGAAAATTATTGATTACCTGAGGTGAAACACTGGCCGGCAATGTATCCAGTCCTGTATAAATCAAATGCCCTACCATAACCATAAAATCCTGGTTGTCAAAATTTTGGATAATATTTTTAAATGGTATTGTGTCTTCCTGCAATAAAATCTCTTTAGAAGCTGTAATCCGATATTGTTCTGTATGCGGATCGACCTCACTTTTTCCCATACCGGGGAAATGTTTCAAGCTGTAAATAATTCCTGCCTGATCATAACCACGGCAGGCCGCTTCGGTAAACTTGCTCACGGACGCAGCATCGTGCCCATAAGATCTTCCATAAGGAATACCAATATCCAAAACAGGAGCAAAATTTACATTGAAACCAATCGTCTCCAATTCCATAGCCGTCTGGTAAGCCCAGCGACGTGCATCTTCAGGAGTGCCCTGTTCAGCTATTCTGGCTGCTGCAGGAGCAACGGTCAACCCCTGCTTCATTCTGGCAACCATCCCGCCTTCCTGGTCAACACATAAATAAAGCGGTAATTTATTATATTCTTTATTCAGTCGCTGCAGGTTAGCATTCAGTCCTGTAACCTGATATTTATTATTCATATTGCGGTCAAATAAAATCACGCCGCCAACATGATAATCTCGCAGCATGCTCAACGCACCCTCGTCTATTTCCGTACCATCAATACCGATCAGCAGCATTTGTCCGATTTTTTCTTCTAAACTCATATCGGCAACCATTTTTACAGCCGCATCATGCAATGTCGGATTTTTTACTTCCGATTTAGGTTCAGCACTCTGCCCACAGCCAGTAAACAAAAAAACCGTCATAAAAACTATAAAAGCCAGTCCTCTGCCGGCAGAAAATATTCTTTTCATAGTTACCTCATTTCTAAAATTTAGCTATATGTATATTTTAACATATTTTCTTTAATTTTTACAAATAGTTTTCAATCGTCTCTCTTGAAAAATTGACAGCTTCATTCGATTAAATTAGAATAAAATTAAAAAGAAAAGCAGGTGATAACTAATGAAACGTATTCTTTATCTGACCTTAACTATCATGCTTTGTCTGACATTTTTTACTGCTGTAACCTGGGCTGAGGAAAAAGCTTCTGCCGCCTCAGATAAAATTCTGAGCCAACAGCAAGTCGATGAGCTTTTGCAGGCTGATGATAATCCGGCTGCTTATGTTAAGATAGACGAAGATGCTTACAAGGTCTATCCCGATTTTAAAGATAAAAAAGCAGTCCGTAAAGAACTGTTAAAAAATCTTCCTACTAACAAAGTGCTTTATTTACTGACAGCCAGTGAGCAGACTTTCACTCTGGCTTTTGATGTAGTAAAGGATCTGGAAAAATCAGGCCGTCTTTATGATAACAGCCGTTATATGGGTGGTAAAGATGATTCTGATGCCGGCGCTGAAAACATAAAGGCAAATATTCATAAGTTCTGGTTTATGAAAATCCCCCGCGGCAGCACTGTTTATGATGACGGTGTAAATGTTGGTATCGGAATCGGTATCGGCCGGCGACATCGCGGCGGTATCGGTATCGGCTGGTAAAATTTATACAAAAAAGAAAAAGCCCTGCTCAGCAGGGCTTTTTTATTTTATTCTTCTGTAGCCTGGGATGTTTCTATGATCTCATCAGAAACATCGACTGTTTCCGTCTGCACATCATCTGTTATTACTTCTTCTGTAACGTCATCTTCAGCCTGCTGAACGGCAGCCAAAGAAACTACTTTATCATCATCATTCAATGTCATCAGTTTAACGCCCTGAGCATTACGTCCAAATTGGGAAATGCCTTCGACGTCAATACGGATAATGATGCCGGCAGCAGTTATCATCATAATCTCCTGCCCCGGAGTAATAACCTTCATTCCAATCACAATGCCGGTCTTTTCATTTACTTTGATATTTATTACGCCCTTACCACCACGAGTCTGTTTGCGATACTCGCTGACAGAGGTGCGTTTACCAAGTCCCTGCTCAGTCGCAGTCAATACTTCACTGTTTTCACTGGTCACGCTGTCCATAGCAACAACTTCATCACCATAATTCAGCTGAATACCGCGTACACCGTGAGCAGTACGTCCCATAGGACGCACATCCTGTTCATCAAAACGGATCGCAATACCGTTTCTGGTAGCCAGAATGATTTCTGAATTGCCATCAGTCAATTCTACACCAATAAGCTGTTCATTTTCATCCAGAGTAATAGCAATCAATCCAACCTTACGTGCACTGTTAAAATCTTCCAGATTGGTCTTTTTGACTGTCCCTTTATCTGTAGCCATAAACATATACTGCTCTGTCTTAAACTCTTTCACCGGGATAACTGCTGTAATCTTTTCTCCCTGCTCAATAGGCAACAGATTGATAATCGCCGTTCCCTTAGCTGTACGTCCAGCTTCGGGAATTTCATAGCCTTTTTGCCGATAAACACGACCTTTATTGGTAAAGAAAAGAATATTATGATGAGTTGTCGACAGGAACAAATGCTCTGCACAATCGTCATTTTTCTTACCGCTGCCACCGGTTTTGCCGACACCGCCGCGTTTTTGATTACGGAAATTATCAAGAGTCTGACGTTTGATATAACCCTGATGGCTGATCGTTATGACAATATCTTCTTCAGCGATCAGATCTTCCATATCCATGGAAGAAGTATCATGTGAAAGAATCGTACGACGTGCGTCGCCGAATTTCTTTTTCATTTCCAACAGATCTTCTTTAATAATATTGAGGACTTTTTGCTCATCTGCCAAAACGCTCTCCAACCAATCAATCGTTTCCATAACGTCGATATATTCATCGTCGATTTTTTTACGTTCCAAACCTGTTAAACGCTGCAGACGCATATCCAAAATAGCCTGAGCCTGACGCAGGCTTAAAGTAAATTTTTCTACTAACGCAGTTTTAGCAATATCTGCATTAGCACTGCTGCGGATAGTATTGATAACTGCATCCAGATTATCCAGGGCAATTTTCAAACCTTCCAAGATATGAGCGCGGTCTTTGGCTTTACCTAATTCATATCTTGTACGACGGGTGATAACTTCTTTTTGATGGTTAAGATAGTGGACAAGGATTTCTTTCAGATTTAAAACCCGAGGATGCCCGTCAACCAAAGCCAGCATGATAATACCGAAAGAATCCTGTAATTTGGTATGTTTATATAATTGATTTAAAATAACATCAGGAACAACGTCATTTCTTAATTCGACAACGATACGCATACCACGGCGGTCAGATTCATCACGCAAATCAGTAATGCCTTCGATCACACCGTCTTTAACTAATTGAGCAATACTTTCGATCAGACGGGCTTTATTGACCTGATAAGGAATTTCCGTAACAACGATGCGGTGCTTGCCCTTCTGCATGGGTTCTATTTCTGCCTGTGCGCGGATTTTTACTATACCACGGCCGGTAGTATAAGCGCTGCGGATGCCTTCGGTTCCAAGGATCGTAGCTCCGGTAGGAAAATCAGGACCCTTGATTGCTGTCATCAATTCCGGTATTTCTATATCAGAATTGTCGATCAGCATAATCAATCCGTCAACTACTTCACTCAGATTATGCGGTGGGATATTGGTGGCCATGCCTACAGCAATGCCGGCACTGCCATTAATGAGAAGAGCAGGTACCTTCGCCGGTAAAACGCTTGGTTCTTTCAGCGATTCATCATAGTTAGGCACAAAATCAACAGTTTCTTTTTCAATATCTTCCAGCATAACTTCAGCAACCTTGGCCATACGCACTTCCGTATAACGCATAGCAGCAGCCGAGTCACCGTCGACACTGCCGAAGTTGCCATGACCGTCTACCATCAGATAGCGTGTCGAAAAATTCTGTGCCAAACGTACTATGGCATCATAAACGGAAATATCACCGTGAGGATGATATTTACCGAGAACTTCACCAACGATACGGGCAGATTTTTTATAAGGCTTGTTGGATGCCATACCGGCTTCCTGCATTGCATATAAAATTCTGCGGTGTACCGGTTTTAAACCGTCACGTACATCAGGCAAAGCACGCTGCACGATAACGCTCATTGCGTAATCGATATAGGATTTTTGCATTTCTTCTTCAATGTAGACCGGTAAAACTTTACCAGTACCTGTCTCTAAATCCACAATATCACCTCAACATCTCATAATTACTTAAACAACAATTCATAAACCTGCTTGCCTATTAAAAGCGTGGTTACGATCAAATAAAGCGGTTTAACATAAGAAGCACCATGCCTGATAGCCATACGGGAACCAAAATAAGCACCTATCACCATGGCAAAGCCCATCAAAAGACCATAAGTCCACAAAACTGAACCACTTAAAGTAAAAGACAACAGCGCTCCGATACCACTGGCAAAATTCAGGGCCTTAGCATTACCGGCTGCCGTTACAAAATCATAACCCAAAAATAAAAATCCAAAAATCAGGAACGAACCTGTTCCCGGACCAAAAAAACCATCATAAAAGCCAATACCAAAGGCCATTACTACAGACCCAAGCAAGGCTGCCAATCCCAATTGTTTAACTGCCGATACATCGCCCCAGTCTTTACGACGGTAGGTGTAAACAGCAACTGCGACTAAAAGGACAACGATCACATTTTTCATCAGCTGTTCCGGCAGAAGATAAACTACATAAGCACCTAAAGCCGATCCGAGAAAAGAAAGCGGCATCAGACTTATGGCAACCTTTTGATTGATCTTTCCTGCACGCCAAAAAGAAAAAACACTCATCAAACCGCCCATAGAAGCAGCCAGCTTATTAGTTCCCAAAGCAAAATTTACAGGCAACCCTAGGGCCAGTAATGCCGGCGTAGAAATTAAACCGCCTCCGCCAACAGTTGAATCGATAAATGCGGCTATAAATCCTGCTAACAATAAAAAAGCAATCGTACTTGGATCTAAAATTTCCAAAAATTTCCCCTCGCCCATCACCAAGCTTAAAGTTTATATTTAAGATAAAAACCTACGCGACCCTGATTACAGGTAAAAACCACTTTTTCCTGTTCAACCATATTACTGATAGCATAAGGATGAGCTGAAAGCAGTGGCGCATACTCCAAATTCCATTGAACGCCCTGCAAAGTAACTTCATTGCAATCTGTTAATGGCAGCAACGACAAAGCTTCTATATTTTCAGGACTGAAAGGTTTGAAAATCAAACTTTCATCCTTTTGGAGCAGTAATAAAATTTCCTGTTCATCAGCCATAACAACCTGCACATCACGTTGAATTTTATAATTCAGCAAAGAAAAAACATTACTGTACAAATGATCAAATCTGCCGCCCCAAATACCGCTGGCAACAATATTTACAGCTTCCGGCATAGCTGCCAGTAAAAGCTGTAAGTCTGTATCATCTTTCAGAGGATCATGCAGAAGTATTTTTACTCCTGAAAGCTGTGCTTTTTCCCAGCAGTCTTTTGCCGCACTATCAGCATCGCCGCATAACCAAACAGGTTTTAAATTATTTTCACAGCAGCATTCGATCCCTTTATCAGCACAGTAAATATCTTTAGATGCAGCTATTTGCACCAGCCATTCGGACGCAGGCTTTCTACCTCCGGCCAATAATAAAGCTGTAGAAGAACCCTGCCTGGAAGTTTTTATTTCCAGCTCTCCCTGAGGCAAAAGTAGCTTCCAATTCTCCATTACCTTAAATCCTTCTTTTTAGCAGGTGCAGGTTTAATTATGATTTGTCCCTGTTCCTTATAAATTTTCCAGACAACGTCACCATTACCATTTTTAAACCAATCCATGCTTATTTCCAGCAAATACTGATTTAATTTTTCTTGAGCTTCAGCAGGTAATAATAATTCTTTCGCTGCTGCAGCTTTATTTTTCATTTTAGAAGAAACTATTTTTTCATCAGCATCAAAAGCATTTTCAAAGCTTTCTTTTTCTACATAGCCTTTAAACATTTCTTCATCAGAAAGATTTTTTTTGATTTTCATAATGACCTCCGTAATTACAGGTCCAGATTTCTTACTTTACCGGCATTAGCCTCAATAAATTGACGCCGTGGTTCTACTTTATCACCCATCAATATGGAGAAAATTGCGTCTGCTTCAGCAGCATCCTCCAAATGTACCTGCAAAATTGTTCTTCCGTCAGGATTCATAGTTGTTTCCCATAACTGCTCCGGATTCATTTCACCTAAACCTTTATAACGCTGGATATAGGGATTGCTGTCACGACCAACTTCATCCAAAACAGTCTGCAGTTCATCATCGCTGTAAGCATATAAATGCTTCTGACCTTTACGGACCAGATATAAAGGCGGCTGAGCGATAAATACATGTCCTTCTTTGATCAAAGGCTGCATATAACGATAAAAGAAAGTCAACAGCAGAGTTCTGATATGAGCTCCGTCGACATCGGCATCTGTCATGATAATAATTTTACCGTAACGTGCTTTTTCCAGATCAAAATCTTCGCCAATACCACAGCCAAAGGCAGTAATCATATTTCTGATTTCGTCACTGCTTAAAATTTTATCCAATCTTGCTTTTTCAACATTCAAAATCTTGCCGCGCAAAGGCAGGATAGCCTGAAAACGACGATCACGTCCCTGTTTGGCACTGCCGCCTGCAGAATCACCTTCGACAAGATAAATCTCTGTTTCTGAAGCATCCTTACTCTGACAATCGGCTAATTTACCAGGCAGACTGCTGATTTCCAAAGCGCTTTTACGCCTTGTTAATTCACGTGCTTTACGTGCTGCCATACGTGCCCTGGCGGAAAGAATTGATTTTTCTACAATCCTCTTGGCAATAACAGGATTTTCTTCAAAAAATTCTCCTAAACCTTCGCTGACTAGATTATCAACGATCGGACGAATTTCACTGTTTCCAAGCTTAGTTTTAGTCTGACCTTCAAACTGAGGCTCCTGAATCTTAATACTGATAACTGCAGTCATACCTTCACGGACATCATCACCGCTGAGGTTTTCTTCTCCGTCTTTCAAAGCACCTATTTTACGGGCATAATCATTGATAGTACGCGTCATTGCCTGTTTAAAACCGCTTAAATGTGTGCCGCCTTCTTCAGTATTGATATTATTGACAAAAGTAAATAAATTTTCAGTATAAGTATCGCAGTACTGCAGAGCTACTTCAACAATATTAGTATCTTTGATACCTTCGATGTAGATAGGATCATCATGGAGCTTATCCTTATTTTCATTTACATACTTTACAAATTCAATGATACCGCCTTCGTAATGAAAGCTTTCCTGTTTTCCAGTACGTTCATCATTGAGATTAATACGGATACCTTTATTTAAAAAAGCCAGTTCACGTATTCTTAAACGCAGGGTTTCATAACTGTAGATAAGTTCCGTAAAAATCGTCGGATCAGGTTTAAAATGTACAGTAGTACCTGTTTCTTCAGTAGTACCCTTTTCATAAAGCGGCACAACTGTTTTACCACGGGAAAACTCAATTCCATAAATTTTACCGCTACGACGTACCTCAACCTCCATATGCTCGCTGAGCGCATTAACACAGGATACACCTACGCCATGCAGACCTCCGGAAACCTTGTAGCCTCCGTCACCAAACTTGCCGCCGGCATGCAGGATAGTCATAACTACTTCTACAGCAGGCTTGCCAACTTTATGCATTTCTACAGGAATACCACGACCATTATCACGTACAGTAATGCTATTATCGCTATGAATAGTCACATCGATAGCATCGCAATAACCTGCTAAGGCTTCGTCTATACTATTATCAACTGTTTCATACACCAAATGATGCAAACCACGGGCAGAAATACTGCCAATATACATACTTGGTCTTTTACGTACAGCTTCCAGACCTTCCAGGACCTGAATCTGTCCGGCACCATATTGTCCCTTAACCTCAGTTGCTTCTTCCAAATTAGACATAGTAACCTCCACATTCCTATAATTCAAGTATATTTAATACTTTCCTTCAACGATCAAAAACTTTTATAAATGGCATCACTGCCAAAATCTTCTTCAGCCCTTCGTTTTAAAGTCAGAGCGGAAATTCCCGATAAATACAAAGTATCAGTTGTTAAAATACAGCTTGAACACTCACCATTTTCCGATAAATCAATAATTTTATATTTATCCTTATTCACAGAAATATAATTATCATAAATTTCCGACTGTTGATCACGAATATTAAAAATAGCTATAATATCCGTATTTTTTATCATACAGTCGGCACCAAGATGCAGATACATATTAATATTTCCTCCGCAATCCTTTAATAATATTTTGTGCAAGCTGTTCACTGATTTTATCAGGCTGCATCCCTGTTTTTAACATCACAGCCGTCATTTCTTCTCTGATATCAGACTGATTATTATAAACCTTGGCATAATAATACTGTTTCAAAGAATTTTTTACACTATCGAATAACATTTTATCACATTTGACATATTTTTGACAGTCATTGTAATTCAGCCAAGGTTCAGATGTCAAAATAGATACTATTTCTGTTCTCAATTTCTCTTTTTCATAACGCTGGCAGACGCGGCAAAGATCATTTTTTTCAATTAACGCAGCACCACAATATTTACATTTCATATCATTGTTTTCGATAAGTAATGCTTTTTTTCTTTGCAGACAAACTTTCCTGAAATGAGCAAGCTTTTTCTGCAATTCCTGATTATTAATATTTACCAGTGCCTGTCTAATAAAAATTTTCTCTGATTCCGTCAAAGGTTTAAAATTTAATTTCACTTCCTGTTCCTCTTTCGGAAGCTGCAAAAAATTTTCAATAGAGCCTGTGAAAAATTTTATATCCTTGACAGGGTTATTAGTCATAACACGATTGATATTATTAATAAACTGCTGTTTCATCATCAAAAGATGATTAGCCCAAACAGAGCTATCCGTATTTATATATAAAACTTTGTGTTCCAAACGTACTGGTTTTGAATGCTTAGCTACGTTAGCACCACAGATCTGTTCCCATTTACTCTGCATAGAAAAAATAAAATATTTATTACGACCTTCCTGATTAGGAAGCATTTTTAAAAGGACTCTTTCTATACCTTCCATTTTTATCCCTCTGCGATTCTGCCTTCAATAATCCTGAAATACGCATTTCCACTCAAATCCGGAATCAAAGCTTTATCGTTTACCGTAATAAAAGTTTGAACTTTACCATCAATAAATTTTAATAGCTGACAACGTCTTTGATCATCAAGTTCACTCATTACATCATCCAACAGTAATACAGGAAACTCATCTATTTCCTGGCGGACATATTCAAGCTGTGCCAGTTTTAAGGCTAAAGCAGCACTGCGCTGCTGCCCCTGTGAACCAAAAGCTTTCAAAATTCTGTCATTTACTTTAAATAACAGATCATCACGATGGGGTCCTATGCCAGTACTGCCTCTTAAAATATCTACCTGCCGCCGTTCAAACAGCTTACTGCGATAGAAATCTTCCCAACAGATAGCTTCATCAGGATAAAGAAGCTCGCCATTATTAGCTTTAAGTTCATAAAAAACAGTTAATGTTTCCAATTCACCAGTTAAAGCAGCATAAATATCTTTAGCTATATTTTTTAATTTCTGCAAAGCGGCCAGCCTTTTTACAGCTATTCTGGCCGCAGTCAGCACAAATTCCTGATCCCAGGTCAATAAAAGCTCAATACTGGCATTATTATCACGGATATCTTTAAGAAGCCTGTTGCGCTGCTGTAAAATACGATTATATTTTATCAACAGATCATAATAAGCTTTATCAGTCTGTGAGATCTGCATATCAAAAAAACGTCTGCGTAAAGCGGGCTCACCTTTGATAAGCTGCAGATCCTCAGGTGAAAACATCACCATATTTAAAGTTCCGTAATGTTCCTTGGGCCGAACCTTTACATCGTTCAAAAACAATTCTTTTTTATTCTTACCATCGAGCTGCTGTCTTTTTATTTTAACATCATTTACCCCATGTAAATCTTCAAAATTAATACCAACAGCTAACTGATTTGTATCCAGACGCTGCATATCATCTTCCTGGGCAGTACGATGTGACATTCCAAAGGCAGCATAAAACATCGCTTCTAAAAGATTTGTTTTTCCCTGAGCATTTTGCCCATAAAAGATATTGACCATTGAAGTAATTTCCAAACAGCATTCTTTATAATTTCTAAAGTTAACTGCATAGATTCTTTTTACTTTCATAAATTATTCCGTTATAACTTTTATTTCTACTTGCTGATCTAAAACAACAGTATCCTGCGGAAAAACTTTCTTGCGTTTTTCCGTAACTATAACACCATTCAACGTAACTACTCCCGCTTCAATAGCCTCATGCGCCTGTCCTCCGGTCTCTAAAACTCCTGCATATTTCAAAAGATTAGAGATCGTAATAAATTCAGTAGTGATACCGACAGTTATTTTTTCCATTTTTTACCTTCTCGCTTAAAATACGACTCTGACAGGAGTAACGATATAAATATAATTACTTTCAGCAATCGGTTTAATGCAAACAGGACTCAGAGAAGTATTTAACTCCATCGTAGCCTGTTCATCAGTAAGATTTTTTAAAATATCAATGATATATTTAGAATTAAAAGCTACATTGATCGTTTCGCCCTGAGTTTGACATTCGATTACTTCACGTCCCTTACCAACGTCTGGACTGCTTGAGCTTACAACGATTTCATTATTTCCGACACTTACTTTGATAATACTGTAATCACCATCACTGGAAAATAAAGCAACGCGTTCTACAGCTCCGGCCAGTTCTTTAACATTGAATAGAGTTTTAATGTTAAAAGCAGGAGGAATAACTCTACGATAATCAGGGAATTTTCCTTCGATTAAGCGGGAAACAATTACCACTTTATCGATCTGTACCATGATTTGATTATTTAATAAAGAAAGTTTTACTTCCTGAGGTAACTCACTTGTTAAATTACGAGCAATTTCACTTAAAACTCTGGAAGGAATAATCATTGACATAGCTTCGCTGCTTTCCTGTTCCATAGTTTTGATTGATAAACGGTGAGTATTAGTACCTACAAAAGTTATCTTACCATCCTGGAGTTCCACTAAAATACCTGTGAACAAAGGTCTTGCTTCGTCTGTAGAGCAGGCAAAAATAGTTTTTTTAATAAGTTCCTTGATTTTTTCATCTTCTAAAACTATTTGTTTATCAGCATTAAATTCTGGAAATTTTGGATAATCATCTTCATTCATCAGTAAGAGCTGAAAATCAGATTTATCGGATTGAACATTGATAGTTTTTTCTTCTTTATTTTTTACGATGGTAACATTTTCGCCAGGAAGCTTACGCATCAATTCTGAAAAATGCTTTGCTGAAACAACTATTTCTCCTTTTTCCTGTATTTCCGCTTCTATACTGCAAGCTATAGCCATATTCAGATCCATTGCCTGGATCTCTAAAATGTTATTATCTGCAATTAAATGGATTCCGGAAAAGATAGGAGTACTAGGTTTGGAAGAAATAGCTCTTTGAACTGTTTGGATTGCTTTGTTAAGGTTAGTTGTTTTACAGGTAAAAATCATGTTATACAGACCTCCATCTTTTTTATTATTGCTATATTAATTTAAAATCTTAGTAGACGTCGTAGTAGGGAGTGTGAATATGTGGAAACAGCCTAAAAACACTGATAAAAGCTTTTATGAAACTTGTTGATATAAGTGTGGATAATTTGGGAAAATTTATTAACATTATCAACAGTTTTTTGTGTGATGCTTTTTATTAACTGTTTATCCACAGAAATAACGCAACTTATCCACAGAAACTGTAGATAAGTATTATATAATGGTAGAATTTTGAAAGTTATTGTTTTAATTTATCTACAAGGTAAGTAATAGTTTTTTCACAATTAGGATCTTCTTTGATCTTTTTTACGATTTTTTCATATGCATGGATAACAGTAGTGTGATCGCGGCCTCCAAAAAACTCACCAATTCGGGGATAAGAAAAATCAGCCATTTCACGACACAGATACATTGCTATCTGTCTTGGATAAGCAATATTTTGAGTACGTTTTTTTGTAAAAAATTCTTCTTTTTTGATTTTGAAATAATCAGATGTAACCTGAATGATATCGTCAAAAGTAATTTGTTTGTTTTTAGTGCTGGTTCCCATAGCGTCAAGTATTTTTTTTGCCAGATCTATAGTTATCGGACTTCCCATCAATGAAGCATAGGCTACTATTTTTGTATAAGCGCCTTCTATTTCACGTATATTGGTGTCAATGCTGGATGCAACAAGAGAAATAACATCATGAGGAATAGAGATGTTTTCTGATTCTGCTTTTTTTCTCAAAATAGCGATTCTTGTTTCCAGATCTGGAGATTGAATATCTGCGAGAAGTCCTGATTCAAAACGTGAACGCAATCGGTCTTCCAGCGTTTCGATTTCACGCGGAAGACGGTCGCTGGATATGATAATCTGTTTGTTAGCTTCGTATAAGGTGTTGAAAGTATGAAAGAATTCTTCCTGTGTCATTTCTTTATTTTTTAAAAATTGAATATCGTCGATAATTAAGCAATCGATATTACGATATTTTTTTCTGAAAGCATCTGTATTTTTATTTTGAATAGAATTAATTATTTCATTGGTAAATTTTTCACTTGAGATGTATAAGATTTTCATTTTGGAATCATTTATTTTTATCTGATTGCCAATCGCATGCATCAAGTGTGTTTTACCTAGACCGACACCGCCATAAATAAAAAGTGGATTATAGGCTTTAGCAGGATTTGAAGCTACAGCTTGAGCTGCTGCATAAGCAAACCTGTTGGAATTGCCGATAACGAAAGTTTCAAAGATATATTTTGGGTTAAGGTTGCTTTGGATATCATCTTCAAAAAGATCTTGCTGGGTAAAACTGTTTTTTACAGGCGGCAGAACTGCCTCAGGAAGCAGAGACCTGTTTTCAGTTTGTACTGGAGTAGTTTCTGCTGAATTTATAGGGAGTTCTTCAGTTTTCAAATCAAGGTTTTCAATTTTAAACTGCAGGTTTGTGCCGGTAATACTGGCAAGCATACCTTCAATGACTGTAGTATACGTTTCTTCAAGCCATTTTTTTGTAAAATTATTTTTGGCGCCTACTTTTAAGTAGGTATCTGTTATTTCTAAGGGAATCAAAGGTTTGATCCAGGCATTATAAACATTTTCACTGGTAGATTCATGGAATTTTTCCAGGAATTTTACCCAAACCTCTGCTAAATCGTACGAGCTCATAAAATACATCCTTCCTGTGGCTACTCATAAACGGCTTGTAAGGCGTTGAAATAATAATTTGAGACAAAAAATAATAGCAAGGCTTATAAAAAATCCTACAGTCGGTTTTCTGTCGCTGTAAAATATAAAAAATGACATAGTAAGACTATTATTACTATCACTATATTCTATCAAAATTAAGAGTTATTAGCAATTTTTAATTGAGAAGAAAATTTTGAAGGATAGAAAATAATAAAAATTTCTTTAACTAACTGCTTTATTCTTGACACTTTAAGTCGTTTCTAATATAATTTCTGTAGCTATCAATTCAAATCAATATAGAATTTGATAAAACTAGTGAGTGGTAAGGAGGTAAGATTTCATGAAACGTACTTTTCAACCTAACAACCTTAGAAGAAAAAGAACCCATGGTTTTAGAGAAAGAATGAAAACTTTGGGCGGTCGTCAAGTTCTCAAAAGAAGACGTGCTAGAGGCAGAAAGAAATTGTCTGCATAATATCATAAAAATAGGCCGCGAGAGTGGCCTATTTTTTCCATGCGGGCAGGTGCAAGAATTTGGAACCAAGAAAAAAGTTCACTTTTCCTAAAAAAAATCGAATCAAGTCTAAAGCCGGTTTTCAATTGGTTTATACTACCGGACGTTCTGTCGTTGACAGTTTATCTGTACTTTATGTTTTACCTTTAGACGCAGAAGGTCCTAAGATTGGTTTTGCTGTCGGTAAAAAAATTGGTAACGCCGTAGTACGTAATCGTGTCAAAAGAATGATGAGAGAAGTATTTCGTCATCATAAATCGGAATTGTTGACGAATATACAGCTTATTTGGGTAGCTCGTAAAAAACTGGCTGCTGCAGATTTAAAAACTTATGATCGAGTATTTATGCGTTTAGCTAAAAGAGCCGTTTTATTGAAGTAAGGTGAATTTCTGTGAAAACATTGATGATTGTTTGTATCCGTTTTTATCAGTTATTTATTTCACCGTTATTTCCGCCTACATGCAGGTTTTATCCTACATGCTCTCAGTACGCCATTGAAGCTATCCGAAAAAAAGGCGCTTTAAAGGGCGGCTGGCTGGCAGTTAAAAGGATAGCAAAATGTCATCCTTTTCATCCGGGCGGTTATGACCCTGTTAGTTAACAACTTGATAATGCAAATTAAAGTAGTAAATATATACACTAACCTCTAAGGAGTGATATCTTGGACTTTCTCAGTAATATTGTTCAGCAGGTTATTACGGTACTTTATAATATGACTGCTACTGTAGGTTTACCTAATTATGGCCTGGCAATTATCATTATGACGATTATTGTTAAAATACTGTTGTATCCTTTAACAAAAAAACAAATCGAATCAACAAAAGCAATGATGGCTATGCAGCCTAAAATGAAAGCTATCCAGGAAAAATACAAGAACGATAAACAACGTTTGAATATGGAACTGGCAAACCTTTATAAACAGGAAAATGTCAATCCTTTAGCTGGCTGTCTGCCGTTATTAGTACAAATGCCGATTATGATTGGTATTTTCTATGGTATTCGTGATTTTCATTATGTTGGACCGGCTAATTTTTTATGGATTCAAAGTATCTCTAATCCGGATCCGATGTATATACTGCCGGTTTTATCAGCTTTGACTACTTTTGTGCAGTCAAAACAGACTATGCCGGATACTTCTTCAGCACAAAATAAGATGATGCTGTATTTTATGCCGCTTTTTATTGGCTATATCAGTTTTAGCTTCCCTGCTGGTCTGGTACTTTACTGGGTTGTTATGAACCTGATGCAGATCGGTCAGCAGGCACTGATGAATAAGGCTACTGTAAAATAATTGCTACAGGAGGCGAAAAAGATGGGTTTCCTAGAAAAAACAGGAAAAAATGTTGATGAAGCTTTAGAACAGGCTTTGAATGAGTTAAAAACTACTCGGGATAAAGTAAATATCGAAGTTATTGAAGAAGCGAAAAACGGTTTATTTGGTTTATTTTCTAAAAAAGCTAAAATTCGTGTTACTTTAAAAGATGCTGCTGCTAAAATCGGCGATGTTGTTGAAGAAGCTTTAGATAATATTAAAGCTGACGTTCAGGCCGGTAAAGAAGAATATAAAAATACTGCTGTAGACACAGATACAGAAGCAGCAGTAAAAAAAGAATTTGTAGTTGATGAAGAAGCAGTCCAGGCCGGTAAGGAATTTTTACAGAAAATATTCCATTCCATGAAAATTGAAGTGGTTATGGAAAAATTCGTTAATAAAGCTGATAGTACTGTTACTTTAAAATTACATGGTCCAGATATGGGGATACTGATCGGCAAACACGGACAGACTTTGGATGCTCTGCAATATCTGACTAATCTCGTGGCTAATAAAAATTCCAGTGAAAGAATTCGTATTATTATCGATGTTGAAGATTACCGTGAGCGGAGAATAGAAACATTGAGCCGTTTGGCTGTACGTCTTGCTGATAAAGTTAAACGTAACGGTGAAAGAGTAGTTCTTGAACCGATGAACCCTCATGAAAGAAAGATTATTCATATGGCGTTGCAGAATGATCGCCGCATTACCACTTTAAGCGAAGGTGAAGAACCTTATCGTAAGGTAGTAATCGAATTAAAAAAATAATTTGTGTCTGAGACCCAGTAATTTATTTTACTGGGTTTCTCTATTGGAGAATAATTATGGCAAAGAAACATACAGTTTCTGAAACTAACGAAACAATCAGCGCCGTTATTACGGCTTTAGGTGAAGGTGCGGTAGGAATAATACGCATCAGTGGTACTGAGGCTGCTGCGATAGGTGATAAGCTGTTTCGATCAGCTTCGGGTAAAAGATTGACCGAACATACACCGCATCTGCTTGTTTATGGTCATGTAGTTGATGAAGAAAATAGTAAAATAGACGAGGTTCTTGCTGTTTATATGCAGGGACCACATTCCTATACTGCAGAAGATGTAGTGGAAATACAAAGTCATGGCGGTTTACAATCGTTAAAAACTATCCTGGGTCTAACCTATAAAATGGGCGCTCGTCCGGCTGAACCGGGCGAGTTTACAAAGAGAGCTTTTTTAAACGGACGTATAGATTTGATCCAGGCGGAAGCAGTTATGGATATTATTAAATCACGCAGTGAAGCTTCTTTAAAAATGGCAGTACGTCAACAGGATGGCCAACTGTCTAAAAAAATCAAAGGTCTGCGCCGTAATTTATTAGATATTGTAGTAAATCTGGAAGCAGTTATTGATTATCCGGAAGAAGATATTGAGGAAATAACTTTTAATACTGTCAGTGAAGGTATGGAAAAGGTCAAACAGGAACTGGAATATCTGCTTAAACATGCTCATACCGGTAAAATATTACGCGAAGGTCTGCAGACAGTAATTGTCGGTCGTCCTAACGTAGGCAAATCAAGTCTTTTAAATGCTCTGCTCAGTGAGGAAAGGGCTATTGTTTCAGAATATGCCGGAACTACGCGCGATGTAATTGAAGAACAGTTATTGCTTGGCAGTGTGCCATTGGTATTAGTTGATACTGCCGGCATCAGGCAGACAGAAGATTATGTTGAGAAGATAGGGGTTGCCAGGAGTAAGGAACGTCTTGACAAAGCAGAATTGGCTGTAGTAGTTTTGGATGGATCTCAGCCTTTAAATGAAGAAGATGAAGAAATTTTAAATGCAGTTGCAGGTAAGCCCTGTGTTATAATAGTAAATAAAGGTGATCGACCGCAGGTAAATGATTTAACAGCTTTACAGAAACGCTTTGGTAAAGATAGAGTACTGCTTTTATCTGCAAAAACCGGCGGTGGGCTGGAACAGTTTACTGCCTGGCTGCAAAGTTATGTTTATGGTTCAGAGCATGCTATATCTGGTGGTGCTTATGTACAAAATACACGTCACGAGAATCTGCTGCGTGAAGCTTTGTTAAGTGTAGAAGAAGCAATCAGAGCAGCGGCATCGATGCTGCCATATGATTGTCTGGTCATTGATCTGCATAAAGCGATTGATGCTATGGGTTTGATTACAGGTGATACTCTTCAGGATGAAATCATCAATGAGATTTTTTCAAAATTCTGTGTTGGGAAATAAGAGTTTAGGTTGTAGGTGACAAAATGTATATTACTGATAATTATGATGTCGTCGTTATCGGTGCAGGTCATGCCGGAGTAGAAGCGGCCCTGGCGGCTGCACGCCTTGGCGGCAGGACTCTTCTTGCTACTTTGTCTTTGGATAATATTGCTTTGATGCCCTGTAACCCTTCTGTCGGCGGACCGGCTAAGGGTCATTTAGTGCGTGAGATTGATGCTTTAGGCGGTCAGATGGGTCTAACTGCTGATGAAGCCTGTATTCAGATGCGGCTTTTAAATACAGGTAAAGGTTATGCTGTCCATGCGTTAAGAGCTCAGGCTGATAAGCCTTTTTATCATACTTTGATGAAGCAGGTTGTGGAAAACCAGGAAAATCTGGATGTTAAACAATTGATGATCGACAGATTATTAGTTGAAAATGGAGCTGTAGTTGGTGTAGAGGCTGAAACGGGCGAAGTTTTTGAAGCGAAGTGCGTCATTTTAGCTACCGGCACTTATCTGCGCGGGCGTATTGTTTATGGTCAGGTAAATTATGAATCAGGACCTAACGGATTGCGCTCAGCCAATAAACTGTCGTCTTCTTTATTAGAGAATGGAGTAGAGCTGATGCGTTTTAAAACGGGTACGCCGGCGAGAATCGATGCCCGCAGCCTGGATTACAGCAGAATGGAAGCTCAATATGGCGATGAACAGGTACGTAATTTTTCTTTTATGAGTACGATTACGGAGAGAAAGCAGATTCCCTGCTGGCTGACTTATACCAATGCTGATACTCATAAGATAATTCGTGATAATCTGCATTTGTCAGGTATGTTCAATGGTATGATCGAAGGCGTCGGTCCACGCTATTGTCCTTCTATTGAAGCTAAAATCGTACGTTTTGCCGATAAGGAACGGCATCAGTTATTTGTGGAACCGGAAGGGTTACGTACAAATGAAATGTATGTGCAGGGAATGTCATCGTCTTTGCCAGCACATGTTCAGCTGCAGTTTATGCAGACTATACCCGGTTTGGAAAATTGCCGGATGATGCGCGCCGGTTATGCTATTGATTATGATTGTCTTGATCCGCTGCAATTGCAGCGGACGTTAGAACATAAAGCTATCAGCGGACTTTTTTCTGCCGGTCAGGCGAACGGTACCAGTGGGTATGAAGAAGCAGCCGCGCAGGGGCTTCTTGCCGGCGTTAATGCCATGCAGAAAATAAGGAGTAAAGAGCCGCTTATTTTAAGCCGCAGCGAAGGCTATTTAGGTGTTTTGATTGATGATCTGGTTACAAAAGGAACGAATGAGCCTTACCGCATGATGACTTCGCGTGCTGAATACCGGCTGCTGCTGCGTCAGGATAATGCTGACCTTCGGTTAACGGAAAAAGGCAGAGCTGTTGGTCTGGTAAACGATGTTCGTTACGAAGCTTTTACTGCAAAACGCAGTTTGCTGGAACGGACATTGCAGAATTTGAGCAGTACACATTTACCTCCTAATGCGGAAGTGCTTGCCAAATTGGCAGAGCTGGGAACAGCGCCGATTCGTTCGGGGATGTCACTGCTGGATCTGCTGCGCCGCAGTGAAATGACTTATGAAAAATTACAGCAGGCTTTTGAAGTGTCGGAGCTGCCGGAAGTAGTTGCCGAGCAGGTAGAGATTTTTGCCAAGTATGAAGGTTACATCAATAAGCAAAAACAGGAAGTGGAAAAAGCATTGAAGCTGGAAAATAAAAAAATACCGGCTGATATCGATTATTTGAGTATCAAAGAGCTGTCTTCCGAAGCAGCAGAGAAGCTGGCGAAAGTGAAGCCTGCTTCAATCGGTCAGGCTTCACGCATTTCCGGCGTTTCTCCGGCTGACGTCAGCGTGTTGATGATAGCGTTGGAAGTAATGCGCAGGAAGGAATATGAATCATGACGTTTGCTGAAATAATGCAGTTGAAAGGGAAAGAAGCGGGACTGAGCTTTACGGCACAGCAGCTGGAACAATTCAGTGCTTATTATGAACTGCTTGTGGAGACGAATAAAGTGATGAATCTGACGGCGATAACCGAGCCTGAAGAAGTAGCCGTTAAACATATGATTGATTCTCTGCTGGCATTTGATGAGAAGCTGTTTGGTGAAAAAACTTTAGCTGATGTTGGTACAGGGGCAGGATTTCCTGGTATCCCCCTGAAAATATACTGCCCTTCTTTAAAAGTAACTTTGATTGATTCCCTGGCTAAACGGCTGAAATTTTTGGAAACGGTTATTATTGAATTAGGACTAAAAGGTATTCGCTGTGTGCATTTACGGGCCGAGGATGCCGGCAGAGATCCCAGGCATCGTGAAAAGTATGATCTGGTGACGGCAAGAGCAGTTGCCAGACTGAGTGTTTTGGCAGAATATTGCCTGCCGTTAGTAAAAACAGACGGCAGCTTTATTGCACTAAAAGGCAGCAAATATCAGGAAGAGATAGCTGCTGCTGATAAAGCGCTGCAAATTTTGGGCGGGCGCCTGGTAAGTGCCGACGCCGTAAAGCTTCCTGGGTTGAATGATGGTCGTGCTATTGTGAAAATAGCCAAAATAAAAACTACTCCCAAGGCATATCCGCGTAAAGCTGGTTTGCCGGACAAACAACCCCTGGAATAAATAGTGGAGGTTAAGTTTATGACAGTTGATGATGGATTTTCTGTTTTAGAAGCAGGACGTGCGGAAATGGGTACCAAGCATAGCAGTAAAGCAATCGAGGTAGTACGGGTGCCTTTAGCTAAGGTTATACCGAATCCTTACCAGCCACGTAAAACATTTGATGAAGATGGTTTACAGGATCTGGCGGCATCTATTGCCCAATATGGTGTTTTGCAGCCGCTTTTGGTAGCACCCATGGAAGATGGCAGCGGTAATTATCTGCTTATCGCCGGCGAGAGGCGTCTGCGTGCTTCCAAAATGGCAGCTTTGAGTGAAATTCCTGTTATTATCAGTGATTATACTCAACAGCAGATTGCGGAGATAGCTTTGATCGAAAATCTGCAGCGGGAGGATCTGCATTATTTGGAAGAAGCCGAAGGCTACGAAATGCTGATGAACGAATTCCATCTGACGCAGGATTCTATGGCGGCCCGGGTTGGTAAAAAACAATCGACTATTGCCAATAAGCTGCGTTTATTGCGTTTGCCGCAGCCTGTACGCGAGTCTCTGCGCAAAAATGCCTTAACAGAAAGGCATGCCAGAGTTTTGCTTAAGCTGCCGACAGAGGCAGAGCAGCTGCAGATTGTAGAAACGATTGTAAAGAATAATTTCAGTGTGCGTCAGACAGAAGAATATGTAAAAAAATATTTGGATACAGATGAAGGCGAAGTTACTCCGAAGAAAAAGCGTCTGGTGATTGTTAATGATGTGCGTATCTATCTTAACAGCATCAAGCAAATAGTTTCTACGATAAAAGATGTTGGCATTCCCGTATCAATGGAGCAGGATGTTGACGGCGGTGACGTGCTGGTGACTTTAAGAATCCGTAATACTAAAAAACCAAAAGAGCCGCGTTTGTTTTAAGCCTACTGAAGCAGTGGTCTGTAAAGATCACTGCTTTTCTTTATGTATTTTTAAGAATAGTTCTGTACAAATCCAGCTAATGTAGTAAAATAGAAACAAGGTGACAGGAGAATAAGGGAGGGTCAATTCCATGGATTATAATGAGGTTTTAAAAACGGCGCGGACAAAAATCGGTACTAAATGTAAGGCTTGTCCCATATGCAATGGTGTAGCCTGCAGAAATACGATGCCAGGACCAGGGGCGAAAGGTATAGGAGATACTGCTATCCGCAATTATCAGAAATGGCAGGAGATCCGTGTCAATATGGATACTATTTGTGAGAAAAAACAGATAGATACAGGTTTGGAGCTGTTTGGCAAGCACTTCAGCTATCCTTTTTTTGCCGGTCCTGTAGGAGCAATAGCAATGCATTACAGTAACGCTTATAGTGACGTTACTTATAATGAAGTCCTGGTTTCAGCCTGTGCGGAAAGTGGTATTGCCGCTTTTACAGGAGACGGTCTGGACAGCAGTGTCATGGCAGCGGCGACGCAGGCTATCAAAGCTGTTGACGGGCAGGGTGTACCTACTGTCAAACCATGGAATCTGGAAACGATTAAAGAAAAGCTGGCCCTGGTAAAGGAGTCTGGCGCTTTTGCCGTAGCTATGGATATTGATGCTGCTGGATTACCGTTTTTACAGAATATGATGCCGCCGGCCGGCAGCAAATCCGTTTCTGAACTGGCAGAAATTGCGCAGCAGGCAGGTGTACCATTTATTGTAAAAGGTATTATGACGGCGAAAGCAGCGTTAAAAGCGCAGCAGGCGGGAGCGCAGGCGATCATTGTTTCTAACCACGGCGGACGTGTCCTGGATCAGTGTGCCGCAACGGCAGAAGTATTGCCGGAGATAGCGGCGGCAGTAGGCGGGAAGATGCGTATTATTGTTGACGGCGGCGTTCGCAGTGGTGTTGATATTTTTAAAGCGCTGGCCTTGGGAGCTGATGCTGTTGTTATTGCCCGTCCTTTTGTTACTGCTGTTTTTGGCGGAGGGAAAGAGGGTGTCAAAGTATATATCGAAAAACTGGCTGCTGAACTGAAAGATACTATTGCGATGTGCGGTGCGTTTACATTGAAGGAAATAACCTCTGAGATGGTGCGCCGCAGTTAAATGTTTATAAGTGCAGAAGCATTATGAAGAGGATGTTTCATGTGAAACATCCTCTTTTTACTCATATTTGGAAATAGTGAAGGAAAGAAAGATGGAAATAATAAAAATTGTAAGACGAGAACGAAATTTGCTGGAAATATTAATGATTATTTGGGAAGATTCGGTGCGTCATACACATGATTTTTTGAGGGAGAGCGATATTAAAGCGCTGCGTCCGTTGGTATACAAGAATTTGGAATCTATTCCTGAATTATGGGCTATTAAGGCTGAAGATAGCTGTTATAAGGGTTTCATGGGCATTGACGGAATAAAGCTGGAAATGTTATTTGTCGCAAGCAGTGAACGTGGGCAGGGATTTGGTTCGAAGCTGCTGCGCCATGCTGTCAGCGGGCTTGGAGTGACGGAAGTCGACGTTAATGAACAAAATCCGCAGGCCTATTGTTTTTATCAGAAACAAGGTTTTAAAAAATATTCGCGGTCTGAGTTGGATGGACAAGGCAACCCGTTTCCTGTTTTGCATCTCAGGTATATATCTGCGAAAGATGGTTAAAAATATAAAGAAGGCAGGTAGATCATAATGAAATTTCAGGCAGCACTTCTGATTGTAAAAAATATGGAAAGGTCAGTCAAATTTTATAAAAAAGTTTTAGGGCTGAGAGTTACTATGGATCTGGGTGCGAATGTTACTTTAACAGGCGGAGTAGCGTTACAGACTCAAGAAAGCTGGTGTGAATTTATCAGTAAGGATCTTCAAAGTATCAGTTTTGGCGGCAATGCTGCTGAACTTTATTTTGAAGAAGATAAATTCGATGATTTTTTAAAAAAGCTGGCAGCAATAAAAGGGATCTTTTATGTACATCCAGTTCAGCAATATAGCTGGGGGCAAAGAGTAATTCGCTTTTATGACCCGGATTTTCATATCTTGGAGGTGGGTGAAAATATGAAGTCTGTCTGCAGAAGGTTTCTTGATAGCGGCATGACTATAGAAGCTGCTGCTGTAAGAATGAATGTGCCGGAAAAATTTGTTCGTGCCTGTGTGAGATAAAGCTGGAAGGTGGATAGATGATGTTAAAAATAGAAATGCTGACGGTGGAAACAGTTGGTGCGTTGAAACCTTTACTATTGGAGCTGGCAGATTACCATAATCAGACAGCTTTAAATTTCCGGGGGCTGTATCCGCTGGTTTGTGCAGATGAAAAGATCAGGACTCTGCAGCGGGGAATCAGCGCAGGCAAAACTGTCGCAGCAGTTCTGGCTGTTGATCATGGGTGGAAAGGTTTCTGTGTTTTTTCGCATACTGATGTCTGCGGCAGTATTGACTATCTTTATATCAGGCAGGAGCTGCGTGGGCAGGGGGCGGGAAAGATGCTGATGCAATGGATGCTTGAACGACTTGAGCGTCTGCCTTTGAAGCTGTTGGAACTGAAAGTTGTTTGTGGAAATACTGAAGCGGAGCGGTTTTATGAACATTATGGTTTTGCTGCCAGAACAATAACTATGGCCAAAGAATTAAAATAAAGGCTGCTGTTTATGGAAGAGAATTTATGCTGGAAAAGGCATTGACGCAGAAAGAGTTAAGCGCTTTATTAGGGATGACGACATTTGAAATTTATAAGAAACTTTGTTGGCAGATTGAAGCCGATTATGATATGGAACACATCTGGAATAAAGGCGGCAGTTGCTGGCGTTATGAATATAAATACCGTCGCGGCGGCAGAACTTTATGTGGATTATATTTGCGTGAAAGCTGTTTATGGTTTATGGTTATTTTGGGAAAAGCTGAAAGGAAAAAATTTGAACAAGACAGAGCAAATTTTTCTGATTCAATAGTACAGGCGTATGATGCTGCAACTACGTATCATGATGGTAAATGGCTGATGATAGAATGCCTATTTACTGATCTGAAAAAGTTATTATATCTTAAACGCAAGCCAAATAAATAATAAGTACGAACATAAAAACTGAAAGATGAAGGTGGAAAATGTTTAAATTACGTCCTTGTCGAATTTTTAGGAGAACAATGGGAAATAATAGAAATGGAGTGGTTGGCAGGTGAGAGATAAATGTATACTGCCGTTTTTAATAACTGAACGGCTGGAATTTTTTCAATTGACACAGGCTGATTTGCCAGAGCTGGAAATATTGCTTGGTGATCCTGAGATCATGTATGCCTGGGAACATGGCTTTACTAAAATAGAATCACAGGCCTGGTTGAATGAAAATCTTCGCCGTTATAGCAGTGATGGTTACAGCTACTGGGCAGTTCGTAAAAAAATGATGGCAGTCTTATTGGGGTGATGGGGATACTGAAAGAAGTGGCAGAAGGTAAGCAATATATTGGAATAGGATATATTCTGAACAAAAAATATTGGGGACAAGGCTATGCAGGAGAAGGAACTGCGGCTTTGTGTCAATATGCTTTTCGTAAACTGCAGCTGCAAACGCTTACGGCGCAGGTCAGGACGAATAATTTTGCTTCGCAGCACATTGCAGAAGGACTTGGTATGAAGGCAATGTGTAATTTTGTGAAAATTTACCGAGGTCAGGAAATGCCGCATTTTCTTTATACGCTGGATCGTGATAAATGGCTGAAGACAGCATCGAACGGAACTGTAATAATGCTGGAACTGGAAGTAAAAAAAGATTTTTTACAATTATTACTGCTGGGGGACGAAGACGAGAAAATGCTGGATCGTTATCTGAAGAGAGGAGATCTGTTTGCTTTATATAAGGGAGATCTGAAGGCGACAGTGGTCGTGACCCAGGAAAAAGAGGATGTGTTTGAAGTCAAAAACCTGGCGGTATGGCCGCAGGAACAACGTAGTGGTTATGGACGTTTTTTAATGACAGAAATGTGCCGCTTGTATAGTCGCTTGGGAACAAGAATGCTGGTCGGAACAGGTGATGTTTTTGAAACGCTGAATTTTTATCAAGCCTGTGGTTTTAGAAGAAGCCATGTGATAAAAAATTTTTTTACAGATAATTATCCTCAGCCGATTTTTGAAAATGGCATACAGCTTAAAGATATGGTGTATTTAGAACGTTTTTTGAAGAACGATCGTAGGCTTAAAAAGTAAGCTGTGTTATGAGATCTATAGTTGTAATGATAAGCTGTACATATAATAAAAAGCGATGTTTCATTTGAAACATCGCTTTTTGCTTTTATGCTGTTATCTGATAGCCGTTGGTTCTTAATGCAGCAGCAGCCTTCTGCAGATGGGATTCTTTGATAAGGATATAGTCAGTATTATAGGTTGAAACGGCAAAAATACTGATACCGGCATTTGCCAGCAGACTGGAAATTTTAGCGAGGATACCGACTAAAGCAAAATCAAGTACGCCGCAGATCTTTAAAGCCCGCCAGCCTCGTTCGCATTGCAGAACTGCTGCAGGAAGGTCGGTTTCAGGGCAGACCAGGGACAATTCTTCAGCAGTTTTACTAAAAAAAAACAGCGGCATCTGCCAGTTTATTTGAGAAGTATCCTGAATCTGGCACACAGCAAAGGTTTGTGGTAGAATCTGTAATTGCATATAATTGCTCCTTAAAATATTAATGATACTTTAAGTATAAGCAGTACAGTCGATTACTGCAAATTTATTTGCCAGAGAATATCTGTCCGGCTACGGCAACAGCATTGAGGACTTTAGGGAAACCCGTATAAGGTATGCAGTGCAGAAATGCTTCGATAATTTTGTCTTCTTTTATGCCAACATGTAATGCTGCGTTGATATGTACCTGCAGCTGGGCTTCGCGGCCGCCTGCAGTCAAAAGGCTGGACAGCGTCAGCAGTTCTCGTTCCTGCAGACTGAGCCCGGGACGTTCGTAAATCTGGCCAAAAGCAAATTCAATGATATAGCGGGCCAAATCAGGAGCAATATCACTGAGATTTTCGATGACGTTACTGCCTGCAGTCCCATCGATTTTCTTTAAATTTTCTAAACCTGTTTTAAAATAATTATCAGACATTTACATTCACCTCCAAAATGATTACAATGAAAGTATAAATTTTAGACTATACTCTAAGTCAAGGATTAAGGATAAAAAATGAAAATCGGTGCATTTGCGGAATTAACTGGGATCAGTGCTTATACTTTGAGATATTATGAAAAAAAGGGCCTGTTGTTTGTTAAACGTGGTCAAAATGGCTGTCGCAATTATCTGGCCGAAGATAGGGAATGGGTACAGTTTTTGTGTAAATTAAAAGCGACAGGGATGCTGCTGCGTGATATAAAGAGATATGCACAGCTGCGTTATAATGGGGACGGTACTATTGCCGAGCGGTTGGAGCTTTTGCTGAAACATCAGGTTTATGTAGCTGAAGAAGTACATAAATGGCAACAGTACAGTGAAAATCTGCAGGCTAAAATAGCTGTTTATCAAGAACAATTATTACAGCAGCGACAGAATGCAGGTCTGAAATAGCAGTATACTCAGGTTATATTACGGCAATTATAAATACAGGATGTAAATTCTTTATCAGCGGATGAAGAAAATGATTGGGTGTTCTAATTGTTTTTGAAAGGTGTAGATTTGGACACTTTTTTTGAAGGGAGCAGACAAATGGTAAAAATTTATAATTTTTTGTGTACAGAAGCAAAAACTATCAGAGAAAAAGTTTTTATGGAAGAACAAGGTTTTAAAAATGAATTTGATGAATATGACGAAATGGTTCCGCATGCAGTACTATTTATGGAAGGGTGTGCTGTGGCGACAGGAAGGTTACTTCCGGGAGAGCGGTCGGGGGATTTTATTATTGGTAGGGTGGCTGTTTTGCCGGAGTTCCGTGGCAGAAATTTAGGGGCACAGATCATGCTGGCACTGGAACAGGAAGCACGCAGAGTTGGCGGTAAGCGGATCAGTTTGTCCGCTCAATGTCGTGCCAGCGGCTTTTACCAGACTTTAGGCTACCGGGAAATTGGTGAGGCATATTTGGATGAATTTTGTCCTCATATTTTAATGGAAAAAAGCCTGTAAAATAAAAAACAGATTTTGATGAAGTTTTAGTAAAAGCAAATTTCATTAAATATGTGGATAAAACTGTGGGTTATGTTGATAAAAACTCAAAGCAATGGTAATAGAAGCAAAGCTGGAGGAAGTTTTGGCTGCAAAGAATGTTGCAGCAATGTTTCACGTGAAACATTGCCTTGAAGAAGCTGCGTAAAAGACGATGATTTGAAAGAAAGTAAGTGAATTTTAGTTTTTGCTATAGGTGAAACACTTAATTTGTGATAAAATGGGAAACAGATGAAATTCAAATAATTTATTTTGAAGATATTAAGGGTGAGGTGAAGATTTTGGTTAAGGTTATCGCTATTGCCAATCAGAAAGGCGGCGTCGGTAAAACTACGACTACTGTCAATTTGGCGGCGTGTCTGGCACAGAAGGGACGCAAAGTATTATTGATAGATTCTGATCCGCAGGGGAATTCTACCAGCGGGTTGGGGTTTGATAAGCGCGATATCAAAAAGTGTATTTATGATACGTTGATCGATGATGTGCCGATGAAAGAATTGATCATCCATAGTTCCTATGATAATTTGGACGTACTGCCGGCGACGATCCAGCTGGCAGGAGCCGAGATCGAACTGGTAAGTCTGATGAACAGAGAAGGCCGCCTGAAAAGCTCATTGGAACGTGTTAAGCACGACTATGATTATGTGCTGATCGACTGCCCTCCGTCTTTAGGACTGCTGACTATCAACGCACTGACGGCTGCCAGTTCGGTGCTGATCCCTATTCAGTGCGAATTTTACGCCCTGGAGGGTGTCAGTCAGCTGATGAATACGATAAAATTAGTGCAGAGAAATCTTAATCCGGCTTTAAAGCTGGAGGGCGTAGTGATGACGATGTATGACGCGCGGACCAATTTATCGGCCGACGTTGTCGATGAAGTAAAAAAATATTTTGAAACGAAAATGTACAATACTATTATCCCGCGCAACGTACGCTTGAGTGAAGCTCCCAGCCATGGACAGCCGGTCATTGTCTACGACCCAAAATCCAAGGGTGCGATGGTTTACCAGGAACTGGCACGGGAGGTAATCGGTGATGAATAAAAAAGGTTTAGGCAAAGGTTTGGGTGCAATTTTTGGTGATGCAGCCGATCCGGTCAATACAGCGGTAGAACCGGTACGTAGTGACGAAGAAAAGAAGGAGCTGCTTCTGAAAGATATTGTTCCTAATCCACATCAGCCGCGGCAGGTTTTTGATGCAGCGAAACTGGCAGAATTAGTTGAATCTATCAAGCTGCATGGAGTAATTCAGCCGTTGGTAGTACGTAAACACGGACGTAAATATGAGATCGTTGCCGGAGAGCGTCGCTGGCGTGCTTCCAAGGAAGCCAAGCTGAAAACTGTTCCGGTTATTATTCGTGATTATGATGATGCAACGATGATGGAAATTGCTTTGGTAGAAAATATTCAGCGTCATGATCTTAATCCGCTGGAAGAAGCAGAAGGCATCAAACGGCTGATGACCGAATGCAAGCTGACACAGGAAGATGCTGCGAAAAAAGTTGGCCGCAGCCGTACTGCTGTTGCTAATCTGCTGCGGCTGTTAAATTTACCGCAGCAGATCAGAGAATATGTTTCACGTGAAACATTGACGATGGGGCAGGTAAAACCGCTGCTTTCTTTGGATAATGAAAAGCAGCAGCTTGAAGTTGCTGCGGCCATTATTGAAAAAGGCTGGAGTTCACGGACAGTGGAAGACGTTGTCAAAGAGCTGAAAACTGGGCGCAGATTCAAAGTTACTGAAGAAGCGGTAATTGTTGCTGAGGAAAAAGCAAACAATAAAAAAGTAAAGGCAGCCGCGGCAGGAGATGTTTTTACCAGCGATTTTCAAAACAGGTTGGTAGAATTATTAGGAACAAAGGTCAAAGTTGTGCCCAAGGATGAAAAAAAAGGCAAAATAGAAATAGAATATTATTCACCTGAGGATCTGGAGCGGATATATGATTTGCTGAACAGACCGGCGCAGCAGACATTAAAAAGGAAGAAGCCCTGGCTGTCTGTTTAAAATAAAGTGTTGCTGCATTGGTGAAAGAATGAAGTAAGTGCAAAGGATCTGGCACGAGCAGCGCTTACCGGGAGGGGAATTATGGTCGGTTTGGGAACGCTGGTTAACTCCGGAGCGATTTTAGCCGGAGCGGGCGCAGGATTATTGCTGCGCCGCGGACTGCCGGAAAAATGGCAGGAAAGCATCATGCAGGGTGTGGCACTGTGTATCATTGTTATAGGTGTACAGATGGCTTTTAAAAGTGAAAATATCATGGTTGTTATTTTCAGTATTGTTTTAGGTGCTATCGTTGGCGAAGGTATCGATATCGATACGAAGCTGCAAAGATTTGGAGATTGGATCGGCAGTAAGCTGATTGGCGGACATGATGCCGGAGCGGCCAAAGCTATTGGAGAAGGTTTTGTTGCTGCCAGCCTGATTTATTGTGTAGGCGCAATGGCGATTATCGGCAGTTTGCAGGATGGATTAAAAGGTGATACAACGATCTTATTCGCTAAATCGACTTTGGATGGTATCATTGCGATTATACTGACGGCCAATCTTGGTATCGGCGTCGCTTTGTCAGCAGTAAGCGTACTGTTATATCAGGGTACTTTGACTTTGCTGGCCGGGGTACTGGAACCGGTCTTAACTACCAGTATTTTAAATGAAGTAACTGCTACGGGCGGTATGCTGATTATGGCGATCGGTGTCAATATGCTGAAAGTGGTGCAGATTCGTATTTCTAATCTGTTGCCGGCAGTGCTTTGGGCCGGGATCATCGTTGCAGTTTCAGGTCTTTTATAAAGGGAGAAGGAAGAACAATGGAACAGATCAATCAAATTTTGGGCAATAATCTGCTGTTTATAATAGCGGTACTACTGGTCTTGATAGTATTTTTGCTGGTGATGCTGGTAAATATGAATAGTAAGCTGAGAAAATTACAGTGGAAGTATGATTATTTTACTAAAGGCACAACTATGGATTTGGACGAAGTACTTACTCAGACGCTGGAAGATGTGCGCAGTGCGGAAGCCAAAATAACAGCTTTGGAAAAGAGCCGTGATGATCTGCGGCTGCGGTTAAAAAGTTGTGTGCAGAATTTACGCGTGTTAAGATATAATGCTTTTGATAATACAGGAAGTGATTTAAGTTATTCTGTAGCTCTGGTTGATGAAGAAAATAATGGTGTGGTGCTTTCAAGCATTTATGGCAGAGAAGAAAATCGCTGTTATGCCAAACCGGTTATAGCTGGAAAATCCCAGTATGTACTTTCCAAAGAAGAACAGGAAGTATTGCAGCAAAAGTGATAAAACAGACAAAAAAAGCATCGTTTTAAACGGCCTGTAAGGCTGGCGAAATCAAAAACGAATAGAATGGACTGCATCATAAAGGAAAAACGCTCACAAGCGATTTGTGGGCGTTTTTTCTGTGTTGACCTTAATCAGCAAATGGATCTTCACTAAGAATTTTTTTGCCATATAAAGTTTTTAAATTTGTGCTTGTGTTTTTATAATTTTTATCTGCCAGCGAGTTTGTTTCTTCCAAAACAGGAAAAGGAATCTGCATGATATTGATAAGCGTATCAAAAATAAGGTCATTAGTAAAATAGGCTGACGTATGCTTCTTTAAAATAGCCATAGTATGCGGGTATTTTTGAATATAGTTATCAGAGAAATACATATACAATGGAATGCGTGCCATATCGAAAGTAAATCTGGAAGCGTCGTGACCAAGACCTGCATCAACATCATCGGCATGATCTGAAAAATAAATCATCCCCTGAAAGTTTGGCAGATCTTTTACCGTACTAAAAAGCTGCTTCATGACAAAATCGTTGTAAAGAATACTGTTATCATACTTATCAATATGAGATTTTCCCGTCCAGCGATTAAACGCATGCGGATAACGTTCTTCGTAAGAACCATGATTACCCATCAGATGCACAACTATCAGGGCTTTGTCGAATACCGGCAGTTTTTTTAAAACATCTACCAGACTCAAGTCGAAATGAGTAGTTTGAGTAGTTTCTCCCAGATGTCCGTTTAACCAGTATTGTGTTTGTGACTGATCAGCAATTACGGAAACCGGAGTATCCCAAGCGCCGTATTTTACCTGATTGCTTATCCATACAGTATGAAAGTCTGCTGCCTGAGCAATTTCTATAATAGATGCTGCCTGTTCCAGAGGCAGAGTATTATACTGATTTTTAGCTGTTAGAGCATAAGTCAGAACGGGAACAGTATGACTGTGACAGGAATAGGCGTTATCAAAAAGCAGAAAGCCATGCTGGTTTTTGATTGATTGAAGCCATGGTGTCGTAGGCCGGTGATAACCGTAAGCAGACATGTGGCCTTTATTTTGCGATTCGCCTATAACCAGAACGTAGACACCTGCAGCGTTTTTGGGAAGGGATTTTAAAGACCCAAGTATTTTTTGACGGGCGTTTTTTTGGGCAGAAAAATTATCATATTGAGCCAAAGCATTTCTTGTCTCCCGTAATGTATTGGTAAAAAAATTATCAGGGGTTATAGAACTTTTATATACTGTCAGCAGGTTAAGAAGCACAAATACAGCAATCGCTACTGGAGGCATATTATTTATGCGGCAGCTTTTAAGACGCAAGTGTAAAAGCAGAGAAAACACCAGATAAACAAGAACAAGAAAAAGAAATAATAATAAAGTCTGCCCAGTAAAGTTTGTTTGCAGATATTCGTAACTTTCAGAAACATTGGTTTGTAATAGTGCAAGAATTGTTGTGGCAGTGGGGAAACTTTGGCTGGAAGTATAATAACCCCAAACTGCTGTTGAAAGAAGAAACGTACAGATTTGGAGTAACAGTACTACTGGAGAAAGAAGTCGTAGAGTTTTATATGCGGTACTGTAATAATACAGAAAAAAAATGATATTGGTAAATGAAAGTGAAAATATAGAATAATAAGCTATATTGACGGAAGTTATAACTTCGCCGGCTGCGGTTTTACAAAATAGCAGTGATAAAAGCGGCAGCAGAGCTAATAAATAATTGTAAAAATAAATTCTGGAATAGGAGAATATTGATGTAAGGCAGCTCGTAATAAATACGGTGAATAACAGCTGCTTTGTTTTGGTAATAATAAAAGTTCCGCTGCCAAGCAGCTGTAGGATTAGCAGGACTGCAAATAAAATAAGAAAAAAGTGCCTAAATTGTTTGGTGAAAATATTTTTCATAAGTAATAATTTGTTTTTTATCATTATATGCAATAAAATCGCCTCCGAACAAATATTTTAGCACATTTGCCCCCCCACAAGACCGCAAAACTAAAAAGAGGTTATAATAGCTGTTATTTATTTGGAGGAAATAAAAAAGCGATTCCTAATAATTTAGAAATCGCTTTTATAATGTTTATATATATATTGGTAATTCTTATTTTTGTAGAAAAAGATGAGCAGTTCTACGCACTACATATTTCCGTGGAACAGCTGCAGAAGGATGAACATTATTTGCGCGCTCATCAGGTACTTAAACCAGATTTTAGCATAAATAAATCCCTGTGGACTTACTTCATAGGCACCGGCAATACGTCCCTGGACACCATAAGACTCCAAAGCAGAAAGAAATAACAGCATACATCCGGGTTCCCAGCTGTCACCGGTAATGAGCCAGATACAGTAGAATAAGAAAAGAATATCAATGAGAAAATAAATCAGAAAAAAAATAGTGGTTTTATCAATAAAAACAACATGTACCTTTTTGGTACTTCTGCGCGCTTCGACTATGGCCCGGAAGTTATGCAGGAATAAAGCCAGCTCCCGGTGATATATGAAGGAAAAAACTTTCGCACATAAAAAAAGTAAGGGTATATAATGCATAGGAGCTCCTATCTGTAATCGATTAACATACAAGGATATTATACATCATATCAAGAAAAGCTGCCAAGCCATTTCCATGAATTTTGTATACAGTCTATGCTGAATGGAAAAAAGTATCTTGGATACGGATTAAAATAAAAAAAGTCCAAAAAATACAAAATCGTAAGGTAAATTATTTGTTTTTTGTATGGATTTACAAAAAAAGAGTTGACAAAAGTGTGAAAAATTATTTATAATTGTGAGCAGATAGTTACAAACGTAGCTTTGCCAGGAAAATACTGTTAAGAGGGGAACAGCGTCGGCTGCTGCATAGAAGTAACCAATTTATACTATTATAGGAAAAGGGGAAAGAACAAATGAAAACCTGGAAAAAAGTTGCCAGTGCTGCTTTGGCAGCGATGGTATTTGCTTCGCTGACAGCAGGCTGCGGCGGCGGAGACAAAAAGAAAGAGGCTGCAAACAGCAACGAAATCGTAGTAGGTGCAAGCTTTGAGCTGACCGGTAATGTCGCCAATTACGGCAAGTCTACTCTTTCAGGCTTAAAAATGGCTTTTGATGAAGTAAATAAAGCCGGCGGTATTGATGGTAAAAAATTGCGTATCGTGGAAAGCGATAACAAGTCGGAACCTTCTGAAGCAGGTAACTCGGTTACCAAACTCGTCACTCAGGATAAGGTAATAGCTGTTGTCGGACCGGCAACCAGCGGTTGTGTAGCTGCTTCCACACCTATCACTACTGCTAATAAAGTGCCTTTGATTGCACCTTGTGCAACTGCGCCGAACATTACTGTCGAAAATGGCAAAGTAAAAGAATTTGTGTTCCGTTCCTGCTTTATCGATCCCTTCCAGGGACGTGTTATGGCAGAATTTGCTGATAAAAACCTGAAAGTAAAAAATGTAGCGATTTTGTATGATGCTTCCAGTGATTATTCCAAAGGCTTAGCTGAAGTATTTACTAAAACTATGGAAGAAAAAGGCGGCAAGATCGTCGCTAAAGAAGCTTTTCTTGCTAAAGACCTTGATTTTAAATCTGCCCTGACGAAAATCAAATCCACTAATCCGGAAGCAATCTATATTCCCGGGTATTATGAAGAAGTTGCTAAAATCATTAAACAAACACGTGAATTGGGGTTGAATGTTCCGCTTTTGGGATGCGATGGCTGGGATAGTCCGAAGCTTGTTGAAATCGGCGGTCCCGAAGCTTTGAACAATACCTATTTCTCCAGCGCTTATTCCGCACAGGATAAAGAGCCTTCCGTACAAAAATTCATCGCCGGTTATAAAGCTATGTATAATAAAGAGCCTGATGTTTTCTGTATGCAGGGTTATAATGCCGGTCTGATTTTAGCTGACGCTATTAAACGTGCAGGAACTGCTGACGGTACTAAATTGGCTGCGGCTATTGCTGCGACTAAAGACTTGTCTGTTGCCAGTGGTAAATTGACTTATGACGCAGATCATAACCCGATCACCAGCGCCATTATTATTGAATTAAAAGACGGCGTTCAGACCTTCAAAGAAAAAATCACGCTGTAATTCAGATAAAAAAACTGTTTGCAAAAGAATATATAATATAGAACCCAGGTAGACCCATTGTTTTTTAGATGTTTTTTAGTCCGGCGTGTTTTAAACGCACCAGATTAAATATATTTTGCAGTTTTCATCAGAGGGGGAAAAACAATGAAAAAAGTTACCAAGGTATTCTCAGTAATGGTAGCAAGCGTAGCTTTAGCAGCTATGCTCAGCGGCTGCGGCGGCGATAAAAAACCGGCCGGCGGCGATACCATCAAGGTCGGCGGTAATCTTGAGATGACCGGCGGCAGTGCCAGTTTTGGTATTTCTTCGAAAAATGCTATTGAGCTGGCTTTCAAAAACATTAATGACAAAGGTGGCATTAATGGCAAAAAACTGGAGCTTGTTGTGGCGGATAACAAGTCCGAAGCAGCAGAAGCTACCAATGCCATGCAGAAGCTGGTCTCTCAGGACAAGGTTGTTGCCGTTATCGGCCCAAACCTTTCCTCGGCTACGATAGCCGCAGGCGCGATCAATAACGGCAGTAAAGTGCTGGATATTGCTCCTATGGCTACCAACCCTAACGTTACAGTTGATCCGGCGACAGGAAAAACAAAAGAATATAATTTCCGCGCCTGCTTTATTGATCCGTTCCAGGGTACTGTTATGGCAAACTTTGCTAAAAATGATTTACAGGCAACAAAAGCAGCGATCCTTATCGATAATTCTTCTGACTATGCCAAAGGTCTGGCGGCGTTCTTTAAAGAGAACTTTATCAAGAACGGCGGCACTGTTGTGGCTGAAGAATCCTATCTGCAAAAGGATACCGATTTTAAAGCTACTTTGACTAAAATCAAAGCTGCGGCTCCGGATATTCTGTATGTTCCCGGCTATTATCAGGAAGTTGGTATGATCGTTAAGCAGGGCCGTGAGATGGGTATCGAGATCCCCATGGCCGGCGGCGATGGCTGGGACAGCGCTAAACTGCCTGAAATAGCAGGTAAGGCGGCACTCAATAATACTTATTTCTCAAGCCTTTATTCTCCTGATGACGATTCTGCTTTGAATAAAGCGTTTGTCAGCGAGTATGAAAAGGCTTATAAAGTAAAACCAGACGTTTTTGCAGCGCTTGCTTATGACTCTGCTTTGCTGGTTGCCGAGGCAATCAAAAATGCAGGCGATACCGATCCGGTGAAAATCGCTCAGTCTATGGCCAAGATCAACGGTTTCCAGGGCGTATCAGGTACCGTAACCTTTGACGCGCAGCATAATCCGGTTAAAAGTGCTGTAATTATCGAACATAAAGACGGCGCTCAAACCTTCAGGACAAAAATCAATCCTTGATAAAAATCCACAATTAATTTTTGCAATGGTGCGGGCTGTGGTATTACCACAGCCTCATTGCGTTTAATCCACGAGATCAGGAGGACGGGAATTATGGACATGGGTTCCTTTATGCAGCAATTTGTCCAACAGCTTATTAACGGCATTTCGTTGGGCAGTATTTATGCGCTGGTAGCATTGGGATACACGATGATCTATGGTATCATCAAGCTTATCAACTTCGCTCATGGCGATATTTACATGTTGGGTGCGTATTTCGGCTTTATAGCAACTACAATGTTTGGCTTTTCTTTTATTCCGGCTATACTCTTTTCTATGGCCTGTGCCGCATTAGCCGGTATTATTATTGAACGCGTGGCTTATAGGCCGATGCGTAATGCTCCAAGAATCGCAATCTTAATTACGGCAATCGGTGTATCTTTCTTTCTGGAATACAGTATGATCCTTATTGCAACGCCGCAGCCGCGTACGTTCCCGGCTGTGTTTGAAGCGACTATTTATCATTTTGGACCGTTGGTAGTAAACAGCCAGCAGATCGTTATCCTGATCAGTGCGCTGATTTTGATGGCCGTACTGACTTACATTGTACAAAACACCAAAGCGGGCAAAGCGATGCGTGCAGTATCTTTTGATGCTGATGCCGCCCGTTTGATGGGTATTAATATTGACCGTGTTATTTCCATGACTTTTGCTTTAGGTTCTGCTTTGGCAGCAGCCGGCGGTGTTTTGGTAGGTATCTATTATAACTCTATCGATCCTCTGATGGGCATGGTGCCTGGCATCAAGGCTTTCGTTGCCGCAGTTCTCGGCGGTATTGGCATTATTCCCGGCGCTATGCTGGGAGGGATTATCCTGGGCGTTGTTGAGGCGATGGTCAGCGGTTTCTTTTCTTCAACCTTCCGCGATGCTGCGGCATTTGCTATCCTGATCCTTATTTTGCTCTATAAACCTGCCGGTATATTGGGCAAAAATGTACGTGAGAAAGTGTAGGTGAGAGCTATGAATGCATTGAGAAAAAAAGATTTGCTGACATTGGTAGCCTGCGCTGTACTTTTTGCTGTTATGCAGGGATTGATGATGGCAGAGATCATCGGACCTTTCTGGGAACTGAATATCGTTCTGATTTGTATTAATATTATTCTTTCAGTCAGCTTGAACCTGATCAATGGTTACACAGGCCAGTTTTCTATCGGACATGCGGGCTTTTTGGCGGTTGGTGCTTATACCGGCGCTATCGTTACGGTCAAGCTTGGTTTTTCATATGAGCTGGCATTGATAGCGGGCACAGTTGCTGCCGGCTTTTTGGGATTTTTGATCGGTCTGCCGACATTACGTCTGAATGGCGATTATCTGGCGATCGCGACACTTGGTTTAGGTGAGATCATTCGTATCTGTATCCTGAATATCGATTATGTGGGCGGTGCTTCCGGACTGATGGGCATACCCCGTTTGACCAATTTCCCCTGGGTTTTCTGGATTATGATCTTCATCATTTTCTTTATTAAAAATTTCAAGAATTCAGCGCCAGGACGCTGTTGTCTGGCAATTCGCGAGAATGAGATCGCTGCTGATACTATGGGTATCGACACTACGAAATACAAAGTTATGGCGTTTACGCTGGGGGCTGCTTTTGCCGGCACTGCAGGCGTATTGTTCTCGCATTACTTTTATATTGCACATCCGGCATCCTTTACTTTCATGCGTTCTTTCGATATTCTGACCATGGTCGTTTTAGGCGGCCTGGGCTCGATGACAGGCGCTATTACCGGCGCTGTGCTGCTGACTTTTATTTCTGCTTATCTGGCAGAATATCCTGAATGGCGGATGATAATTTACTCGATTACTCTGATCGTACTGATGCTGCGCCGTCCGCAGGGACTGTTCGGTAATAAGGAGCTCAGCTTGAAAATGTTTCATTTAGGAGGTGGCAAAGATGGAAGCACTGCTGAAAGTAAATGATATTTCGATGGTTTTCGGCGGCTTGCGTGCTGTCTCCAACTTTTCCATGGAAATCAAAGCAGGTGAGCTGATTGGGCTGATCGGTCCCAACGGAGCCGGAAAAACTACGGCTTTTAATATGATTACCGGTGTTTATACACCTACTGAAGGCGAGATAATGTTCAACGGTACGCGAACCAGTGGTAAAAAATCGTATCAGGTAACGCAGCTGGGAATGGCGCGTACTTTCCAGAATATCAGACTTTTTTCCGAGCTTTCGGTTATTGACAATGTCAAAATTGCTTATAATATGCATGTCAAATATACTTTAGGCGAGGCGATTGCCCGGGTTGGCCGTTATTTCAGCGAAGAGGATGAAATTACCAAAAAAGCCCTGGAGCTTTTAAAAATCTTTAAGCTGGAAGATAAAGCTTATGAAACAGCAAAAAATCTTCCCTATGGTGAACAGAGACGGCTGGAGATTGCCCGCGCACTGGCCACGGAACCGAAGCTGCTGCTTTTGGACGAACCGGCTGCAGGTATGAATCCACAGGAAACTAAAGAGCTGATGGAAATGATCCGCTGGATCAGAGATAAATTCAGCTTGTCGATTTTGCTGATCGAACATGATATGGGTTTGGTTATGGGGGTCTGCGAGCGGATATATGTTCTGGAATATGGTTTTTGTATTGCCAGCGGCACGCCTGATGAAATCAAAAATAATAAACGCGTTATCGAAGCATACTTGGGCGAGGAGGTGTCCTGATGTTAAAGGTAGACAATATCGATGTATATTATGGTGCTATCCACGCTATCAAGGGCATCAGTATCGAGGTACCGAAAGGTGAGATCGTAACTCTGGTAGGGTCTAACGGCGCCGGCAAAAGCACAACGCTGCGGACTATTTCCGGGCTGATGAAACCGAAAAACGGCACGATCTTGTTTGAAGATAAAAATATCGTCGGCGTACCGGCACATAAAATTGTGGGTATGGGCCTATGTCAGGTTCCGGAAGGAAGGCATGTTTTTGCAAATATGTCGGTCATGGAAAACCTGGAACTGGGTGCATACCTGCGTAATGATAAGGATGGTATTGCCCGCGATCTGGAAGACGTTTTTAAAAAATTCCCTAGACTGCTGGAACGTAAGGACCAGATTTCAGGAACGCTTTCCGGCGGTGAGCAGCAAATGCTGGCTATGGGACGGGCTTTGATGAGCAGGCCGAGACTTTTGCTGCTGGATGAACCCTCAATGGGTCTGGCACCATTGCTTGTTAAAGAAATTTTTAATATAATAAAAGAAATAAACGAGAGCGGTACAACGGTGCTTTTGGTAGAACAAAATGCCAATATGGCTTTATCAATTGCCGATAAAGCTTATGTATTGGAAACCGGCCGCATCGCTTTGGCAGGTACAGCACAGGAATTAGCCAGCAGTGAAGCTGTGCGTAAGGCTTATTTGGGCGGCTGATGCCGGAAAAGGAGCGTGTTTACAATGCTAGTTAAAGACTTTATGACACCTAACGTATTAACGATTTCAGAAGACAAAAGCATGCTGGAAGCCCGGGAACTGATGAAGAGCAGTGCTTTTCGCCGTATTCCGGTTGTAGATGATATCAAAAGAGTGATGGGCATTATCACTGATGGCGACGTTGGGCGCACTTCACCTTCTGATGCCAGTACTTTATCACGTTACGAAGCTAATTATCTGCTGTCACGTCTGAAGGTACGCGACGTAATGACCCGCGATGTGATTACTGTGCGTGATAACAGTGCAATTGAGGATGTCGCCTATATATTGTATAAACATAAGATCAACGCTCTGCCTGTTGTGAATGAAGATAACAGGCTGTGCGGCATTATTACGGACAGCGATATTTTCCGCGCTTTCGTTACCATCATGGGCATTGCTAAAAGCTGCACTCGTATCACGATCGATGTTACTGATAAGGTCGGCGTTATTGCCGATATCGGAGGTATGTTCCGCGATCAGGGCATCAATATCATTTCTGTTGTAACCAAGCGTAATGATGCCGATACTACGGAACTTACTATTCGCGCTGACCTTTCGCAGCATGGTATGGATATTATTGAGCAGATCCGTGAAGCCGGTTACGATGTAACGGATATCAGTACGGTGAAGGGTGTAGAATAAGCTATGTTGGACGCTAAGTTCAATGTCGGCGATGTAGTGCGGATGAAAAAAGCTCATCCCTGCGGGTCCTTTGAATGGGAAATTACCCGTACAGGAATGGATTTTGGTTTAAAATGCAGGGGCTGCGGTCATTTTGTAATGATTGCCAGGCCTAAGTTCATTAAAGCTGTAAAAGCTGTGGTTTCTGCGGCCGATCAGTAAAATAGCAAAAAGCTCTGCTGTAAGGCAGAGCTTTTTAATTAAAAATATTGAAAGAGAGCGGCGCAAAATGCAGATTACAGCTTTAGATCATTTGGTTTTGACAACGAGTAATTTTGAACTCTGCGTCTGGTTCTATCGTGATGTCCTGGGGATGGAACTGTTGTGCCAGGACGACCATTATGCATTTCGCTTCGGTATGCAGAAGATCAATGTTCATCGTTGTCCTGCGGAATTTTTGCCGGCGGCCGGAAATGTGGCTTACGGCAGTCTGGATATTTGTCTGCTGACAGTAACGGAACTGCCCATTGTTTATCAGGAGATGGCAAAGCACGGTATCGCGGTTGAAGTTGGCATCGTCGAGCGTAATGGTGCTTTAGGGAAAATGCAGAGCCTTTATGTGCGTGACCCTGATAACAATCTGGTCGAAATCAGCAGATATGAATGAAAACGGTTGAAAAACAAGCCCCCTGTTTCTGATGAAACGGAGGGCTTGTTTTTTTATAAAGATTGAAGTGACGTTGCAGGGCAAAGAGTACAAGGCTCTGTTCCGGTGTGATAGTAACAGTTTCCGGAATTTGATGATTTTATTCCAGTTTACTTTTAAAGGTCCAGCCGGCAATACTTAGTGTTAAAACAGCTATTAAAGCCAGCGGTATCAAATTTATCAGCACATGATACATATCCATATTTTTCAGCAGTACGCCTTTGGCAATGACCAGAAAGAAACGCAGCGGATTAAGGTAAGTGAGGTATTGCAGTATGACCGGCATATTATCAATAGGCGAGATAAATCCTGATAACAATACGGCAGGCATCTGAAAGGTAAAGACACCTAAAATAGCCTGCTGCTGCGTTCTGCATAAGGATGAAATAAACAGACCGACACCGACTAAAGCTAAAAGAGCGACAAAGTCAGCTGCTAAAAAAACTGCAAGCGAACCAACCAAAGGAAAATCAAAAAAGTGTACTGAAATAGCAAGCATCACCATTGTCAGAAGCCAGGCTAAGAGCTGGGCCGGTACGGCTTTGCCGATAAGGATCTCGGTAGAAGACAGAGGGCTGACAATGAGCTGGTCAAAAGTACCGACTTCTTTTTCCCGGGCAATAGACAGCGATGTCAGTAAAAGCACGATGACCATCGAGAGCATAGCCATCAGGGAAACGAGTGAGTAATACTTATAATCAAGGTTGACATTGAACCAGTTTCTGGTGACTATTTCCAAGCGTGGCTCGCTGCCGGATAATTCTTTGGCATAGCTTTGGATGATCTGTGTAGCATAGCTGCCGATGATCGAAGCGGAATTTGTCTGCCTGCCGTCTGTTATCAGCTGCACGCTGGCGCCGGTCTTGTTTTTTATAGATACGGCAAAATCAGGAGGTATTTCCAGAGCCAGGCTTGCTTTTTGGATATCAATGCTTTGTTTGAGCTGTTCAGGCGTGTCAACAACCGCTACAGAGTTGAACCAGGGCGAATTTGCAAAATGGCTGATCAGTTCGCGGGAATAGTAGCTGCGGCTGTTATCCAGCACTAACATATCAATATTTTTTACTTCCATTGTTACAGCGTTGGCGAAAACAATAAGCTGAATAATAGGCATGATGGTAACGATCATTCTGCTGCGGGGATCTTTCCAGATTGCTTTAAATTCTTTAATGATCAGCGTCAATAATCGTGTTGTCATTTTTCCAACCTCACTAACGTATTTTTATAAACTAAAAATAACAACACAAGGCACAGACAGCTTAAATAAACGGTGTTGATCAGAACTATATCACTGATAGTTCCTGCTAAAAACTCACTTTCAATAAACGACACAAAATAACGCTGCGGCAAAACAGCTGTTAAATATCTGAAAAAAGCAGGCATGGATGAAATCGGAAACATCAGCCCGGAAAGGAGCAGTGCCGGTAAAAAACCCATGACTAAAGAGATCTGGCAGGCCAGAAATTGATTTTTAAAAATCGTGGATACCAGTAAGCCGATGCCCATACAGGTCAGCAAAAACAGGCTGCCCACCAAAAATAGTATGATATAAGAACCGCGGAAGGGCAGATCAAAAACAGCGATGCATAAAAACACGTTAAACAAAAGCGAGCAGATGCCCAAAATATAGTAGGAAAAATATTTTCCGGCTACAAAATGCAATCTGCTGAGCCTGGTGCTTAACAAAGCTTCCATTGTACCCCGTTCCCATTCCCTGGCTACGACAAGCGCTGTTAAAAGGATACCGACCAGACTTAGGGTTACGGCCAGAGAACCCGGCAAAATAAAATAATGGCTGTCAAGCTTCTCGTTATACCAGATCCGCAGCTGTGGATCTATCAGACTTACCTGTTGCTTACTGTAGCCGGTCGTTTCCAGCCACTGATAAATAACGCCGCTGGCATAGCTTTGGACATAGTTGGCAGTGTTGGTTTCGCTGCCGTCGGTAATGACCAGGATCTGTGCGGTGCGGCCATTGTTAAGAGTGACAGTAAAATCGTTAGGAACGATCACGGCTCCCTGAAGTTTGGAATTGACGATATCGCTGTACATGGCGTCCTTGTCATCGTAGACCTTCGTTCTGATATACTGATTATTACTGAAAGACCTGGCCAGAGAAACTACTCTGGGGTTGGCGTCATCCAGCTTAAGACCCAGATTGATATTGACGGAGTCGACATTGATGCCATACATATAAATCAAAGACAGCAGCGTCGGCAAGATAAAAGCAATCAAAATACTGCTGGGATCGCGAAAGATCTGCAGGAATTCTTTTTTGATAAAAGCCCATAAAATTCTCATAGCCGTCCGCTTTCTGCATCTTTGCGGTTAATAAGCGTAATAAAGGCTTCTTCCATCGTCGCAGCAGTAGCCTGCGATTTTAAAGCTGCCGGAGTGCCGACGGCTATAGTTTCGCCCTGATAAAATAAACTGATGTTATCACAATATTCCGCTTCATCCATAAAATGAGTAGTAATCAAAATCGTGACGCCTTTTTTTGCCAGGGCGCGCAGATGACACCAAAATTCTTTGCGGGTGACCACGTCTACGCCGGAGGTGGCTTCGTCCAGAAATAAGATCGGCGGATTATGGATGAGCGCGCAGGCTAAAGATAAGCGCTGTTTGATGCCCAAAGGCAGTTTTTCTGACAGCTGGTCAAAATAGACAGTCAAACCAAAATAAGACGCGATGCTGTCGACACGTTCTTTGATTTTTGCCAGGGGAATACCGTAAATACCGGCGAAGAATTCCAGATTTTCGCGGACTGACATATTGCCGTATAATGAAAATTTCTGCGCCATATAGCCTAGATAGGAGCGGGCTAAAGTAGGATTTTTCCTGATATCTACCCCCATGATTTTTGCAGTACCGTCTGTTGGCCGGGCCAGGCCGCACATCATTTTAAAGGAGGTAGATTTGCCGGCACCATTAGGGCCTAGCAAACCAAAAATTTCACCTTTTCTGATGTGAAAGGTGTTATTTTTTACAGCGGCAAAGTTACCGTACATTTTTAAGAGGTTTAAAGCTTCCACGGGATATTCTACAGTGCTTTCCCGATAAATATAATGGGCTGCGATCTGTGATTCTTTTTCTTCATAGCCGCCCATCATGCGGATAACTTCGCGTTCAAAATCAGCAGAAGTGGCAGCCAGTGTTTCTGGCGGACCATGAAAGATGACTTTTCCCTTATCGATAACTACGGTATTGTCAAAACTGTTAGCTTCGTCCAGATAAGCCGTAGACCAGATTACGGTAGTATCTTCTTTGATCGTCGCCCGTACCAGACGCATTAAATCGCGGCGTGAGATGGGATCTACACCAACAGAAGGCTCATCTAAGACCAGAAATTTAGGGTCTCCTAAAAGCGCGCAGGCTAAACCAAGCTTCTGCTTCATACCGCCGGATAAATTACCGGCCAGTCGTTTTTGAAAGGGCCGAAGACCGGTAAAGTCCAAAAGTTCGTCAAAATTTTTATCGACTGATTTCAAATCTGCATAGAATTCCAGGTTTTCACGTACGCTCAGGTCTTCGTACAGTCCAAATTTTTGCGGCATATAACCTATTTGAGCGATAAGTTCTTTTTTTTGCCGTGCCGGATCATAGCCAAGGGTCGTAACGGTTCCCGAATCGGCACACAAAAGCCCGATTATGATACGCAGAAGCGTGGTTTTACCCGCGGCATCGGCACCTACGATGCCTGTCATTTGTCCTGTAGGTATGGTAAGCGTCAAATCGTCTATAGCAGTCGTATGTTCAAATTTTTTAGTGATATTATTTATTACTACCGTATCCATTTTACTTACCCCGGGTATCCTTCAAATCGATCAAAACAGTCGTGGGCATTCCCTGACGCAGAAATTTATCCGGGTTATCGGCATAAACACGGATCATGTAGACTAGATCTGTACGCAGATCGGTTGTCTGTACGCTTTTGGGCGTAAATTCGCTGACAGGGGAAATATAACCGATATGACCCTGATACGTTTTCCTGGCGCCTGTCTGCGGATCAGTACTGTCGGTAATAATCTGTGCCGGCATACCATCGTAAATATTGCCCAGATCTGTTTCATTGATATAGGCTCTGACCCAGATCGGGCGCGGCTTGGATAAAGTATAGACGGCCGTTCCTTTTTGAATGATCGTACCAGGCTCAACTAAACGTGCGGTAACGATGCCTTCTTCCAGTGCATAAAGTTTGGAGTAATCACTTTGCCTGGCTAAAAGATCTTTTGCGGTTACGGATGCATTATAAGCTGAGCGCGCTTCCTTCAAGGTGTTTTCCACAGTTTCAAAATCCAGCTTGGAAATAGCGCCTGTGCCATATAAAACAGTATATTTATCATAGACTGACTGCGCCTGGACCATTGCTGCATAGGCCTTGGCTACTTCACTTTCCGACTTGGCCTCCTGCAGCTTGTAATCTGCCGCGTCGATCTCTGCGACTAGGCTGCCTTCCCGTATTGTATCTCCTTCTTCAAAATACATTTTGGTGATTTGTCCCGGAACCTGAAAGCCAATATCAAATTGGCGGATATCTACATTCCCATATAGTGTTACCAGCGTAGGATCTTTTGCAGCAGGTTTCAAGAAAAACCACAGGCAGCTTATTACCGCTGTTATTACTGCTATCATGATTAAAAATTTTTTCTTCATCATACGGCTCCTTTGAGTGCTTTCTTAATTTAATAATAGAAGAAGAGCAGCCTCTTGGCAATCAACAAATCAGGGGCTTTTGTCGGATTTTGCAGTCATTGCAGCCAGCAGGGCGGGCTGGTCGATAAAGCTGCGTAGTTTGAGCCAAAAATCGAGCGGTGAAAGCGGACTGTCATGCTCGTAGCAATAGACCAATACCTGCAGATGACCATTGATTATAAATTCTATCAACAGCTGCAGCTGCGGTGTTATCTGCTGAGTAGTCAGCTGCAGGTTTTGGATCAGTACTTTCCGAATATGGTTTTTCATTTTATGGACAAAACGCGGATCGCCGTTCTGGCCTAGGAGCATTGCCAAAATACGGGCATTGCTTTTAAAAAATCTTTGTGACAACAGGCGTTCTTCTGCTGTAGGCATACCTGTGCGAAAAATACGAAGGCCATGCGGCAGAAAAGTGTCGACAAGCTGAAATAATTCATTTTCTAATTGTTTCAGCAGATCATCTGTATTATTGAAATAGGCGTAAAAAGTACTGCGGTTGTAACCGGCTTTTTTTGTAAGCTGTGAAACTGTTATTTTGTCGCAGGGCAGGGTCTGGCACAGCTGCAGAAAAGCTTCTACAATGCAGGTACGTGCTGTTGTCGGCTTAGTCATGGCAAAATCCCCTTTGCTTTTATTAATTTAATTATACTATAATCTGTCAGACTGCAAAAGAGAAGGCCGGTAAGCCGAGGGTAATTGATCGGAAACAGATCATTTATTGCCCGGGTAATATTTACAGCTTTTTTATGCTGGTCAGGGCTATTTTTACGGTTCCTGACATTTACCTGCCGCTGGGGCAGCGGTATTATATGGTTATGAAAGAGAGAGGTGAAGATAAATGACAGCCGCAACCTTTAATGCTTGTTTGAGTTTAGCAGTATTGGGTGTATTAACCTTTGCCTGCTGGCGTAAATACAGAATCTGTCTGCATACTAACGTACATAAATAAAGCGGTATCCGTGATAGGAAGTGAACCTGATGGTTGATTTGCTGGTGGTGCTGTTTTTTCCGGCAGTACTGACGGTATTGCTGAGCATAGCAGAGCTGCGCATTAAATATGCAGAAAAAGAACTCCTGAATAAAATAAAAGAGCACTTCTAAACAGAAGTGCTCTTTTATTTTCTATTTATCTTCCTGCATATAGATATTCATACCGGGAACAGCGCCTTTGACGCCATTAGCGGCATAAGCTTTGCTGATGTTTTCCAACAGGTCAAAATATACATTCCAGTAATCGGAGCCCTGGGCCCAAACACGGATCGTATATTCGACGGCATATTCTTTATAACCGGAAAGCCTGATAAAAGGCGCGGGATCATTCAGAGTATTGTCCGTAGCTGCAACTGCCTCGGTCAGAGCTTTTTTTACAGTGGCAATGTCGTTATTATAGCCGGCGCGGATCACAATATCGACGCGGCGTACCGGTTCCGAGGAAAAGTTAGTGATTTTCCCGCCGGCGATCTCACTATTCGGTACGAAAATATCTTTGTTGTCGACAGTGATGATTTTGGTGCAGAGCATGGAAATTTCTTTAACTGTACCTTCGATACCAGCTGCGGCAATATAATCGCCTGCTTTGAATGGTTTGGTGATCAGCAGCATGATACCATTGGAAAGATTGGATAAAGCGCCCTGTACAGAAAGTGAAACAGCTAAACCCAACATACCTAAAACGGCCAGCAGTGAAGCAATAGGAATACCGATACTTTCAGCAACGATGCATACAGCGACAAAATTGAGCACTACTCTGATAACAGTGCGTAAAAAACCGCGCAGCGTCAAATCTACGTTCAGTTTATCCAGCAGTCTTTCTATTGGACCCATCAATGCTTTGATTACTGCGTGGCAGACAAGAAAAATGACAAGTGCGGAAATAATGTTGCCAACAGTCAGTTTACCGACTGAAAAATTAAGGATTTCCTGAATCGTTTCCATCATATAAACAGCTCCTTTTCATACTTGTTTATACAAACAAGCTAAAATATATTATTATTATAACATAAAATAATGTAATTAAATATCTTTAAATGAGATTTTAATAATTTACTGCAAAAATATATACTGTAGAAATATAAATAAATATGGGCTGAAAACAACTAATAAAAGCAATGGCATAATCTCCGCCGCAGTAATGATATTGCATAAAAACGGTCTTTGAGGTAAAATAAAGTATTACTAATAGATGAGGAGCGATCAGAGTGAGTACCAATTTAGAAGTAGGGATAGTCGGTTTGCCTAATGTCGGCAAAAGCACCCTGTTCAATGCTATTACCAAAGCGGGAGCAGAGGCTGCCAACTATCCTTTTTGTACTATAGAACCTAATGTAGGTGTTGTTGATGTGCCTGATAAACGCTTGTCTGTTTTGGGAGAAATGGTCAAAGCAAAAAAAATCGTACCTGCGGCAATGCGCTTTGTAGATATAGCCGGGCTTGTTAAAGGCGCGTCTAAGGGTGAAGGCCTGGGTAACAAATTTTTGGCGCATATCCGTGAGGTTGATGCCGTTGCACAGGTCGTACGTTGCTTTGAAGATGGAAATATCACTCATGTCGAGGGCAGTATCGATCCTCTGCGTGACATTGAGATCATCAATACAGAGCTGTGCCTGGCAGATATGGAATCGGTTGAAAAACGCCAGGAAAGACTGGTGAAGCTTTTAAAGACTGGTGATAAAAAGGTGCCAATCGAAAAGGCTGTTCTGGATAAAGTCTTGGCAGGACTCAGCGAGGCAGTGCCGGCACGCCGTCTGGGGCTGACTGAAGATGAGCTGGAATTTTTGAAAGAACTGCATCTTTTGACTATGAAGCCTGTTTTATATGTGGCCAATGTCAGTGAAGAGGAAGTTGCCGACGCATCTGCCAATCCGCATGTGCAGGCTGTTGTAAAGTATGCGGCCGGTGAGGGTGCAGAAGTGATTACCGTATCGGCGAAGATGGAATCGGAGATCGCCGAACTGCCGGATGAAGAAGCGCAGGAATTTTTGGCGATGGCCGGATTAGAAGAAGCAGGGCTTGACCGCCTGATCAAAGCCGGATTTAAACTTTTAGGGCTGATGACTTATATTACTGCCGGCGAAATAGAAGTACGTGCCTGGACGATCGTACGTGGAACTAAAGCGCCGCAGGCAGCAGGCAAGATCCATACAGATTTCGAACGCGGCTTTATCCGTGCGGAAATCGTTTCCTATAATGATCTGGTTGAGTGCGGGAGTAAAGCGGCTGCCCGCGATAAAGGGCTGGTTCGGCTTGAAGGTAAGGAATACGTGATGCAGGATGGCGACGTAGTCGAATTTCGTTTTAACGTTTGATTTGCAGACTCTTTTGGACGGTTTTAATAAGCGGTCCAAAAGAGTTTTATTTATATCACGTTATAAATTTTCACAAATGTTTATGAACCGGAAATATTTTTGAAGTGCAGATAAAAGTATGCTATAATAATTGCAAATTATCCATCTGATGATATTTACAAATGATTGAGAAACTTTAACAGTTATTTGTAAATATTCAGACGAACTCGGTTAAAGGAGCGATTCTAATGAAAAAATTATTGTTAGTTATTTCCATGTTGATTTTTGCAATGCTCATGACTGCCTGTGGTGGCAGCAGTAAAAGTGTTTTCACTGAGCCCGGCGCTATCGGGAAAATTATGGGCGAGCTGCAGAATAAAGATGGTTTAAAAGGACAGGAGCTTAAGGTATTTCAGGATATTACGATTGTTTCAGGAAAAGATTACGGCGGTAATTTTATTTCTATCAATATCCTTAAACCAGGAACCAAAGAAGATGTCGATCATTATGAATACCGCAACGGAAGCTGGAGCGGCCCATCTGCTGTAAAGATTACCGGCAGCGGTAATATGGAAGATAATCTGATCGCTTTGCAAGCATTAAATATGGACAAAATTCCTGAGATGTATAAAGCTTTCCAGGAAAAAGTAAGTGATAAAAAAGATGTAAAAGTCAAAGAATCGTTAGTGTATCGTTTTTGGAAAGGCGATTGGACCGTCATGATGGATGCAGAGAGCGACAGAGAAGCATACAGCGCAGAATTTGATTTAAATGGTAAAATGATTGATTTTAAAAAACGTTGATAAAAAACTCCTTAACAGAATTTTTTCTGTTAAGGAGTTTTTTAATACCGGTTAAATATTGTGAAAAATAGTTTTAAATAGTTTTTCTAGTTGCTTTTTCAAGCCTATTTGATACAATATAAACTACGAAAGGATGGCCAGAATATGATTTTTGACACACATATGCATTGTGATTATTCCTGCGATAGTCATATGAAAATTGCCGAGGCCGTCGCTGCGGCAAAGCAGCAGAATATTGGCATCGTTATCACTGAGCACTGGGACGATGATTATCCGACGAATCCGAGTGCATTTATGTTTGATGTAGACGAATATTTTGAACGGTTTGGCCCTTATCGCAGTGACAAAGTGCTTTTGGGAATCGAGATCGGAATGCAGAAGCAGACAACAGCTGCAGATGAAGCTTTGGCTGGGAAATATCCCTTTGACTATGTGCTGGCATCCATGCATTGCATTAATGGCCGCGATCTGTATGAAGAACGCTGTTATGAAGGGCTGGCAAAAGTTGAAGCTGTACGTGAATTTCTGATAGATACACTGGCTAATTTGGAGCGGCATAATAATTTTGACGCTTTTGCCCATATTGATTATATGTGCCGGTATATGCCTTACGCAGATAAAGAACTGATTCTGGGAGAAGCGCCGGAACTTTTTGATCAGGTTTTTAAGCTGCTGATAGCAAAAGAAAAACCACTGGAGATCAATACCCGCCGGTTGGATGATGCTGGAGCTATGGCTTCATTACTGGCGGTGTACAGACGTTATGCACAGCTGGGAGGTAAATATGCGGTGATCGGCAGCGATGCCCATTATAAAGAGCATGTAGGGCGCCGCATGAGAGAAGCGCTTAGTTTAGCAGATGAGGCAGGCCTGGAGCCTGTATATTTTAGAGAACGCAAGATGCGGAAGATGAGGAGTTAAAATTTATGAGATGCGTACGTTTTGAAGAACAGGGCCGTGCCAGGATTGGTTTTATCGACGGTGATGTTATCCGCGCTGTCTATGGCAGTATTGATACTTATTGGCGGATGACAGATGAGGTTTTTCCTTTGGCTGGCGCTAAACTTTTGGCTCCATGTGTGCCGAAGCAGATTATTTGTGTCGGTTTCAATTATCGTGACCATGCAAGAGAATTTCATGTGGACGTACCTAAGGAGCCTGCGCTTTTTACTAAAGCTGCGCATACTGTTATCGGTAACGACGGCAAAATCATTTATCCGCGTCAGAGCCATGAGGTAGTTTATGAGGCTGAGTTAGGCGTTGTTATCAAAAAGCGGATGAAAGACGTAGCTCCGGAAGATGTGCCGGATTATATTTTAGGGTATACCTGCGCTAATGATGTTACAGCACGGGATCTGCAGTTGTCGGACGTACAGTGGCTGCGCAGTAAATCTTTTGATACTTTTTGCCCATTGGGGCCCTGGCTGGAAACTGATCTTGATCCTACAGATCTGTCGATCAAATTGTATTTGAACGGACAGCTTAAGCAGAATGGGCGCACCAGCGACATGGTATATAATCCCTATGAGATATTAAGCTATATTTCGCAAAGTATGACACTGGATGCCGGCGATCTGATTCTGACCGGTACGCCTATGGGTTGCGGTCCAATGCTGCCTGGAGATGAAGTTGTCGTAGAGATCGAGGGTATCGGCAAGCTGCGTAATGAAGTGGTAAAAGGATACTGAAATAAATAAAAAGGACGCTGCGGCGTCCTTTTTTATTGTTTGAAGAGGCAGTGAATTGACAGAAAAAAATTTGTCTTGTTAAGATATTTGAATCAGTAAAAAAAGAGATTTGATTTATTTGTAAATTCATCCTGAAGATGAATTGCAAATATTTGAAATAAATGTTAAAATTAAGTTCTGACTGATCAGTCAGGAAATGGTTGGGTGGTGTTTTTATGGTAAGGAATATGACAGAGGGAGATCCGCTGAAGCTGATCCTTCCTTTTATGGTACCGCTTTTGATCGGTAATGTCTTTCAGCAATTATATAATATAGCAGATATCATTATTGTAGGACGGACGATAGGGGTCAACGCACTGGCGGCAGTTGGGGCTACAGCGCCTCTGTTCATGATGCTGGTTGTGCTGACGATGGGTTTGTCTAATGGGTTCACGGTGGTTACGGGCCAGCGGTACGGCGCCGGTGATCTTGACGGTGTGCGCCGCAGTGTGGCGATGAGCACGATGCTGAGTTTGTTTTTTGTTTTGATAATGATGCTTATAGCAACATTTGCCCTTGATCCGGCTTTAGCGGCGATGAACGTTCCTGAGGAGCTGTTTGAAGATGCTAAAAGTTATGTTTTGATCATCAGTCATGGTATTATCGCCATGATGGGATATAATCTTCTGGCAGGCATTTTGCGTTCTCTGGGCGACAGTAAAACACCGTTATATTTTTTGATTATCGCAACGATCCTGAATATTTTTCTGGCGCTGCTGTTTATTATTCAGTTCGGCTGGGGCGTGCCTGGTTCAGCAGTAGCGTTGGTTATTGCGCAGGGCTTTTCCGCGCTGCTGTGTATTGTTTATATTGTCAAAAAATTCCCGATCCTGCGTCTGCAAAAGCAGGACTGGCACTTTGACTGGAAGTTTGCATGGGAGCATCTGCGTATGGGCCTGCCAATGGCGGTGCAGTTTTCAGTGTTGGGGCTTGGTATGATTTTCATTCAGGCTGTTTGTAATAAGTTCGGCCCGACTACGATCGCAGCTTTCACTTCCGCAATGCGGATCGAACAGCTGGCCCTGCAGCCGATGATTTCTTTTGGCTTGTCGATGGCGGTTTTCAGCGCGCAGAATTTTGGCGCTCATCGGTTTGACAGGATCCGCGAGGGTGTAAAAAAATGTTCGTTGCTGGCGCTGTGTTTTAGTTTATTTGCCGCTGTTATTATGTATTTCTTCGGCCGCGAAATGATCAGTATTTTTATCAGCGAAGCTAATGAACAGGTTTTATCGCAGGCGCAGCAGTATCTGCATCTCAGCGTGCCGTTTTATTTTTTCCTCAGTCAGATTTTTATCTATCGTAATGCCGTACAGGGTATGGGTATTGCGATGATACCTATGTTCAGCGGTATCGTAGAGCTGATACTGCGTACTTCTGCCGCAGTATATCTGACCGAATATTTTGGTTACAGCGGCATTTGTTACGCCAGTTCGATTGCCTGGCTGGGTTCGTCGTTATTTCTCTTTGCGAGTTATCATTATTTCATCAGGCTGCTGGAGGATTCATATAAACAGCATGCTGGTATAAACGGCTAAAAAGAAAAACTCCCGGAAAACCGGGAGTTTTTCTTTTTAGAATAGATACTCCAAAGACAGCATGCCTTGGAAAGAACTGTAAGAATTACTGCCAAAACGTCCGCTGAGATCAGCAGAGATGAACCAGTCTTTATTGAATTCTTTTTCATAACCGAGACGAAGTTCGCCAAGATTTTTGTTACCGTCTTGAGAAATACTGTCACCAAGAGAAGAAATAGTGTAATTATTAGAATTGTGGAGCCAGTTTACCTCGGCAAAGAAAGAATCTTTTTTTGTCGAAGCTGTATTCTGTTCACTTAACCAACGCAGTCCCAAACGTGTTTGAAGATTGGCTTCATTGCCAAAAGCGATAGTACTGCCATTATTTTCAGTATACGTATCATTATTAAGCTTGGTATAGGTAAGCTGAAGCTTAGGCTGCCAAGAATAAGTACGCCGATCTGTTTCTTTGTAATTTATGGATTTACCGATTTCTGCCGAAAGTCCCCAGCCGTTGGTATCATAGCTTTCTTTGCTTAGTCCGGCACCATTGACTTCGTTATCAAACCAGCCATATTGGAACCAGGTATCAGCATACCAGCCGCTTCTGTCATGTGCGTTTTCAAACCAGCTGCCATAGACACCTAATAAAAATCCATCGACAGAACCTTTGGAATCACGGTTGGCGAAACTGGCTGAAGTCGTCTGGCTGCCATTGCCATAAGCTGCCATTATGCCGAACAGCTGCTGTTCACCTTTATCACTGACTTCATTATAAAGATCAGTGCCCACGCGCAGTTTGTATAGATTGGCATTACCGTGGATCTGATCGTTGCTGAAATCCTGTTTCGTACGGGTATAGCTGTTTATGATCCAGATATTAGGGCCATCTTCCTGATTGTTTTGATGCTGCAGATGCGTTTCACGATCATAAAGGCGGAGATCGAACATAGAACCGGCTAAGGCCATGTTTCCCAGATATGAACCTGTTTCAGGACGATAGACAGGGGCAGTAGTAGGCGCATAGGATGTTAAGTACCAATCACTTTCAGTACCTTGATTGCCGCCTTTGACGAGTGAATATTCATATAAGCCACCGACCAGGGGATTAGACTTGATGAAATTACCATCAGAATTCCCGAGAACTTCAATGACCTTGATACCCTGAGCGGTCTGTGCGCCACTACCACCGATATTTTTAAAATTGATATAGGTTGTGCCTGAAGTGTCACCGCCGACGATCATTTTATCAGTTGCAGAATCGTCTTTGCCCAAGACGACATTCATATGCAGCTGGCCATTGTCGCCGCTGTAGTTTCCCGCCACATATAAATTTTTGAAATTTTCAGCCTTTTGAGCTTCGAGAAGCTCATTATCGTTGTTCCAGTCCAGATGACCAAATTTAATAACTGAATTATTCAGGGACAGATCAGTAACAAAGTTGCCTTCTGCTTCAGATCCCTGCCATAAATTTTTTGCAGAAGCGTTTTGGGTCATATTCCAGGTACTGTTATCCGTCAGAGCAAGATCAAGCCTGCTGCTTTTACCGGTACTGTCTATTGTATAATCTGTAAAAATAGCACCGTTCAGAACAGTGTTTTTAGAAGTATTGACAGTAATATTACTGGCAACAAGATCCGGATTAGTTGTCGTTTGACCGCCATAGGTAATATGGATCAAGTCTTTATTACTGGAATCATGAGCGGTTGCTGTACTGTTTACCAAGTTTAAAGTAGCGTCCTTGACTGCATCCGCGACATTGATAATGTCACTGTAATTAGTACCGCCAGGATTGCTGGCACGTTGATGCCCGTCAGTGGTTATTTCCTGGCCATGTGAACCTATCTGTATCAGGTGGCCGGTATAGACACCGTCACTGTCACTGGTGCTGGCAACTCCGTCATTAGTGATATCAGTATTTTCCAAATGGATGATTTGCTTACCGGCAGTCATATTATTACCGGTCTTATCAGTGGAGTTGCCCAGAGCTGAAGAATATTTTACGGCTGTGGAGCTGGCGTGGATCTTACTGCGTTCAAGCTGTCCATCGACAGCAAACATATTGAATCCAGCCCCATCTCCTGCTATTTTGATGCCATAAGCTTTTTCATGATCTACTTTTATATCTGCAGTACCATAGAGGTTGACCTCCGATGATCCGTATTTACTTCCCAGATGTTTTTCTGCAGCTTGATTTGTTGCAGCCAGAGTACCGATAACAATACCATGTTGATGATTGCGTCCGCTGGTTTCGATAGTAGTTTTGAAATTACTGCTTTGAGTACTGTTGATATCTATTCTGCCGCCGCCAATGGCGATAATACCGGATTCGTGATTGCCTCCTGTACGGATATCAAGCTCACCGCCCTCATAGCCAAGTACTTCTATCTGCCCGAAATTTCCTGTTTCCAGTGCCGTAGCTCCTGGTCTGCCGGCACCGTCATTTCTATTGAAGCTGCCTCCAAGAAAAGTTATTTTAGCCTGTTCGTTAATGTCTTTAGCAGGATCGCCGTTGGCTAAGAACATTCTGCCATTGCTGTAGCCGGTTCCGTCTATTTCCACTCGGTCAAAATTGATTCTCCCTGTCCCGTTGGCAACTACCATCCAGCGCTGACTGCTGCTTGCTGCTTTAAATAAGGCTGACTGGTCATCGCTTTTACCATTGGAAAAAGTTATAGAAGCTCCATCCTGAGCGGCTACAATGCGGCTCTGACTTACTTTGACAGTTGTCGTGTCACCGGTTACATGTATTTCACCATTGTTGTAAGCAAAAAATGCTGATTCAGAATTTTTATAGTTTGTGGATTTGGAGGTAATAGAATTATCGGTACCGCTGAGGATTATTTTACTGCCGCTGCCGTTAGCAACAATTCCAGAATAACCTACTCCTGTAGAATAGGTATCGCCTAAACCGACCGTGGTATTTAAACTGCCATTAACAGTAAGCTGACCGCCGCTGCTGGCGGTGAGGGATTCGCTGCTGTTTACACCGTTGACGGTTGTTGCACCGGCGGTGACAGAAACCTGAGCGCCATTAGAAACTTTGATACTGTTGATAGTATCGGTATGTGTGATAGGATCATAAGTGTCTGTGCCATCTGCAGTGTATTTGCCGTCTGTAACAGGTACCGGCGCAGCCATTACGTTAGTTCCGTAAAAGGTGCAGTGCGCTGCAAGGAGCGCCAAAAGTATTGCTTGACGTTTCTTGTTGCTGTACATAATTGGGTCCTCCTTAAGAATAAAACAATGGAAGATAAAAATAATAAAATAATTATTGTAATAAAGCATTTTAAATCCTATAAGTTAAAATAATTATATTTTGCGAAAATGTACCGTGTCAAGCATTTATAGATTATATATCCATATAGTTTAATCTTGGAAAAGGAAATAATACTGTGTTTTTAGAAGAAAGCGCAGGGTATTACTCCGGGTAATTTGAAATTACAATAGCTGATAAAAAGTCGGCTATATTTAAAATATTAAGAATAAAACTGAAAAATTAGAAATTAAAATGCAGACTAATATTAGTCTGCAAATGAATAAAATAAAGAAATATAAAAAACGCCGTTATCTAAATGATAACGGCGTTAAAATAGTGCTTTTAGTTGTTTCTTTTCCGGATCTCGGTAACAGAAATGCCTCCGATGCCCCAATTATCAGTATCGACTTCATCGATAACGACAACAGTAGTTTTTTTGTTTTTACCGAGCACGTCGTGCAGCAGATTGGTAGCACCTTCTATCAGGGCTTGTTTTTTCTCTGGTGTCACGTTGCCTTCACGGGTGATTTTAATATTTACGTAGGGCATAACAAAGACCTCCTTTTTTCTTTCAGTATAGCATGAAAGAATGAAAAACAACAGGAATTTTAAAGTGGGTGATATCATGAGTACGCTGTGTTTCCACGGTGCTTTTTACAAAATATACAGGCAGGGACCTAAAGAAAGGTTTTTTTGTAAAGTAAGGTAAAAAACGCTTGTCAAGGCCGGAGTGCTTGTGCTATTATAGCGGTGACCGTAAATGGCCGGGCAGTATCTTTGTGAGCTGTACCATAAGCCGCAGGTCTTAATTTAAAATCAGTCATTAATCGCTTGGATCAGTAATGACCGGGACGAGACGCAATAACAAGGCCTTTTTATAAGTATTTTTGCGCGCTCCCGGCGGGAGTGCGTTTTTTATTTTACTGCCTTGGTTATGCTCTCAAGCGAAGAAAGGGAGGGAACCATGAAAATAGGCATCATTGGGCTGGGTAAGGTTGGCAGTGCTTTTTTGAAAGCCTGTGCAGTAACTGCTGCTTTACAGGTAGTCAGCGTCAAAGCGGGTCGATCGCCGAAAAGTTGTGCGAGGCTGGCGGGCATGGGTGACTTTCAGATTACTTCAGTCGGGGCAGAGGTGCTGGCGGCTGCTGATGTAGTTTTGCTGGCAGTTCCGGACGGGCAGATCGCGGCAGCAGCTGAAACACTGGCTGCGGAAGTCGGTACTGCCGGGCGGAGGGATATTCTGTCAAAGAAGGTGTGCCTGCATTGCAGCGGTTCTTTGGGGTTGGACCCTTTGGCGGCGCTTTCTGCCTTGGGGATCCACTGCGGCAGTCTGCATCCATTGCAGAGCTTTGCCGGAGGCAGCGCCAGATTTAAAGATATCGGCATGGCTGTTGATGGTGATAATGAAGCACAGCAAGCTGCCTGTTATCTGGCCGAAGCGCTTCAGGCATATCCATTCAGAGTTCCTGAAGCGGAGCGCAGTGCCTATCATGCGGCTGCTTGTTTTTGTTCTAATTATCTTGTGACAATAACTGCGATAGCACAGCAACTGTTTGAACGCTGGACACCTGACAAGGCAAGGGCTTTGCAGTTTTTGCTGCCGCTGCTGGATGGGACTGTCAGTAATCTGCATCAGACTTCGTTGGCCCGCAAGGCATTGACCGGGCCGATTGCCCGCGGTGATGCAGGCACTGTAGCAGGACATCTGAAAATTCTGCCGGAGGAACTGCAGCTGGTTTATCGGGAACTGGCACTTCAGACTGTGCGTCTGGCGAGTGAAAACGGCAGTATCGATGAAGCGAAAGCAAAAAGTTTACAAGAACTATTGAAAGCTTGACAGTAAAGGAGTAAAACCATGAATAAAAAAGCAATAACCACATCGACTATCAAAGCAATGAAACAGCAGGGTGAACCGATAACGATGGTTACAGCATACGACGTTGCGATGGCCCGTAATGTTAATGAAGCCGGTGTTGAGATGATTCTGGTAGGTGATTCTGTTGGTAATGTGATGTTGGGTTACGGTTCTACTGTGCCCGTAACGATGGAAGAGATGCTTCATCACACCAAAGCAGTGATGCGCGCCTGCGGGACGGCACTGGTTGTCGCTGACATGCCTTTTATGAGTTATCAGGCCAGCATTGCTGACGGCCTTTATAATGCGGCCCGCTTTTTAAAGGAAACTGGCTGCACGGCAGTAAAACTGGAAGGCGGCAGTGAAATCTGTGAACTGGTACAAAAAATGGTTGCCGCAGGCATTCCCGTGGTCGGACACATTGGTCTGACGCCGCAGTCTGTCAATCAAATGGGCGGCTTTAAAGTGCAGGGTAAGGATGTAGCCGCAGCGCAGAAATTGCTGGATGATGCTAAAGCGTTAGAGGCAGCAGGAGCTTTTGCTATTGTGCTGGAATGTGTGCCGGCTGCTTTGGCTGCAAAGGTGACTGCTGAACTGAAAACAGCGGCAACTATTGGTATCGGCGCCGGAAATTCCTGTGATGGGCAGGTACTGGTTTGTAATGATCTGCTGGGATTTTCGGACGGGTTCTGTCCGAAATTTGCCAAAAAATACAGCGATCTGCATGGAAGTATTGTCAGCGCAGTGCAGCAATACATCAGGGAAGTTAAGGAGCGCAGTTTTCCTGCGCCGGAGCATACGTTTAAAATAGATGATGAAGTTTTAGAGAAATTATATTGAGAGGAAGCCTTAAAATGAAACTTTGCCAAACGACAGCAGATTTACAGGAAGAGGTAGCTTTAGCAAAGGCAGCGGGTAAAAGCATCGGTCTGGTACCGACTATGGGGGCTCTGCATGAAGGGCATGGTTCACTCATTACTGCCGCACGTAAAGAGAATGAGCTGGTGATAGTCAGTGTTTTTGTCAATCCGACACAGTTTGGGCCGGGGGAGGATCTGGAAGCCTATCCGCGCACTTTGGAAGCAGATTGTATATTGGCAGGGAAAATGGGGGCCGATATCGTTTTTGCCCCTGCGGCTAAAGAAATGTATCCCAGTGCCGATATGACCTGGGTAGAGGTAACAGGTGATATTACAAAGGTTTTATGCGGCCGCAGCCGTCCCATACATTTTCGTGGCGTGACTACTGTTGTCAGCAAGCTGTTCAATCTGGCACAGCCTGACAGGGCGTATTTTGGGCAGAAGGACGCGCAGCAGGTACAGGTTATCAAACGAATGGTCAAAGATCTGTTTTTTAACGTTCAGCTGCGGATTATGCCGATCGTACGTGAGGCTGACGGCTTGGCTAAAAGTTCGCGTAATACTTATTTGAGCCAGGAAGAACGCACAGCCGGTTTGATTTTATCAAAAAGCCTGCGTTATGCGGAAGAACTTTTTAAGCAGGGTGAGCGTGACAGCAGTAGAATTGCAGCTGAAACTGCCAAGCTGATCGGTTCAGAGCCGTTGAGTGAGATTGACTATGTAGAAATTTATGAGCTGCCCGATCTGAAACCTGTTGCAGGTGATATTACCGGTTCGTGCCTATTGGCAGTAGCAGTGCGTTTTGGGACTACGCGGCTGATCGATAATGTGATTTTGGAGGTTGAATAAATGCTTTTGAATATGTTTCATGGAAAAATCCACCGTGCTACGGTGACAGAAGCCTGTCTAGAATATATGGGCAGTATTACCATTGATTCCGAGCTGTTGGAACTTTCCGGCATCATGCCGGGCGAGCGGGTACAGATCGTTGATAATAATAATGGCAGCCGCCTGGAAACCTATGTTATTGCAGGGGAACGCGGCAGCGGTGTGATTTGCCTTAATGGCGCTGCGGCACGCAAGGTCGTAGTGGGTGATACAGTGATCATTATCGCTTATGCGCTGATGACGCCTGAAGAGGCGGCAGGTTTTGAACCAAAGGTAGTTATGGTAGATGAAAATAACCGCCCTGTTAATGTGCGCGGAACAGAAAAAGAACGCGAAATAGGTTAATAAAAAACCTCCGTAAGCATTTGCCTGCGGAGGTTTTTGTTATGTTAGACGTGAAAAACAGCAGTACTGCCACGTTGGCCGGGGATTACTTCCAATCGGGCTGAAATGCGTTCGCGCAGCTCGCTGACGTGGGAAATGATTCCTACCAGACGCCCGCCTTTCTGCAGATCGGTAAGCGTGCGGATAGCCATATCCAGGGCTTCGGAGTCAAGCGTGCCAAAACCTTCATCGACCAGAATGGTATCAAGGCGGATACCTCCCGCATAGGCCTGTACTACATCGGAAAGCCCTAAGGCCAGCGAGAGTGAAGCCAGAAACAGTTCTCCGCCGCTAAGTGTTTTGACAGGACGGGCAACGCCTGTAAAGCTGTCGGTAACTTCAATGTTCAAACCGTTTTCCCTTCTGGCATCCAGAACATCACCGGTACGTGATAAACTGTAACGGCCACGGCTCATAGAGGTTAAACGCAGATTGGCGGCCTGCAGTACGTCGTCTAAAATAGCCTGCAAAACAAATGCGGAAAAGGTAAGTCTTGAGGGATTATTGCCTCTTGCGGTTTCTGCCAAAGAGGCTGCTGTTTGATAGGCATCCTGTAAAGTGCCCATCTTTTTTTCCAATTCCTGCAGCTGGAGCTGTGCTTTTTGCAGATCAGAAAGCTCTTTGGCGGTTACTGCCGTTTGAGCTGTCAGCTGACGGTAGAGAGCGTCTGCCTGCTGTTCCGCTGCTTTGCAGGCACTGAGTTCTGGCTCGGTCTTACCGTTGACGGCATTTTGAGCGCGTTGCAGACGGTCTGTTGCTGCGGCCAGATTTTGTTCATAGGCGGCGATGGTCTGCTGCAGTTGTTTTCGCGTACTTTCAGTACGCAAAGCGGCAAGAAAGGCTGCCTGTGATTCAAAGTCTGAAGCGTCCAGGCGTTCTTTAAAATGTTCGCGCAGAGCGCTGAATTCTTTGGCAGCATTTACAGAAGCCGCCTGGTTTGCTTTCAGAGTAGCTTCGCAGCCTGCCAGATGCAGCTGAGCCTGCTGATAGCTTTGCTGCAGCAGCTGTAAGCTCTGGACCTGTCTGGTAATCGTCTGTGTTTTCAACTGCAGCTCAGATTTCTGGGCCGCAGTTATTGTAGCCGGGTGCGGATGCTGCAAAGCTCCGCAGACAGGACACGGTTCATTGTCAACGAGAGCCGCGGCCAGACGTTCTAATTCAGAAGTGACACCGGATAATTTAGCGGCTTCGCTGTGGAGCTGCAGGATCCGCTGGTTCAAAAGCTCCAGCGCTTTATCCAGGTTCGCAGTATTCTTGAGACTTTGACCGTCAAGCTGTTGTAATTGTTCTGAAAGCTTTTGCTGCAGTTCCTGCAGCTTTGCTTGCGCCGCTGCTGTTGCCTGCTGAGCGCTTTGTTCGGCTGACAGACATTCCTGGTTGTGTTTATGTGCGCGCAGGGTAGAGTTGTAAATTTCTTCCAGCAGTGCGGCTTTATCAGCCTGTGCTGCTTCAGTTTTTGCAGTTTCAACAGCGCTGCGCTGTTCTGTCAAAGTTAAGAAAGCCGTTCGTGCAGCCGTTTCTTCCGCAAAAGCATTATGCAGCTCCTGAGCCTGCTGCAATTGCAGTTTTGCTGCTGCAAGCTGTGCGGAAGCAGTCTGCAGTGCAGCCGTTTCTTCCTTTTGCCGCTGCAGAAATATTTGTATGTCAGCAAGAAGCTGGTCGTTGTTTTCACATTCGGTGCTGTTCAAAATAAACTGTTGTTGTTGTTTAAGTGCTTTATAATCGTTGTCGATAGCAGTGCTGTGTTCTGCCAGCAGTGCTTCGATACGCCGGTACAGCTCGGTTTTGAAGATCGTTTCCAGAATCGCCTTGCGGTCTTTCGATTCAGCGATCAGAAACCGTCGGAATTCTCCCTGGGGCAACAAAACTATTTGACGGAACTGTTCCGCTTTAAACCCGATAAGTTCTGTAATTTTTTTCGTCACTTCGTCACTTTTTGCGGCCAGCGGTTCCTTGCTGCCGTCAGTAAGGATTTTAAAAAGGGCGGCTGCTGCCGGTACCTTTCGAGTGCCCTCGCCGCGTTGCTTTTTTAATTCCTGCTCGGGAGCTCTCAGTACCTGATAGATATATTCCCCGCTTTTAAAGGTAAATTCTACTTCGGTTTTTTGTTCGGCGGGAGCGTAGTCGCTGCGCAGGTTTTTACTTTCGCGCAGATCGCCGCTGGCGCTGCCGTATAAAGCGAAGCTGATCGCATCTAAAATAGTAGTTTTACCGGAACCGGTCGGTCCGTGGATCAGGAAAAAGTTTTTATCTCCTAAAAGAGTGAAGTCAATAATTTGCTCACCGGCGTAAGCACCAAAGGCCCGCATGGTAAGTTGTAATGGTTTCATGGTCAGGCCTGCCTTTCTGTCTGCACTTCGCTGTTAATAATGTCCGATAAAAGGGATTTTTCACTGTCAGTGAGCTGACGATTGTTGACTTGTGTAAAAAAAGCTTCAAAAAGCTCGGCAGTACCAAGCTTTTTATGATTTACTGCGGCAGTGTCCGCATCGTTGCCACTGTGCAGCCGTGCGTATTCTAAATGCAGGATATTGGGGTAGACCTGTTCCAGCCGGTATTTGGCGTCCAGTATCGGCTGTTCGTCAGTCAGGGTTACCTGCAGATAACAATCATACAATTCCGGCTGCGGCTTGCTGACTAATTCAGAAAAACTGCCGCGCAGACAGGCCAGTTCCCGGCGAGGCTTGAGCTGTACTGTTTCGACAGTAATACTGCCGTCTGCGGCCATATCTACAATATGTACGCCCTTGGACTGCTGGACTTCATTAAAAGAATATTTGAGCAGGGAACCGCTGTAACGTACCTTGCTGCTGCCGTTCTGGCAGGCGTGCAGATGTCCTAAAGCCGCATAATTAAACGGGGCAAAGCAGTCGATGCCTACGGTGGTTGCTCCGCCGATAGCCAAAGGGCGTTCGCTGTCCGGAGATTCCTGCGCTCCTGTCAGAAAGACATGCGCCAGCGCAACCTTACGCGCTGTATCAGGGCTCTGCCTTAACTGGTTGCTTATCTGCCAGCGAACAACATCTTCGTGTGTTTTTAAAGGCTGCCGGAGCAGTTCGGACGCTGCCAGGGGCTCGCCATAAGTCAGCGGTGCAAAATAAACTGGCCCGTAGGTATCATATAATACAACGGGCTGGGTAGAAGGGCTGACTGGCCCGGTGATATAAAGCTTGTTCTGAGATAACAGGCTTTGACCGAAGCCGAGACGGTCGGCATTATCGTGATTGCCGGCGATCATAATGACATTTTTGCCGGCCTCCCGGACTAAACGGCGCAGAACCTCGTCCAGCAGGGTCACTGCCTGTGTCGGCGGTACGGCGCGGTCATAAATGTCGCCGGCGATCAGGACGGCGTCAACATTACTTTCTTTGACCAGGGCGATTAATTCTTCCAGTACTATAGCCTGATCGTCGGTCATATGTAAGCCGTGAAAAATACGGCCCAGGTGCCAGTCGGAAGTATGTAAAAAACGCATGGTTCCTCCTTTATTACTTACGATAAAGCTGCATGATTTCGTGAAATTTTGCTAATCCGCATTCGATACCGTGATCGTGCAGCTTTAAAAGCTGCTGCGGTTTCTGGTCCAGTCTGCCGATCTTTAAAGGTACGGTTGGACGGATGATAACGGCCTTGCCGTCCTGTTCCAGTTGTTCGGCAAAAGCAAGCTGGTCATTATATAGGTCAGGACGTCTGGCCATGGTTTCCCATAATTTAGGATAGTGTTTATAGACGAGGCGCAGCAGATATTGCGGTACCGGGTGTTTTTTACGGTAACCGGCATTACGGGTAAGTACGATAACGAATTTCTGATAACCGTCAGCAATGGATTTGCTGATAGGTATGGGCTCTACTATAGCTCCGTCTAATAATTTATGGCCGCCGATGGTGACGACAGGAGCAAAAAAGGGCAATGAAGCGGATGCGCGCAGCGGCAGAAAATCTTTATCCATATCGCCCTGGGTATACCAGACAGGCTTGCCTGTGATAACATCGGTCGTGCCGACATAAAGCTGTCCGGGATATTTACGAAAAGCTTCATAGTCAAAAGGCAGCAGATTCTGCGGCAGTTCTTTGAGAATGAAGTCAAAACCAAAAAGTGAACGGGTCCTGAGCCAGTTGCTCAGGCTGCAGTAACGTTTATCACCAACATAATTTTGAATGACACGTCTGGTACGCAGCGGCTGCTGTGACATATAGGAAACAATATTGCAGGCACCTGCAGAAACGCCGACAATATGCGGGAAAATAAGTTCTTTCTGCATGAATGCTTCAAAAACTCCGGCGGAAAACATGCCCCGCATACCGCCGCCTTCCAAAACCAGGCTGATACCGCTTACTATCATACATGACACCTCGTAATCAATGATATAAATATTATACACCATTTGTAATGCCAGCGGGAATTTGGGTGGCAGGAAATTGTCTGCCGGCGGCTGATATGTTATGATGAAGTAAATAATGATGCAAGGAAGGTGCGAGCATGAAAAAAGTTGTTGTAATGACTACAGGCGGTACTATTGCCATGAAATATGATCCTGTGACGCAGGGCCTGATCCCGGCTGTCAGTGGTGATGATTTGATCGAAGCCGTCCCGGCACTGCGGGAGATTGCCGAAGTGGAGGTAGTTGAATTTTCCAATGTGCCCAGCGGTCACATAACACCGCAGATGATGTTTGATTTGGCAAAAATGGCTGATCGGTATGCAGAGCGGGAAGACGTCAGCGGCATTGTTGTGACCCACGGGACAGATACACTGGAAGAAACAGCTTATATGTTAGGTTTGGCAGTAAAAACGAACAAGCCTGTCTGTCTTACAGGAGCCATGCGCGGCGCTTCAGAAACAGGACCGGACGGACCGGCAAATATCCTGGCGGCAGTAATGGTCGCTGCCAGCGATGAAGCCTTGGGCAAAGGCGCATTACTTATTTTTAACGATGAGATACATGCTGCTGCAGAAGTTACCAAAACGCATACTACGTCCTGTGCTACATTTCATTCGCCGGGCTGGGGTCCTATAGGGCATATTTATTTTGACAGAGTGGTTTTTCGACGTCAGCCGCTGAATCTTGAAAAAATCTGTCCGGCAGTGCTGGCAGAAGAGGTCTGTTTGCTGAAAACCTATGCGGGGATGGATGCGTATTTATTTAAAATGCTGGCGGAAAAGCCGGTACAGGGATTGATAGTTGAAGCTTTAGGCTGCGGGAATGTGCCGCCGGCAGTTAAGGAAGGTATCGAATATGTGCGGAGCAGGGATATTCCTGTAGTTTTGGCTTCACGTGTTCATACGGGGCGTGTAGTTCCGGCGTACAGTTATTTTGGCAGCGCCAGGTCAATGGAAGCAAGTAAGATCATTCTGGGCGGGGAACTAACAGGACAGAAAGCCAGAATAAAGCTGATGCTGGCTTTGGGACTGACGAAGGATAATGAGGAACTGCGCAGATTTTTTGATAACTGAGCGGAATTTGCAGTTAAATGGAAAACGATAACTAATAATTAAAAAACTTTGCGTTTATGCTTAAAATTGGTGTAAACGCAAAGTTCTTTGTTTTTTTGGAACAGAAATTTGTGATGTGGGGGGGTACATGTTATAATAATCGTACTTGAAAAGTAGAAAGAGAGAGTGCAGAGATGAAGGAGCAACATGATATTTTGACGGGTATGCTGAATTGTACCGAGGCTGCATCAATTTTGTTAGCAATGACGACATCACTGGCCGATGAAAATGCTTTAAAAGAGCTGTTACAGAAACAAGGTTACAAATTTGCTGTTACGGAACTTGGCGGCGATGCATCTAAAAGCGAATTTAGAGAAAAAATGACACGGTCAATTATTGGAGCCTGTCTCAACTGTAGTGTTATTTCAAAAACTGCGCAGGAGATACATGCGGTATTACATGCAGCAGCTGATGCAAAATCTGGTTATTCCCAGAACCTGCTTCAGGCCAATATTTCGTGTAAGGTTGCGATTGTAAGAGGAAATGGATGGATTGCCGTAACTTTTTATGGAGATTCAGCGGCGCATTATATCACTAATCATAAACGCATGGGTTTTGGCATTATGCATATATAGAAAAGTTTGAAAATATTTAACAAATAATTGACAAATCGATTTTTTGTGTTATTATAAAAGCGTAGAGAATATGAGAGCTTTACCAAGAGAGTATTTGAGAGTTTTCAAAATAGTTTATTACAACTGCATAGTGGTGACGGAGTGATAGTGATTCTATTACTTCGTCTTTTTTTTTTAAGCATGTTTCAATGACGGACAAGGCACCGGTAAAAACCGGTTAGGATAAAGTCTTGTGAGTGTGCGAGTGTTTGGCATTAATTTTCCTGATTGGCAATTGCAAAGTGGTGAAAGAGAGATGGAGATGATTCTGTTTCTCTATTTTTTTTACCATAATTTGGTTATCCGGAAACCGACAGTTGATACGCCAGGAAAGAAAAGTTTGAAAGGGGTTTGAAGCAATGAATGTTTATGCGTATGCAGGATTTTCTTACTTGTTCACTGCGGCTATTTCGCTGTTTATGATTGGCGTAGTGGTATTGCTCAATAAATTGATGGGCAATAATAATTCTAATGGAGAAGGGATGGAATAACGATGGAAATGAGTCTAGTCGCAACATTGTTTCCTGGTATTGCCAGTTTATTTGTGCAAGATCCTGTAATCGCCTGTGCGCGTATTTTTATGATAATTTTCGGTTTTATTCTGGCTTATCTGGGCTTTAAGAGAACCTTAGAGCCTTTGATCATGGTACCGATGGGTGTTGGTATGATTTGTATCAACTGCGGCGTACTTTTTTTAGACGGCGGTAAGCTTGGCACTTTGTTTTTGGATCCGCTCGTTTCAGAACCGGGCGCATTGATGAATATCATGCAGATCAATTTTTTGCAGCCGATCTATAATTTGACCTTCAGCAACAGTCTGGTAGCCTGTCTGGTTTTTATGGGCATTGGGGCTATGTGTGAAATTGGTTTTATTTTGGCTAATCCGTGGACTTCCATCATTATTGCTATTTTTGCCGAAGCAGGTACCTTTGTTACGCTTATTCTGGGTGTGAATCTTGGATTGACTCCACCGGAAGCTGCTGCTGTAGCTTCGATCGGCGGTGCTGATGGGCCGATGGTTCTGTTTACTTCCTTGATGCTGGCTCCGGAACTGTTCGTCCCGATTTCCGTTATTGCTTATCTTTATTTAAGCCTGACTTATGCAGGCTATCCGACATTAGTAAAAATGCTGGTGCCTAAAAAATATCGTGGTATCGATATCATTTTTGATGCTCCTGAAATTCCGAAAACCAAAAAATTTATTTTTATTTTAGTATGCTGTGCTTTGTTATGTATTTTATTGCCGATGGCGGCGCCGTTGATCATGTCCTTCTTCCTGGGTATGACGATCAAAGAAGCTGAAATCGTTCCGTATCAGGATCTGCTGGAAAACGTTATCCTTTATGCTGCTACTTTGATGCTGGGTCTTTTGCTTGGCACTTTATGCGAAGCCTCTACCCTGCTTAATCCCAAAGTTGCACCGCTGATCATTCTTGGTGTGGTAGCTTTGGCAGTATCAGGTGCTGTTGGTGTTTTAGGCGGCTGGATAGTTTACAAATTCAAAAAAGGAAATTTCAATCCTGTTGTTGGTATTGCCGGTATTTCCTGTGTGCCGACTACTGCTAAAATCGCTCAGCATATAGCTGAAGATGAAGATCCGTTCGCCGTAATAATGCCGGTGGCAATGGGGGCTAATATCGGCGGCGTTATCGTCTCGGCAATTGCCTGCGGCGTCTTCATTTCGACGATCCACCTGGTTAAGTAAAATTTGAGACGGGGCAATAAAGATGGTAGAAATAAAGAAGATACTGCACAATAAAATATATTATTATGAGCAGTTGGATTCTACTAATCTGAAAGCGCTGGAGCTTGCAAAGCAGGGGGCAGCAGAAGGTACAATTGTTATTGCCGCAAGGCAGACTGCCGGACGAGGACGAATGCGGCGGAAATGGGAATCACCGGAGGGGAAGGGATTGTGGTTTTCCATGATCCTCAGACCAACGATAGCTGCCGAATACTGCGCCCAAATAACGCTGCTGACAGCCGTTGCTGCGGTGAAAGCTTTGCAGGTGCTAACTGATAAAAAATTTTCTATAAAATGGCCCAACGATATCATGCTGGACGGTAAAAAAGTCTGTGGTATTTTAGCAGAAATGGCACTGACTGCTGATGGCAGTATCGAGTACGCCGTTGTTGGCATTGGTATCAACATAAATATGTCTTCTGAAGATTTCGGAGCCCAGCTAGAAGCTACAGCCACTTCTCTTTATCTGGCAACGGGCATCGAATACGAGCATGAACAGGTCCTCAAGGCGTTTCTGGATGAATTCGATCTGCTTTACTCTCACTGGCACTGCTGCGGTTTTGCTTTGATCAGGCAGGACTGGCTGGACTACAGCTGTACACTGGGTCATAAGGTTACAGTAAGGGATAATGATACAGAGATTTATTCCGGAGTGGCGGAAGACATGGATGATTATGGGAGTTTGCTTGTACGAAATGCTGCGGGAAAAATCGAAAGCTTCGATTTTGGTGAAATAAGCATCCGTAGCTGCTGAGGTTGCAGTAAAGGGAGGGACTGAGAGATGGAAGCGTTTTTACAGGGTGAAAGTGTTAAAAGCGTAGGCGTAGCGGCAATGCTGCTGGCGCTAACACGTACGCTGAAGGACGAGGAAACGGCTAAAAGAGCGCTGACTGAAGTTGGTCATAAATTTGTAGTGACAGAGGTCGGCGGCAAAACTTCTTATGATGATTTTCACGAAAAGGTGAACAGGGCCGTAATTGGGGCCAGTCTCAATTCTGGAATCATTGAAAAGACGGCTAATGATATTCACGCTTTGATTCACGCTACGGAGGAAGCTAAAAAAGGTATTTTAGTCAGCGTTTCTTCCAGCGCCAGTCTGGCGCTGAAAATAGCGGTTGTACGTGATGATGGCTGGCTGGCGGTGGCATTGTTCGGTAAATCGGCACTGCATTATATGACTAATCATGAACGGGCCGGTTTGGGAGTTATGCATATATAGATCCGGGTGAAAGTAAATAGTGGTGAATGAGAGAATGAAGGCGCAGTTTGCAGCTGTGCTTTGTTCTCTCTTTTTTTATCCGGGTTCGGTATATATGAAGCAGTTTTGTAATAAGAAAGGAGAGAATGTAATGGAGCTTAAAGGTATTACGCGTGAGTGGGACTCTTTAAAGAAAGATGCTGCGGCAAGAGCTGCCTCAGCTGCCCCTTACGTCAAAGAAGGAAAATCGTTGATGCCAAAGATGCAGTCGCTTTACTGGAGGCTGTTATCAAACCCGGTGATAAGGTCAACATCGAGGGCAACAACCAGAAACAGGCCGATTTTCTGGCGAAAACACTCTGCCAGGTAGATCCTGGTAAGGTGCATGATCTGCACATGGTACAGTCTGTTTTGACCTTGCCTGAACATCTGGATGTTTTTGAAAAAGGTATCGCTAAAAAGCTGGATATGTCCTTTTCCGGCCCGCAGGCAGGCCGAATTGCCGAATTTTTAAAAGAAGGCAAATTGGAGCTGGGAGCTATCCATACTTATTTGGAACTGTATGGACGTTATTTTGTTGATTTGACTCCGCGTGTCGCATTGATTGCGGCAACGAAGGCTGATCGCCATGGCAATCTGTTTACAGGTTTCAGCACTGAGGATACTCCGGCGATCGTAGAAGCGACTAAATTCCGTCAGGGTATCGTTATTGCGCAGGTCAACGAGATCGTAGACGAGCTGCCGCGCGTTGATATCCCCGGTGATTGGGTCGATTATGTTATTCAATCTCCGAAACCGTTTTACATCGAACCGCTCTTTACACGTGATCCGGCACTGATTACTGATGCTCAGGTTTTAAAGGGCATGATGGCGATCAAAGGTATCTATGGCGAGTATGGTATTAAAAGCCTGAACCATGGTATCGGTTTTGATACGGCTGCAATCGAGCTGCTGTTACCGACTTATGGTGAGGAGCTGGGATTGAAAGGCAAGATCTGCACCAATTTTATTTTGAATCCGCATCCTTCGATGATCCCGGCTATTGAAAGCGGTTGGGTCGAATCGATCCACTGCTTCGGCGGTGAATTGGGAATGGATGAGTATGTAGCTGCCCGCAGTGATATTTTCTTTGTCGGGCCGGATGGTTCGATGCGTTCAAACCGTGCTTTTTCTCAGACGGCAGGACATTATGCTATTGATATGTTTATCGGCGGCACACTGCAGATCGATCCTTATGGCAACAGTTCTACAGCTACGGCTAACCGTGTGGCAGGCTTCGGCGGCGCTCCGAATATGGGCTGCGACCCGAAAGGGCGTCGTCATTCTTCCGAAGCATGGCTTAAATGCGGTGAAGAATATGGCGTTAAAGAAGCAATGTGGGGACCTGTACACCGCGGCAAACGCCTGGTCGTACAATTGGCCGAAACCTTCCGTGAAAAACTGGCGCCTGGCTTCGTAGAGGAACTGGATGCTTTTGCTTTGGCTAAAAACGCTAATCTGCCGATTGAACCGGTTATGATCTACGGCGATGACCTGACTCATATCATTACCGAGGAAGGTATCGCATACCTGCATAAATGCAGAAATATGGAAGAACGTACTGCCGCTATCCGCGGTATCGCAGGCTTTACCGAAGTCGGTATGAAGGCTGATCCGAAAGAGACCCTGCGTCTGCGTGATCTTGGCGTGATCAAGACTGCCGATGATCTTGGTATTGATATGAGCAGAGCTAACCGTTCCATGCTGGCGGCTAAAAACGTACATGACCTGGTCGTTTGGTCTAAAGGTCTGTATAATCCGCCTGCTAAATTCAGAAACTGGTAAGAGGAGGAGATTAACGTGGCATTACAGGTTTTGGAATTTGAATTTAAATCTGCTGCAACACAGGAAATCGCTAAGGAATGGTCGCATCTTGGTGTAACCGGTTCCGGCGATTTGGAAGTACTTATGGAAAAGAAAGCTTTGAACGGCGGCGTTAAAGCCAAAGTAGTTACTCCTGTTAAAGGCTTTGATGCGGTTTGGGAAAAAATGCTCGGAAAATTTGTAACTGATACAGGTGTTGGCAATGTAAGTATCGAGATCAACGATGATAACGCCACCCCGATCGTTGTTTATATGAGATTACGCCAGGCACTGGCAGAAGCTACTGCAAAGGAGGCTGAATAATTATGAAAAACTGGACTGAACTTGAAAACAGCAGCTTCTTTGACGCTAATGCCCGTGAACGTGCTTTGGGCATGGTCGACAAAGGGACCTTTACGGAGTTTTTAAATCCGCTGGATCGTTATTGCAGCCCGCATCTGCCGGTACTTGGGACTGCTGTGGAATTTGATGACGGTACTGTCTGCGGCGTTGGTTTGCTGGGCAAGCATCCTGTTTTTGTAGTATCAATGGAAGGGAAATTTATTGGCGGCGCTATTGGCGAGGTCAATGGCGGTAAAATGGTCGCAACTATTCGCCTGGCATTGAAGGCGGCTGCTGACATTAAAGCTAAATATCCTGAAGAATATGCTGCAAGACGTCCGCTGGTCGCGGTTTCTTTTGAAACCGGCGGCGTACGTCTGCACGAAGCCAATGCCGGACTTCTGGCCCATGCCGAAGTAATGGATGCCTTCCAGGACTGCCGCGGTATCGTTCCGGTAGTAGCGGTAGTTGGCAGTAAAGTCGGCTGCTTTGGCGGTATGGGCTTTGTAGCTGCAGCTACCGACGTCATTGTGATGAATGAAGAAGGGCGTATCGGCCTGACTGGTCCGGAAGTAATCGAACAGGAAATGGGCAAAGACGAATTTGACGCTTCCAACAAGGCTTTGGTTTACCGGACAACCGGCGCTAAACATAAATATATCATTCAGGATTGTAACTATCTTGTTGAAGATAAAATCGGTGAGTTCCATAAAACTCTGGCTGAAGTGGCTGAGATACCAATGGCTGAGATCGAAAAAATGCGCCGTATCGGTTCTCTGAAGCTGGTACAGGAACAGCAGGAGCTGGTGAAGCTTGTTGGAGATATGCAGCCGAAGGATTCGATGGATCTGTGGAAATATTTCGGTAATGAAGATCCGGCAGCTTTGCCTGAGATGACGACAGCGGAATTCCTTAAAGTAGTAAAACGCAGAGTACGCAGTTAAGGAAAAGGAGGAATATGAACATGGAAGAATTGGACAACACTATGATAGGTCGCGGACGCGATGCTATTGATATGATCATCGATAAAGATTCCTTCCAGGAAAATATCATTGACGGTTACAGCTTCGATCCTGATTATGGCCCCGGGTCTGTTGTCGGTACTGCTAAGCTGAACGGCAAACCGACTACGATCATCGCTAATGATGCGATGGCGTTTAACGACAGATTTCCTGTTGTTTTCGGCGGTGTCATCGGACTTGAGGAAGGTTATAAGATGGCAACGGCAGTTTATCGGACTATGGAAGCCGATAAGGATAAACCGCTGCCTGAGAAACGCGCTATCGTTTTGATAGTTGATACTCCTGGTAACGGTCCCGGCAAAATGGAAGAAATCGCCGGTATGAATAAATCCACAGGCGGTTATCAGCTGGCTTTAGCCGAAGCACGCAAAGCAGGACATCCAATCGTGGCCATGGTCATTGGCCGCGCAATTTCCGGAGCTTTCCTGTGCCATGGTTTGCAGGCCGACCATATTCTGGCCCTTTCCAAAGATTTCGGCACCATGATCCATGTTATGCCGCTGACCTCCATTGCCAGGATCACGAAAATGGATATCGAACGGTTGGAAGAGCTTTCTACCAGCAATCCTGTTTTTGCAGCCGGTGTAGATTTCTTCTACAAACTGGGCGGCGTACAGGAAATTGTCAATCAGGTAGAAGATATGCGGGAAGTAATTATCCGGCATATCGATGAGGTTGCTAAATTAAAGGCTGAAGGGAAAGGCGAACTGCTCGGTCCCTGGGGCAGAGGTATTCTGGGCAATGAGCGGGGCGGACGGACACATAGAATGGAAGCTATTGCCAAGGTCAATGCAGAATTTGCTGCAGTTGCCGATAAATATATCAACGCGTAAGGAGATTGCAGATGAACAGCTTGCTTCAGGAAATAAGCCTGCTGGTCGAAGATTTCGGTTCTGCTCCCAAACTGGAGGAGATGCCGAAGCGTACTTTGGCGGATAAAGGCATTGCCGGGCCGACGGCGGCTCATGTGATTGAAGATGTTCATACGCCTTTGAATCTTGCTTATCTTACCTTTACAACGGGAACATCGGCTTTTCAAAATATCGTCGGAGTTACCTATGCTGAATTGCCGGCACGCATCAGAGCTTCGGTCAGGATCTTAGAGCGCGCTGGACTAAAGCGCGGCGATAAGCTGCTTGTTACTTATCCGCCGCTGGTAAATGTTTTTTCAGGGCAGGCTTTAAAAGATTTTGGTTTGAAATGGTCGTTTTTAGTGCGCTCCAGCCGTGATGCCTTTCTGGCAGCGCTGTATAAAGAGAGGCCTGCAGCTGTGGTGGGTGAGTCTGCGTTTTTACGGGCGGCACTGACAGATGCTAAAAATATGGGCGTTGCTGAAGATCTGCCTAAAGGAGTAAAGCTGTTGACTGCCGGTACGCCTCTGGATCTGGAGTTGCTGCCGGTGGCGCAGGAACTTCTGCAGGCGGAAGTACATGATTTATACGGCTGCCAGGAAATAGGCTGGCTGGCTATGGACGGTATCCCTGTCAGGGACGATATCGAACTGACACCGGCGGCCATCAGGGGCGGACAGCAATATTATGAGCTGATAGCAGGCGGCCTGCCGATGGGTGACAGTTTTCCGTGTTCAGAGTCGGGACATGTCTGTAATAAGGCCGGTAAGATTATTACTTACCGCCGGGAACGGACTTATCCGGAGTATGAAGTGATCGTAAAAGCTACTACTCTGGCCTCAGCCGTTACCTTAAACAGGGTGGCCCGCAGTATTTTGAGGATTAAAGGCCGGATCGTCAAGGTCAGTCCTGAAGTACAGGTCAATGCCGAACAAACAATATTGGAACTGCGGGGCGATCCTATATCAGGAATTGAAATACCTTCTGTTACAATCACCGGGCCTATACAGACGGAATTTTTCGACACTATGGTACAGGCGCAGCTTGATTATCAGCAGAACAGTAAGGCGGATCCCGTATGGACAAAACGCAGTTAAAAAGGCATGACCTGGTTTATCCGAGCAGTATCGGCAGGGCAAGGCTGAAACAAGTGTTTTTAAACGAGCTGACTGGGGAAAAGGCATTTTTAGCGGCGGATATTTTCCGCGCTGACAGCGTTATTCCCGGAATAGTCAGACGTGCGGAAGTACTTTCGGCAGACGTGATACCGTTGGGCTTTGTGCATCCGCAGCTATGTGAGGGACGGCGTTTACGCCTGACAGCAGAGCTGGAGGTAGGCGAAGCAGTTAAATTGAAACGGCCTTATGAGCTTGCGGCAGCTGAATTTAAAGTATCTACGAATTGTCTGGCAGCGGCGCAGGCGGCATGCAGCTATGCGGCAGAGAGGCGGCTGAAACTGGGAATTTTAGGTTCGGCCGGGTTGGAAATAGCTACCGGTTTACCTTTTACCAACAGCGAATCTGATCTTGATCTGTTGATAACGGGATTGTCTTTGCAGCAGCTGCAGGAGGTATATACAGAACTGCAGGCCATTGGAAAGAAGTTTCAGGTAGACATTGATCTGGAAACGGAGCTTATTAATGGCTATGGTATTAAGGCGGCTGAATTATTTCAGCCGACACAGACAGTTTTAGGCAAGAGTTTACAGGATGTACAAATATTAAAGAAAAAGACAGTTGTGGAAATACTGTCACAGGAGGCATAAATCATGGAAATTAAATCTCGCGTACCCGGTAAAATCGTTCGCTTTGAAAAACAAATAGGCGACAGCGTTGAAGTAAAAGACGTACTGATAGTAATGGAAGCAATGAAAATGAAACAGCTGGTACCTTCCCCGGTAGCCGGAGTAGTCAAAGAATATAAAGTGCAGCCCGGCGACCGCGTAAGTGCCGGTCAGGTCATTGCCGTAGTCGAATAAGAGCAGACTAAAATTTAAGGAGATGTCGAATCATGGAAATTAAATCCCGCGTACCCGGTAAAATAGTTCGCTTTGAAAAACAAGTAGGCGACAGCGTTGAAGTAAAAGACGTACTGATAGTAATGGAAGCAATGAAAATGAAACAGCTGGTACCTTCCCCGGTAGCCGGAGTAGTCAAAGAATATAAAGTGCAGCCCGGCGACCGCGTAAGTGCCGGTCAGGTTATTGCCGTAGTTGAATAAGTAAATTTTTACCGTTGCCTTTAGTTGTTTCGCTCCCCTTGAGTGGGGAGCGATAATAAAAAATTGTACTAAGGTGGTGTAATCTCATGATTATTTATGGTGTTGCGTTATTAGCATTTTGTTTTTTAACAGGTAATTACATTGGCGATATTTTAGGCGCGCTTCTGGGTGTTAAAGCTAATGTCGGCGGGGTTGGTTTTGCTATGCTGCTGCTGATTATTCTTACCAATAAAGGTATAGATGCAGGCTGGCTTGATAAAAAGGGTCAGGAGGGTATCGCGTTCTGGAGTGCCATGTATATTCCCATCGTTGTGGCTATGAGTTCCATTCAGGACGTTGTCGCCGCTTTATCCGGCGGAACGATCGCTGTATTGGGCGGAGTACTGGGCGTAGCCCTCGGCTTTGTCTTTATTCCTATTTTAAGAAAATTTGGTGCATAGTCATAAAAAGAATGGGAGGCGTTTTATATGGATTTCGCAGCAATGTTCATTAAACTTATTACTAAAAACGGATTAGTTGCGGCTTTTATTATCATCGGTATCACTACCTGGATTGCCTATAAAATCGGCGGTTTGACCAAGGGACGTATCCATGGCTCCGCAATTGCGATCTTCTTCGGTCTGATTCTGGCATATATCGGCGGTGTAGTCGGCGGCGGTCATAAAGGTTTGGCGAGCATTCCGATGTTTGCCGGCGTTGGTGTTATGGGCGGAGCTATGTTCCGTGATTTTGCCATCGTTTCCACTGCTTTTGGCGCTGACCTGCGTGAAATCAAAAAAGTTGGTCTTGTAGGTGTACTTTCGCTTATTTTTGGCTTATTGACTTCCTGGGTAGCAGGTGTGGGTGTGGCTTATGCCATGGGCTATACTGATTCTGTAAGTCTGGTAACCATCGGCGCCGGTGTGGCAACCTTTGTTGTAGGACCTGTAACAGGGGCTTCACTGGGCGCGTCTTCTGAGGTTATAGCCATCAGCATCGCAGCCGGCGTTGTTAAATCTGTTCTGGTTATGATTCTGACTCCATTTGTTGCTAAATTTGTCGGACTTGATAATCCTCAGTCCGCCATGATCTATGGCGGCTTGATGGGTACTACTTCCGGTACGGCTGCCGGTATGGCCGCAGTCGATCCCAAACTGGTTCCGTATGCGGCAATGACAGCTACATTCTATACCGGTTCCGGTTGTCTGGTATTTCCGTCAATTCTGTATTTTGCAACAAAAGCTATTTTTGGTTAAGTAATGATCCCGGCAGAAAGCAGGTGCAGCGATGTATGATCACCAAGCTAAAAAATTAAATGAGCAAGGTACGTTTAAAGAAATAGTAGTCGAGATATCAGCCCGCCAGCTTTCTGCTAAATCTGAAACTTTACGGCAAATGAGTATGTTTTTGACGCAGGCGGTTTTTATGGAGGTTTGCGTCCATCCAAAACCAGGCTTAGTCACCCGTCATGGCGGCGGTGCTCATACAGATATGAGTATTTTGACTTTTGCTGCCGGTTCTGCGGTTTTGGCAAAAGCTTTCAGTGATTTACAGATTTTAGGGATGAAGCATAATGGAAATTATCAGGAGTTATTTGGAAAGGTAAGACGTTACGGCGTCAGTGCGGAGCAGGAGCTGCTGCGCGTGACGAAAGGAGTCAATACCCAAAGAGGCATTTTATTTGCCGGTGGGCTATTGGCTGCTGCCGCAGGGGCTGCCATGAATAAAGGTCTGGACAGTAAAGCACTGTGCTCTATCGTGGCAGAAATGACGCAGGGGCTGACAGAGAATGAGCTGGCTGGACTGCAGGCAGACCGGCCTTTGACGGCAGGAGAAAGATTATATCAGGCTTATGGTATCACGGGTATCCGCGGCGAAGTGGAAGCAGGATTTCCCAGTGTACGACAGAACGGGTTGCCCGGCTTAAAGGAAGCGTTTGCCAAAGGCGCTGGACTGAACGATGCTTTGGTTCATGCTTTGGTTCATTTAATGACGGTTGTGCAGGATTCTAATGTCATCTGGCGCGGCGGTTATGCGAAGCTGCCGTTTGTACAGCAGCGTGCCAGAGATATTTTGGCGCAGGGAAGTATTTTTACTGATTCTGGACGCCGGCTGCTGGCAGAAAGTGAAGAACTTTTCAGGAATGAACGGATCAGTCCCGGCGGCAGTGCCGATCTGTTGTCTGTTACGGCTGCGTTATATTTAGTTGAAAACAAGGAATTCCCCGTTGCGATTATTTAGGACAGGTCGCAGGGGAAAGATTAGATAGATGTTTACTGCTTCCGGCATAGAAGGTGTGATTATGCCATTCCTCCATCAAGCAAAATAAGGCCCGCTAAAAGGGCCTTATTTTGCTGTTACAACCAGAAAAGAGGTGCGGTATGGAATTTGTTTTGAAAGCACTGGAAGGTCTTTTCAGTATAGCTTTTATCATTGGTATCGGTTTTGTGTTAAGCAGACGCGGCTGGTTTGACGAGTACAGCAGCGCATTGATCGCCAGGCTGGTGACTGCTGTGTCATTGCCTCTTTATATGATCGTCAGTATCAGTAAAAATTTTGATCATAATAAACTGGTTGCCATGGCGCCTGATCTGCTGCTGCCGATATGTTCCATGCTGCTGGCTTTTGGTGTCGGTACAATAGCTGCTCACGTTTTTAAAATAAAAAAAGAACGGCGCGGCATTTTCTGTACTAATTTTTTTATTGCTAATACCATGTTTATTGGTCTGCCGGTCAACCTGGCTCTGTTTGGTGAAAAAAGTATCCCGGCAGTAATGCTTTATTATATGGTCAATACAACCTTTTTCTGGACACTTGGTGTACATAATATTGTGCAGGATACTCTGAGTGATACAAAGAATAAACCAGCGTTTTTTTCTCCGGCAGCACTGAAGAAAATTTTTTCTCCGCCACTGGTCGGCTTCATTGTCGGTATCATTTTAGTCTTGCTGGACTGCAGGCTGCCGTCTTTTTTGATGAACAGCTTCCAATATATAGGTAATTTGACGACGCCTTTATCGTTGGTTTTTATTGGCATCGAGATGAGCAAGATCCCGTTGGGAGAAATCGGTTTCGATAAAGATCTGCTGCTAGGCGTTGCCGGACGTTTTCTGGTTTGTCCAGTATGTGTTTTGGTTCTGATACCGTTTCTGCCTGTAACGACGCTGTCAGCACAGGTTTTTACTATGCAGGCGACCATGCCGGCGATGACACAGATGGCGATCGTAGCTAAAACTTATGGCGCGGATTCTGCTTATGCGGCGACTTTAAGCTTTTTAACGGTGCTTTTAGGTATTGTTGTCGTACCGTTGTATATGATGCTGGTTAATATGTATATATAAGTAAGAGGTGATTGAATGAACACAGTAACAGATGTAGCTGCCCATATCAAACAGATCTGGAGCAGCAGCGCGTTTATGAATTTGCTGAAGATAGAGATCGATGAGATCCACTGCGGCGGTGCGACGGTAAAGATGCCGATAGATTTTGACATCCATACCAATCACTGGCTGGGTGTGCACGGTGGTGCTTTGGCGGCATTAGCCGATACAGTTATGGGCATTACCGGAGCCAGTGTCGGCGAGGTTGTGCAGACATTGAGCTTCAATATCAATTTTATCAGCAATCTGCCAGGGACGGGGACGGCGATCGTTAAAAGCCAGGTCAAACACCATGGGCAGACAACTATGGTCATTATGGCTGAAATGACAGACGAACAGAATAATCTACTGGCTGCTATCACGACGACTATGTTTATCGCCGGACATTTTAATGAAATACCCAGAGAATGGTAATGAGGGTATGAAATATTAGATAACAAATAAAACCGTAGCTGTGATCCAAAACAGTACGGTTTTATTTTATGCAGACACAAGATGAATTTAGTTAAGTTTTCTACAATAATTTACTGCGAAGCGGGCGTTAAATATGTTACAATTAATATATCTAAGCTGATGTAAAATTTTATTGCAGATAGGAGAATGGATATGCAGCAGGATATGATCGTAATTTTAGATTTGGGGAGCCACGAAAACACAATGGTGGCTCGCGCCGTAAGGGAACTGGGTGTTTACAGCGAGATCAAACCCCATGATATCACAGCAGCAGAACTGAAAGCGCTGCCTAATGTTAAAGGTATCATCATCAACGGGGGAGAAAACAATATTATCGACGGTCAGCCGATCGACGTGGAAGCAGCTGTTTATCAGTTTGGCGTGCCGGTAATGTCTGTAGGCCATACTTTGGCTAAAGTAGAAAATCTGCCTGCCTGGCCGGAACATACAGCCATGCTGGAAGTGCTCAAAAAATTTGTTTTTGATGAGTGCCATGCTACAGCTAACTGGAATATGAAAAATTTCATCAATGACCAGATCGAACTGATCAAAAAACAGGTCGGCGATAAAAAAGTTCTGCTGGCTTTGTCCGGCGGTGTCGATTCTTCTGTTGTAGCAGCGCTTTTGATCAAAGCTATCGGCTCGCAGCTGACCTGCGTGCATGTTAACCATGGTCTGATGCGTAAAGATGAGTCTGAAAGCGTCGTCAGAGTTTTCAGAGATGAACTGAAAGCTAATCTTGTCTATGTTGATGCCAGCGAACGTTTCCTCTCTAAACTGGCAGGTGTAGCTGATCCGGAAGCCAAAAGAAAAATTATCGGCGCCGAATTTATCCGTGTTTTTGAAGAAGAAGCACGTAAACTGGACGGTATCGAATTCCTGGGACAGGGCACTATTTATCCTGACGTAGTAGAATCCGGCACTAAAACAGCCAAGAGCGTTAAAAGCCATCATAATGTCGGCGGACTGCCTGAAGATCTGCAGTTCAAGCTGGTTGAACCTTTGTATCAGCTTTTTAAAGACGAGGTACGTGCCTGCGGTATCGAACTGGGTTTGCCGCACAGTATGGTTTACCGTCAGCCGTTCCCCGGACCGGGACTTGGCGTAAGATGCCTGGGCGCTATAACTAAAGAGCGTCTGGAAGCAGTGCGTGAAGCTGACGCTATTTTGCGTGAAGAATTCGCCAATGCCGGATTAGATAAAAAAGTATGGCAGTATTTTACCGTTGTACCCGATTTTAAATCCGTCGGTGTACGCGATAACGCCAGAACCTTCGAGTATCCTGTGATCATCCGTGCGATCAATACCGTTGACGCCATGACGGCAACTATCGAAGAACTGGACTGGCCGATCCTGCACAAAATCACCAACAGGATTCTGGCTGAAGTCAAAAACGTCAACCGCGTCTGCTATGATTTGTCGCCCAAACCGAACGCCACTATCGAGTGGGAATAAATTAAAATAGGCTTTTGAGTCCCGAAAAACCTTGATAATACTTGAAAAAATAATTTGTATAGCACAAGATAAGCCATTTATATGTGTAGTGACAAAATCCATAAGAAAAGGTCTTATTGAACCAACAGTGTTCAATAAGACCTTTTCTTATGGATTTTCTATCTTGAATGACGTCTTTGAAGATAGTATAATGAAAACAATGTTAACAATGCCATAACTGAGCAAGAAGGAGGCAGAAAATATAGCTGTCTGTTACGACAAACTTTGGAAATTAATGATTGATAAAAGATTAACAAAACACAGCTTTGCGAAAAGACGAAGATTACAACTAACGCAATGGCGAAACTCGAGAGAAATGAAGATGTGCGAGTGGAGACACTTGTGAAGATTTGCAATGTGCTGAATTGCGATTTTATAATTTGGATATGATAATTTCTCTTGGATATAGAATTAAATCATCCGTAGCTACAAAATTTAGAAAAGAGGCTACATAGCGATTTAAAAAGTATAAGATTAAGGGCTTTACCAATGTAATAGCACATGGGTTGCTCTATTGCATACAAAGACAAAGGAAAAGAGGACGTGGAGTATGTCAAAACTCAATATAGACCAACAGACAATAAGACAGTTGTTTTCTGATAAGAAAGCCGATTTTTTGATTCCGGATTATCAAAGACCGTATGCATGGGGCGAGAATGAGTGTCAGACATTATGGGATGACATCTTTACATTTGCTTTTCCAGATAACGACTATTCAAAGTTTGACAGCGATAGTGACGAATATTTCTTGGGGCCTATCGTAACTTTCAAAAATGAGAATGCAAAGCTTGAAGTAATTGATGGACAGCAGAGGCTTACCACATTAATGTTGTTGATCCGTGCGTTTTACTCTAAGTTTGAGAATATGAAAGATGAAAATTCAAGAAGTACAAGAGAAATCATCGAGAAATGTATTTGGAAGACTGATGAATTTGGTAAGCCTAATATGAATCGTTTAAAAATTGATTCTGAGGTATCTACTGACGATGATAAAGATGAGTTTATAAATATTTTAAAAAGTGGAAGAGTTGATTCTTCAATGAAGAGTAGATATGCAGATACATATCGTTTCTTCGAGATAAAAATTCATGATTTCTTGAGTGATTATCCTTCCTATTTTGCCTATTTGCCAACGAGAATTTTGAACAACTGTATTTTGTTACCGATCGAAGCAGAATCACAGGATACTGCACTGCGTATCTTTTCAACATTGAATGATAGAGGAAAGCCGTTGGCTGATACTGACATTTTCAAAGCACAGTTATATAAGTATTACTCCACAAAGGGAGAAAAAGATAATTTCATTTCCAGATGGAAAGCATTGGAACTGATATGTGATTCTATTTTTAGTACGACTACTGGTTCTCCTATGGATGAATTATTTACAAGGTATATGTATTTCCTTCGTGCTAAGAACGGTATAAGATCGACGACTACTGAAGCCTTAAGAAAATTCTATGAGCGAAATAACTATTTGATTTTGAAGAGTGATGTCGCACTGTCGGATTTGGAGTCACTTGCAGCATTCTGGGATTCCATTGTAAAACAGTCTACTGCGTTCTCAGAAAGAAACTTAAAGTTATTATTTGTGCTGAATTATGCACCTAACGGTATGTGGACATATTTCTTGTCAGTATATTTTATGACAAATAGGGATGCTGATGGTAATCTGGAAGAAACAAAACTTTATGATTTCTTAAATAAAATGATTGCCTTTATATGGGCGTATGCAATTATCAGACCAGGCGTAAATGCTCTGAGAACACCAGTGTATCCGGAAATGATAAATATTGTAAATGGTAAAGATATTGCATTTACAGATTATCTGTTGGATGAGAAGGAAGTAACCGCAGCGATCGAAAACTACGTGTTTACGAATGGTCGACCTATCACTCGTTCGATGCTTGCGTGGTGGATGTACCAAGATGAAGACCAAGTATTGATAGACGGTGCGCAGAAACTTGAAATAGAGCATATATTTGCTCGCAAACGTCAAGAGAACGAGAAGACGCTTAAGGATAAAAATAACCTCGAAAAGCTTGGGAATAAAGTGCTTCTGGAAGAAGGAATTAACATTCGTGCTTCTGATTACCGTTTTTCGGACAAGATTAAATATTACAAAGGATTCACTACAGATAGCGGCAAAAAGAAGGTTGCCACAAAGGATAATGAGCTTCTTACTATGGCAAATACGATGACGGATTATACAGAGCAGGATATTGTGGATAGAACAGCAAATATCTATCAGAGTTTTATTATGTTTGTAAAAAAGAATAACCTGTTTAAGTGATGTAGCAGGGAAAGAAAATGTTTATATTTTGATTACTAATAGGAAGACTATTGAAAGGATTGTATTTGCCCACTGATTTAGGGGATTTCTAAGGATATCAGAAGTACTTATTTATTTTAATGCTGTTATAAGATATCAAGAATAGTAAAGAAGGTGTTTTATGGAAAATTTGCAAAGAATCGCGCTTTTAATTGATGCAGATAACACTCAGTTGGCAAAGTTGGAGGATGTTATACAGGAAATATCTACACATGGCCGTATCGTTGTAAAAAGAGCGTATGGTAATTGGAGAAAAGATACATTAAAAAACTGGGAAAATGAGCTGAAACGTTTAGCGATAAAAGCGGAGCAGCAGTTTGACTATGTTTCTGGTAAAAATACAACTGATATGGCGTTGGTAATCGATACAATGAATTTGCTGCATAAAGGTATTTATGATGCATTTGTTATCGTTGCCAGCGACAGTGATTATACCCCGTTGGCAATAAATTTGCATGAATCCGGAGTATATGTGATGGGTGTTGGTGAAAAGAAAACACCGGAAGCTTTTAGAAACAGTTGTGATGAATTTATTTTTCTGGAGAACCTTGGCGAAAATATAAAAGCAGCAAAGTCTAAAACTGAAAGCAGTGAAAAAGCAATAGAGATAGAAGAGGAATGCTTGGAAACTGCTACAGTCGATTCTACGAAAGAAGATATAAGTGTAATACATAATTTATTAAAAATAGCATCTGACAAGTACCAGGATGATGAAGGCTATGTAAATGTTAGTTCAGCCGGACAATTTATAAAAAGAGTAAAACCGGATTTTGATGTGCGAACTTTCGGGTTTATTAAATTGCCGAAGCTAATAGAAGCATTCCCCAGAAAATATGAAATAAAAAAGTATCCCGGAAAAGGTAAAGTTACCATTATTGCCTATAGATGCAAGTAATAAATACAGAGGTATTTGTGTTAGACCTTGTAATATACTGAAGTCACCATAAAGAGTGTGCGAGGGACAGCCCTGCTGACAACACAGCAACCTGCCGAAGGTAAGATGCTAAAGCCTGAATGATGGGCTTACAGGAAACTTTAAGACCCATCATATCATCGATGGGCCTTTTTTATGAGTAAAATTGAGGGGGACATAGTCATGAAAAAGAAAGGAAAAGTTGAACAGGAAGGATCTGACATATCTTTAAGACGCGAGAAAGTTTTTGGTGAAGATGTATCGCGGCTTTTTAATGGCTACGATCGAAGAAGTATTAACATTATTATTGTATAAAGTATTATCCAAACCACTATTTTGTGTTCTGTAATAACACAGGCAAATAATGTAATTATGAACGATCCTATGTTTGTATTTTGTTTTGTGATAGTAAAAATAATAATGCCAGAAATAAAAGAGATGTACAAAATTAATAAGCGATGTGAAAGCAATGAATTTATGGCGTTTTATAAAGAAAAATTTAATTGTAGTTTAGGTAATTATAAGTTGAATGGTATTTGAATATATTATATTCAAAATAATTGGCATATAAATCATTTATAGACTATAATGATTACAATACAGCTAAAAGAATATAAATAAAATATATTATAAAATATATTATAAAATAAGTTGCGCACTTGCTTACAATAAGAATTTAGGAGATGTTATTACTGTGTCAAACATTACGTTGGATTTGTCAAATGAAGAGAGATTTGAAACCAATACTTTCACAATAGATAAAAATATAACTTTTATATTTGGTAAAAATGGTACTGGCAAGACGACGCTTACTAATTTATTGAAGGATAATGCTACTGATTATGAAGTAAGTGTATTTCAAGGTTTTGAAACAGTTGTTAGTGAATCCAATATGTTAGATGCTGTGATTTTAGGAAAGGACAATGTTGAAATTGATAAAAAAATCGCTGAAAAAAATGCTGAGATAGAGAAAATAAAATCAGATGTTGAAAGAATAGAGAAAAATATCAGTGAGCAACCAGATGATCCAAATAATTTATGGGCAAGATATGAAGAAAAGAAAACCGAATATAACAACCAAAAAGACAAACTAGATAAATTTTTTAGAACAGCAGCATCTAAGATAAAGAAAGAAAATGATCCAACGATAGCAGACACAAATTATGATAAAAACTGTTTTGAGAAAGAAATATCAATAGCAACAGAACAGTCTGAAGATACTATAAATATTCTTAAAAAAACATTAAATGTTGAAGAGAAACATGCAAAAAAATTGCCGCTTTGGGATTTAAATTTAGCAATCTGCTTGAGCGAGTTAAATAAACTTTTATGCAGAAAAGTTATAGCAAAAGATGTTTTTGAAGAGTTTTCTGGCAATAAAAGAAAAGAAGAATTTGCTAAAATGGGCGTAGGTATTCATGAAGCAGGAGAATTGTGTGCGTTTTGTGGGAATGAATTATCGCGAGAAAGATTAGAGAAACTAAGGATATATTTTTCAGCTGATGAAGTGGAAGGATTTCGAAAAGATATTCAAGAATTTATTGATGGAATTGATGAAGTTCTGAAGAAATTGCGTATTTTTGATGTTGAAGTCACTTCTTTTTATCCAGATAAAATTGGTGAAGCTAAAGATATTAGTAGGTGTCTATCGGAACAAAGAAATGAAATAGAAATTTTTCTTAATGAATTAAGAACAAATGCAGATAATAAATTAAAATATTTATATGAAACCTTAGATTCATTAAAAGTACAGATTCCTCCTTCATTAGAGGCTATTATTAACAAACACAATGGATTAGTGGAAAAAAATAATAGTAGCGTTCTTTCTGAAAAAAAAGAAGAAGCGAGAAACAAACTCAGATTGCATAAAGTTAAATTATACCTTGAAGAATTTAACTTTGCTACCGAAAATACTAAATGTGAAGTATTTAAAAAAATTTTTTCTGAAATAGGCTGTGACTTACAACGAGAACGTGAAAGAATCAATGTGCGTCAAAGTGACATAAAAGTGTTAGAAGATGAGATAAAAGAGCTTGTAAGATCTACAAAAAATGAAAAAATATTAGCCGATGAAATCAATCGAAAACTAAAATTATATGTTAATTTTGAGTTAGTTCATATGCAAGATAAAGATGAGAAAGGATTTTATCAAATAAAGTGCAAAAGAACTGGTGATATTAGAAATGTGGACGAGCTTTCTACAGGTGAAAAAAATATCATTGCGTTTTTGTATTTTCTTGAGAAATTAAAAGAAGTAAAAGCAGGAAATAGTAAACCTAAGTTGATAATATTTGATGATCCGATGAATTCTAACGATGACACCATGCAGTATATAATTATTGAAGAATTGAAAAAATTAATGGCCAGTGTAAAAGAAGACAATAAGTTTGTCTTGTTGACACATAATATTCATTTTTATTTAAATGTAAAATATGGTGTAGGTTATAAAAAAAATAGTTTTGTACGATTGACTTTTAGTGGTAAAAATATAGTTTTGAAATTTATTGGGTGTGAGGAAGATGATTTTAAAACAAGTTATGAAGCACTTTGGAAAGATTTAGAAATTATGTATGGATGTCCAGTGCTATCAGATAGCATGCTCTTAAATCAAATTAGAAGAATAATTGATACATTTACTCAATTTAATTGTATAGACCCAAAGGATATGTTAGCTAATGTAAGTGGTGCAAAAAAAATGTTTGATGTAAATTCTCATTCTATAGATGACTTGGAAGCTGATTTGAGTGGTATGGAGAAGATAGATATTATAAAGATGTTACAAGAGTGTTTTAAAGGTGTAAATGCAGAAGAACATTTTGAAAATCATTGTAAAATAGAAATTGTTTAAATAAAAGCTGCTAGATATTTTTGTCTAGTAGCTTTTATTCGCCTTACAACGTTGTTTATATTTAGCATACACGATATAATATAGTAAATTAGCATAAGCAAGCATTAAAAAAATAAATGACATAGCTAAAAGGGTAACACAAAAAGAAACTATACAAAAACACTTAAGGGGTACACGCATGATTACTGGCGAATTAAAGAATAAAGTTGATAAAATTTGGGAAATATTCTGGACGGGCGGCTTGGCCAATCCATTAGATGTTATTGAACAACTCACCTATTTGATGTTTGTCCGTGATCTTGACCAAATAGACCAGACCCGGCAAAGAGAAAGTCTGATGCTGAGTATTCCTCATAAAAGTGTATTTCAGGGTAAAGAACAGCTTAAATGGTCAATATTTATTCATAAATCCGCTGAAGACATGTACAAAATCATGCAGGCAGAAGTGTTTCCTTTTATCAAGCAATTAAATGGCAACAGCGGTACTTATGCCAAGTATATGGCGGACGCTATTTTTAAAGTGCCAACACCGCAGCTATTAGAAAGACTAGTAACAGAACTGGACGAGCTCTATACTCAAATAGATAAAATGCCGGATAAGCAAGATGCCCGCGGCGACCTGTACGAGTATATGCTTTCTAAACTGGCACAGGCCGGTACTAATGGGCAGTTCCGCACGCCGAGGCATATTATCCGTATGATGGTAGAGCTAATGGATTTACAGCCAGGCGACACTATTTGCGACCCTGCCTGCGGTACAAGTGGCTTTTTGGTAGCGGCAGGTCAGTATTTAAAAGAGAAATATTTAGAAGATATTTTTTACAATAAAGAGCAAAAAACGCATTATGATAGCACCATGTTTACCGGTTATGATATGGATAGAACTATGCTGCGTATTGGTGCCATGAACATGATGACTCACGGTATCGCCAATCCTAATATTGCATATAAAGACAGTTTGTCCGAGCAAAATACTGACAGTGGTAAATATACTAAAATTTTAGCAAATCCACCATTTAAAGGCAGTTTGAACTATGAAGGTGTATCAACAGACTTACTAAAAGTTGCTAAAACCAAAAAAACAGAACTGCTCTTTTTAATTTTGTTTTTACGGATGTTAAAAACTGGCGGACGTTGCGCTTCTATTGTTCCTGACGGTGTTTTATTTGGTTCGTCCAATGCTCATAAAGCTATTCGCAAAGAGATTGTAGAAAACAATCGTCTGGAAGCAATTATATCCATGCCTTCCGGTGTGTTTAAACCTTATGCCGGAGTAAGTACGGCGGTAATCATTTTTACGAAAACAGGTGCCGGTGGCACGGATGATGTTTGGTTCTATGACATGCAAAATGACGGTTACAGCCTGGACGATAAACGTACTGCCATAGTAGGCAGTGATATACCTGACATTGTGGCTCGCTTTAAATCCCTGGGAGAGGAAGCAAAGCGTGAACGCACGGAACAGAGCTTTTTAGTACCCAAAGCAGAAATCGTAGCTAATGGTTATGACCTTTCGATAAATAAATACAAAAAAACAGTGTATGTTGAAGAAACATATCCGCATCCGCTCGAGATCATGACAGAAATCAGACAATTAGAAAGTGAGATCACCTCTGGCTTAGCAGAACTGGAGGCGATGTTGCGTGAGTAAGTGGGAAAGCTTACAATTAAATAAAATTGCAGGATTAGTGATGGGACAGTCTCCATCATCTGATTCATATAATACTGAGGGCGAGGGGATGCCTTTTTTTCAAGGAAAAAGTGATTTTGGAAAAGTGAATCCGAAAATAAGGATGTATTGCAAGAGTCCTAAAAAATTAGCACATAAGAATGATATTTTATTGTCTGTACGTGCACCAGTTGGTGACGTGAATATTGCGGAAGGAACATGTTGCATTGGACGTGGACTGGCGGCGATATCAGGTCAAAAAGAGAAAAGTTATTCGAAATATATATATTATTATTTACTTTGGAAAAAGAAAGAGTTAGAAAACATTGGTGTCGGTAGTACATTTAAGGCAATTGGGAAAAAAGATATTGAAAAAATTCTAATCCCGCTTCCACCTCTAGATATTCAAAAGAAAATAGCTACTGCTCTGGATACTGCCAATGCGCTCATCGAAAAACGCAAAGAGCAAATAGAAAAATTGGATTTGTTAATTAAATCACAGTTTATCGAAATGTTTGGTGATCCAGTGACTAATCCTAAAGGGTGGGAAAGCTTGTTGTGGAAGTGTGTTTTTAACACAACTACAGGAAAACTTGATTCAAATGCAATGGTAACATATGGACAATATCCTTTTTTTACATGCGCAAAGGAATCATTTTTAATTGATGTATATGCCTTTGATTGTGAAGCTTTAATTCTTGCGGGTAATAATGCTGCAGGTATATATGATGTAAAATATTATTCAGGTAAATTTAATGCCTATCAGAGAACCTATATTTTAACATTAAAAAACGCACATAATAAATATTGTATTTTTAAAATGCAATTAGAATTAAGGTTAAAACAGTTGCGATATAATTCAAAGGGAACAAATACAAAATATTTAACAATGGAAATATTAAATAAGTTAGATTTTATTATTCCACCTACCGATCTTCAAAATCAATTTGCTGAATTCGTACAAAAAGTTGAAGCGCAAAAAGCTTTACTGCAAAAGTCACTAGCCGATATGGAACAAAATTATCAATCTTTGTTGCAAAAATGTTTTAAGGGTGAGATATTTTAGTCGTAAAATGATGAGGTGTATTTGATGAAAACCAACTTTGATTTTTTATTAAAAGAACCACAGTTTGAACCATTTGCCGAGGCTGCCATCTCGGCTGAACGTGTTTTGCATATTTCGCCTGCGCTGTGCGCTACGGCGTGCCGCACAGCGTTAGAGTTTGCTGTAAAATGGTTGTATAGCATAGACAGTTCTTTAACAAAGCCCTATGCAGATAAGTTGGTTACACTCATCAGCACCGAAGATTTTCAGGATTTAATACCGTCGGGGATGGCGGCGAAGATAAATTACCTGCGTAAAATTGGTAACAATGCTACTCATAATCCTAAGAGCGTCAATAAAGACCAGGCTGTTTTGGCTTTGGAAAACTTACATAGCTTTTTGGACTTTTTAGCTTGCTGTTATGCGGACAGCTATGCAGAAACGTCCTTTGATAAGGGGATTATTAATAAAGTTGTTGAGCCGGCAGAGGTGCCTTTGGCTCAACCGGAAGTAGAAGAAGTGGACTTCCAAACTTTGCTTGATGAAAACTTCCCCAAACGCCCGGGCATGACGGCGAAGCGTTTAGAACGTCTCAAACGTGGCTATGAAGTTAAGCCGATGGATATGACGGAAGCCCAAACACGTAAGGCGTATATCGACGTAATGCTTCAGGATGCCGGTTGGGAGCGCGGCGTTAACTGGTACGATGAGTATCCTGTCGATAATATGCCCAATAAATCGGGCTATGGCGCGGCGGATTATGTGCTTTTTGCTGATGACGGTATGCCGCTGGCTGTTATTGAAGCTAAACGTACTAGTGTGAATGTTGAAAAAGGCCGTCAGCAGGCAGTTTTATATGCTAATTTTTTAGAACAAAAATTTGGTAAACGGCCAATTATTTTTTTAACCAATGGTTACGAAACAAGATTATGGGATGATCGGCACTACCCGGAGCGTTTAGTATCTGGTTTTTACTCCAAGCGTGATTTGGAGCAGTATTTTGGTATTTTAAAAGACCGCAAAGGTTTAAAAGGCGTACAGATAAACGATGCTATTTCAGGCCGTTATTATCAAAAAGAAGCGATTCAAGCGGTATGTGATGCAATAGGTGAGCGTAACCGCCGCAAAGCGCTGCTGGTTATGGCGACCGGTAGCGGTAAAACACGTACAGTTATTTCATTAGCCGATGTTTTGATTCGCCACGGCTGGGTCAAAAATTTGTTGTTTTTGGCAGATCGCAATGCTTTAGTTACTCAGGCTAAGCGTGCTTTTCATAACGAACTGCCTAACCTTTCGCTGTGCGATTTAACAAATAGTAAAGAAGATGCCAATGCCAGAGCGGTATTTTCGACATATCAAACTATGATGAATTGTATTGATGCCATGCGGAATGAGGAAGGCGGGCGCCTGTTTACTCCGGGGCATTTTGATTTAATTGTAGTGGATGAAGCGCATCGCAGTATTTATAATAAATATAAGGATATCTTTACTTATTTTGATGCCCTGTTAGTGGGTCTAACTGCTACGCCAAAAGATGAAATGGATAAAAACACCTACGAGATTTTTGAGCTGGAAGTAGGAGTGCCAACTTATGGCTATGAGCTTGACCAGGCAGTAAAAGACGGATTTTTGATTGATTTTAAATCGGTCGAAACATCATTAAAATTTTTGACTAAAGGGATTACTTATGACGAATTATCGCCAGAGGAAAAAGAAGAGTACGAAAAGACTTTTGCTGACCAGGACGGTAATATTCCCGAGTCCATAGATTCCAGTGCTTTGAACCAGTGGATTTTTAATGAGGATACCATTAAAAAAACACTGCATATTTTAATGGAGCATGGGCAAAAAGTAGATTTTGGTTCCAAGATTGGAAAAACTATTATTTTCGCTAAAAATCACTTGCATGCGGAAAAGATTTTAAAAGTGTGGAATAAAGAATACCCTGACTATCCGCAGCACTATGCACGTGTGATTGATAACTATACTAATTATGCACAAAGTCTGATTGATGATTTTGCGGATAAAAAGAAATTGCCGCAGATCGCGATTTCGGTAGATATGCTGGATACAGGTATCGATGTTCCGGAGATACTTAACCTGGTATTTTTTAAAAGGGTTATGAGCAGAGCTAAATTTTGGCAGATGATTGGCCGTGGAACCAGAACCTGTGAAGGCTTGATTGATGGCCAAAATAAAGAAATTTTTTATATCTTTGACTTGTGCGGCAACTTTGAATTCTTCCGTTTGCATTCTAAGGGGTGTGAAGCAAGTACAGTGCCAACTTTGCAGGAGCGCACTTTTAACACCAAGGTGGAGATGGTTTATAAGCTGCAGGAACTGAGCCTGCAAACAGCAGAGCTGCAAGAATATCGCAAAGAACTTGTGGCATCTTTAGTTGCACAGATCAAAGCTTTGCCCCGGGATAATTTTGCGGTGAAGCAGCATTTGCGTGTGATTGATAAGTACCAGTCTGAAGCGGATTTTACGGTGTTAGAATTTAAACAAACGCAGGAAATTGCTGAACATGTTGCGCCATTAGTGTTGCCTTTGGGTGATGATCCAACAGCGTCTCGTTTTGACCAGCTGGTTTACCAGATTGAGCTGGCGATGTTAACTGGAAAAAACTTTAAACGTGCGCAGAATGATATTAGGGGCAAAGCTGAAGAGCTGGCGAAGCTGGGAACAATACCTGATGTTGCTGCACAAAAAGACTTGATCGAAGAAATTCTGGAAAGCAACTATTTGGATCGTATTGGAGTGACAGGATACGAAGAGTTGCGCATTAAATTACGCGATTTGATCAAGTTTATTCCTGATGGGCTCAAAGTACATTATGATACTAACTTTATGGACGATCTTTTGGCAATGGAATGGCGTGAATCAGAACTGGATAATGACGATCTGGTTCAGTATAAAAAGAAGGTCAATTACTATATTCTGCAAAATCAAAAGCTGCCTGTGATTGCAAAACTCAAGAGTAATATGCCGCTTACTGAAAGTGACGTTAAGGAGCTTGAAACTATCCTGTGGCACGACCTGGGCACCAAAGAACAATATAGCTCGCAATATGGAGCAACACCTCTAGGAGAGCTTGTACGCTCTATTGTAGGGTTAGACCATAGGGCTGCTAACGAAGCTTTTTCGGGCTTTTTAAATAATGCCGGATTGGATAGCAGGCAAATGTATTTTGTGCGTCAAATTGTAAACTATATTGTTAAAAATGGTTTAATGAAAGATTTATCGGTATTGCAGGAAAGCCCATTTACTGACCAGGGCAGTATCAGTGAATTGTTTGATGATGTTACCGTATTCATGAATTTGCGGACAGTTATTGATGGTATTAATCAAAATGCCATGGTAGCTTAGACGATTATAATAAGTGCGAGTTTAGTTAAAAATGTGAGCATCATTATTTAATACCAATTATTCAAAAAATGCTAAACTTATTGAGCGAAAAGGATAATAAGCTATTGCAGATTCATGAATAACTTTAGTATTCTCACACTTTATTGATTTACCACTATTCTTTTGTTATACTGAAACTACCATAAAGAGTGTGCTAGGGACAGCCCCGTTGACCACACAGCAACCTGCCAAAGGTAAGGTGCTAAAGGCTGAATGATGGGCTTATAAGACTACTTTTTAAGACCCATCAGGTGATGGGTCTTTTCTTTATGAGTAAATTTTGGGAGGAATTTCTCATGGAAGAGGAAAAGTGGATCAACAAGGGGCATGTAAGAGCATTTTTGGTTTGCGACAAATCATTTTTGGAATTTGATGCGCCGTTTGTGCAGTGGTTACGCGAAGAAGGATTTAAGATTGGCTGGTGCAAAGGACACTACTCAAACTGCCCGTGGATGTATATCAATATCACACGTAAATTGTACGCACATGGTATGCCGGGGGTAGACATTGTACCTTCGATTGGCGAGCATGCGATTACCTTAGATGAGTTTAAAACGATCTATGCGATCTATAAAAAGTACGAGGGTAAAGAAATTTTTACTTTTCATAAAGAACGGTTTGATTGTTATGAATAAAGGAAACAGCTCAAATCACCTTGAATCGGTGATTTGTAGTTAAAGTATTGGCAAAAGGTTTTTGATTAAAATATTGGACATTTTTCGCCGCTAAGCAGGCTGGAAGCCGGAAACAGGTAAATTCAAGCTGAGCTTGAGTTTATCTGTTTTTTTCAAGGTAAACGTGTTGGAAACACGGCTGAATAAATGTTATGATTATGATGCAGAAGGGGTGGGGAGGATGATGGATACCAAAACTGGTTTGAAAATCGCATATCGCCGTAAAATGCCGGAAACTCTGCGTACGCTTTCCTTTGCTAAAGAAAAACATGCGGGGCAGTATCGCAAGGGGGATGGAAGCGTTCCGTATATAGTTCAACCTCTCAATATGGCCTGTCATGCTCTGGAAATGGGTATATATGACGACGCTGTCATTGTGGCTGCGCTGCTTCACGACGTCTGCGAAGATTGTGATATAGCGCCGGATAAACTGCCAGTAAGTGAAACTGTTCGCCGGGCAGTAAGCCTGCTGACGTTTGCTGTGAAAGATGGATAAACAAAGGCCCAGTCCAGGAGCCGTTACTTTTGCGCGATCATTGAAAATCGTGAGGCTGTTATTGTGAAATTGCTGGATCGCTGTAATAATGTTTCTTTTATGGCGCACGGCTTTTCGCCGTCTAAACTGGGTGAGTATATCGAAGAGACCAAAAAGTTTATTTTACCGTTACTTACAGAAACAAGAAGGCGGTATCCGGAGTTTTACGATGCCTGTTTTCTATTAAAGTATCAGATCTGCTGTGTCATAAATTCTCTTGAAGCTGTTCTGTCGATGACAAAAAACAGGACGGAAATTTAATAAGCTGGGAGGCAGATAAGCTATGAACGCAGAATATTACGGCTGGTTAGGCGCTAAAGGTTATGATACTGTTATCAAAATCGAAGATTACGACGCGTATGTGTACAGGACAGTTGAACAGAAATTCGTTAAAAACAACGACTTTCTGAAAGCGAAATGGGACCCTGGCAGTGAGTTTGAAGCTATTACTAAAAAAGAAGCAGATAAGATTATCGATAGGATTAAAAGAGGCTTAAAAAATAACTATAGTATAAACATCCAGGAGGCAGTAAATTATGGATAAATATGAAGACCTTATAGAACAATATGTGGAAAAATTTGATGAAGGTTTTCCTACTTTCATGGCACCAGGTGGGGAAGAGGAGCATATGGAAATTATTAAAAATTGTTTAAAGACTGGTAAGTCATACGATCCGTACACAGATCCTGATTTTGATCCTTATGCTGACTATTAATAAAAATTACCGAAAAGAAAGTGAAACTTTATGAGAAAATTAACAGCATTGTTTAGTGTAATTGTTTTGATGGTGGGCATTCTGGCCTTACCAATTACAAGTTATGCTTATTGGAATCATGGTAAAGTGCGTATAGTATCTCGGGGAGAGGATTTAAAAGTTAGGATTGTTGAGCGTGGCGAGGATTTTACTATTAGATGGGTAGATCGTAATCCTGGCGTTGGTGAGTGGGAGGAAGTTCCTAGACTTGAAGATTTTACCATTCGTTTTGTTGAGAGTGGCGAAGATGTAAAGGTAAGATTTGTTTACCATTGAGGAGCAGATTTGCATATGGATGGAGGAAAGCTATCGCCTTGTGTTAAAGTGAATTAGCAGCTAAAAAATGCTATAATATTAGGGCCAAAATCAAAAAGAGCTTCTGCTAAAAACAGAAGCTCTTTTTGATTATAAAACCTTACTCAACAAGTTCAACACGTTTTTGTGGGTGATTTTTTCGATGGTGCTGTCGCTGTAGTTTTTGCTTTGCAGGTATTCAATCAGCGGTTTGTAATCCTGTACGCCATGGATATTATAAGGCGGGTGACTGATACCGTCGAAGTCGCTGCCGAAACCGACGTGGTCGTCATTGCCCAAAAGGTTCAGCATATAATCGATATGGCGGTACACACTGTCGATGCAGGCATTGTTATAATCTTCTTCCAGGAACTGTCCGGCAAAGGTGATACCGATCAGACCGTCATTGGCATTGATGGCTTTGATCTGGTCGTCATTGAGATTACGGGGATGACTGCAAAGTGTTTTGGCATTGGAATGGGTAGCAATGATTGGCTTGGTAGAAGTTTCGATAACATCCCAGAAGCCCGCTGTAGCAATATGGGAAACGTCTACCAGCATGCCCAGACGGTTCATTTCTGCAACTACCTGACGGCCAAAGGTGGTCAGACCGCCGCCGCTGCATTCTTCGTTGACGCCGTCGGCAATGTCGTTGCGGTTGCTCCAGGTAAGGGTGATAGCGCGCACGCCAAGCTCATAGAGCATGCGCAGGGCTTCCAGACTGCCATCGATAGCGCCGCCTTCTTCGATAGCCAGCAGAGTTGCTGCTTTGTGGTTGAGCACGTCGGCAGCATCGGCTTTAGTTAAAACGGGAAGTACGTCGATGCCTTTCTCCTGCAGTGCTTTAAGCTCCTGCTTATATTTGTCGAGGAGGCAAAGCGTATAACGCAGTCCTCCGTAGTAACGGAATTCGTGGGTCGGGACAAAAATAGCGCAAAACTGCAGACCGCCGCCCAGTTCTATCTGACGTTTAATGTCGAAGTGCTGATCGTTGTCATACAGGGAAGTGCCTTTTTTGTAAAGCTCGGTAAGTGTGTCGCAGTGACAGTCGCAGATGAACATGATTTACACATCCTTTCTAAAATAAGAATAGCCGCCCGCAGGCAGCTATTCTGTTTTATCAAAATTTCAATTACCCTCTGTAGTAGTAGAAGAAGGTCATACCGATATTAACAAGCATTGCGCCGGCCATCGGGATAGCGGTACGTTTTACCAGGTCAAACGGAGAAACGCCGCCCATGCCGGAGGATACAACGATAACTGCTGTGATCGGTGAACAGTTACGGGCAATAGAAGCCGCAAAATGCATCGGCAGAAGCATCAGTACCGGATGCAGTCCTGTATGGGCTGCAACAGCAGGTGTCAGAGCCGCAAAGGCAAAGAACGGAGCGTTGCCGCTGCCCATAGCGATAGCCGAGAAGGTGATGATAGCGACCATAACGAGCATCATAGCCATCGGGCCAAAGCCAAAGCCCTGACTGCCGGAGATCAGCGCATTGATAGTACCCATGGACAGAAGGCCCTGAGCAAAAGTCTGACCGGCTACGATCAAGGTGATAACGTTAGCCATCTGCATTCCTAAACCGTCAAAGAAGGTCTGGATGTCGCCGAGAACTTTTTTGCCGTCATGCCAGCGCATGTATTCGCAGCAGGCGCCAATAAAAAGTCCAATGAACATAGCCATAACGATGTTCATTTTGATTGAGGTGATCCACAGCGGGCTGAAGGAGAGGATCAAAGCCAGCGGGATAACCGGCAGGACCGCATACCAGAGCGGCGCGCTGTCAGCCGGATCATCTTCAGCAGGTTTTTCAACTTCCATCGGCTGGACGACATGTCCGTCGCGTTTATCCATATATTTTTGAGTGAAATAGTGCAGTGTGCCGACAACAACGAAAGCAACCAAAACGATCGGTACCTGGTAGTCAGTCCAGTAAACTACCGGGTTCAAGCCGGCGGTTTCAGCAGAAAGGATGGTGCCGGTATCACTGGGGCTCCAGTCGAAGCAGAGCGTAGTAGCAACAGCAGCCGTAGCAGACAGACGGCTGACACCAAGTCCGATCAGGATCGGGAACATGGTGACCATCAGCAGCATGGCCAGACCAGATGCACTGTTGATGCACAGACCGATCAGCATACCGACAACCCAGGTGCCGGATAAAACGATATAAGGTGATTTTAAAGCCAGTAAAGGACGGATAGTCAGACGAACTAAAGAACGGGAAGCTCCGATTTTGTCCATATAGCGGGCAAAAGCGCCAACTGCCATAATGTTCATACCGAGCTTGCCGGCATTAGAACTCATGGTAGCGCGAATAAATTCAAAAGCATCAAAGAAAGTAGAGCCTGTAGCGGCTTTGGCCGGTAAGATAGTACCGTAACCGAAAATTGCGGCAATATACATTAAGATCATACCGCCTAAGAATAAGACCGGTTGAGGTTTGTACTTTTTGTAGATCAGAAAGCCGACCCAAAAAGTAACAAGAGCAGAGATTACTAAACCCATTGGTGCAACACCCTTTCTTCATATATAATGTCTTTCAATGACTAAAGTATAGCATTCTAATATCTCATAAAGCAAGAGCAGCAGCAACAAAGGGTAACAAATTTACAGAAAATTTTATTAAAATAAAAACGCTGTAATATTTTTGTACTGATTTCCAGAACATAAAAGGACGTTCTTCCTTAGAAGAACGTCCTTTGGACTAACAGTAATTATTTATCTTTGGACACCGGCTTCAGCAGCAACTGCATGCTGTACATAAATAGCCTGTACTGCGGCATTGCGGCCGATACCCTGCAGGTGACCTACAGTTTTAACGCCCATTTTTTCGATCATGGATTTCCAGGAATCTTCTTCATCGCCGTACATATCGTTGTTGGCATGGTCGCCTGCAACGATCATCAGCGGGAACATATGCACAGTTTTGTAACCGCGTGCTTTGATTTGTTCCAGAACTTCGTCCACGTTAGGAGTATCCACTTCTTCAACAGTGCCAACTACTACCGGTAAACCCATTTTATCAAAGGTTTCCTGCAGCATTTTGTAGGTGTTGCCAAAGGATTGGTTGTTATCACGGGGAGAACCGTGACCCATCAAGACAACGCCTTCACCTTTGCCAAGAGTCGGGAATTGAGTCGCAACAGCGGAAGCAGCGATAGCGAAATCGTTTTTACCTACCATCAGAGGATCGCTGACAACGATGCGGTCAAAATCACCTTTGAATTTATCAACGGTGGTCAGGACTTTATGCTCATATTCTTCGCCGTGCAGCAAATGAGTCGGTTGTACGAGAATGTCTTTATAACCGGCTTTTTTCAGTTCTTTTAAGGTTGCAGGCAAATCGTTGACTTTGATGCCTTTATTTTTTTCCAATCGTTCCATGATGATGTAGGAAGTAAAAGCACGTTTAAAATCACGGTTCGGGAAAGCTTTGGCAACAGCTTCTTCGATACCGCCGATATCTTTCGTACGGGTGTCGTCGAAGGTCGAACCGAAGCTGACTACTACGACAGCCTTGTCGTTTTTCGGTGCTTTAGCAGCGGCAGAAGCGCCCATAGTTCCCAGTGCAAAAACCATCATTGAAGCCATAACTAACATTGAAAGCAGTTTTTTCATAAATTATTCCTCTTTCCTCTGATTATTTTCTGAATAGGTAATAAAAAAACCATCCATAAATATTAGGGATGGTGATAAAACATGGTTAGACCCATGATCTTTCCCCGTCCTTCGCAGGTCACTAAGATCGCGATGCAGGTAGTTCTTCTGGCTTGACTTCATGGCTCGGCCTTCCTTCCCGGAATATTCCAGTGGTTCTATAGGCGTTGCTCCATCTTACAGCGGCGGGACCGCGCCGGCTTTTAACCGGTCTTCTCTGTTATTCCTGACGGAACCTGCATTACCGTATTCAGTTTGATATACTAAATTATAACATCTTTGAATAGAGTGTCAAGCAAATTAGGAAAAAATATCATTAAGATACAGAGGTATACAAGAATAAACACCCTTTAATTATTTAAAGGGTGTTTAGAAATTTGCAGAGTTATTTTTTTGCAGCTTTATCAAGATCCTGAACGAAAGCATTGGCCATGCGCTGCCACATATTTGTTGTATCACTGTCTGCTGTACGGCTGCGTGTATCGCGCAGACTGAAAATTATTTTTCCTGTAGCAGGGTCAAAAAGATGAAAAGCTACATCAACGTAGCCGTCATATACAGTGCTGGCCGGAACATATTCATAAACAGTTCGTTCTGCATCCCGTTCGATCCAGTTTCCTTTATTGTCTTTGACCTTTTCTTTGTAATATCTGGTACGCGGTTCTTCGTGAGCGGGGATGACCCGTCTGTTGTAACCAAATTTATGGGCGATTATTTTCAGATCAGCAGTTGGAGCAGGCGCTATTTTGGTCGATATATCTGTATAAGTGCCGCTTAAAGCATCTTTGGTCAGTTGGGAAGCATCTTCTTTGGTAATTGAAAGATTTGATTCGATGCTTGTATCAAAAACATAATCTTTTTTAGTTAAAGCTTTTTGTAAAGCACTTATTATTTTTTCGGTCGCCATATCGTCAACAGTAAAATTGCTGCCGACAGGATCGACTACACTTATGGAAACCAAATTGATGCGGTGAAGTTTATTAAAATCGTAATTGGGATTCGTCCATTTCGTTTTGTCTGCATGAGCGGCCAGCGGCAATGCCAGCATTGCGATGGCAACAGTAAGCAAAAGAAGTAATTTTTTCATCATTGTTAAAACAGCTCCTTTGAATTGTTAAGAGTTTTTGATGAGTTTTTTTATCCCGGTAAAGGTTTCGGGGCTGATAACATGTTCGATTCGGCAGGCATCTTTTTCAGCTGTTTCTTCGGATACGCCAAGATTTTCGCGTAAAAAGCGAGTTAACAGCAGATGTCTTTCCAAAACAGCGTTTGCTTTAGCGAGCCCTGTTTCAGTCAGAATGATGTTGCCGTCCGCTTCCATCAGAATGTAATTTTCGCGTTTTAAAATACTCATAGCCCTGCTGACGCTGGCTTTGGTAAAATTCATATGCGTTGCAATGTCGATAGAACGGACACTGCCGTTTTGCTGCTGCAGCATCAGAATGGTTTCCAAATAGTTTTCTCCAGATTCTTGCAAAATCATAACAAGTCCTCCGTTGGCAATAGTGCCGTTTGATTGATCGTGTAATAAAACACAGCCGGTGAAAATTAGTGAGCAGTAAGAATATTCCGGCAAATATTATTAGTACTATTTTAACATTATAAAAAGGTCTGGGCAAGTATAGTTAGAGCAGGATAAAAAACGCCTGAAGTTTTGACTTCAGGCATAGAAAAAGTAGCGGTCAAGAACGTTCGTAAACGCGTTTTGTCAGGGTTAATGTTTTCTCTAAAACAGAAGCAAATAACCCGGATGTTAATGCTGTGAAAATCATTCCAGGAAGAGCTGCTGCCAACAGAGGGTAGACTGCCTTACCAATAAAAAGACTGAGTGCAAGACGTGCTGCGGAGGAAGCGACAGGTCCTGATAACAGGTAGAAGATTTTGGTTTTTCCTAAAACTGCATATAATAAGGCAACGACTATTCGAAAAAGCATTGCAATAAGGACGTTGAAAATAGTTTGCGTACCCAGGAGTAAACCGCCGGCAGAGGCCAGAATACCTGCAAGCAGATATTTTTTGATGCCAAAAACACCGCAGATCGCTACAGCAATAGGAGCGGAGAGTTGAAATTCACTTCCTGGAATAAAGCTGGGAAGCTTAAAAGCCCCGCTGACGGCGATAAATGCTGCCAATAAGGCAATTTCACTGATTTCACGAATTTTAAAAGTAGACATAAAGATCACCTTAATTATGGTTAACTATAAACTGAAATTAAGTTTACGATAATAGTATATAAAACTTGATGGTGGTATGTCAACCATAAGAATGGTAAAAGTTAACGCAATAAAAGTATGACGGCAGGTAAAGTTTCGTGTACAATAAAGTTGTAGAGAAGGGAGCGGCGTAAATGTTGGATTTTATTAAGGAAAAACAGGACGTTTGGCAGATTTTGCAGCTGACTGACAAGCCTGTTGTTTTATATGGAATGGGTAACGGTGCCGACCAGATTATTGACTTGTGTGACAGGATGCAAATAAAGGTCGCCGGTATTTTTGCCAGTGATGAATTTGTTCGCGGGCAGGTTTTTCGTGGTCATATGGTCGAGACTTATACCGCAGTTAAAGATCGGCTGGGTGATTTTCTGATTGTTATTGCCTTTGCCTCAGAGTCGCCTGCAGTTTTAAACCGCTTTCAGGAGCTGAGCACAATGCATGAAACAGTAGCGCCGCATTTGCCGCTGTTTCCCGGAGATGAAACAGTTTCGTTTGACTGGCTGCAGCAGCATCAGCAGGAATTGCAGCAGGTATATGACAATTTGGCTGATGATTGGTCCCGAGACGTGTTTGCAGCATCACTGAATTATAAGCTGAGCGGTAAACTGCATTATTTATGGCAAAGTGAGACGGAGCGGCTAAAAGATCTGCAGAGTATTTTCAGTTGGAGCGAAGAAGAAACGTATGCTGATCTAGGTGCCTATAATGGTGATACGATCAGGGAATTTTTACAGCTGACTAATAATAAATATAATCGGATTTTTGCGGCAGAGCCGGATAGGCGTAATTATAAAAAATTATCTGCTTATTTAGATGCAAGTGGTTTGTCCGATATCAAAATTTTTGAAAGAGCCATTTGGAAAGAAACGGCAGAACTGTCTTTTTCTGACAGCGGCGGCCGTCAGTCAACGTTGCTGACAGGCCAGCGTCACATAGTGCAGGCTGTCGATATTGATACACTGCTTGAAGATGAGCGTGTAACTTACATCAAAATGGATGTGGAAGGCGCTGAGATGGAGGCTTTGAAAGGGGGAAAGGAGCAGATAAAACGTAATAAACCTAAATTATTTATTGCCGCTTATCATCACGATGCGGATATTTTCCTGCTGCCATTGTTTATGTGGCAGTTAGTGCCTGAATATAAGGTTTATCTGCGTAAACATCCGTATGTGCCGGCGTGGGAATTAAATTTTTTTGCAGTCGTATAATCGCGGGACACAAAAAATCCCATAGGGTCAAAAGTGTCGTATTGTCGATTGACAATGGAATGTTTTTTAAATAAGGCGTAAATGTGACATAAATTTTAATTTTTTGTAAAACTTTTTTTCTAATGTAAGCAGGAATTTTACAAAGCCGGGCGAACTTTAAGGGTAGTATGACAACACAAAGGAGTGGATGTTTAATGAAAAAAGCAAAATGGTTGTGCACTGCAGCAGCAGTTCTGGCATTATCAGTAGCAGTTGCCGGCTGCGGCGGCAGCGACGATAAGAAAGCTGCAGATTCTAAAGGCGGTCCTAAAGGCGACGTTATGGTTTATACCTCTATTTATCCTGATATCATCGATAAAATGTGTAAACCTAATGTAGCTAAAGCATTCCCTGATATGAAAGTTACCTGGTTCCAGGGCGGTACTGAAAAAGTAATCACTAAAATTACCGGCGAGATCAAAGCCAACAAAATCGGTACTGACGTTCTGATGGTTGCTGATCCTTCCTACTACCTGACTTTGCAGGATCAAGGTTTGCTGCTTGATTATGTTTCCCCGAACCTGAAAGATGTCATCACTGATAAAGACAAGAACGGTGCTTGGTCCTCTGTTCGTGTCTGCAACATGATCATTGCTTATAACTCTGATAAACTGAAACCCGAAGATGCTCCGAAATCCTGGAAAGATCTGACCGATCCGAAATGGAAAGGCAAAATCGCTATGCCGAACCCAATGCTTTCCGGTACTGCTTATGTAGCGGTTGGCGCTTTGGCCGATAAATATGGCTGGGAATATTTCGACCAATTGAAAGCTAATGATATTCGCGTTGAAGAAGGCAACTCTGCTATTCAGAACAAATTGCTGACCGGCGAATATGCTGCTGCAATGATTTTGGAAGAAAACGTCCTCAAATTGGCTAATACTAAAAATGAGCCTTTGAAAGTTTCCTATCCTGAAGACGGCGTTATCATCATCCCGTCTCCGATCGCTATTTTTAAAGCAACCAAAAACCCCGAAGGTGCTAAAGCTCTGGTTGACTGGTGGTTGTCTAAAGATGGTCAGCAGGCAGTTGTTCAAGGCTGGATGCACTCTGTACGCGGTGACGTAGAGCCGCCTAAAGGCGCTCCTGCTCTGAAAACTTTCTCTGATAAAGCTATTAAAGTAAACTGGGAAAAACTTTCCAAAGAAAATGCTCAAATCAAAGAGGCTTTCCGCGTAAGAGTTATGGAATAGTTCTTATTAAAATTTGTTGAGTAACAATTTTTAAGGGATCAGGGGTCGTTTTTGACGATCCCTGTTTTCCAATTTCTTTGCAGGAAAATCCTGTAAATGATTTTTCACCGGTCTCAAAGCCGGGGAAAGGAGCCATAGTGGGGTCTTTACCTAGATTTAATAGTAAATTCATAGTTATTGCTGTTTCCGTTATTTTATTATTATATTTTGTGGTTTTCCCGATGGGAATACTGCTTTATGACAGTATTATGGTTAATGGAGCCATCAATTTCGGCAATTATGCTGATGTTTACAGTCAGGATGTTAACTGGCGTGCTTTGTCCAATACTGTGCAGCTATCGCTTTTAGTTATGGTAGCCAGTGTTATTATTACGTTCCCGCTGGCCTGGCTTGTTGGCCGCACCGATATGCCCGGTAAAAAAACATACCGGACTTTACTGGTTGCCAGCTATATGATCCCTCCTTATGTTGGTGCGATTGCCTGGGTACAGCTTTTAAATCCCAGCGTCGGTTATTTGAATTCGATTTTTAAGTGGATTCTGCAACTGCAGCAATCTCCATTTGATATTTATACTATGGGCGGTCTGGCTTGGGTATTGACCCTGTTTTATTCGCCTTTTGCTTTTATTACCATTTCCCGGGCAATGGAAAAAATGGATCCGACGCTCGAAGAAGCGGCACGTGTTTCCGGAGCTTCCCCTCTGCGTACCCTGGTCGATGTTACTTTGCCTTTGATGGCACCAAGTATTTTAGCAGGCGGTCTGTTGGTTTTCATTGCTGCCGGTTCCTGCTTCGGTATTCCTGCCATTGTTGGTATGCCTGGTAATATCGAGGTTATGACTACCCGTATCGTCACCTATATTTACATGGGTAATGATGAGGGTATCCGTGATGCCACGGCTTTAGCAGCATCTTTGATGTTCCTTGCCAACTTCTTACTGTTCTTTATGACCTGGATGCTGGGCCGCAAGGATTATACAACGATCAGCGGTAAGAGTACCCGTCCTAATATCGTAGAGCTTGGCAAATGGAAATGGCCTGCTTTCTGTGGTGTAGGTCTATATGCGTTTATTGCAGTAATTTTACCATTAGGTTCTATATTGCTGACATCACTTTTAAAGAGTATGTCGCGCGGAGTTACCTGGTCGAATATCGGCTTTGATGCATGGGAGCCTGTTATTACCAGCAGTCAGTATATGGAGAGTATCTGGAATTCGGTCGTGTATGGCGTAATCGCCGCCACTATTGGTACGATACTTTCAGTGTTCATTGCTTATCTGGCCGTTAAAACAAAAGTCAAAGGACGTAGCTTCCCGGATCTGCTGACCGTTATCGGCGGTTCTACTCCGAGTATCGTTATCGCCCTTGCTCTGGTTATCACCTTCTCCGGTAATTTCGGTCTCAATCTTTATTCGTCGATGTGGATTCTGGTCGTCAGCTATCTGGTCAAATATATGACCATGTCTGTGCGGACAATAGCGGCTTCCCTGAGTCAGGTGCACGTTTCTCTTGAAGAAGCAGCATTAAATTCAGGTGCCAGCTGGATCAGAACCTGTAAAGATATTATTATGCCGTTGATCGCTCCGTCCATCATCGCCGGTTGGTTCCTGATCTTTATGCCGTCTTTCTACGAGCTGACGATGTCGCTCCTTCTGTACGGTGCAGAAACTAAAACTATCGGTGTTTTGCTGTACGAGCTGCAAACTTATGCAGATACACAAAATGCTTCTGTATTATCAGTAATCATTTTGACTATCGTTTTGGTTGGTAACCTGATCCTTAACAAACTGACCAAAGGCAATGTGGGAATTTAAAGAAGGAGTGGAATAAATTGGCACAAGTACGTATTGAACATGTATTTAAACGTTTCGGGCCTGTAACGGCTGTTAATGATTTTAACCTGACGGTTGAAGACGGCGAATTCGTTTCTATCCTCGGTCCTTCCGGCTGTGGTAAAACAACTTCCCTGAGAATGATCGCAGGCTTTGAAAAAGCTACAGAAGGCGAGATCTATATCGGTGACCACTGCGTCAGTTCTTCGTCGCAGAATAAATTTGTTCCTCCGGAAAATCGCGATATCGGTATGGTATTCCAGTCATATGCAGTTTGGCCGCATATGACGGTTGTTGAAAATGTGGCTTACCCGCTGAAGATCCAAAAGGTTCCCAAAGAGGAACGTTTGAAAAGAGTAAATGAAATGCTGGAGCTCGTGCATTTAGGCGAATATGGCCACCGTTATCCGCATCAGCTGTCCGGCGGTCAGCAGCAGCGTGTCGCTTTGGCTCGTGCTTTGGTTGCGCAGCCAGGTTTGCTGCTGTTAGACGAACCGTTATCCAATCTGGATGCTAAACTGCGTGAAAGCATGCGTTTTGAGATCCTGTCGATTCAAAAAGCACTTGGTATTACCGTTGTTTATGTAACCCATGATCAGGGTGAAGCCATGGCAATGAGCGACCGCGTAGTTGTTATGAGTAAAGGCGTAGTGCAGCAGATCGGTGCTCCGCATGAAATTTATACCAATCCTGCCAACAAAATGGTTGCTGATTTTATCGGGTTGGTCAATTTTATGCAGGGTGAAGTATCGGATGACAGAGTATACCTGCAAGGTACTACAGCTTCTTTCCCCAATACTTCGGGTGTTTCCGGCAGTGCTACCATCGCTGTACGTCCTGAGAATATTACGATGAGCCGCGGCGGTGGTATGCTTGAAGGGACATTGACGCATCGCTTCTATTTAGGTGATGCTGTTGATTACCGTGTTACCGTCGGTGATCATGATGTACGCGTTATCGTCAAAGGGGCAGACTTGAAAGAATTTGCCGACGGAGAAAAGGTATATCTTGATTTTGAAAAAGTAATGATCTTTGACCGCGAATAATTAAAAAGCTGTTTATATGAAAAAGGAAACCCTCGGATGTTTTCATCCGAGGGTTTTATTTTTAATTTAGCGGGCTTTTACTGAACTGTGCCATATAAAGCTTGTAATATTCTCCCTGCAAAGCCATCAGATCGTCATGAGAACCATGTTCGCTGATACCGTTGGGGGTGAGGACAACGATACGGTCGGCATGACGGATCGTTGCCAGGCGATGGGCTACGATCAGGGTCGTGCGGTTGCGTGACAGCTGCATCAGTGATTCCTGGATAAGGTTTTCCGTTTCATTATCCAGGGAAGAAGTCGCTTCGTCTAAAATCAGGATGGGCGGATTTTTGAGAAAAACACGGGCAATGGCAATCCTCTGTTTTTGGCCTCCGGACAATTTAACACCGCGTTCACCAAGCTGGCTGTCATAACCATCCGGCAGCTGATTGATAAAAGCATCAGCTTCGGCCAATCTGGCAGCGGTGATGATTTCTTCCATACTGGCATGAGGGTTGCCGTAAGCGATATTTTCACGTACAGAGTCAGAGAAAAGGAAGATATCCTGCTGAACTATGCCGATATTACGGCGCAGTGATTTTAAGGTCACATTGCGGATATCCATTCCGTCAATGGTTATAACGCCCTGCTGCAGTTCATAGAAACGCGGCAGCAGATTGCAGATCGTGCTTTTACCAACACCTGTAGTGCCGACAAAAGCGATAACTTCACCGGCAGCGATATCAAGATCAAAATTTTGAATAACAGGTTTGCCGGGATCGTAGCCAAAGCTGACATTTTTAAAGGAAATAGAGCCTTTTAAAGTACCACAGTCGACTGCGCCGGGCAGATCTGTATTTTCAGAAGGGGTATCCATCAGCTGGCAAAAGCGCTGGTAACCGGCCATACCTTTCTGATAGGATTCTGCTAATGCGGTCAGGCGCAGGATGGGGCGGATAAAGATTGATACATACAGTAAAAAGGCGACCAGATCGCTGATCTGCATTTTACCATATGCGATCATGGCGCCGCCTACGACAATGATAACAAGATTAGTGACATTGGAAAACAATACAGCGTTGCTGTTCAGGCGTGATAAAAGGTCGAACGATGTTTTACGTGCCTGTAAAAGAGCTTGTCCGTTTTTATCAAGGCGTTTTTCTTCCCATTCTTCATTGTTGAAGGATTTAACTAGGCGTATGGCATTCAGACTTTCATTTGTCTGTGCTGTAAGATTACCGACCTGTTCGCGGATCATACGCCCTGATTGTTTCAGTGCATGATTGGTAGCAACTGATTCATAAGCTTTTCCTAACAGCAGCAGATTGACCAGTAACGCTAAAGGCCAGTTAAGATAAATAAGTATTCCCAGAGTACCAAGCATGGTTATAGTACAGACCAGCAGGTAATTAGGACCAAGAAAAACAAGCTCACGGATCTCGGCAATATCGCTGACAATACGGGAAATCAGCTGGCCGATACGGATGTTGTCAAAATAACGGAAAGACATTGATTGGACATGCTGAAAAAGGTCACTGCGCATATCCTGTTCTATTTTTGCACCCATTAGGCGGCCGTGTCTTGAGACTTGATAACTGATTATAAAATTAAGCAGGTATAAAAAAAGCAAGATGATCGTAGCCTGCCCTAAGAGGAAAAGATTGCCTTCGGGCAGTACATCGCCCAGTATATAGCGCATAAAGAGCGGAAAACATAAATCAAGGGCGGATGTGATAACGGATCCGAGCAAAGCAAAAAACAATGTTTTCCGGTAAGGGCGGTAGTATTTTAATAAACGTTCTGGCATATGGCAGACCTCGCAGATAAATGTACCTACTGCTGCTGCAGCCGGTAGAAATATAAAAATGACGAATAAAAATCAACTATAATCAATTATAACACATTGAACTATAACAGCAGAGGCTATTTTGAGTATTTGTAAAGTAATTTGTTAATGTGATTTGAAGTGTATTGGAAAAGTTAGCTTAAGCTAACTCGAGAAAATAAAAAAACTGTGCGTGAGAGCTGTTAAGCACAGTATCGAGTGAGCGTTAAGTTGATAAGTGTAAAAGTTTGGAAGCGGGCAACCCCAAACAGTTAGCTTAAGCTAACGTATAAATTATACTTAAAAAAAGCACTGATGTCAATAATTAAGTTCAAATTAGCAGCTGTACGGGAATTTTGATCAATGATAGTGATTTTTCGCGGTAATGCGTACCCTTGTGGTATAATTAATTTATTACCATAAAAGGCGGTCGAACTATGAAAGTAATTCTGGTAACAGTGCTGTCAATTGTGTTTCTCTGCAGCGGTTGTAGCAGTAACATCAAAGAAGAACAGAAAAGTATCAAGATCTGCAGCAGCCTGAATGAAACAATGACAGATATTTTAGCGGAAGATTTTGCCAAACAGCAGAATGTGAAAGTTGAAGTCAGACATTTGCCGGCAGGGAATTTGGATGAACGGCTTAATTTTCTGAGAGAGGGAAAATTCGATGTCTGGCTTGGCGGTACGCCTGAAGAATATTATCTGGCAGGAGAGCAGAAAATGCTGCGCAGCTACAGGCCGAGGGAGGCCTATAAAGTACCTGCTGAAATGCGTGAGAATCAGTGGCGCTGGACAGGTCTTTATGTCGATTATATAGGATTTTTGACTAATCGTGACCGACTGCGCGAGTTGGGGCTTTATGCTCCTGAGACATGGGATGAATTGCTGAAACCGGAGCTTTGGGAAGAAACAGCGCTGGCTGATTTTAAAAACGGCGGTCGGAGTTATGGCATGATAACTTCTATCTGGCAGCTGCGCGGCGAAGCTAAAGCTATGGAGTATGCGGCTTCTTTTAACAGCCAGCTGCCTTTATATACGGCCAGTGAATGGGAGGCTATTGAAGCGGTTCGCAGCGGCAGAAAAACGATCGCGGTAGTTTCACTTTCCACAGCATTGCAGCTGGAAAGGCAAAATCGCGATCTATTCGCAACTTTAGTCAAAGACGGTAATAAAAACTGTATTACCGGTGCTGCTATTCTCCAAGGGGCAAATTTAGCAGAAGCACAGTCTTTTATGGACTATTTGCTGTCAGAACATTCAAAAGATTTACTGGCCTCTAAGGGTTATCCGCTTTTGTGGCGTGTCAGTGATTATGCCCATGATGACGGGCGGAAAATGATGATCGGTGATTTAGAACTGGCGGTTGATGACCTTAGCTGGACTGCGGGTCAGAAAAGCGTTATTATCCAGCAATGGCTGAATGCTCAGTAAGATAAAAACATTGACGATAACATTGAATCGGTTATAATTAAGATATAGTAAGCAGGCAATTTTTGATAAAGACCTGCAGTGATGAGAGGATGACTTATATGAAAAAATTAGTAATGCTGGTAACTGTAGTTTTAACAGTGGCAATGGCCGCGGTTTGTTTTGCTGCCGGAGACGGTAATGATTTAAATAAACAGCAGAAAATAGTTGATAAGTTTGTAGCGGCATTGACTGTTGCGGACGACAGCGGTTATGCAGGTGCTGCAGCGGGTTTTAGCCCCGAACTGAAGCAAAAAATGGATGTAAAAGCTTTTGCTGCTTTGCAAAAGCAGGTCAAAGATACTTTAGGGACAATGAAGGAAATGAAATTTGTTGCTTATGAGCGTTTTGATCAGGGTGACCGGTTGACTTATCTGGGAAGCTACAGTAAACAGCAGCTGGTACGTGTGATTTATGGCTTTAATAAAGAGGGCAAGCTGACGGAGTTTATTTTTGCTCCGGTAGAAGTTCAAAAACAAGAACAAAAATAATCAAAAATAAAACGTCATAACCTTTAGGTTATGACGTTTTTGTTTTTCACTTTATTTTTTCGCAGCAGCAACTGTGCTAAAAGCTATTTCAGCTGCCTGTAATGTTTTTTCGATATCTTCAGGCGTATGGGCCAGAGATAAGAAATTGGTCTCAAATTGAGATGGAGGAAGATAAATGCCCTGTTCCAGCATGCTATGGAAATAAATGCGGAACGCATCTAAATCGCTTGTGCAGGCGCTGTCATAGTCATAAACTTCCTGATCAGTAAAGAAAACAGTAAACATAGAACCAAGACGGTGCACCTGTACAGGCACTCCTGCCTTGGCAGCGGCTTTAGCAAGGCCTCCGGTCAGGATGGCCGTCATGCTTTCCAGCTGGCTGCAGACATTGTGTCCGTGCATGTAGGTAAGGTTGGCGATACCGGCTGCCATAGCCAGAGGGTTGCCGCTCAAAGTGCCGGCCTGATACATGGGGCCAACAGGAGCAACCTGTTCCATGATCTGGCGTTTACCTCCGTAAGCGGCTACCGGCAGCCCGCCGCCGATAACTTTGCCCAGACAGGTGATATCAGGATCAATGCCGTAGAGGCCCTGAGAAGATTTTTCACTGCTGCGGAAGCCAGACATGACTTCATCACAGATAAGCAGTGTTCCATATTTTTTTGTGATGGAGCGAATGAATTCCAGATAGCCGTCCTGCGGTAATACCAGTCCCATGTTGCCGGGAGTTGGCTCCATGATAACGGCGGCAATATCGCTGCCTTTAGCAGCAAAAGCAGCTTCCAGGGCAGCCCGGTCGTTAAAAGGAACAGTGATGGTATTGGCGGCAACGCCTTTAGGAACACCGGGGCTGTCAGGAACGCCTAAAGTAGCTGCGCCGCTGCCGGCTTTGACCAGCAGGCTGTCGTGATGGCCATGATAACAGCCTATAAATTTAACGATGCTTTCACGTCCTGTATAAGCGCGTGCTAAACGCAGAGCACTCATGGTAGCTTCTGTTCCGCTGTTGACCATACGTACCATTTCCATAGAAGGGACAAGTGTGCAGAGAAGTTTGGCAAGCTCTGTTTCAGCCAGGGTCGGCGCGCCATAGGATGAGCCTTTGGCGGCTGCAGTTTGGATGGCTTCGGTGACCTGCGGGTGTGCATGCCCTAAAAGTAAAGGACCGTAAGAAAGTACATAATCGATATATTCGTTGCCGTCGATGTCGGTGAGTTTGCTGCCGCTGCCTTTGGCAATGACAGGCGGAACACCGCCAACACTGCGGAAGGAACGAACGGGGCTGTTGACGCCGCCGGGAATGTATTGTTTGGCTTCGGTAAAAGCTGCCTGAGATTTGCTGTGATCCATATGCGGCCTCCTTATTTGCCCAGCAGCCATTTGGCTACGTCGAGAGCATGATAGGTGATGATCATTTTGGCGCCGGCACGTTTAAAACCGAGCATCGTTTCCATAACGATACGCTGTTCATCGATCCAGCCTTTTGCTGCTGCTGCTTTGACCATAGCGTATTCACCGCTGACATTATAAACGCATAAAGGGCGGTTAAATGTTTCTTTGACACGGCTGATGATATCCATAAAAGCCAAAGCGGGTTTTACCATAACGATATCTGCGCCTTCCTCGATATCAAGAGCCACTTCACGCAGAGCTTCGTCACTGTTGCCGGGATCCATCTGATAGCCTTTGCGGTCGCCTGCAGAGGGAGTGGAATCGGCTGCAGCGCGGAAAGGACCATAATAGGCTGAAGCGTATTTAGCTGAATAAGCCATCAGGGACACATTGTTGAAACCTGCTTCGTCTAAGGCTTCACGCATAACTTTGACATAACCGTCCATCATATTGGATGGCGCAATGACATCAGCGCCGGCTTGAGCGTGGGAAACTGCGATTTTAGCTAAAAGCGGCAGCGTTTCATCATTGTTGACAGTACAGCCGTTTTCCAGAACGCCGCAATGGCCATGTTCTGTATATTCACACAGGCAGGCATCGGTGACGACTACCAGTTCGGGATAAGTGTTTTTGATCAGGCGGCAGGCCTGCTGTACAGGTTCTTCTGCATCCCAGGCGCTGCTGCCGACAGCATTTTTATAAGAGGGGATACCAAACAGTATAACGGCAGGAATTCCAAGTTCGCTGATTTCCTGTAAAACTTCCGGTAAACGGTCTAAGGACCAATGGTAATTGCCCGGCAGCGATTCAATTTCATTTTTTACACCGGTGCCCGGGACGACGAATAACGGATAAATGAGGTCTTTAACGGAAAGTTCAGTCTCGCGGATCATGCTGCGCAGGTTTTCTGTAGCGCGCAGGCGGCGGGGACGGTAAATAGGAAAGCCCATACTGATCACTCCTTATAATATCTTTGAATAGCGTCTGTCAAACCTGCAATAGTAAATGTTTCAGCTATGATGTCAGGTTCAAGATTATTTTGGCGGCAGGTTTCGGCGGTAACAGGGCCAATAGCCGCTGCTGGAATATTATTGATAAGTTCTCTTTGATCGCCTAAGGATGCCAAAAGATTAGTAACAGTTGAGGAACTGGTAAAAGTAACAAGATCAACTTCTCCGTTTTGCAGAGCAGTCAGCAATTCTTCTTTGTTATCCAGAGCGGTAACAGTTTCATAGGCAGTTACAACATCAACGCTGGCTCCTAAAGCACGCAGGCTTTCCGGTAATACTTCACGGGCTACTTTAGCGCGTGCCAGCAGGATTTTATCACCAACTTGCACTTCTGCTGACAGGGTTTCGGCCAGTTCTTCAGCCTTGAAGGCTGGGGGCACTAAATCGGCGGAGATGCCATAGTTTTTTAAAGCTTTCGCCGTTTCACTGCCGATAGCGGCTATTTTGATGTCAGACAGGGAACGGGAATCTAATCCGGCATTATCAAGGCGATTGAAGAAAGCGGTAACGCCGTTAGCACTGGTCAGGATCAGCCATTTGTAGGTTTTGATGTTTTCGATTGCTTTATCCAGCGGGGTATAATCTTCCGGGGGTATGATTTTGATTGCCGGCGCCTCGATTACACGAGCACCAGCGGCTTCCAGCTGTCTGGTCAAAGCACTGGCCTGCGCGCGGGCTCTGGTTACTACGATTGTTTTGCCAAAGAGAGGTTTGTTATCGAACCACTGCAGCTGCTCGCGCAGTTTGACAACATTACCGACGATAAAAATTGCCGGCGGTTTCAGATTTGCCGCGGCAACGTCGGCAGCAGCAGTACCGACAGTAGTGATCAGAGTGCGCTGTTCCGGTTTGGTGCCCCAGCGAATGACTGCTGCCGGAGTATCGGCGCTGCGCCCGTTGGCGATGAGATTTTTTGTAATATTAGTAAGATTTTCGACACCCATCAGGAAAACTAAAGTATCAACAGCGGTAGCAAGACCGCTCCAGTTAATAGTTGATTCGCCTTTGGTAGGGTCTTCGTGGCCGGTAATGACTGCAAAGGAAGTGGCTACGTGACGATGGGTGACAGGAATGCCTGCGTATTCGGCAACTGCGATGGCAGAAGTTACGCCGGGAACGAATTCAAATGGCAGTCCGGCTTCTAAAAGTTCAATAGCTTCTTCACCGCCGCGTCCGAAAACAAAAGGATCACCGCCTTTGAGGCGGGCAACAGTCTTACCTTCGGCTGCCAGCTTTACCAGCAGTTTATTGATATCTGGCTGACGCATTGTATGGTTGGCAGAAGCTTTACCGACATAGACCATTTCTGCGTCGTCTTTAGCATAAGCTAAAATTCTCGGATCTGCCAAACGGTCGTAAACGACAGCGTCGGCTGTTTGCAAGCATTCCATGGCTTTGATTGAAAGCAGACCGGGATCACCGGGGCCTGCACCGATCAAGTAAACTTTTCCCTGTTTTGTCATTAATTTCTCTCCTTACATGATCTCGGCGAGGATTGCACGGCCGCCCTGATCTAACATTTTATTGCCAAGTTCTTTTCCAAGTTCTGCAGCGTTTACAGCCTGGCCTCTGATCGTATCGCGTAAAACAGTGCTTCCGTCCAGAGATGCGATGATTGCTTCAATAGATACAGAATCTCCTTCAGTGACAGCATGTACACCAATAGGGACCTGGCAGCCGCCCTCAATGAGCCCTAAAAAAGCACGTTCGGCATCAGTAGCCTGTTTGGTAGGCTGGTCATTTAAAAAATTAAGCATAGCTCTTACTTCTGTATTATCGGTGCGGCATTCGATTGCCAAAGCACCTTGTCCAACTGCAGGTAAGCAGAAATTATGGGGGATTATTTCTCTGATCCGATCGGTATATCCGAGACGAGTCAGTCCTGCCGCAGCAAGGATTATAGCATCCATTTGGCCTTCGTCAAGCTTCCGCAGACGCGTATCGACGTTGCCTCGTAAATCTACGATTTTCAGATCCGGGCGTGCTGCCAAAAGCTGGGCTTTGCGGCGCAGACTGGAAGTACCCATAACTGCTCCCTGCGGCAGTGTTTCGATAGAAGCATATTTATTGCTGACAAAAGCGTCGCCGGCATTAGCCCGCTTGGTAACCGCTGTCAGGCACAGGCCTTCCGGCAGAACAGTAGGCATATCTTTCAGACTGTGGACGGCAAGATCGATCTCACCTTCTAGAAGAGCAGTTTCCAGTTCCTTGGTAAAAAGTCCCTTGCCGCCGATTTTGGCCAGCGGCACATCAAGGATACGGTCTCCCTTGGTAATGATTTTTTTTAAAGTTACAGTACATTCTGGATATTGCCTGCGCAGAAGGTCGGCAATATGATTGCTTTGCCACAGAGCCAGCAGGCTCTGTCTAGTCCCAATAATCAAATTTGTTTTCATCACCTATATAGTCCTCTCCCGAATCGTTGAGTAAAAATAACTCGCAGATCATATCTCTGTAACGTTCTTCATCTGCCGTTCCGGCAGCACTGTTCATAGCTGTCATTGGTTCGCGCAGGAATTTGTGTTCCAGGCGCTGAGTCATGATATCGATGATACGGCGTTCTTTATCAGTAAGATTTGGCAGTTTGGCAAATGCCCGTTTTAAAACCTTCTGCCGCAGAAAATTCATTTTTTCATGCAGCTGAACCATTACAGGCCGCATCGTCAGATAGCGCAGCCGTTCTTTCAGTGCCGTTATTTCTTCGTCAATAATTGCTTCAGCCACCTTGGCTTCAGAAGATCGGAAATTCTTATTCATATCGACAACGCCTTCCAGATCGTCGATATTATACAGGGTAACGCCTTCTATATCTCCAACCAGAGGATCAACGTCACGGGGAACGGCAATATCAACTAAAATAAGCGGTTTGCCGCTGCGTTTAGGAATAATATCGCGTACACCCTGTTCTGTTATCACATAGTGAGGCGCTCCTGTAGAAGTGATAATGATATCAGAGGTTATCGCCTGATGCATAAATTCGTTATACGGGATCGCAGTACCGTTAAATTTTTCTGCCAGTTCCTGAGCGTGAGACAGATTACGGTTACTGACAAAGATAGTTTTAGCGCCTTTATCAATCAAATGGCGGGCGGTCAGTTCACTCATTCTGCCGGCACCCAATACTAAAATATTGGCTTTAGTCAGATCGCCGACAACGTCGATAGCCAGATCTACCGCGGCGGAAGAAACAGAAACAGAACTGTAGGCGATCTTTGTTTCTGTACGTACACGCTTGCCGACGGCGATAGCACGATTAAATAAGGTGTTGAACAAAGTGTCTGTCATACCGCAGCTGCGGGACAGATGATATGCATTTTTAATCTGGCTCAGGATCTGGCCTTCCCCGATGATGAGTGAGTCAAGGCTGGAAGCGACTTTAAACAGATGACGGACGCAATTAATGCCGGTCAGATTATAGAAATAGTCGGGTTTATATTGTTCACCTGCCAGATGGCGCAGCAAAGTACGGATAAAATGTAATCCGGCAGCAGGATCTTCCAGCACCATATAAAGTTCAGTACGGTTGCAGGTTGAAAGTAAAACTGCTTCGTTGAGGTTGTCGTTATTGCGCAGCCGGCGCAGCACACGAACCGTTCTATCCTGTGAAAAATTGAAACGTTCACGGATCTCAACGGGGGCTGTTTTGTGATTCAAGCCTAAAACGATTAGCTGCATCAGTAATGATCTCCTTTGCTTGGTCAAGCTTACCTGCATGAAGCAGGCCGATGACGGATTGGTTTAAAGTCTGACGCCAGAAAGCAGTACGCTTTTCAGGTGTAGTAGCTATTGTTTTCAGTTCTCGTCGAAGCTGTTGTAAGAATTCGTTGAATTCGGCAAAATCAGAGCCATAATATGCCCTAAGGTCCTGTGACAGTACCCGTGTCAAAGCGGGCATACCTCCGGTAGACAGAGTAAATGTCAAAGCCCCGTTTTTTACGGTTGAAGGCACACTGAAGTTACCTAATGACGGTTCTGTAACAACATTACAGAGACAGGGTGCAGCAGCAGCGATTTTTCTGTTGATATGAAAATCGTCGGTTGCTGCAATCGTTACAAAAGCATCAATGAGATCGTTGTCTGCATAAGCGCGCAGTTCCAGCTGCAGCAGTCCGGTCTTTGCTAAAGTCAACAGCTGCGGGTCAGCCGCAGGTGCGATTACAGTCAGGTTCGCACCTGCTTCGATCAATGGCAGCGCTTTACGGACGGCTACTTTACCACCGCCGATAATGACACATTTTTTATTTTTTAAGTCCAGCATGGCCGGATAAGAAAAAGAATTCTGCTGCATGTTTACCTGCTTATAAAAATAGATTTTACGTAAGGATAAATGTTGAAAAATACAACAACTATAATATCATAAATTAGGATTTATTTCCAGTTAAAAGAGTGTTGCAGAGCAGGAAATCAGAGCTGTTGCTTGCTATATTAAAATTAGAAAAAGGATTTGCTGTTTGAGCGGCGAATACTTACAGATAAACATCAGCCTATGATAGGAGGAATGACTTATGAACTGTGCTTTTTGCCCTCATCACAAATGTTATACCAGCGGTCAGAACTGTACTCGTCTGACTCATGAAGAAATCAGCGAGTATTATACCGACGAAGATAAAAAAATGATGCGAGCGTCGTCTGCGACAGAGAGCCGCAATTATTTGAAAATGACACGGTTGGAAGAAAGCGTATTTTTCGCTAAAGAGATGGGTGTAAAAAAAGTCGGGATAGCCTTTTGCATCGGTTTAGCCAATGAAGCTCATTTTTGTGCCCAGTATTTTAAGAATGAAGGGCTGGATGTTCAATCAGTATGCTGCAAAGTTTGTTCCGTCGATAAAGATCTGCTGGAACTGGAAAAAATCAAACCCGGACAGCGTGAGGCTATGTGCAATCCTAAAGTGCAGGCCCGCCTGCTGAATGAAGGCGGTACAGAATTGAATTTTATCGTAGGGCTTTGCGTAGGTCACGATATGCTTTTTACCATGGAATCCAAAGTGCCGGTTTCCAGTATAATTACTAAGGACAGGGTTTTAGCAAATAATCCTGCTGGGGCGGTTTATTCACGTTACTGGCGCCGTAAGCTGGGAATTTTGGAAGAAGGCACTGTATAAGAAAATATTTTTTTATGAAAGTCTGTCGCTCATGCGGCAGACTTTTTTACTGTAAAGCAGCAAACGGAAGGGAAATTCCCTTCCGTTTGCTTGAGAAACTTATGTAGGAGGATGATAATGTTACCCAAGTAGCTGCAGAAGGTTATTGTTTTATGATTGTACCTTCTTTCATGATAATTTTCATATTGTTAACTGCAACAGCGCGTATGTTTTCTAAAGGATTGCCATCTAGGACAAGGATATCAGCAAACTTATCGACTTCTAAAGTACCGGTTATTTTATCGACCTTCAGCATTTCAGCACCTACTTTTGTTGCTGCCACGATAGTATCCATTTCTGAAATGCCGGCTTTTTCTACGAAAGAATACATTTCGCCGATAGCAGTGGTCCCGTAAGGTGTAAGGCTGGAACAGAAGCTATCAGAGCCAATGGTTAACCCTATGCCTTTGGATTTTGCTTTACGCAGATTGGCGTAAACACGGTTCAGTTCTTTTTCTGCAACAGTTGCTCCGGAATACTGATCGTGTACCTCTGGGATGTATGGTGGCGCGTATGTTTTGAACCATTCGTTAAGGAATTGGATTGTTGGGCAGAAGTAAATCCCTTTTTCAGCCATGATATCAAGACATTCATCATTTAAGGTCTGTCCATGGATAATCAGATGAACTCCGGCTTTTGCAGAATCAAGGGCGCCACCGTAACCTTCGGCGTGAGACCAGACTGGGATACCGACCATATTGCATTCGTCAACGACAGCCTTGATTTCTTCAAAGGTATAATGCTGGTCTAATTTTTGATCCCAGCGCCAAATGCCGCCGCCGGTAGACCATATTTTGATAGCGTCAGGATTTTCACGCAGTCTTTTGCGGACAGCTTTACGCAGTTCCCAGGGGCCGTCTACACGTTCAGCCCATGGATGAGATTGTTCATTATACCAAATAGGAAGTTTATGAGAATCTCCGTGGCCGCAGGTACGGCAGAAGCCTAATCCTGTACCGACGACACGTGGTCCCTGCATAACACCTTTTTCTACCATATTTCGGATTGCAAGGCCTGAATAAGAGATTTCTCCGACTGTAGTCAAACCATTTTCCAAACATTCGTGGGCCTGTTGTACAGCTACTACCGTTTTTTGAACGCGATCTTCTAAAACCCACTCGGTATCGTCATCGGTCAAGTTGCCGGAAAAGTGCAAGTGCGTATCAATAAGTCCTGGCATGATAGTTTTGCCATTAATATCGATCTGTTCATATTCAGGAGAGATTTGCTTGGCAGGTCCGGCATAGGTTATTTTTTTGCCTTCGACCAAGACTAATGAGTTTACAAGTGGTTCTCTACCGGTGCCATCAATGAGATAACCTCCAACTAAAGCGATTTTTTTCATGATAAATACCCCCTTGATTATTTTTTGTGAATATGGTTTTTAATTAAAGTTATTTATGAATCTGTGTGTCATCTATGGATATCGAAATTGTTGTAGATCCAGAGGTTTTATTTCGGTGCAAAGTTTTGATAATCAGGCCTATAGCCAGCCATCCCAAAACGATACTCCATTCTACGGCATTTAGTGTAGCGGGGCTTCCGGGAACTATCATCAGAAGTACGATCAGTGATCCTGCAAGACAGGCCAGTGAGATGCCAAATTTTCCGCCTGGTACTTTATAAGGTCTGGGAAGATCAGGTTCTGTAAGGCGCATTTTGTAACAGGAGAAACTGACCATAGTACAGGCGAAAATAAAAGCCAGAGCTGAGACATTAGTCAGTGGTACTAACATCTTTTTTCCTAGAAATGGGCCGATAACAGTTAAAACGGCTAAGAGAATATTAGCTGTTTTGGGAGTTCCTGAAACAGGGTCTACTTCAGCAAAAGATCTGGGCAGTTGGCCTTTACGTCCCATAGCAAGCATAATACGGCTTGTAGCACCATAAAAAGAATTCATGGGACCCATAGGCCCGATTGTGGCAATGCAGAGCATTGCGATATACAAAAAAATATTTATTGTTTTCAAACAAGCTAAAGCAGGAACAGAACTTTTTACAAAATCAGTCCAGGGTATGATACTGCCAAAGGAATAGATGCAGACCATATAAAAACCTCCGGAGGCTAGCAGTGCTAGACTGATAACACGCCCAAATTTGTTCCAGTCGAGACCTTCAGCGGCTTCTTCTGCCTGTTGAGGAATAGTGTCGAAACCTGCGTAAAAGAATGGTGTCATAACAAGAACCGAGATGATACCGGCAAACATAGTTGAAGCTGAAGTTGATGAAGCCGCACCTTCAACACTGGCAAAAATTGGTTGGATGTTCTCAGGGCCGCCTTTAACAAGTGAGATACCCATAGCAAGAATCATTCCACAGAGCAGGGCTTTAGTAAGAAATGCCTGTAGGCTTGCCGCTGCGGAAGCACCACGAAAATTTTGGATGATTACATAAACAGCAAAACTCAGAGCAATAACAGTGGGAAGCAGGTAGACATCAGCGCCCATAATTGAATAGAGTTTAATTGAACGGAGGATTGGAAATAAATCTCCGAACATATCTGAAACGAGCGTTGAAATAGCAATTGCTTCCCATGGACAGAGGATTGCATTGCCTAAAGCCAAGAACCAGCCGGTAATATAGGACATGGTATTTCCATAAGTACGGTCTACATATTCAACGATGCCGCCGGAAATAGGGATTGCTGCAGTAAGTTCTCCGAATACAGCTCCGATAGGCAGTAGAAATACAGCTCCAATAATAAAGGCGATCATAGCTGCTACAGGACCTCCGCCAATGATCATCCAGTCGCCTACCATCAAAACCCAGCCGGTTCCGATAATAGCTCCGAAACCGATTGTAAAAAAATTCCAGAGTGACAGTGTTTTTTGCATACTGCCTTTTTGGTTTGATGCTGACATGTAAAAGCCCTCCTTTGAGTGAAGATAATGAGAAACATGAAACGATGTCTAAATATTCGAATAATTTAGAGAAGGGTAGTAACTTTGTACAGCTTTACTATAGCTTAAAGTAAATCGTGTTACGACAAAAATTTCATAATTGATATATTCGATGTAATATCAGGTACGGGTTAAATTTTATAGCAGCAAAATCGGCACTTCCAGTGTCATAATCGTAGCGATTAGTTCAAGATACAGATGTTATAATAAAAATATAATTACCAGTTAGGAACGGAGGTGAGAAGATGTTTTATATTGCTTTGTGCGATGATGAATGGCAGGCTGTAGAAATATTGACCGGTTATTTATCAGAGATCAAAAGATCGGGATTACAGCTGGAAAGTGTGCCTTTTTTGAACGGACGGGAACTGGTACACCAGTATGAACGGGGGCGTAAATTTGATATCATCATATTGGACATGCTGATGAAGCCATTAAATGGTATTGAAACAGCAAGGCTGATCAGGAAATATGACAGCGAAGTGCCGATTTTAATCGTAACGGGAACTGTTGAATATGCGATGGACGGTTATCAGGTAAATGCCTATCGTTATATTTTGAAGCCAGTAGATAAAGCTTATTTTTTACAGGAAGTACGGACTATTTTGACATCAATAGCCAGGTTACAGAATAAATATTTCAGTTTTACCAATGAAAAAGGATTGTTTAAAATAAAAACTACTGATATTTATTATTTCGAATCTAATATGCGCACTTTATCGGTTTGCCATCTGGGGGGAAAAACAACTTTTACGGGGAAAATCAGTGAAGTGGAGGAGTCACTGAGTGAACAGAGTTTTTTCAGGATTCATAAAAGTTATGTTGTTAATCTAAAACATATACGTAATATTTTTAAAGATACTGTTACTTTAGAAAATGGAGAGGAATTGCCGCTTAGCAGGCATCGCAGCAAAGAATTGCGGCAGCAGTTCCTATCCTATATGAAGGAAAATATTTGATATGGATATTATGCTGAAATGGATCGCTTATGTGATTTTATCTGCGGCTGAGACGTGGATCGGATATCGTCTTTTCAATACTTATTTGACTCGTAATTCAGTAAGACAGAGGTATTATTGGCTGGGGGTGATATTTTATTTTACTTTCCAGATGTTTTCTTATGTAAATGAAAGTCCCATGTTTTCGACGGCTGCTTATTATTTTTTCTTTGCTACAATTATTGCTGTTGTTTTCTTTTCTGATTCTTTACAGAATAAGATTACGATTGCCTTACTGTTTGTTATTATGAATTATGCATGTAAAACGGCTATGACAGGTATTGCCTTGGCCTGGGGTGAACAGACTTTGCCGCGGGAGCTGATTAATTATCGCATTGTTATGGATCCCTGGTCGCAGATGATGGCATGTATACTGTTTGTTTTGAGTTTATGGGGTACGATTTGTATTCGCGAGTTGAGGCTGAATAAGCAAAATTTACTTTATGCTGTAATTTCATATCTGTTTCCACTGACTGTGATGATTTCAGTAATCATTATTTCCCATAAAAATATTGGGTTTGGATCTGCCGCGGGGATACAGGTCTTTTATATTTATACTTCAGTACTTTTGTTTTCTGCATCAATCAGTCTTTTCTACCTTCTGGAAAAAAATATTCTTTTGGATATGTCCGGAGAAAAGTCATCGGTAATGGAAGAATTGCTGTCACTGCAGCGCCGTCATTATGAACGATTGGATATATCACAGCGTGAATTACAGAGTCTGCGGCATGATATCAAAAATCATATTAGCTGTCTATATGCGCTTTTGGACAGTGGTCATGCTAAAGAAGCTAAGGAATATATTAAGGAACTTTATACCTGTAATAAAGGCTTGCAGGGCATTATTTACAGTGGGAATATAGTTATTGATTCCATTCTCAGTAATGGTTTGGCTAATTTGGAAAACCGTGGTATAAATTTAAAATGCAGTATAATTATACCGCCTTCGTTAAATATCGCTGATGTGGATCTATGTATTCTTTTTGGAAATTTGATTGATAATGCCGTGGAGGCATGTGAAAGAATCGTAGAACCGGGCAGGAAAAAATTTATTGTTCTTAACGTCAATATCAAAAAAGATTATCTGTTCATTGATATCGCTAATTCGTTTACTGGTGAAGTAAAAAAACAGAATAATATTTACAGAACAGTGAAGATTGATGAGCGTTATTGTGGTATAGGCCTGTTTAATATCAGAAAGATTGTTGAAAAATATAATGGTGAATTTTCAGTCAGCCATTCTGATAATGTTTTTAGTGTTTCGGTTATGTTGTCATTACTCTGGGGGAAAAAATAAGGACTGCCGTTTTAACGGCAGTCCTTATTTTTTTTATAAAGATGCAGGCTAAGATGCAGGCTTTTAACTAGCAGCCCCAAAGCAGTCCATCCTGTCAGCAGCAGGTATTCAGTTTTACTCAGCGAAGCAGAGGTACCGGGCAGCAGCATGGCAGCAATAATGAGAAAACTGACGCAGCATGCAGCACTGATACCCGCTTTGCCGCCAGGGACTTTGTAGGGGCGGTATAGATTTGCTTCGCTGCTGCGCATTTTATAACAGGCCAGACTGACCATCATACAGGAGAACATGAAGGTCAGGGCAGCAACATTTGTCAGAGGCAGCAGCATATTGCTTCCCAGGAAAGGGGCGAGAACGATACTTGTGCTGAGCAGAATATGTGTAGATTTGGCAATAGCCTGAGAGTGGTCGGAGGGGCTGAAGGCTGCAGGCAGTTGTTTTTTTCGGGCCATAGCCAGTAAAATCCTGGAGGATGAGGCATAAAAGGAGTTCATAGGACCCAACGCTCCCAAAACAGTTATGCAGAGCATGAGAAAGTATAAATTAAAATTGATGTGCTTAAGACAGGCAAGAGCTGCCAAAGGCTGTTTGACGAAACTTGTCCAGGGGATAAGACTGCTGAAAGCTGCTATGCAGATAATGTAAAAGGTAGCTGCAGATAAAAGTGCAAGGCTGATAATTCTGCCGAATTTGTGCCAGTCTAAGCCCTGAGCAGCTTCTTCTGCCTGCTGCGGGATAGTGTCAAACCCGGTATAGAAAAAAGGCGTTACTGTAAGCAGGGCAAAAATACCGGTCCAGAGAGAGGTGGCCTGAGTATGTGCTGTCGACTCATTGACCGGAAGAAAAAGCGGCTGCCAGTTTGCAAGACTGCCTTTGTCAAAAGCACTGATAATAGCCAGCAGTAATCCTGCGAGCAGCGCTTTAGTCAGGAAAGACTGGGCTTTAGCTGCTGCTTTTGGGCCGTGCAGATTTTGTCTGATGATAAATCCTGAAAGGCAAAGCGCTATCAGTACTGGGAAAAGGTATACATCGGCACCTAAAATGCTGTAGAGCCTGATTGAACGCAGCCATGGAAACATATCTCCGAACAGGGTTCCAAAAAGGGTGGAGACAGCAATCGTTTCCCATGGACACATGATAATATTACTTAGCAGCAGCAGCCAGCCTGTAATAAAAGATACTGTTTTACCGTAGGTGCGGTCAACATATTCTATTACCCCGCCGTCAATAGGCAGAGCGCTTGTAAGCTCTCCGAATACAGCTCCGATAGGCAGTAAAAGCAGCGCCCCCAGTAAAAATGCCAGCATGGCCGGAATGGGTCCTCCGCTGATGATGATCCATTCGCCGACTAAAAAAATCCAGCCGGTACCGATGATCGCACCGAACCCGATTGTAAAAAAATTCCAGAGCGTCAATGTCTTTGATATATTCTTTTGTTTGAAAGAGTCAACGGACATAAAAAAGTCCCCTTACATAAATTTTCAGGAATAAAAATGATAATAATTTTAGTTTATACTTTTAAAGTATATAGTGCGGCTAACACTGCTTGTTTAATCGTTTACAATAATGCCTGATAAAAGCTTTCTAAAATTACAAATTCTGCCAGAAGTTATAATGTGAAAATGTCGCAAATTGTCTGAAAATTAATTTACAAATGTTCTGACAAATGTTAAAATTACGGTAAATACATTTGTGAGGTGATCGGAAATGCTGACTTTGCCTTTACTTAGAAAAATGCTGAATCGTGCTGGTACAGAGCTGAAAGCTAACAGTAAATATTTATGTGAGCTTGACAGTGTGGCTGGCGACGGTGATCACGGAATCACTATTGGCAGAATGGCTGATGTGATGAAAGAAAAAACAGAAGATACTACTATTGATACGATGAGGGTCTTGCTGGATGAGCTGGGCGAAGCTTTTATGGGTATCAACGGCGGCAGCGCCGGACCGCTTTGGGGTACGGTGTTTACAGGGATGGCCGAAGGAATCGACGATCAGGCTGAACTGACTGACTTGGAGCTGCGAAAAATGTTTACGCAGGCCAAAGAAGATTTTATGGATATTTCCAAAGCAAAGCCCGGTGATAAGACTATGGTCGATGCGCTGTATCCGGCTATCGATGCCATTATTGAAACACAAGGAAGCTTAAAAGAAATCATGACAGCTGCGGCTGCAGCTGCTGACGCTGGTGCGGAACAGACCAGTACTATGGTTGCCAGATTCGGCCGCGCTAAAAATATGGGTGAGCGCAGTATCGGTACTAAAGATCCCGGTGCTGTATCCATAGCTATTTTATTCAACGGTATGGCGCAGGCCTTATAAAAGGCTTAATTTTCCGCAGGTGCGGAAACAAATAAAATTTTGGAGGTTGAAAAGCATGAAAAAATTTATTAACGATCCCGAAAATCTGACCAGTGAATTACTGGAAGGTCTGGCTCTTGCCAATAAGGATATCATCCATCTGGAAGATGGCAACCTGGTTGTAAATAATAAATTGAAAGATGCTGACCGCGTTACGATCGTCACTTTGGGTGGTACCGGCCATGAGCCTGCTATCAGCGGTTTTGTCGGCGAAGGTATGGTAGATATTTCCGTGGCTGGTAATGTTTTCGCCGCTCCTGGCCCGCAGGCCTGTATAGAAGCAATCAAAATGGCAGATAAAGGCCACGGTGTTTTGTTTGTTGTTTTGAATCATGCCGGCGATATGCTGACCGGTAATCTGACAATGAAACAGGTTAAAAAACTGGGATTGAACGTAATAAAAGTTGTTACGCAGGAAGATATAGCCAATGCTCCGCGCAGTAATGCTGACGATCGCCGCGGGTTAGTCGGTTGTGTGCCGTTGTATAAAATTGCCGGCGCAGCAGCTGCTGCAGGTAAGTCTTTGGAAGAGGTGGCCGCTGTTGCACAGAAATTTGCTGACAATATGGCTACGATCGCTGTTGCAGCTAAAGGCGCTACTCATCCGGCTACGGATATGGTCATTGCTCAGATCGAAGAAGGTAAAATGGAAATCGGCATGGGGCAGCATGGTGAAGGCGGCGGTGGCTTGACTGAAATGAAAACTGCTGATGAAACTGCAGCTATTATGATAGATGCCCTTCTGAGAGATTTGGATATCAAAAAAGGTGAAAAACTTTTGGTTATCGTTAACGGCGTTGGCGCTACTACGCTGATGGAACAACTGATCGTTTTCCGTAAATGCTGTCATTATCTGGCAGAAAAGGGTATTGAAGTTGTTGCCAATATTGTTGGTGAAGTGCTGACAGTACAGGAAATGGCCGGATTCCAGCTCTTTATTGCCCGTATGGATGATGAACTGCTCAAATATTGGAATGCACCCTGCCGCACCCCGTATTATAAAAACTAAAGTAATATTTTTAAGGAGATAAAAATGGCAGATAAAGACGGTAATATTATTGCTAAAGATTATGGTATCGGCATCAAGCCGCCCGCCCAGCACTTTCATGTAAAAGGTCATGAGAATGCCGGCTGGGGTATGAAGGCACGTCTGTCACAGATTTTTGCGGCTGACGGGCGCACAATCATGCTGGCGTTCGATCACGGTTACATCATGGGCAGTACAGCTGGTCTGGAAAGACTGGATCTGGTCATTCCGCCGCTGATGGATCATGCTGATTGTCTGATGGCGACTCGTGGCGCGCTGAGAACCTGTATTCCAGCCGATAACCGCAAGGCGATTGCTTTGCGCTGCAGTGCAGACAGCTCTGTTTTGAAAGACGATATGAGTATGGGTGTTATTGGTACCGATATTGAGGAAGCTCTGCGCATGAACGCTTCCTGTATGGCCGTACAGTGCTTTATCGGTTCTGCTTCTGAAATTGCTTCTCTGCACAATCTTTCTTACTATATAAATAAAGGTGAACGTTATGGTATTCCCGTATTGGGTGTCGTCGCCGTTGGTAAAGAGATGGAACGTACCACGCGTTATTTTGCTTTAGCGACAAGGCTTTTGGCTGAACAGGGAGCACATATCATCAAGACCTATTACTGTGAAAATTTTGAGCAGATCACTGCTGCCTGTCCGGTCCCAATCGTCATTGCCGGTGGTAAAAAGGTTCCGGAACCGGAAGCTTTGGATATGGCTTACCGTGCTGTTAATGAAGGCGCAGCCGGTGTTGATATGGGGCGCAATGTTTTGCAGGCAGAATGTCCGAGTGCTATGCTGCAGGCGATTCGTATGGTTGTGCACGAAAATGTCAAACCTGAAGCTGCGTATAAGGCTTATCAAACATTGATGAAGGACGTGAAATGATGAAACAGTTTATGCATGTGGGAGTACCCACTGATAAAATCATGGAAGGCGCTGTTTATGCCGAAGCTATCAAGACATATATCGTAGCTCCTGAAACTAATGAATTCAATATTGAATACCTGCGTTTTGAGAAAGATACACCTTTGCCGAAAGAACTGCAGACTATGGTCCATGTTGCTTATAAGGTAGACGACCTGGATGAACAGGTAAAAGCAAATACTGTTGTTGTTGAGCCCTGGTTTGCCGATGAAAATACCCGCCTTGCTTTTATTATGAAGGACGGTATTTTAATGGAATTGATGGAAGTGAAATAAATTGCTGAGCGGCAAAGAACGAACTGATCTTGTCAACGTGGCCCGGCTCTATTATGAACAGGGGCTGACGCAGGATCAGGTCGCTAAGCGAATAGGAGTTTCCCGGCCGTTAGTGAGTAAGATGTTGACGCGTGCGCGCGAAGCAGGGATCGTACATATCGAGATCCGCAGTTCGACAGAAGGCGATGCTGCTTTGTTAGAGGCACTGCAAACCAGATATGCCCTGCATGGAGGTATGGTTCTGCCGGTACAGGACTCAATAGAAGAAAATCTTAAAGCGGCTGCGGATTATCTGTCCGGTGAGCTTTTGTATGAACGTAATTTAGGATTGGGATGGGGGTATCTGTTGGGCGAAAGCATCAGTCTGCTGACGCGGCAATGTAACCGTCGGCAGCCCGGAGCTGTGCTGCCGCTGATCGGCAAGGCACATATCCCCAATAAAGGTTACCGTGTGGACGAACTGGCAGAAACGCTGGCCTCAGCTTGCGGCAGGCATGCTTATCGTCTTGCTGTACCGGCTTTTCCGGACAGTTTGGAAGAACGGCAGCAGTTTGAAACGACTGAAGCTTTTTTGGAACTGGACGCTATGTGGCAGAAACTGGATGCTGCTCTTGTTGAGATCAGAGATTTTCCCAGTGTTCCTGATGAAGCAACGGCGACACGTTTTGGTGACAGTTTGAAACGTCAGCGGGCAGTCGGCAGCTTTTTGTCTTATTATTATAATGAGCGGGGCGAATTTATCAGTGGCGAAAATGATTTTGCTGTCAGGATTCCGTTAGGAACTTTGCGGCATTGTCCCAAAATTATCGGTTTAGCACTTGGTGCTGCGCCGAATGCCATAACAGGAGCTCTGAAAACAGGTTTATTTACGCATCTGCTGGTAACGGAAAGCACTGCGCGTAAAATTTTGGAGAAATGATATAAATGTTTTTACGCCTGTCCGGCGCTTTTGTACCGGACAGGCGTATTATTTTTGAACATTTTGTGTTCGAGAATGCTGTGGGGCTTAACAAATCTTGTTTTTGAGTTTATACTGTTTTTGAATAATTATCACAACAGTAAAGAAAGCTGGCAGGAAAATGCAGAAAAGCAATACAGTTTTGATTTTACGGGGATTTGTTGTTTTAGGTGTTATTTTGATGCACACAAGCTGGTTTTTCAGCAGCGGTGGCAGTGAAAATATGGTAGCACTTTCTTCAATGCTGCTGGAGGTGCTGTCATTGTTTGCAGTGCCGCTGTTTATGGCGATAGCGGGTTATTTGTTTACAGGACGTAATAAGCACGCTTACATTTACAGCGCTGCTTTTTTTAAGAAGATGCTGCTGTCGGTATTGTCGCCTTATTTGTTGTTTTCTACCCTCTATATAGTAACTGCTTTTGTTTTTGACGGTCATACATATACGCTGGGTGAAATAGTCGTTGATATGCTGACGGGAAGTGCTGCGGTGCATTTGGGATTTTTCAGGGCGCTGATCGGGTTCTATCTGGTGTATCCGTTTTTAATCAGGATTTTTACTAAATGCCGTGAGTCAGGCTGGCTGAAATACTATTTTGCTGCGGCAGCTGTTTTGCAGATCTCTTGGAAGGTGTTGAATAATATTCAGTTTGAGACTGTTTGGATCAGCTACCTGCTTATGGGGACAATGTTTCTGCGTTATCTTGTTTATTTTTCGCTGGGAATGGCGGCCTACTATTATAAAAAAGAATTTTTAGAGTGGATCGGCAGGAGCCGGAAATTTTTGGTTTGGCTGCTGATCATTTTTATTCCTTTAGTTACCGTATGCTGGTTGGAAAAGTACTATTGGAAGACCTATTATATTTTGGAGTTTATTTGTTTTCCGCTCAATATGTTTTTATATACGATTTTGATAGCGATGCTGTTTTATCATTCTGAGGATATTGATAGAAAAAATACCCTGCAAAAGCGGTTTGTGCTGTATTTGGGCAATTATTCGTTCGGTATTTTTCTTATCCATATCTTTTTTATGTATCTGTGTACCGAGTATCTGCTGCCTTTGCTGCAGATAACGCCTTCGATGCTGACTTTTTATCCGCTGCTGTTCGTTTTGATGCTGGTATTGAGTCTTGGGAGTATGGAAATACTGGCGCGGCTTCCTTTTCACGAGCTGCTGATAGGGAAGGTTGAACGCCGGCTGCTGCTGCGCAGAAAAAGCGGCAGAACTAATAGCTTATAAGTTTGATTTTTCTGATAATTGATGTTAGAATAACGATAATCTCAGTTTGGAATTGCCAGGCTGTAAGTAGAATTTTGTAGAATGGAAGGATGGTAGTAATGAACAGAAAGAATTTACGCAGTTTAGCTGCAGGTGTAGTTCTGCTGCTGGCAGTAGGAGCTTTAGCTGGCTGCGGCGGCGAAAAGAAGGCTGACGACAGTAAAAAAATGGTAACGGTTGGTATTGCCCAGCTGGTAGAACATGGTGCATTGGATGCCGCCAATAAAGGCTTTGTGGCAGGTATGGCGTCTAAAGGCTTTAAAGAAAATGAAAATGTAAAATATGACCGGCAGAACGCACAGGCTGATCAGTCTAATCTGCAGAATATCGCACAGCGTTTTGTCAGCAATAAGGTGGATCTGATTTGTGCTATCGCTACGCCGACGGCTCAGACGATGGCTAATGCTACGAAAGATATACCCATTGTAGCGACGGCGGTTACCGATTATGAGGTAGCAAAGCTGGCTGCTTCTAATAACGAGCCGAAAGGCAATGTTACGGGAACCAGTGATATGAATCCGATTGACCAGCAGTTGGAGCTGCTTTTGAAGATAGCGCCGCAGACAAAAAATATTGGAACCGTGTACAGTTCCAGCGAAGTCAATTCACAGCTGCAGGTCGATGTTTTGAAAAAGCTGGCAGGTGATAAAGGCATCAATGTTATCGAAGCTACGGTTTCTACAGTTAATGATATCCAGCAGGCTGCACATAGTCTGGTTGGTAAAGTCGATGCGGTTTATGTTCCGACCGACAATGTGATGGCTTCGTCAATGCCGACTTTGGTAGCAGTAACAGATGAAGCCCGGCTGCCTGTTATTTGCGGCGAAAGTGATCCGGTACGGGCCGGAGGTCTGGCTACTTTAGGTATTGATTATTATAAACTTGGTGAACAGACCGGCGTGATGGCTGCTGAGATCCTGAGCGGTAAGGGCAAACCTCAGACAATGCCTGTCCAGATGCAGAAAGAGTTTAAGGTCGTAGTGAACGAGACTACTGCCAAACGCAATGGGATTACGATTCCGCAGGATATTTTGGCTAAGGCTGAGATCGTAAAATAAAATACAAAACAGGGCTGGTTTGTTACGAAACAGCCCTGTTTTTATTGTTTTGTTTGTGTTTTGTGATAATAAATGATAGAATTATTCTATCCTTATATGTGTTCGTCAAGGATCAAAAGTGATACTGTAGAATGGAAGGATGGTTATTATGAACAAAAAAATGCGTGCTTTAGCAGCAGGCATTGCCCTGACTTTGTCTTTAGGACTTTTAGCGGGCTGCGGCGGCGAAAAAAAGGCTGCCGATAACAGTAAGAAAATAGTAAATGTAGGTATTGTCCAACTAGTTGAACATGATGCTTTGGATGCTGCCAATAAAGGCTTTATAGCGGGAATGGCAGCTAAAGGCTTTAAAGAGAATGAAAATGTAAAATATGATCGGCAGAATGCGCAGGCAGATCAGTCTAATCTGCAGAATATCGCACAGCGTTTTGTCAGCAATAAAGTAGACCTGATCTGCGCTATCGCTACTCCAGCGGCCCAGACGATGGCCAATGCTACCAAGGATATTCCTATCGTAGCAACAGCGGTTACAGATTATGAGGCAGCAAAGCTGGTTGCTTCCAACAGTGAACCTAAAGGTAATGTTACAGGGACCAGCGATATGAATCCGATAAAAGAGCAGCTGGAACTGCTGCTTAAGTTAGTGCCTGGTGCTAAAACTATTGGTACGATCTATTGTTCCAGTGAAGTCAATTCACAGCTGCAGGCGGAGCTGCTGAAAAAATATGCGGCAGAGAAGGGCGTGCAGGTAGAGGAAGCGACTGTATCTAATGTCAATGACATCCAGCAGGCTGCTCAAAGTCTGGTCGGCAAAGTAGATGCTGTTTACGTGCCGACAGATAATGTGCTGGCTTCGGCAATGCCGACACTGGCCCAGGTAACTGAGCCGGCTAAACTGGCCGTAGTTTGCGGCGAGGGCGGGATGGTCATGGCCGGAGGCGTAGCTACTCTGGCGATCGATTATTATCAGTTGGGCGAACAAACAGGTGAAATGGCCGGCGATATTCTGAGCGGCAAGACTAAACCCCAGACAATGCCTATCCAGCTGCAGAAATCTTTTAAGGTCATTATCAACAAGGAAAATGCTGAAAAAATCGGTATCAAGATTCCCGAAGATCTGCTTAAGGCAGCAGAAAGCTCTAAATAAACAAGCGCGGGTTTCTCCTTGTTTCAGAGGAGAGACCCGTTTTTACGGATATATCACAGGAGGAAGATAGATGATAGACTTATTGATGCCAACGATAGCACAGGGACTTTTATGGGCGATCATGGCACTGGGCGTATATATAACTTACAGAGTTTTGGATATTGCTGATTTGACGGTGGAAGGAAGTTTTCCGCTGGGAGCTGCTGTAGCAGCTTCTTTACTAGCTGGCGGATATTCTCCGTGGCTGGCTTTTGGTGCGGCGATGCTGGCTGGTATGCTGGCTGGCGTTGCGACCGGACTTTTACATACTAAGCTCAAAATACCGGCTCTGCTGGCCGGCATTTTGACGATGATCGCTTTATATTCTGTCAATCTGCGTGTAATGGGTAAGGCTAACTTGTCGCTGCTGCGTGTAGATACAGTATTTTCCATTATGCGTGATATTGGTGGTTTCAGTAATGCTCAGGCTGTATTGTGTGTGGGTATCGTCAGCTCACTTTTGATCGGAGGTTTGATTTATTGGTTTTTTGGTACGGAAATAGGAGCGGCTATTCGTGCTACAGGCTTTAACCCGCAGATGATCAGGGCGCAGGGCGTGGATACTAATTTTACGATCATTCTCGGGCTGCTGATAAGTAATGCCCTGGTAGCTTTGAGCGGTGCTTTAGTAGCACAGAATAATGGTTTTGCCGACGTCGGCATGGGTACAGGCACGATCGTTATCGGTCTGGCTTCAGTCATTATCGGTGAGGTACTGTTTGGTACCCGCAGCTTTAAAAACTGCATCATCAGCGTTGTGCTGGGCTCTATCGTTTATCGTCTGGTTATTGCCGCTGTACTGCAGATGGGAATGCCGCCAAACGATCTGAAACTGTTTACAGCTATTCTGGTAGCGTTTGCGTTGTCGCTGCCGCTTATTAAAAGTAAGCTTGGTCTGCGAAAGGCGGTGAAATAAATGCTGCGTGTTGAAAATATCTGTAAGACATTTTTTGCAGGAACAATCAATGAGAAAAAAGCTCTGCAGGGTTTATCGCTGCATTTGAAACCGGGTGATTTTGTAACGGTCATCGGCGGTAATGGCGCCGGTAAGTCGACTTTGATGAATTCTATTGCCGGAGTTTTTCCAATCGACAGTGGAAAGATCATTATTGACGGTAATGATATTACAAAAACGCCGGAACATAAACGGGCCAAATATATTGGGCGTGTCTTCCAGGATCCGATGATGGGTACTGCTGCGGGGATGATGATCGAAGAAAATCTTGCTATTGCCGCCAGACGGGGTAAAACGCCTGGATTAAAATGGGGCTTGGACAGCGATAATCAGACTTGGTTCAGCGAATTGCTGCAGGAGCTGGATCTGGGTCTGGAAAACAGAATGACTGCTAAAGTCGGGCTGCTTTCCGGCGGCCAGAGGCAGGCGTTAACGCTGCTGATGGCAACGCTGATCAAACCAAAGCTGCTGTTGTTAGATGAACATACGGCAGCCCTGGATCCGAAAACAGCTGCTAAAGTTCTGGCTTTGACGGAACGGATCGTTAACAGGGATCATTTGACGACGCTGATGATTACTCATAATATGCGTGACGCTTTGCGCTGCGGCAACAGGCTGATCATGCTGCATAACGGACGGGTAATTATTGATGTCGAAGGTGAAGAAAAGTCGCGTTTGACGATTCCTGATCTTTTGAAGATGTTTGAGCAGGCCAGCGGTGATATGCTGGACAGTGACAGACTGCTGCTCAGTTAAGTAAAGTAAAATAAAAGGCGGGTTCTTAATGAACCCGCCTTTTATTTTACTTTACTTATTTTTCCAAACCATAGGTCCAGGAGCTGACTGCTCCTAAGTCATAAATTTTTGCATAGCCTAATGAAATCAGGGTCTCTGCAGCGATTGCACTGCGTCTGCCGCTGCGGCAGTATACCACTATTTCAGTATTTTTATCCTGCGGCAACTGATCGGATTTTACTTTGATTTCATCAAAAGGAATCAAAAGACTGCCGGGAATATGCCCGGCTGCATATTCGTCAGGGGTGCGAACATCAATAACAGTAATTTTATCACCTTTATCAAGACGTTCTTTGACCTGAGACGCAGTTATTTGCTGATAGCTTCCTGATGAAGCAGTATCGCTGCTGGGGCTCATAGCCTGTAAAGGACAGGCGCCGTTGTTGTAGAACCAAAGCCCGACTGCTGCAATGATGCAAAGTGCGAAGATACTCCATTTACTCATGCTGATGCTCCTTTTCTTCGGCGGCAACTACTGCTAATTGATCTTCAGCAACAGTTTGCTGGCAATGGGGACAATAGTAATGTGTTTCTACAGTATGATTACAGCTTTTATGGATCAGGCGTTTATAGCAGGTAGTAAGATGTTTTTCACCCCAAAGCACCAGGCTGTTAAAAACGATATTCAAATCCTCGCCAGCAGGTGTAAGTGTATAACGGTAGCGGGGCGGATGCTTCTGGTATAAATCGCTGCTGATCAGTCCGTCGGCTTCAAGCGCTTTCAGGCGGCTGGAAAGCAGATTGCTGGCAATCTGGCCTTCCAGGCTGTTGTAAATCTCTTTATAGGTCTGGTGTCCGCTCATAATACCATGCAGAATGAGCAGAGACCATTTGTCGCCGATAATATTTAGTGCTTGAGCGATATTACATTGAAAGGGATATTGCTGACTCATAAAAATACTCCTTTAATCTAAAGTTGAAAACAAATCATTTAAAAATTCGCTCATAGAAGGATGTGTATAAATATTATCCCGCAGAACGGTATAATCCAGGTCGGCCTTCATTGCCAGTTGGACGATATTGATGATTTCCGAGGCTTCGCTGCAGAAAAATGCCGCACCGAGGATTTTGTTGCTTTCAGCATCAACAATAGCCTTCAGGTAACCGGAAGTGCTGCCAAACAGGCGAGCCCTGGGACTGGCTGCTTCTGCGATTTTGGCAACTTTGATCTTATGGCCGGACAGCAGTGCTTCTGCTTCACTGAGGCCGACGCGTGCAAAGGTAGGGTCTAGAAAAACGGAATAGGCGACAGGCGGCCGGTTAGCTGTTGTACGGTCGTTTTGACCGAAAAGCTGCTCTTTAATAATGCGGAAGTCATCCAGGGAGATGTAAGTGAACTGCAGTCCGCCTTTAACGTCACCAAGCGCCCAGATATGAGGGACGGTTGTCTGCAGTAATTCATTGACGATGATTTCGCCGCGTTCATTTACGGCAACGCCGGCGGCTTCAAGATTAAGGCTTGCTGTGCTTGCTTTGCGTCCTGTGGCTACCAATACAGCGTCAGCTGGAATTTTAACGGACATACCGCTGCTGCGCTCAAGATAGCTGACAGTAGTCAATTCGTTTTCGTCGGTTATTTCATCGACCTGTGCATTAAAGATAAAGCGAACGCCCAGCTCTTCCAAACGTGTTTGGATAACATTGGCGATATCGCGGTCTTCACGCGGGATGAAGGTATTGCCGTATTCCAGAACAGTGACCATGGAGCCATAATTAGCATACATGGCGGCAAATTCCAGACCGATATAGCCACCGCCGATGATAAACAGTCTTTGTGGCAGGGTGCTGAGTTCCATTAAAGTAGTACTGGTATAAACACGCTTGCTCAGCTGTAAGCCTGTGATTGGAGGAATGACTGGTTCAGAACCGGTATTTATAAAAATTTTTTCGCCGTATAAAGATATTTTTCCGTCCGGCAACTGGACTTCTACCGTATGGTCAGTCTGAAAACGGGCGGCACCGGTATAAATATCTGCAGCTGCAGCGACATTATCATAGTTTTTCTGACGCAAAAGCGCAGTTAAAGTATTTTTTTCACGAATGGCAGCAGCATAAAAATTATTTTTTTCAGAATAATCTGCCTGCTGATTTTTTTTAGCGTCAGCTGCAGTATGGATGAGTTTTTTTGTAGGAATACAGCCGATGTTTATGCAGGTACCGCCGTACATCAGCGGAGATTTTTCAATAACAGCTGTTTTGATTCCTTTTTTGCCGAGGGCAGCTGCCAGTGTTTTTCCACCTTTGCCAAAGCCGATGATCAATGCGTCATATTTTTTCATAAGTTAAACACGCTCCTTTACTGTTCTTATTTTAGTTTAACACTAAAAGAATAAAAAAACAAGTAACTTTAAAAAATAAAGTCTAAATAAAGCGGGAAAAATTTTACCTCAACAGTAAAATACTATATAATAAACATATGATTATGAATTATAGGAGCTTGGCATGACTGATCAAAAACAATGTGCAAAACTTAAAAATATCAAGTGTTTTTTGTTTGATATGGATGGTACGATTAATTTAGGCAATACATTAATCCCGGGGATGGATGTATTTTTTCAGAAATTACGTGCCGCAGAACGTGATTTTTATCTGGTAACTAATAATTCCTCCAAAGGACACGAGCATTATGTGGAAAAAATGGGGCGGATGGGGATACAGGTAACTCGTGATAATGTTTTGATATCCTCGGATGCTTTTGTTTATTATATGCAGCAGCTTCGGCCGGCGGCCAGATTATTTGTTTTAGGGACGGAACAGCTGAAGAAAACTATTCGTGAGGCAGGCTTTACCATAACGACGACACTGGAAGAAGGTACTGATTTTGTTGTGGTTGGGTTTGATATGTCTTTGAATTACGAAACACTGACTATTGCCTGCAGACTTATCGACAGGGGCGTGCCTTATGTAGCAACGCACCCGGATGTACGCTGCCCGATCGAAGGCGGAGAATTTATTCCCGATTGCGGCGCCATGATCGAGCTGATTAAAACTGCTACAGGGAAGGCCCCGCAGCAGATTTTAGGCAAGCCCTATCACTATATGATCGATGTTATTACAGCCAGGACAGGCTATAAACGGGAAGAAATTGCCATGGTTGGCGACCGTTTATCGACAGATATTGCTTTTGGGCTCAATAACGGTGTTTTATCAATACTGGTTCTGACCGGCGAGGCAACTTTAGCTGACGTGGAGCATGGCAGCATCAAGCCTGACATTATTTTGGATCACGCTTCAGAGCTGGCTGACTATTTTTAAAGTGAGAGATTTTTATGGCGATACAATATGAGCGGATTAAGAAAACTATAGCTGCTTTGGCTGCTTACGGAACATTACCGCAGGGTGGGACGACGCGTCTTTCCTATACGGCAGAGTATTTGGCGGCGCAGGCTTTTTTGCAGCGGGAAATGCTGGAGTCGGGCATGCTGGCAGAGGTAGACCCGATTGGGAATCTGATTGGGACTTATGTGGGACGAGAGCCTGAACTGACTGCCGTCATGAGCGGTTCAAACCTCGATACCGTACCGGCAGGCGGAAATTTTGACGGAGCTTTGGGTATCGTCGCAGCACTGGAATGTGTGCGCAGCTGGCAGGAAGAGGGCTATCGCCCGAAACGAACAGTACAGGTAATTGCGACGATCGAAGAAGAGTGCACAGCTTTTGGTATGGCTTGCTTTGGCGTACGTGTACGCGGCGGCGAATTTAAAAAACAGCAGCCGGAGTCTATCGTGCATTTGACAGGCGGCTCCCTGGCCGAATGTCTGCAGGCAGCCGGACTGCCGCATAGCGCGTTGCAGGATGCCGCAGTAGGGTTTCAGGATCTGGCGGCTTTTGTAGAACTGCATATCGAACAGGGCGCTGATTTGGAGGAACGTGGCCTGACCTGCGGGGCGGTGACTGCTATTGTAGGCTACGATAGATTATTCCTGACTTTACATGGAGAAGCTAACCATGCCGGGACCACTAGCATGAGGCGCCGCAGAGATGCTTTGGCTGCGGCAGCGGAAGTCATTTTAGGAGTCAAGGAGCTTGCTGAAGCTGATGACAGGTTCGTAGCTACCGTGGGTCAGTTGAATGTCGCTCCCAATGCTGTGAACATCGTGCCTGGAAAAGTGCAGCTTGCTATTGAAACAAGGGCTGCTGACGATAGGGTTTTAGCAGAGGTTCGTGCAAAGATCATGAGTTTACTAGAGCGGACGGCGAGTAAAAGCGGTGTCGTGATTACAAAGGAGAATGATTTTCATGTGGCTGCTGTACCGTTGTCAGAGTCAGTCAGGAAAGTTATTGAGCAGTCTGCGGCTGAGTGCGGTGTCAGTTTTCAGGCCATGCCCAGCTGGGCAGGACATGATGCACAGATTTTTGCAGCAAGCGGCGTACCTACAGGAATGATTTTTGTACCAAGTATAAATGGTGTCAGCCATTCCAAAGAAGAGAGCAGTGATTTTCAGTCTGTTACTCAGGCAGTAAAAGTACTGGAAAAAACTTTAAAGACTTTAGCTGAAGTCTGAAATATATATAACTGAACGGTTAGGAAAGTGAGGCAGCAATGAGTAATCTGCGGGACGCCATTGTACGTATGGCTTTACGGCGCCCTTATTTGTATTTGCTGGTTACTTTGGTTATCAGTATCGTGCTGATGGAAGTGCTGGTAGAAATAGCTGAGCATACTTTTATTAAGCCGGCATTGCAACAGCTGGAGCTGCAGTTTATTGCTTATGTACAGCAGTTTGTTACACCGCCGCTGACAGCAGAGGTAATGCTCGTTACGGCAAGCGGGTCCAGTACTTTTTATCTTCTGGCAAGTGCGCTTGTCTGCTGCTGGTATTTATACAGCAGGCAAAAAGACAGGCTGTATCTTTATCTAGTCTGTTTATGCGGTGGTGGTATTTTAAATCAGGTACTGAAACGCATTTTTGAACGTGTAAGGCCAGATATTTTCCCTGTGATTGCTGAAAGTGGTTACAGTTTTCCCAGCGGTCACGCTATGGGAGCGATTTGTTTTTATGGCATCCTGGCATATTTTGCAGGATTAGGCTTGCGAAGTAAACCGCTGCGCTGGGGATTGATGGCGGCAGCCGGCATTTATATCCTGCTTATCGGCCTGAGCCGTGTTTATCTGGGGGTGCATTATCCGACGGATATTTTAGCCGGTTATGCAGCTGGAGCGACCTGGTTATTTTTTTGTATTACGCTGCATCGTATTTTTAGAAAGCGTTATTAAAGGCGCAGCTGCTGTCGTTATAAAAATATGTTTTGGCTTTGTTTACGCAAAATAGCCTGTGCATTTAAATGCACAGGCTATTTTTATATAAGAAAACAGATAGTTAATTATTTTGCAGAGTCCAGTTTTCCGCAGCTAAAACTTTTGAGTCAGCTGCAGGAGCTATTTCTTTGACTGCGTATTCTTTGTTCAATATTGCCTCAAATTTATCCTCAGGCAGCGGTCTGTAGAAAAAATACCCCTGGATCATATTGCAGTTGACAGATTTAAGGAAGGCTACCTGTTCGGCAGTTTCAATACCTTCGGCGACAGTTCGGATGCTTAATTTATTGACGAGATCGATAATACCTTTAATAACGATGTTGTCTTTTTCTTTGTGGATACTTTCTCTGAAAAAGCTTTGATCGATTTTGAGCACATCAATAGGAATATTTTTCAAAAGGCTTAAAGAAGAGAACCCGGTACCGAAATCATCAATAGAAATCAAAAAACCTTTACTTTTCAGTTCACTGACTGTTTTTTCGAGAAAGGTCACATTATCAAAGGCGATTGATTCTGTAATTTCTATTTCTAAAAGGTGATCAGGGATACGGAATTTGTTTTTGATATCTTCATATGTTTTTACAAAATCTGAATTGTAAAATTGCAGTCGGGAAACATTGACGGAGATTGTATTTACAGGAAGGCCAGCATCGAGGCGCCGTCTGATAAAAGCGCATACCTTTTTAAATACATACTGGTCAAGTGATGAGATAAGATATTTCTTTTCAAAGATGGGAATGAATTTATCAGGCGGAATGATCAGTCCTTCATCTGTCTGCCAGCGTACCAGCGCTTCGGCCTGTGTTGCCAGACCTGTCTGCAAGTCGACCTTGGGCTGAAAGTAAACGAGGAATTCTTCATTTTCCAGTGATTTCAGCATACGGTTTTCGATGGATTTTTCATAACGCAGCTGTTTACGGATACTTTCATCATAAACAGCATATTTTCTGTTAAGTCCTGTTTTTACAGTTTTACGCGCATAATTTGCACGGTCTAAAATACCTTCTATCTGCAGATCCTCTGCCAGGTCCTCCAGATAGCAGATACCGCATTGGACAGAAACTGCCTGACCACCGTACATATCATGCATGAATTCTGTTATTTTGATATCGACCTGCTGCTGCCGGACCATAATGTCGTTTTTCTCATTATAGTAACGCAGAATAACGAAATTATCGGCGGAAACACGCCCCAGCACTTCTCCTGTACGCAGTTCGTTACTAATGGTAGCGGCATAATTGATAAGGATCTCATCGCCGTATTTATACCCGAAAACGTCGTTGATATATTTAAAATCAGCAAAATCAACATAGCTCAGCGAATATTTTTTAGTCGTTTGTGTGAGTAGTTTCTGAGCTTTTTTCTTAAATGTTTCAAAATTATAAGCACCGGTAAGCGGGTCTTTTGTCGTTATATCATAAAGTGTTTTGTTGCTGCTTTCCAGTGAATATAATTTACGCAGGTACACCATAAATAAGGCGATCCACATGATAATGATGCCTGCCAGCATTAAAGCAGAAAGAAGTGTCAGCTGGTGACTTTTGGAAGTAGTATAGTTATCAGCAGCGAAAACAGTATTATTGGCGATCTCAAAATGTACTTCGCTGGACTGCAGCAGCAGTGGTGAATTGGCAGGGTTTTGGCGCACGGCGTAAATATTGCTTTTTACCCGATGCCATAGTGTATTGAGGGCGGAAAACTGCTGCTGATAATCAACATTGGGAATTTTTTCCAAACCGTATTTACCGTCGGTGTTTTTAAGGTCATAAATGATATCGTCGATATAAGCTATAAGCTCATCGTGAGGCTGCTGCTGCAGCTCAAGCTTGACGAGCCGCTGAGTAGCGCCTCTGGCGATGCCCAGGTAATTGATGAGTGTTCCGTAGGATTGTACTTTGCTGATTGAGTAAACAGTAAAGCTGCCTACGAATATCGATAACAAAAATAAAACGATAACGCTTATTTTGCCTAAATTTTTCATGGGGGAATCAACTCCGAAAAAGATTTAAAAAATTAGAATAATTTGAATTATAAATACTATTTATATAATCTTATAATATTTGAATTTAAAATACAAGATAATAAATTTTAATTATAAAAATAATTTTCTGCTGAATTTATCAATTTATCGTAAAATATTGAAGCGATAACTACGATTTTGATAGCTGACGAATTTTGTTATTTTTCATAAATATATGAAAAATATAAGTTAGCCTTGACAAACTTAGAAAAATCACTTATAGTGTTCTTATGTAGGAACAATGAAGGTGAAATATGGATATTATTGAAAAACTTACTTATTTTAATCTAACCAGACAGGAAGCTACGCTGTATTTGACCCTGCTGGCAGAAGGACGGCTGACCGGCTATGAAGCGACAAAGCTGACAGGTATTTCCAGATCTAATACTTATACGGCGCTGGCAGGTCTGGTAGAAAAAGGCGCTGCTTATGTGCTTGAGGATAAGGCTACAAGATATACGCCGGTGCCCTTGGATGAGTTTTGCGAAAACAGGGTAAGAAGACTGCAGGAACTGAAAGAAGAATTACTGCGTGAGCTTCCAAGTACGTCACAAAGCGTTGATGGTTATATTACGATCAAGGGAGCGACCGAAATCATCAATAAGCTCAAAAATACGATTGTTAAGGCTAAAGCCCGTATTTATGTTTCGGCAACAGATTCGGCTATAGAAGCTTTACGTGGTGAATTGACTGAGGCGGTAGGTCGGGGATTAAAGGTGGTCATTATTACCGGCAGGCCTTTTGTTTTGGAGGGTGCGATTATTTATTATGCGCATAAACCCAATAGCCAGATCCGTCTGATCGCCGATTCACAGGAGGTTTTGACAGGAGATCTGGCTGATGGCAGTAATTCAACCTGTTTATATTCCAGCAAACAGAATCTGGTAGATTTATTTAAGGATGCTTTGAAAAATGAAATAAAATTGATAGAATTGCTTCCTGAAGCAGAGAAAGGTGAGAAAGAATGAGTAAAAAACCCTTTGTAAGTAAAGAAAAGTTAGATGAGATCGCCGCACAGTATGCAACGCCGTTTTATTTATATGATGAAACGGCTATCCGTGAAACTGCGCGTCGTGTGAATAAGGCGTTTGCCTGGAATCAGGGCTTTAAAGAATATTTTGCCGTTAAAGCTACTCCTAACCCGGCAATATTGAAAATATTGCATGAGGAAGGCTGCGGTGCGGATTGTTCTTCGTATACGGAACTGCAGATGGCCGATGCCGTTGGTTTTAAAGGCGATGAAATTATGTTTTCGTCCAATGCAACGCCGGCAGAAGATTTTCAGCTGGCAAGGCAATTGAATGTCACTATCAATCTGGATGATATCACTCATATCGACTTTCTGGAAAAAGTTGCTGATATCCCGGATACGGTCAGCTGCCGTTACAATCCGGGCGGGCATTTTGCCATTGCCAACAATATTATGGATAATCCCGGTGACGCCAAATATGGTATGACCAGAGAGCAGATGACAGAAGCTTATAAAATTCTTTTAAGCAAGGGTGTTAAACATTTTGGAATGCACGCTTTTCTGGCCAGCAATACTGTGACTAATGATTATTATCCGGAACTGGCACGGATATTGTTCCAGGTCGCAGTGGAATTGAAGGAAGAGACAGGAGCGCATATTGAGTTCATCAATCTGTCCGGCGGTGTCGGTATTCCTTATCGTCCCGATCAGGAGGGCAATGATATTATGGTTATCGGCGAAGGCGTACGTCAGGCTTTTGAGGATATCCTGGTGCCTGCAGGAATGGGAGACGTAAAAATTTTTACAGAGATGGGCCGTTATATGCTGGCTCCCTATGGGGCACTTGTTGCTAAAGCCATCCACGTTAAACATACCTATAAAGAGTATATCGGACTGGATGCCTGCGCTGCTAATCTGATGCGTCCAGCCATGTACGGGTCCTATCATCACATTACCGTAATGGGTAAGGAGGATGCGCCCTGCGATCATAAATATGATATTACCGGCGGTTTGTGCGAGAATAACGACAAATTTGCTATCGACAGGATGCTGCCGGAAATCAATATCGGTGATCTGCTCTTTATTCATGATGCGGGAGCACATGGTTTTGCCATGGGCTACAATTATAATGGTAAACTGCGCAGTGCGGAAGTGCTGCTGAAGGAGGACGGCAGTACGGAATTGATTCGCCGTGCGGAGACTCCGGCAGATTACTTTGCTACTTTTGATTTTACAGGATTATTTAAAAATATATAGGCTGAATGAGGGGAAACAGGGCTGATATTTAATATCGGCCCTGTTTCATTATTTATGGTAAGATAATAGAAAATACTTTTTTAAAGGAGTGAAACAATGACTATTTTAGAGCATGAGATCATGATGACAGAGCAGCTGCGGCGCGTACCTGCTGATGAGCTGCAGGCACGCCTGAATAAATTCAGAGCCGTTATGGACAGAGAATTTCCCGGCTGGGAAATAGCCATCGTCAACCATAAAGTCAATATGTATTATTTTGCCGGTACAATGCAGGACGGTGTACTGGTAATCAGGCCGCAGGACGAGATTTTATGGGTCAGGCGCAGTTATGAACGTGCCTGCAATGAATCGTTGCTGCAGGATATCCGTCCGATGAAAAGTTTTCGTACTTTGGCTGAGTTTTATCAGCCGCTGCCTGCTAAGGTATACTTGGAAAATAAAACAGCGACGCTGGAATGGCAGCAGCTGTTGTATAAATATTTGCCTTTTGCCTCTGAGGCAGGGATGGACAGTGTGATAAGTGAGCTGCGACTGATAAAAAGCCCTTATGAACTGGCACTGATGAGAAAATCAGGTTCTATTCATCGCAATGTTTTAGATGAACTGGCGCCGCGGTTTATTGTTCAAGGTGTGAGCGAGGCAGAACTGGCAGTCAACCTGTATGCAGAAATGCTGCGTCGAGGTTCGCACGGGGTAGCGCGTTTTAATTTGCCTTTAGGTGAGGATGTTGTGGGTCTGGCTTCTTTTGGGAAAAGCGGTCTGGTGAAAACAGCTTTTGACGGCCCCGGCGGTACAGGCGGCACTTGTGTCGCTGTACAGTCGATCGGCTCTGCTTTTCGTAAGCTGCAGGCTGGGCGTTTAGTATATCTGGATATACCCTGCGGTGTGGATGGTTATCATACTGATAAAACAGTGGTGTATTATTATGGAGATTTAGATCAGGATCCTTTCAGTGATAAAATCAGGGCTGCTTATGAGCACTGTGTTTTTCTGGAAGAACTGACAGCATCGCTGCTGCAGCCGGGCATTGTGATCGAAAATATCTACCGGCAGGTAATGGAACAGTTTGATCCACAGTATGAAAACGGGTTTATGAACGGCGGCAAATTTTTAGGACACAGTATCGGGTTGGTGATGGACGAATCTCCTGCGCTGGCAAACGGTTTCAAAGGGAAGCTGGAGGCGGGTATGGTTTTTGCTGTCGAGCCTAAGATAGCTTTACCGGGAATCGGTATGGTCGGTACAGAGAATACGTATCTGGTAACGGCAGGCGGTGCGAAATCACTGACAGGGAAACCTCAGCCGCTACGCTGTATTTTATAAGTATTGCTATTGGCAGGAAAAAGCGGAAGAAGAGCGAATAAGATAAAGATATTATTGAAAACAGGAGCAGAAAAATGGAAAATAAAATTTTAGAACAGATCAAAAAATCAGAAACTGCCATGCTGGATACTTTGGCGCAGATCGTTAATATCGATTCAGGCTATGATGCTTTGGAGGGGATTGATGAGGTTGCTCATATCATAGGCGACTTTTTAACGCCGTATGGGTTTGAGGTGCAGTATATCGAAACACCGAATGCGCCTACACATGTACTTGCTAAACGTCCGCGTCCGGGCAAGAAAAAAGTTATGCTGATGGGACATATGGATACGGTTTTTCCTAAGGGGACGGCGGCTGCCAGACCGTTCAGGATCGAAGATGGCAAGGCTTATGGTCCCGGTGTTATGGATATGAAGGCAGGGATAGCGATTTCACTTTATACAGTTAAGGCATTGTTGGATAATGGCTGGGATGATACTGACCTGACGCTTTTCTTCTGCGGAGATGAAGAACCGGCGCACCTATTGACAGATGCTGTAGAATGGTTTAAAAAAGAAGGTCTGGGCAAAGATGCTGTTTTCAATATGGAACCAGGACGCGCAGACGGCAGTGTAGTTATCGGGCGTAAAGGCGTTATTCGCCCGGTGCTGACTGTAAAAGGTACCGCTGCCCATGCCGGAAACGAACCTGAAAAAGGCGCCAGCGCTGTTTTAGAACTTTGCCATAAAACTATTGCTTTACATGCGTTAACTGATTTAGAAGTCGGAACTACCTATAACGTAGGCGTTTTTAATGGCGGGAGCCTGGCAAATATTGTCGCCGATCGCGCAGAGGCACGTGTCGATATCAGATTTAAAACAGCTGAAGAAGCTGAAAAAGCAATAAAAAGTGTGGAAGCAATAGCGGCAAAAACTTATGTGACCAATACAACAACTACTGTAACAGAAAACAGGATCGAGTTTATGCCGCTGGAAACTACTGACGGCGTACAAAAGCTGTATGATCATTTGTCTAAACAGGCTGAAAAGCTGGGGCTGCCAGTACCGGGAGCTTTATATGTCGGCGGCAGTGCTGATTCTGCCTGGACGGCCATGGTCGGTGCGCCGACTTTATGCGGGATGGGTCCGCAGGCTGTAGGTGCTCATAGTAATAATGAGTATTTATTCGTGCCGTCGATGACTGAAAGAGCGCAGCTCCTGGCGATGTGTATCATGCATCTGGATGAAATGCAGTAATAAGCGGTTAAGCATAAAAAAACAGTATGGGATTAAATCTCATACTGTTTTTTATTTTGGAATTCATTTATAAATTTTCTGAAAATATGATTTTTTATGAGCAAAAAGCAGGAAAAAAAGCATAGTAAGCGAATAATATAAGAATTATACTTGTATTTATGCAGAGGAGAGTTTTGATGAAAACGAAAATTTTAGATCAGATCAGAGGATCAGAGCAGGGGATGCTGCAATTACTGGAAGAATTGGTGAATATTGATTCAGGAGCAGATGCTTTGGCCGGTATAAATGCGGTGGCACAGAGAATAGGAGCGTTCTTAGAAGTGCTGGGATTTACTGTAGAATATCTGGAAACTGATGGTGCTCCTGTACAGCTGCTTGCTAGGAAAGCGCAGCCCGGTAAAAAGCAGGTACTGTTTTCAGGGCATATGGATACGGTGTTCAATCAAGGTACAGCGGCGGTTCGCCCATTCAAGGTTGAAAACGGACGGGCTTACGGCCCAGGCGTACTGGATATGAAAGGCGGGCTGGTTATGGCTTTATATGTAATCAGGGCCTTGCTGGAGAATGGCTGGCAGGAGACGGATATGACCGTTTTACTGTGCGGTGATGAAGAAATGTCACATCCTTTTACTGATGCGGTGGCACAGTTCAAAAAAGCGGGCGCAGGGAAGGATGCTGTTTTTAATCTGGAATTTGGACGCGTTGACGGCAGCGTCGTTACGGGCCGGAAGGGAACTACCAGGCCAACGCTGGTAGTAGAGGGGATCGCTTCACATGCGGGGAATGAACCTGAAAAAGGCGCCAGTGCGATTTTGGAACTGGCACAGAAAACAGTAGCTATCCATGCTCTCAATAATTTTGCTGTTGGGACTACATATAATGTTGGTGTTGTCAGCGGCGGTACTATGGCTAATATTGTTGCTGATAAGGCCGTTGGCGAGGTTGATGTGCGCTTTAAAACTATTGTCGAAGCAGAAAAGTCTATTGCCGATGTGCAGCGGATTGTAGAAACGAATTATGTTCCTCATACTAAGACTACGGTAACTGGCAATGTGATTAAATTTATGCCATTTGAAACTACACCCGGAGTGCAGCGGCTGTACGAACACTATGCAAGTCAGGCTGAAAAGCTCGGGTTGGCAAAACCGGGTCAGCAATATGTTGGCGGGGCTTCTGACGCGGCCTGGCCGGCCATGACAGGTGCACCCACTCTGTGCGGTGTAGGACCCTGCGGCGCCGGGGCTCACAGCGACAGTGAGTATATAGAGGTAGCTACATTAACTGAAAGAGCGCTGCTTTTGGCCAGCTGTATTATGGAACTGGATGAATTATAAGCAAAAAGACGAGTCCTAACGGACTCGTCTTTTTTATGCAGGTTTAATTTTTACCAAAAAATATTTCCAGGTCAGTATCTACATCAGTGATTCCGGCAATACCAAAGTTTTCGATCAAGACATTGACAACATTTGGCGACAGGAAGGCTGGCAGAGTAGGGCCGAGATGAATATTTTTAACGCCCAGGGAAAGCAGTGCCAGAAGAACGATAACGGCCTTTTGTTCATACCAGGCGATATTGTAAACAATAGGCAGCTGGTTGATATCATCCAAGCCAAAAACTTCTTTCAGCTTGAGTGCGATCAGCGCCAGCGAATAGGAGTCGTTGCATTGACCTGCGTCTAAAACACGGGGGATGCCGCCGATATCGCCGAGCGGCAGCTTATTATATTTATATTTGGCACAGCCGGCAGTCAGGATAACAGTATCCTGTGGCAGAGCTTTCGCGAAATCTGTATAGTAATTACGTGCCGGGCTGCGTCCGTCACAGCCTGCCATAACAACAAATTTTTTGATGGCTCCGCTTTTGACTGCGTCAACGACTTTATCTGCCAGAGCGAGGACCTGGTGATGTGCAAACCCTCCTACAAGTTCGCCGCTTTCCAGCTGTGTGGGAGGAGGGCACTTTTTAGCGTGTTCAATGATAGCAGAGAAATCTTTTGTTTCCCCGATTTCTCCATCAATATGTTTACAGCCGGAAAAACCTACCGAGCCTGTAGTGTAGATACGATCTTTGTAGCTCTCTTTGGGAGGCACTAGACAATTGGTAGTCAGAAGGATCGGACCATTGAAGGCTTCGAATTCTTCTTTTTGTTTCCACCAGGCGTTGCCGTAGTTGCCTGCAAAATGAGGATATTTCTTGAAAGCCGGATAATAATGTGCCGGCAGCATTTCAGAATGGGTATAAACGTCGACGCCTGTATTAGCAGTCTGTTCCAGCAGCATTTCTAAATCACGCAGGTCGTGTCCGGAAATAAGAATCGCGGGATTGTTTCTGACACCAAGCTCAACTTTTGTGATCTCAGGGTTGCCATAGGTCGAAGTGTTGGCAGTATCAAGCAGTGCCATAACTTTGACGCCGAAGCTGCCTGTTTCCAGGACAAGGGATGTCAGGTCATCGGTACTCAGACTGTCATCTAAGGTTTTTGCTAAAGCTTTCTGCAAAAAGGCATCGATAGCTGTATCGGCGTAACCCAGAACGTTAGCGTGTTTGTTGTAAGCAGCCATACCCTTTAAGCCGTAGAGGGTCAGCTCACGCAGACTGCGTAAGTCTTCATTCCCGGTGTCCAGTACTCCCACCTTGTCAGCTTTTAAGGTCCTTTCTTCTGCGGTACGATATTGCCAAGAAGCGGCATCGCTCAGTCCTGTATCGTCATGGAGCTGTTCAAACAGTTCGTCACGGCTGGATAGAGTTTCATTGATTCTGTCGATAAAACGGTCATCGTCAAAATTAGCGTTAGTGATGGTCATAAACAGGTTAGTAGTGATCAGCCGGTCGATGGCTGCTGGGATTTCTTTGCCTTCAGAGCGCAGGCGGGTTGTTATTTCGGAAAGTCCCTTGGTCACATAAATCAGCAGGTCCTGCAGATTAGCGGTTTCAGGTTTTTTACCGCAGACACCTCCAAACATACAGCCTTTATTGCCGGCTGTTTCCTGACATTGAAAACAAAACATTTTCGGTTCCATAATATCACTCCTTATAATTATGGAGATTTCCTTCTCCGTTATTGTGGTTGCTGCCATAACGGCAGAGCAGACAAATACTTCTTTCATGTTTATGATATTATAATTACAGTTTAAAGTAAGTTGTATTTACAACGGAAAAGAGATTTCTTTATTGCGAAAATAGTTGTTTCTAAATAAAAAACTCCATTCCAGTATAACTGGAATGGAGTTTTAATTTCAGTATAAACTGACGACTGCTTTACATGGTCAAAATTTTCATGATGAACATGGCGATACCAGCATTCAGGAAAGAAATGCTGAGCAGGATCGGATAATGTCTGGAAGGAACGCCGGCAGTGCCCAGCAAACGGCCCAGATATTGGATCTTGGAACCCAAGAGGTAGATAGCGGGGATAACGATGGTAATCGAGCGTTCATCGATGCCGCCGTCGTTATAAAGCGCCATGCAGACACCAACAGCGCCGCCCATGGACATGAGCGCACTGAACAGTACCATGATTGCTTCGCCGGGAAGACCCCAGATGGCCATAACAGGAGCGAAGAATTTACCTGCCAGAGTCAGGAGTCCGGTAACGTTTAAGATTTTGATGCAGACATAAGCCATCAAAACGTTAGGGATAATATTATCAATAGCGATGTTCCAGCCTTTGCGGGCACCGCGAACGAAGATATCCATTAAGGAAGGTTTTGCTAATTTTGCGTTAAGTTCCGCCTCTGCCGCAGCTGCAGCGTCTTCGGGAGCGTGGTTGATTTTTTCTTCACTCATGCTTATGCGGCCTCCTTGCAGAATATTTTTACATAGGCGCGCATCATATTAGCGCCGAAAATTTTCATAACAAACAGTACTGCCAGAGGTATGGAAATAGGTACTGTCAAGAATCCAAACAGTGCGGAACCGGAAGAAAGATAATTAGTGATCAGGCCGCCTGCTGTAAACTGGAAAGCACTGAAAATCAAAAGTTCATTATCAGTGATCTGTTTTTCCAAATGTAATTGTCTGGTCATACCTGCGCCGGCGTCAGTGCTTTGCAGTGAAGAAACGAGCGCGATACCGCAGATACCCGGAATACCAAGGATCGGACGCAGAATCGGAGTCATCAGCTTTTGAGCTGCTTTAAGACCGCCGTAATGTTCAACTACTTCAATGAGGCCCATTGCCAGCATAACGCCGGGAGCCAAACCGAAAGCAAACAGGAAGCCGTCGCGTGCACCGCTGCCGCCTTGACCTGAGAATGTTGCTTTAGCGCTTTTCATTGTACCGAATTTACCGTTTAATGTGTCAAAGTCGAAAATATTCAGACCATGACCGGCATTTGCAAACAGACCGGAGAAAATTGCAATGGCGATAACCAAAACAATATATCCGGAGAGCGGAACCTTATTTAAGGTTTCCTTAACTTTGTCCATGTGGGAACCCCTCCTCAAATTATAGATAAGTGCAAGTTTGCCATCCTGATAAGAAACAGAATGTGCTTTACATTATATCTAAAAAACAACTATTTGACAAGGGAAAACTGATAAGTTATCAGTAAAATTTCGCAATATAAAAGAATAAGATTACTCACCCTCGGCCATTTTACGAAGATCTTTGGCTAATGTATCGTCGGTGAGGACATAAAGGAAGTCGCCTGCCCGCAATCTTGTGTCACCTATAGGTATCAGTTCGCTTTCGCCGCGCTTGACGTCCACGAGCAGTGTATGCTCAGGCCAGTTGATTTCTTTGATCAGACGTCCGTCGATAGGACTGCCGCTGCAGACTGCCAGTTCAATGACGTTCCGCTGTCTTTCACAGTGACTGCCGTCATTTTTATTGGCTGACTGCAGACTGCGTGCCAGCAGTTCTTCATAGATCGGTTTGCTGCGGCACAGCTCGGCGGCAATAAAGGCCACGATTGAGGCAATGGACAAAACCAGCATATGCTGGAAGGAGCCGGTCATTTCCATAATAAGGATGATACCGGTGATCGGAGCCCGTACCGAGGCGGAAAAGAAAGCCGCCATAGAGATGACGATGATATTGGAGTAAAAGAAAGGGTCAAGAAGCCCTAAAGCGATCATGATATTGCTGATGACGCTTCCTGTGAGAGCTCCGATGACAAGCATAGGCAGAAAGAAGCCGCCGGGGACGCCGCTGCCGTAGCTGAGCATTGTAAAGATGAATTTACCTGCCAGCAGCAACAGTAAAGCCTGCAGAGTGTAAGGTGTTTTGGCAATATTGTTGATCAATTCGTTGCCGCCGCCCAGCACCTGCGGATAAACAAAGCCTAAAATACCGGCGCAGAATAATGCGAAGACTATTTTGCTGAACGGAGTAGGGAAAAGTTTGTAGAAACGGGGAATATTTAAAAGTCCGGCGTTAAAAACTACGCCTGCCAAACCTACGACTAGGCTTAAAAGGGCCACATAGCCGTAATATTCCAGCGGCAGGAAAGGCAGACCGAAAAAATCAAAAATAGTGTCGTTACCAAAGAAGAAACGTGAAATAACCGTTGCAGTCATTGCGGCAGCCATGGCTGGCAGCAGGACGACGACGGAAAAATTGCGGTGCAGTTCTTCTAAAGCAAAAATAACGCCCGCTAACGGAGCGTTGAAGGCTGCCGCCAAGCCGGCACTGGCACCGCTTGTAAGCAGGTAACGTTCTTCGAGCCGGGTACGTTTCAGCAGGCGGCTGAGTCCCTGGGCGGTTACGGCGCCAAGCTGGATCGAAGGACCTTCCCGCCCCAGGGAAAGACCGGCTCCGATGCCGATGATACCTGCGAGCAGTTTGACCCAGAGGATTCGCAGCCAGCGCATTTTAATGAAGCCTAAAATAGCGCCTTTGACCTGAGGGATACCGCTGCCGGCAGCCAGAGGTTCATATTTTGTCAGTCTGTCTAAAGTGAAGGCTATTACAGCTAAAGCGATGAACCAAAAAGCGGTCCAATACCAGTCTGTGTTTTTAAGAAAGGTGTAAATATGTTCACGGTTAGTTTCTACCAGATGCAGGGACCAGCGGAAAAAGCTGATGATCAGCCCTGAAAGGATACCGATTATGATACCTTCAATAAACAGCTTCAAACGGAAGCTGCGCCAGTTATTGAGCGCACGGTAGGTATTTATGACTTGATCTTTTGCTAGCATTTTCAGGACTCCTTATAATCACCGCGGCCTTCGGCTATTTCATAGCCGATAGAATGCAGCCGTGCGGCGAGGTCATTCTTGGCTTCGGCGGCTTCTGCTCCGCTACAGAGTTTATTATCATAAAGAAGATAATTTTGGCGGACATCTGCCGGGGAAAGATTGGGCATTACAACATTGGCACCTGCTAAAATACCAAGCTCACGTCCGTTGGGAACGATGGTGCCGAGAGCCGTTGTCGCAGGCAGTAATACCTTGGGAAACATCAGGCGCAGGACGGACAGCAGTGTTAAGGTCTGTTCCAGCGTTCCTGCGGGATAATTTTTAAAGGGTGTAGCATGGTGGGGAATGAAGGGACCGATACCAATCATCTGCGGCTGCAGTTCACGGATAAAGGCCAGGTCTTCGAGCAGATTAGCCATTGTTTGCCAGGGCGAGCCTACCATAAAGCCAGTGCCGACCTGATAACCCAGTTCTTTGAGATCGCGCAGGCAGCGTTTGCGGTTACTCAGTTTGAGTTCTGCCGGGTGCAGTCGTGCATAATGTTCGCTATCTGCTGTTTCGTGGCGCAGCAGATAACGGTCTGCGCCTGCTTTTTTCCAAAGCTGATAGGCTTCACGTCTGCGTTCGCCGATGGAAAGTGTAACGGCACAGTCAGGATAAGCCTGTTTTATGGCGCTGATGATAGCTGCCAGATCTGTGTCGCTGTAGATAAGATCTTCGCCACCCTGCAGAACAAAGGTCCTAAAGCCCAAGGCGTAACCCTGCTCACAGCAGGAAAGGATTTGTTCTTCGGTCAGGCGGTAACGAACAGCTTCTGTGTTGCTGCGTCGTATTCCGCAGTAATAACAGTCATTTCTGCAGTAATTGGTGAATTCGATCAGCCCGCGAATATAGATTTTATTGCCGAAAACAGCCTGAGCAGTTTGCTGTGCAGCCTGAGCCAGTTCTGCACGGATGACAGCGTCGCTGAAAGCGGCTGTGAGCAAGGTCTGCATTTGTTCCGGCTGCAGCTGGTGTGTGTGCTGCAGTGTGTGTATCAATTGTTTTATATCCATAATATGTGACCTCTAATTAATGATATATGTTTATTATAGCATATGTACAAATGCAGCGAGTAATCGTTGCCAAGGCAATTTATATTTGTTATAATTGTAAAACAATAAGTAATTAATAAAAAATATGAAAGTGAGAATTGAATGGCTTTAAAGGGTATGGATAGTATAGAACTGGAAGAAAATATATATCCGATAGATGCAATCGATCAGGAGCTTGCAGGGAATTTAACTATAGATAAATTATTTGATGTTTACCGCTTCGTGGATATGAGGACACACTTAGTCCACGATTATAATGACGGTAAGATGTGTGAGCCCTGCCGCAAATGTTATGAGCTGTGGAATCGCAGTAAGCCCTGTCCGAATTGTTCATCCGAAAGGGCTGTCCAGCAGAAAAAGCAAATCATGAAAATGGAATATCTGGGAGATAAAAGTATTTTGATCCTTAGTACGCCCTGGGAGCAAGATGGTAAAGAATATGTGCTGGAGCTGGGACGCGATGTGACAAATTCTTTCAGCGTTTATGATGCTACCAGCGAAGACAGCAGTGAGCTGCGGGAACTAATCAGCAGTTACAGTGAACTTGCGGCCCGTGACAGTTTTACGGGCCTTTACAGTAAAGGCCATGCCAATAATCTGCTGCAGGAAATGTTTGCTGTTCAGAAAGAACAGTTAAAGCTGACGCTGGCGCTGATTGATATCGACCATTTTAAAAGTGTCAATGACAGGTTTGGGCATTTATGCGGCGATGAGGTCATTCTTTATGTAGTTGACAAAATAAATGCGCTTAATGAGCAGTGCAGCGGCTGGGCAGCCAGGATCGGCGGCGATGAGTTTTTACTGGCCTGCCCTTTCAGTGATAAAGACTATGTGGAAAGGCTTTGCCTGGAAATGTCGGAAACGATTACAGGTCACCGTTTTAAAAAGGGGCACAGTGAGTACAGTATAGCAATCAGCTGCGGCGTGGCGGCTTATGACGGACAAGAAACCCTGGAAGAGTTTTTGGAACGTGTCGATATGAAGATGTATGAAGATAAAGCGCAGAAAAAACAGTAAAAGACAGCAGAGAATTTTCTCTGCTGTCTTTTTAAATGGTTTCGCTGATAAAAAGCTGGTTCATCATTTCCTGAGTACCAATGATCCAGAGGATGTCGCCTTTTTGAAAGACAAAGGAGGCATCAGGATTGAGATGCGTATAATTACCACGTTCCAAACCTAAAGCCAGACAATTGACCTTGCCGAGGTAAGAACTTTTTTTGAGAGTGGAGCCGCAGAGCGGCGAATGCCTGTCGATCGGCATCGCGTAACAGAAGTAGGCGGTGCCGCCATGCTTTGGATCAGCTAAAAACTGGTGCAGTGTCTGCTGGTTATCAGTAGCCAGCGGCAGAATCTGCATATCATAGGATTGGATTGCCAGTTCAAAATTCTGCAGCTGTCTGGGCGTACCTGTTAAAAGCAGCTGAGAGCCGGCATAGATAGCGGCACTGCCGCTGGGGATAGGCAGGATCTGGCTGCCGTTTTGGATTTCAAGCACGAAAACATTATAACGGCGGTGCAGATTAAGTTCTTTGAGGCTTTTACCGCCGCAGAGTGAAGTCGCTGCTACACGGTAGCGTTTGACATGCAGCTGTTCATCGAGCCAGGCAGGATGGTTGGCGGCGTGTTTTTTCTGTGCTGCCAGAGTTTTGGCATTCAGGTTAATCATAAACTGAGCCTCGATCTGTAAATAGCGTTCCACGAAATACTCTGAGGAATAGATGAATTTTGCCAGAATGCAGGCTGCAGCAAACGCGATAAATTTGCTGAAACCCAGTATACTTGTAAATACGGACAGGATAAAAAACAAACCAACAGCGATCTTAATAAAAAGCAGAAGAAAAATGGGCAGATGATTAGCGGGTTTTTGGAACCACAGACTTGCTATAAGGTCTGTATGTGCAACCCTCTGGAACATGACCGCCATTAAAAATGGCCCCATACACAACAGCAGGATAACTGCGGCAATAATATCAGCTGTATAGCCGTCAAAAAGCCTGTGGCAATATGGAAGCAGCTTACTTTGTCCCAGATAGGCAAGGAAGCTGAGAATTACACAGAAAACTGTGAGGCGGGTAAAGTAACTCTGCAGCAGTTCTTTCCAGGCACTGCGCTGCTCGTCGCTGGCGGGAGCTTCATCAGGCTGTGGTAAAAGCCGCAGCAGTCTTGCGGGAAGATTACGCAGAAGCCAGCCGGATACTTTATCGGCGTGGCGCAGGATTGAAGGCGTAAGAAAAATACTGATAACTGAAACAGCTACGAAAACAGGATATAAAAAATCGCTGGTGACTTTGAGGGCAGCGCCGATAGAGGCTACGATAAAGGTTATTTCACCCAGCTGCGTCAAACTGAAGCCGCAGCGCAGCGCTGTCTGTAGGTCTTTGCCTGCCAGAAGGACGCCCAGTGATGAAAAAATAGTTTTGCCGATGATCAAAGCTGCTGTAAGTACAGCGATCGGCAGCGCATATTTAATGATCAGAGCGGGGTCTACCATCATTCCGACAGAAACGAAAAAGATCCCGGAAAAAAGATCTTTGACCGGCGTCAAAAGTTTTTTTGTGGTTTCTGTAAAAGCCGTACCGGAAAGCAGTGAACCCATAAGGAAGGCGCCTAATGCCGACGAAAAACCCATTTTAGTTGCCAGGACTACCATGCTCAGGCAAAGACCCAGCGAAAAAATGAGCAGTGTTTCGGAAGTCAGATAGCGGCTGACTTTGCGGAAGAAGGTAGGCAGGAAGAAAATACCGCAGACAAAGCAGATAATGAGAAAAAAGGCCAGCTCGCCGATACTGCCGAGCATTTCTGTACCGGAAATGGCAGCGCCTGCCGCGGCGATGGTTGAGAGCATGACCATCATAATGATACCGGAAATATCTTCCAATACCAGGATACCGAAGGTAAATTGCGTGAAGCGTTCTTTCAAGAGTCCCAGCTCTTCAAAGGTTTTACTGACGACTGCTGTAGAAGACATGGTAAGCATAGCTCCGGCAAAGAGACTGTCAATAGGCTGCCAGCCAAGCAGTCTGGCACAGGCATAGCCAAGCAGCGTGATGCCTGCCAGTTCTGTGACAGCGGCGATCAGCGCTGTGCCGCCGATACTTTTGATTTTGGCAAAATTGAAATCAAGTCCCAGGCTGAACAAAATAAAAATAACGCCGATGTCCGACCAGACTGTAATATTGGCTGTATCGACTACATTCGGCAGCAGGTTAAAATGCGGGCTGGCAAAGAAGCCTGCCAAAATATAGCCTAAAACCAAAGGCTGATTGAATTTTTTGCAGAAAATGGTAACTATACCGGCAAGTACAAGGATAAAAGCAAGGTCTTCGATAAGAGGAGCAAGTTCGGACAATGTAGCAACTCCTTTATAAATATCAGTTTAAACAGATATTTTTGCTGGAAATTTTAAAAATATTACTAAAATGAATTATACACTGTTGCCGGTGGTTTGAGAAGCAGTGTTTATTCGGATAAAAAAGCGTCCGCTTCTTTTAAGAAACGGACGCTTGCTTAATTTTTATCTCTCTGTAATATTAAGCTTGAGATGATACGGATTCTTCTTCTTCGGCAGGAGCATATTTGGGATTGAGGAAGTTGACAAAAATCCAGGCCAGCAGTGCGCCTGATATATTATGCCAGGCTGAGAAAATAGCTCCAGGAACGGTAGCCATAGGCATGGAAGTAAAATGAGTTTTAGCCAGGCCTGTAGCCAGACCGGAATTCTGCATACCTACTTCAACTGAAAGCGCAATGGCTTTTTTCCAGCTCATGCCGGTGATCCGGGCTAAAATAAAGCCTAACAGATAACCCAGGCAGTTGTGGCAGATGACGACCAGCAGAATGATACCGGAGGTTTTGACGATGTTATCACGGCTGACGGCGATAACGCCGGCAATGATCAGGGAGATAGCGATAGCCGAAACAGCAGGCAGATAATCGGTAGCCTGTTCAGCAAGTTTAGGCAGCAGCGCTTTAACAGCCAGACCAAGGCAGATCGGTATAATAACGATTTGAATGATGCTCCAGAACATTCCCAGCGGGTCAAAAGCGATTTTCTGTCCGATAAGCTGATAGGTGATGAGCGGAGTAAGAATCGGTGAAAGCAGTGTGGAAACACTGGTCATAGTTACAGATAAGGCCAAGTCGCCTTTGGACATGAAGGTAATGACGTTGGAGGAAGTGCCGCCAGGGCAGGTTCCAACTAAAACTACGCCGGCAGTTAGAGCCGGGTCTAAATTAAAGGCCATAGCCAGTAAAAAAGCCAGTGAAGGCATGATAAGATACTGGGCGCAGACACCGACAAAAACATCGACAGGCCGCTTTAAAACTAAAGCAAAATCACGGAGATTGAGTGTGGTGCCCATACCGAACATAATAACGCCCAATAAGGTACTCAAAACCGGGATGCCGCCGATATTACCGACTACCCATTTAAAGCTGTCGGGTACGGTCATGCCCAGGATAAGAAATACAACGGCGATGATACCAAAGTATTTGCCTATCAGATGACAAAACGTTTTCATTGTGTAAAACCTCTTTCCCTTGAATAAAAATAAAATATATCAGATCAACACCTTATGGTGTAGATTTTTGTCTGCGGAAAACAGCAGAGGTTTGCATATTTTTATTAATACTTCCAAATATTATAACAAAAAAATTTTAAAGTTAAAAGGCTAAAGATAAAGTTTCGGGAAATATTGCCTTATGCTATAATAAAAACAGCGTATTGGAAAAGGAGTAAAAGCATTGTATACTATCAGGACCGATTACCGTGACGAAACAGTTATTGAGAAATCGCGGTTCATCTGCACGTTGAAAAAAGTAAGCAGTGAAACAGAAGCGCAGGATTTCATCAAGGTTGTAAAAAAAGAGTTTTGGGATGCTACGCATAATTGTTCTGCTTATATTATTGATGAGCTGGCGCAAAGATCGAGTGATGACGGCGAACCGTCAGGAACGGCAGGACTGCCGATGCTTGAAGTGCTGCGGAAAAATCAGCTGAGCGGCGTTGCGGCGGTAGTGACAAGGTATTTCGGCGGGATCAAGCTTGGTGCAGGCGGGTTAGTGCGCGCGTATACTGGCAGCGTGTCCAAAGCTGTTCAAAGCTGCGGCCTGGCACGGAAGATTTTAATGGGTACTTTTGCTTTAAGTGCGGACGCGGCGGACGCAGGAAAACTTCTGAATATTATCTATCAGCAGCAGCTTTTTACAGTGGCGTCGGTAGAATATGGTCAGCAGGCCAGGATTTTGCTGTATATGAAACAAGAGCAGCAGGATGAGGCGGAGCGGTGGCTGACTGAGGCGCTTAATACGGCAACGCAGCTGGAACAGGTCGGCAGCGAATATGTAGAGGTACCTGCCGAGAGAGAAAAGTAATAACAGTTCTGATTATGAAGGAGAGAGAAAATGGAGTTTTTAGAGAGTTTTGTTGCTTTTACCAATGATATTTTATGGTCATATGTTCTGATTGTGATGCTGGTAGGTCTGGGGATCTGGTTTTCATTGCGGACACGATTTGTACAGGTGCGCTGCCTGAAGGAAATGGTACGTCTTTTGAAGGAAGGCGTTGGACAGAAGACTGAACATAACCATATTTCTTCCTTCCAGGCATTTTGTGTCAGCACTGCTTCCCGTGTTGGTGTTGGTAATATTGCCGGCATTGCGATCGCTATCGTCAGCGGTGGTCCCGGAGCGATTTTCTGGATGTGGATCATCGCCATTTTAGGTTCGGCTACGGGCTTTATTGAAAGCACGCTGGCTCAAATTTACAAAGTTCCGCGTGAAGGCGGCGGTTACCGCGGCGGACCTGCTTATTATATTAAGAACGTACTGGGCAACAAACCAATGGCGGCCTTGTTTGCCGTTTTGATCAGTGTGACCTTCGGTTTGATTTTTAATTCGGTACAGGCGAATACGATCACAATTTCCCTGCAGGCTGCCTTTGGACTGGATCGTTTCGTGATGGGCTGTATAATTGCCGCTTTGACCGGTATTGTCATTTTTGGCGGCGTGGCGCGTATTGCGAAGGTCGCTGAATGGATGGTGCCGATTATGGCCGGTCTGTATCTTTTAATAGCTTTAGGCGTGACCTTGATGAATATAGAGAAACTGCCGCAGGTTTTCAACGCTATCTTCAGTTCGGCCTTTGATCTGCAGGCTGTTGCCGGCGGCGGTATGGGTGCGGCGCTGATGACCGGTATCAAGCGCGGCCTGTTCTCAAACGAGGCTGGTATGGGCAGTGTGCCGAATGCTGCTGCTACTGCCAGTGCTTCGCATCCCGTAAAACAGGGCCTGATCCAGGCTTTTGGCGTTTTTGTTGATACTTTACTGGTATGCTCGGCTTCAGCTTTTATCGTGCTGTTGTCTGATGGTTATACTGAAGGTAAGCTGACCGGTATCGAATTGGTGCAGCAATCCTTGTCACAGCATTTAGGACCATGGGCGCCGAGTTTTCTGGCAGGAATGATCTGCCTGTTTGCGTTCAGTTCTATTGTAGGCAATTATTATTATGGTGAGATCAACATCGGGTTTATCAGTAAAAATTATATGACGCTGATGTTGTTCCGTGTTTTCGTAGTGGGTATGGTACTGTTTGGCAGTGTGGCTAAAGTTGCCCTGGTATGGGATCTGGCCGATCTGTTTATGGCGCTGATGGCGATAACGAATTTAGTGGCGATCGCGATTTTAGGCAAGTATGCTTATATTGCTTTGCATGATTATATGGATCAAAAACGTGCCGGTATCGTAGAGCCGGAGTTCGATCCGGCGATCTTGCCAAGCCAGCGTGGTATTGAGGTGTGGCAGAAAGAATAACTATAATAATGAAAAAAGGACGAGCACATGCTCGTCCTTTTTGTTTGTGTGCTTACAGCATTTTCTTTAATTCTGCGGTATTTTCGACAATCGTGACGTCGTGGGTACGCATTTCTTCGAGTGCCGCCGCAACTGTATCGGGAGCGATTCCGCGGCAGGCAGCAAGGTTCAGGATGACCTCGAAACCTGCGGCACGTAATTGCAAAACAGTATTTTTTACGCAGTAGTCAGTAGCCAGGCCGCCGCAGATCACTGTAGTGATGCCATGTTCACGCAGATACTCGATCGCGCCGGTAGAAAGTGTGTTGGCTAAATCATGGTAACAGGCCCCATAGGGATGTTTGTCGATTTCAATACCTTTGTAGACCTGAAAGTCGTAGTTCTTAGGATCAAGACCAGTAATAAATTCAAAACCTTTGGTCCCAACAATGGCATGAGCCGGCCAGTATACATCGACATCGGGGTAGCCGCTGACGGGACTGAGCACAGGATGTCCGTTACCTGCGATCCAGACTGCCTGAGGGGAATGGGCGTCACGCGAGCCGATACGCAGCGATGCTAGAGCTGCCTGGGCATTCAGTTCCTCAACGATCTGGTCGCCTTCGGCAACCGGAAGTTCGTCCGGACAGACAGGAGTAAAGGTATTTTGAGCGTCGATATCGAACGCGGCGATTTTATTTTGGGCGGGTAATTTAGTAAGCATGGCAAAATCCTCCTTAAAAAAGATGTTTGTTAACAGTATTATACTCTATTTTGGCAGGTGATTATAGAGCTTCTTTAAATTGCAGGTAATTGACTGTGTGCTTGACAAGGTTTTTAAATCAGAGTAAGATGTGAATATGAATTTCAATTTCAAATTAGGAAGTGCTTTATGAAAAAACGTAATCCTTATAAAACAGCTCAGCAGGAAGCGATGCTGCAATATTTTTTAGAGGATAAACATAATTTTTTAACTGTCAAAGATTTGCTGAGCAGCCTGCAAAAATTGCAGATCGACATCGGTCAGACGACGGTGTACCGTTTTCTGGAGCGGCAGGCTTTGGAAGGATCTGTCATTAAAATCCAGCCGGTTGATGGATCGGGAACGCAGTATTGGCGTCTACCCTGTCCGCAGGCTGATTTAAGAGGGAAGCTGGTGTGCCTGAAATGCAGAAAAGTCATTCCTCTGAGCTGTGAGCACTTAGATATGTTTTCAGAGCATGTACTGCATAAGCATAAATTTAATTTAAGCCTGCAGCACAGCATTTTATATGGTTATTGTGAAGATTGTGATAACTGAGCAGTCTGAGGAAAGAGGTGATAAAGAGTAAAAATAAGGTTGGTGCGTTCTGGCAAGGGCCCACCGGGGAGAAGTGAAGCGGCTTACTGCTTAATAATAAATTTTAGCTGCGGTAATTTGTAGGAGGTAAGAATGAAGAAGTTTTTAGTTGTAATATTGGGTATGGTTTTACTGGCGGCAGTCGGCTGCGGCAGTGAAAAAAAACAGGCTGATGGCAAGCTGCCGGTAGTGGCAAGCTTTTATCCTATGGCTGATTTTACCAGACAGATCGGCGGAGATCTGCTGCAGGTCGATACATTGATCGCTGACGGTGTGGAACCGCATGACTGGGAACCGACAGCCAAGGATTTAACAAAATTAGGCAATGCCAGGCTTTTTGTTTATAACGGCGGGGTCGAGAACTGGGCCCGGCCTGCTTTAGAAGCTGTAAAGGACAAGCAGGTAGCCAGTGTGGAGGCCGGCAAAGGGCTGTTTGACGAAAAAGCTACTCATGTAGATCCGCATGTCTGGCTGAGTCCGAGAAAAGCTGTATTGGAAGTTGCTGCAATAACGGCTGCTTTGGTGCAGGCTGATCCTGAACATGCTGCTGTTTATAAAAAGAACAGCGAAGCCTATCAGGAAAAACTGCTGCAGCTTGACCAGCGTTTGACAGAGCTGGCGGCTAAAGCACCGCAAAAGCTGTTTGTCACGACTCATGCCGCCTTTGGTCATCTGGCTGAAGATTATGGTCTGCAGCAGGTTGCGATCATGGGTATTTCTCCTGATGCGGAACCAACTCCGGCTGATTTGAAAAATCTGATCAGTACGATCAAAGACAATCAGGTAAAATATGTTTTCTTTGAAACTCTTGTCAGTCCCAGAATCGCTCAAACTGTTGCGGAAGCCTCCGGAGCTGAAACGCTTGTGCTTGATCCGCTGGAAGGTTTGAGTGAAGCAGGCAGAAACAACGGCGACGATTATTTAAAAATCATGACGCGGAATATCGACAATCTGGAGTTGGCATTGGGCGTTAAATAAACGGTGGATCTATGGAAAATATCATTAAAATAAACAAATTAGGCTATAATTATGGCGAAGGCTGGATTCTGCACGATCTTTCGGTGGAGATTGCCCAGGGAGATTTTGTTGCCGTTATTGGCCCTAACGGGGCAGGGAAAAGTACGCTGCTGCGTCTTTTAGCAGGCATTCTGCAGCCGACTTCCGGCGAGATAGAGCTGTACGGAACGCCGCTGCCGCAATTCAAGGACTGGGAAAAAATCGGTTATGTACCGCAGAATCCTGCTAAACAGCATCGCGATTTCCCAATCAGTGTCAAAGAGGTTATCGGTCTGGGCCTTTTGTGTGGCAGCAGTATGTTTCAGAAAATTTCCCGGGCTGGCAAAGCCAGAGTAGAAACGATGCTGGAACGGTTTTATCTTCAAGAGCTTGCGCATCGTAAAATAGGTGAGTTATCAGGCGGTCAGCAGCAGCGTGTCTTTTTGGCACGCGCTATGGTGCGGCAGCCTGAACTGCTGCTTTTGGACGAGCCTGCTACCGGAGTCGATCCGGATGCGAAGATCGAGCTGTACAGAATGCTCAGGGATATCAACCGTGAGCTGGGTGTGACGATCGTGATGGTGTCGCATGATTTGGAGCTGGCAGCCGAAGTGGCGCATAACGCTTTGTGCCTTGACCACGATGTCTGCTTCTGGGGCGACGTACAGCAGGCGCTGGTGCATCGTCATAAGCACGGTTACTTTTACAGATAGAAGGTACTTAGATGTTGGAAATGTTTGAAACAGAATTTATGCAGCGCGCCTGGCTGGCTGGTTTGATCGTGGCAGTGATCTGCCCGTTGATCGGCAGTTTTTTAGTGCTGCGGCGGCAGTCGATGATCGGTGACGGCCTGGGACATATCGCCTTCGCCGGTGTAGCGGGCGGAGCGCTGATGGGCTGGCAGCCCGTTTTGAGCGCGGCAGCGGTCACTGTGCTTGGGGCGCTCGTGATAGAATGGGTACGGACCAGGCTGGCGGCCTTTTCAGAGATGATTTTAGCAATTTTCTTTTACAGCGGGATCGGGCTGGCAGTTGTTTTTACGAGTATGAACCGTATGGGCGGTTTTAATTTAAGCAGTATTTTATTCGGCAGTCTGATGACGATCAGCAGCAGCGATTTATGGATAGTGGCCGGCCTGGGGATTTTTGCCTGTATTTTTGTGGTACTTTTTTACCGGCCGCTGCAGTATCTGACCTTTGATGAAACATCGGCACGGGTGGCAGGCTTGCCTGCTGACCGACTCAATATTTGGCTGGCGGTGCTGACGGCGCTGACAGTTGCGCTTTCGATGCGTATCGTAGGCCTGCTGCTGGTTTCCGCTATGATGGTGATACCGGTAGCCTGCGCACTGCAGACGGCACGCAGCTTTGCCGGGACAATTTACGGCGGTATTGCTTATGGGCTCGTTATCGTTTCAGGTGGTCTGACCTTATCTTATTATGCTAATTTAGCGCCGGGCGGCACTATTGTACTGACTGGTACCTGTATGTTTATTTTGAGCTGTTTATTTGGCAGACGTTTCTATCAGAAACCGCAGGCACAGGAGAACCTGACGGCAGAATGCAAGATCTGCCGCTGCAGGAAGGAGGAGCAGACGGATGCAAGTTGATCTGCATATCCACAGTACCGCTTCTGACGGTACCTGGACTCCGCCGGAAGTCGTTGCAGCAGCGCTTGCAGCAGGGCTGGGAGCTATTGCTGTTACCGATCATGACAGCGTGGCCAATGTGGCGGCGACACGTGAGCTTGCCGTCGCAGCAGGATTAAAATTTATTCCCGGTGCGGAGATCTGTTCGACGAAAGACGATTTCTGTTTTCATATCCTGGGTTATGGTATCGATGTCACAAACAAACGGCTGCTGGATTTATTGGAGCATAATGAGCGGCTTTTGAACAGCAAGGATGATGAAAGCATAAAAATGTTGATCGAACGAGGCTGGCCGCTGGATTTTGAAGAGTTTTTGCGGTATGATTATGATAGAAGACGCGGAGGCTGGAAAGCCCTGGCTTTCTTGCAGGATAAAGGGCTCTGCGGCGATGTCAATGATTTTTTCAGCAGGATTTTTACCAAAGAACATGATCTTGGTTTTCCGGTTTTTCCTTCGATCAAAGAAGTTGTGGATGCCATCCATGCTGCCGGCGGCGTAGCTTTATGCGCGCATGCAGCCAGCAGTTTTCATGGGCCGGGGCTGGCAGCGACACTGCTGGAATTGGCGAAGGAGGATTTTGACGGGTTTGAATGTTACCATTCGGGACACAGCAGGGAAGATACTGCGGCACTGCTCACTTATTGCCGTCAGCATCAGCTTCTTGTCAGCGGCGGCAGTGACTGCCACGGCAGTTTTGTGCCGTCACGTGCGCTGGGCCGGCCTGTTATCGACAGCAGCGACCTGAATTTACCGGGATTGTTATAAGGGAGGAATGGAATATGACGAAGGCAAAAGTTTATTTTTCGGATATGCGTACCAGATATGGCGGGTTGAGTTTACCGCAGAAGCTGGGTAAGCTGATCGAAGCAGCCGGGATCGGAGATATTGATTTTCAGAATAAATTTGCGGCGATCAAGATCCACTTCGGCGAACCGGGCAATCTTTCTTTTCTGCGCCCAAATTATGCCAAAGTAGTTGTTGATACCGTTGCCGCACAAGGAGGACGTCCGTTTCTGACAGACTGCAACACTTTATATGTAGGTCGTCGTAAGCATGCGCTGGAGCATATTACAGCTGCTTATGAAAATGGTTTCAGTCCTTTTTCAACAGGCTGTCACATTATTATTGCCGACGGCTTGAAGGGTACTGACGAAGCTTATGTAACTGTGCCGGGCGGCGAATTGGTGCAAGAAGCGAAAATAGGCAAAGCATTGATGGATGCGGATATCGTGATTTCCCTGAACCATTTTAAAGGTCACGAAGCTACTGGTTTCGGCGGCGCTATTAAAAATATCGGTATGGGCGGCGGTTCTCGTGCCGGCAAAATGGAAATGCACCATGACGGCAAACCGCATATCAGTGAACGCAAATGTATCGGCTGCGGTGCCTGCGTGCGGATCTGTGCGCATGGTGCGCCGATCATCGAAAATAAAAAAGCGCATATCGATCTGGATAAATGTGTTGGCTGCGGACGTTGTATCGGTGCCTGTCCGATGGACGCGGTGAAGCCGCCCGCTGATGGTTCCAGCATGGAAGCACTCAATAAAAAGATGGCGGAATATGCCTGGGCTATTTTGCACGGCAGGCCGCATTTTCATATCAGCCTGATCGTTGACGTATCTCCTTACTGCGATTGTCATGCGGAAAATGATGCACCTGTAGTGCCTAATATCGGTATGCTGGCATCTTTTGACCCGGTGGCGCTGGATCAGGCTTGTGCAGATCTGGTCAACGCAGCGCCGGTCATGGCGAACTCACTGCTGGACGATCATTTAAAAGCTGATCCGGAAGGCTGTCAGGGACATGATCATTTCCATAACCTGACACCGGAATCTGAATGGAAGACCTGTCTTGCTCATGCCGAAAAGCTGGGTATGGGAACACGCGCGTATGAACTGGTAACAGTAAAATAAAAGGAGCTGACAGTATGATTGTTACGACCACACCTGCTGTAGAAGGCAGAAAAATCGTTGCTTATAAAGGTATTGTTTTTGGGGAAGTAGTTTCCGGCGTCAATTTTATCAAGGATATGTTTTCCAGCATTACGGATATGATCGGCGGACGCAGCGGGACCTATGAAAAGGAACTGCAGGAAGCACGTGAAAAAGCGCTGGCGGAAATGTCTGAGCGCGCCGCTAAATTGGGCGCCGATGCCGTAGTCGGTGTCGATGTGGATTATGAAGTGCTGGGCGAAACTAACGGTATGCTGATGGTCAGCGTTTCCGGAACCGCAGTTAAACTGGACTGAGAGTATATAACTAAAACCGTGAAGTGGTACTTGAAAGTTGGATAATTAAATAGAGCTCAACGCTATCAGGGCCTGTTGTCTGTATTTTACAGACAACAGGCCCTTTAAGTTTTTTTGTGTGTTTTGATAACAATTAAATCGAAAATTTGTGCAAGACCATAAAAAGTTTGAAATATACCAACGTAAATGTCTTGCGGGGGGGTACAGATATGGTAATATATCATAAGAGATACAAAATAATTAAAAAATATTAAATAAAACGGCTGTTTTGTATCCGGAAATTCAAGACCTATGTCAGAAATTTTTATTTGATCTTAAATGATCAAGAAAAGGGGATGGTGCTGAATTTTAGGGTGTATGGACAGATAGTTACTCATTTTGCCTGTGTTGAAATTTATTGAAGAAGGTGTAGAAAATGTTGGGTAAAACTAAGAAAAATTTGGCACTAAAAATAACACTGGGATTAGTATTAGCTTTGCCGGTAGGAACAGCTTTAGCGGCGGATACAGCGACAATTGTTGATTACGATGCTCTTACTGTGAAGCCAAATGCGGAATTTATATACCACGGCGAGGGCGATAAGAAAGCAGATTTTACTGCTGCAGATATTAAACGCAGTGAAACGCAATGTGTATATGGAATTTTTGTTGGGGATAAAGCCGTTTTGAATGCGGCATCAGAAAATATAAACATATCGGTTACTAATACGGAGGGTGAAGCAAGAGCAGTATATGCGGGGGCTTTCACTGATAAAGACAAGCATGTTATAAATGGTGGGACATTAAACCTTGGTGATAATACAACTAAAAATGTCACGGTGAAGGTTGACGCGAAAAAAGATGCTCTGGGGCTGAATGCAATACGTTCAACGGACAACAGTGAGGTTGAACCGGGCATTATTAATGTCAAAGGTGAAAATGTAAGTATTGAAGCCAATTCGGCGGAAGGATTAGCTGTTGGTATTTGGGCACAAAATAATAAGACTGTAAATGATGGCAATCCGTCCACTGTGAAAATAGATGCTGATAACACATATATTAACGTAACTTCTGGTAATAAAGTGCCAACCGCAGGGGAATATAATAATATCGGCATTGTTAATTATAGCGGTGCTAAAGTAATTATTAACGGTAATTTAACAGTAGAGTCAGGAACTTTTTTGAGCACTCGCGGCGGTGCAACAACAGAGATCAATAAAGATGGCAAGGGCACAGTTAAAATCAACGGAGATATTAATTTTAACTATGACCAACCGACATCAGGAACATCGGTAGATGCAATTGTTGATTTAAATTTAACAACACAAGACTCTGTATTTAACGGCAATATCTTTGTTAACGGTAATCCTTATCCGCCAGACGGGAAAAAAGAGGTTGGCGGCATGAACTTAGGACTTGCCAACGGTGCACAATGGAATACTGATGAGAACAGCTTTGTTAATAAACTAAATTTTAACGATGGTATTATTAATGTGAATGGCGGTGAGGGACAGGAAGTTAAACTTGGTGACATTAATGGCAGTGGAGGCACTGTAAATATGTTAACGAGCTCCGATTTAAAAACCGCCAAATTATCAATTGGTACGATAGAATCTGATGCTGTAAATAAAATCGATCTCAAAGCCAAAGCGGCGGCCGGTCCTAAACTTACAATTAATTACACTGGTATCACCGCCGACGATCTTAACAATGTGGCTGATGATTTAGGGGGTTTAGCTAAAAATATTAGTGTTGCGGAAGGTACTAATACTGGTCTTACAGCTACGGCTAATGTAGCAGAAGGTTTGTTAAAGGGTTCGGTAAGCGCTGATCTGGATACTGCTGCCATCGGCAGTACGGTCAAGGTTGACAGCGTCAAACAAAATAAGGAAAGTTCTACTATGACTTCTATGCGCAATATTGCCAGTGTGGCGATCGTTTCATGGCGGCAGGAGGACAGCACGCTGAGCCAGCGGTTAGGAGAATTGCGTAACAGCAAGGGAGACCAAGGCATTTGGGCACGTATGAGCCGCGGTGAATTTGAATACAGCGGCGCTTATAAAAATCAGTATAATTTCTTCCAATTGGGCTATGATAAAGCTTTTGGCAGCTGGCATTATGGTGCGGCAATAAGCCATAACGACGGAAAAACTACTTACGATAGCGGTAAAGGTGAAAACAAGAGCACCTCCCTGTCACTTTATGGAACCTGGCTGGGTGACAGAGGACATTATACTGATATTGTTTTAAAACAGGGTCGTTTATCCAACGAATACGATAATTATGCGGCAGCAGGGCATACTCATGGAGATTATGATGCTTGGGGAACTTCTTTGAGCGGTGAATATGGTATGAAGGTAGGCCTCGATAACGGCTGGTATGTAACGCCGCAGGCTCAGCTGACATTGATGCGTATCGGCGGTGAGGATTATACTACTAATAACGGTATCAAAGTCAACCAGGATACACTGGAGAGCTGCGTTGGACGAGTGGGCTTTGAAATGGGTAAAACTATCAGCGATAAAGGCAGCATTTATGCCAAAGCTTCATTGCTGCATGAATTTGCAGGTAATGCCGATACTTATCTGAACCTGAATAGTATCAGCAACAGCTACAGTCAGGATATTGGCGGCACCTGGTATGAAGCAGGCCTGGGCTTCAACTTCAAAACTACGGACAACAGTTATGTTTATGCTGATGTAGTTAAAACATTTGGCGATGATATTAAAACTCCTTGGCAGTGGAATGTGGGTGCTCGCTGGAGTTTCTAAGCAGTATTGAAATCTGAACAGAAGAGAAATAAAAAAGCACCGCTTTCAGGCGGTGCTTTTTTATTTCTCTGTTTTTCTCATGGGCTTCGCTTTTGGTATTTTGGGCGCGGTCAGTTCAAAGCTGTGGGCGATCATGGCAAATAATTCGCCTTTGGGTACACTGTTTACTTCGACGGTGTTCCAATGTTCTTTGTTCATATGCCAGGCCGGGTAAACGCCTTTGTAAGTACGGCGCAGAAATTCGGATCTGACAGGATCACATTTCAGATTTATGCAGAGCTTGCCTTGAAGATGCATAATACAGGCAAACCATTTACCACCGGATGGATGGCGCATAATAGTGAGATCGTTATCGGCAAAGGGATAATCTTCGACAGCATTAGGATAAGTAAGGCAATGAGCGATCAAGGTTTGTTTTTCCATGGCAGATACCTCGCTTTCGTCAGGCGGCATTAATTTTATCATAATTATATAACAAAAAAGCCGACCTCGCAGTCGGCTTTTTATTTTGTGATATGCTAATTATTTCCCTGTCAGTCTTTTGATGATTTCCTGATAGGCTTCTTCGACGCTGCCCATATCACGGCGGAAACGGTCTTTGTCGAGTTTTTCGTTAGTATCCCAGTCCCATAAGCGGCTGGTATCAGGTGTGATCTCGTCGGCGAGGATCACTTTTCCGTCTGCATCGACGCCAAATTCCATTTTGAAGTCGATCAGGCGCACTTTCCGTTCAGCCAGAAAGGCCTTTAAGATTTCGTTGATCTTCAGGGCGTAGGCTTTGATTTCTGCAACCTGTGCATCGGTTGCCAAGCCAAAAGCTTCGGCATAATCAGCGTTGATCATCGGATCGCCAAGATCGTCGTTTTTATAGTAAAATTCTACGATAGGGCGTTTCATAACATAGCCTTCTTCGACGCCCATTTTTTTGGCCAGGCTGCCGGCGGCGATGTTACGGGTAACTACTTCCATGGGGATGATACTGACTTTTTTACACAGCGCTTCACGATCGCTGAGCTTTTTGATCTGGTGATGGGGGATGCCGTGCTTGGCAAGCAGGTCAAAGAAAAAGCTGGTGATCGTATTATTCATAATGCCTTTATCTGCGATAGTGCCTTTTTTGAGGCCGTTCATGGCGGTAGCGTCATCTTTATAATAGATGATTACTTCATTGGGGTTCTCGGTTTCAAAAACTTTTTTGGCTTTGCCTTCATACAACATTTTTGCCATTGTCTGTAACCTGCTTTCTTTTAAATAAATTTATTAGTAGAGCCGGCGAATGTAAGGCACTCGTCGCCTGCTAAATCGCAAGTGTTGATATTGTTAGATGGATTTTTTACATTGTTAGTTTAGCTTGTTTGCTTTTCATTGTCAATGATTTTTCGGAACATTTAATATAAAAAATAGTAAAAAAAGGCGTTTTTATGCTAAAAATCCGAACGTTTAAATAAAAATATGGAAAAATATTTGCTAAAACTCTTTACAAATCCTGAAAAGTGATTTATAATCACAGCATAAGCAACAGCGAAGTTGCGGGCCAAGGCCTGAGTTCGCCGTTGCTTTTTGTTTTATTCTGTTTAGTTTCAGTGAGGGGGAGAAAATTATGAGCAATGTACCGAAAATGTTTGGCAGCCTGGTATTTAATGAAACGGTTATGAAAGACCGTTTGCCAACGGCTACCTACAAGACTTTCAAAAACGCTGTCTTAAAAGGCGAAGCGCTGGATCTGCCAATTGCCAACATCATCGCCAATGCGATGAAAGACTGGGCGCTGGAACATGGCGCGACCCATTTTACCCATTGGTTCCAGCCGATGACCGGTATTACTGCCGAAAAGCATGAAAGCTTTATCGCTCCGACGGCAGACGGCCGCGTTATTATGGATTTCTCCGGGAAAGAACTGATCCAGGGCGAGCCTGATGCTTCCAGCTTTCCTTCGGGCGGTCTGCGCGCTACTTTTGAAGCCCGCGGCTACACTGCTTGGGACCCTACCTCTTATGCGTTTATCAAGGATGGCTGTTTATGCATCCCGACTGCGTTTTGCTCCTATACCGGCGAAGTATTGGATAAAAAAGCGCCGCTGCTGCGCTCGATGTGCTGTGTCGACCAGGCTGCCAGACGTATACTGGCGCTGTTCGGGCAGGCGACCGAGAAGGTTGTGACTACTGTCGGGCCGGAGCAGGAATATTTCCTCGTCGATAAGGAGATGTGGGAGCAGCGTAAGGATCTGGTATATACGGGGCGTACACTGTTCGGAGCCAAGGTTCCGAAAGGGCAGGAGATGGAAGACCATTATTTTGGCATCATCAAGCCGCGCGTCCTGGCTTTTATGAAGGAGCTGGATGAGGAGCTGTGGAAGCTGGGCGTGCTTGCTAAAACGGAGCATAACGAAGTTGCTCCGGCCCAGCATGAGCTGGCACCTATTTTTACTACTACTAACGTAGCTTCTGATCATAATCAGCTGACAATGGAATTTATGAAGCGCGTTGCCCTGCGTCACGGACTGGTATGCCTGCTGCACGAGAAACCCTTTGCTGGCGTTAATGGCAGCGGTAAGCATAATAACTGGTCTATTGCGACTACTGAAGGCGATAATTTACTGAATCCCGGTAAAGAACCACATAAAAATACCCGTTTCTTACTGTTTCTCGCAGCTATCATCAAAGCTGTTGATGAATATCAGGATCTGCTGCGCGTAAGTGTAGCCAGCGCCGGTAACGATCATCGTCTCGGCGCGAACGAAGCGCCTCCTGCGATAGTATCTGTTTTCCTGGGGACGGAGCTGACCAATATTCTGGAAGCTATCGAAAAAGGGAAGCAGTACAATCCTGACGCGGCGGCGTTATTGAAATTGAGCGGCGATGTTATCCCGGCACTGACCAAGGATAATACGGACAGAAACCGTACGTCTCCGTTCGCTTTCACCGGCAACAAGTTCGAGTTCAGAATGCTGGGCAGCGAGTTTTCTATCGCCGGCCCTAATATCGTTCTCAATACTATCGTTGCCGAAGCTTTGAATCAATTCGCAGACAAATTAGAAAAAGCAGCCGATAAAGATGCTGCCATGAAGAAATTGATCAAAGAAACCATCGTCAAGCATAAACGTATCGTGTTCAACGGTGACGGTTATACGGACGCATGGGTAGAAGAGGCCAAATCGAGGGGGCTTCTTAATCTTAAATCCACACCGGAAGCGCTGCCTTATATGGAAGCGGAAAAAAATATCGAATTGTTTGTTAAACACGGTATTTTTACAGCGGCCGAGGTGCGTTCCCGGGTGGAGATCATGTTGGAAAAATATGCCAAAACGATCAATATCGAAGCATTGACGATGCTGGATATGCTGTATAAGGATATCCTGCCGGCGGCAACGGCTTATACTAATGACCTGCTGGGCAATGCTGCGGCCAAAAAGGACTTGGGGATCAAAAACTGCTTTGAAGCTGATCTGGCGGCGAAGATTTCCGAGTTGACCGCTAAAATGTATAACAGCGGTGAAAAGCTGGCCAAAGTCCTGAAAGGTGCTGAAAAATGCGTCGATATGAAAGCTGAGGCCAACTATTATCATGACACGGTTTTAAAAGAAATGGAGCTCCTGCGCAGCTATGCTGATGCTGCCGAAGAGCTGATCGGTGAAGACTATCTGCCGTATCCGACCTACGGCAAGCTGCTTTACGGCGTCAACAATTAAAGGACGCCCAGGGGAAGCTGACAACGCGAAGAAGCGTATCCGCTGAGGATACGCTTCTTTTTTATAAATAGAGCTAAAATGATTGGATGTGGGGGGACTATGATGATGGAAAAATACGCAGCAGCGGATACGATGTGGGTACTGATCGGCGCGTTTATGGTATTTTTTATGCAGCCGGGCTTTGCCATGGTCGAGACCGGTTTTACCAGAGCTAAAAATGCCGGCAATATCGTGATGAAAAATTTTATGGATCTGTGTCTGGGCAGTATCGTTTTTTGGATCATTGGCTTTGGCCTGATGTTTGGCACGGATATCGGCGGTTTGATCGGTGCGCCTGATTTTTTTGTACAAAACGATTATGGGGCGTCTTATCCGTCCTGGGCCTTTTTTATCTTTCAAACTGTTTTCTGTGCTACGGCGGCGACTATTGTATCAGGTGCTATGGCCGAACGGACGAAGTTTTCTGTTTACTGTATCTACAGTATTTTGATCAGCGCGGTTATTTATCCGGTCTCGGGGCATTGGATCTGGGGCGGCGGCTGGCTCGGCGCCATGGGTTTTCATGATTTTGCCGGTTCTACGGCGGTCCATATGGTTGGTGGTGTAGCCGCGCTTGTCGGTGCCAAGATACTTGGTCCGCGTATTGGAAAATATAATGCTGACGGCAGTGTCAATGCCATACCGGGACACAGCCTGACGCTGGGCGCTTTGGGCGTATTCATTCTCTGGTTCGGCTGGTTTGGCTTTAACGGCGGCTCTACAGTTTGCGCGACCGGTGACGATGTCCTGACATCAATGGGCAGGATCTTTGTTACTACTAATATGGCCGCTGCCTCTGCCGCGACGGCAACGATGTTCCTGACCTGGCTGCGTTACGGCAAGCCTGATGTATCGATGACCTTGAACGGCGCGCTGGCAGGATTGGTCGCTATTACTGCTGGCTGTGACGCAGTCAGTGTTCCGGGAGCTTTTGTGATCGGTATCATTGCCGGGCTTGTGATCGTTTTTGCAGTAGAATTTTTTGACCAGATTGCCAGAATCGACGATCCTGTCGGCGCAATTTCGGTACATGGAGTCTGTGGTGCGCTGGGCACGCTGCTGGTTGGTGTTTTTGCAGTAGACGGCGGTCTGCTGTACGGCGGCGGCAGTGAGCTGCTGATCATTCAGGCGACGGGAGTTGCAGCGGTAGCGGCTTATATCGGTATCGTGATGACGCTGATTTTTCAAATCCTCGATAAAACTATCGGGCTGCGGGTCAGCACGCGTGAGGAAATCGCCGGGCTGGATATGGAAGAGCATGGTCTGGCCAGCTCTTATGCCGATTTTATGCCGGCAGCAGAAGATTTCCATGGTGCTGTGACTGCTCAGGAAGCAGCAGAGGCTGGTGCTGCCGTTACTCACGTTACTGCCGCTCTGCCGTCAGCAGGCAGACCGAAAATGACGAAGATCGTGATCATTACTTCGCAGCTGCGTTTTGAGATCTTGAAGGAAGCTTTGGATAAACTTGGTATTACCGGTATGACGGTAACGAAGGTTTTGGGTTACGGGCTGCAGAAAGGCAATACCGAATATTACCGCGGTGCGGAAGTAAGCGTGCATCTGCTGCCCAAGGTCAAAGTAGAACTTGTTGTTTCGGCTATTCCTGTGGCTGCGGTGGTGGCAGCTGCGAAAAAAGTGCTTTATACCGGTAAGTATGGTGACGGTAAAATTTTTATCTATGATGTAGAGAACGTCGTTAAGATACGTACTGGCGAGGAAGGCTATGAAGCCCTGCAGGACGAGCCGATAGAGGCATAATAAATAAAGCTGACTTGCGGTACTGTCCTGATATGGCGGCAGTACCGCTTTTTAGTAATCATATTTTAGAAAATAATGCAACTAATAATTATTATTAAGATTTTTGACTGTCGCTGCTTTCTGTGATATAGTGATAATAACAACAAGCGATGCTGTCATTCATTGGCAGCGCGCTGTTGATCTTGAAAAGACAGGAGTTGAAAGTTATGTTGTATACCGCAGAAGACGCGATCCAGATTTATCATGCTAAATCATCGACTTTGGAATTTTTTGCGGCAAAAGTGCCGAAAGCTGCCTGGCAGGGTATCCGCAAAGAAGATATTGAGCCGGCTCAGGAATATTACAGTGACGATATTATTGTAGATTTTGATTTGCTGGACCGGGACGCTTATGAAGAAAAGGTCTGCGGCGGTGCTCATAGCGATCTGCCCGATGCGGCGTTTCCTGTTCTGGTGATCGTCAAGTCTTTGGATTAAAAATTTTTTATACTCAAAAATGACCTTTGCAGGTACTGCGCTTACAAAGGTCGTTTTTTTATTTACTTCTACTGTTTCAGGGGGGTTAAGGGCTTTAAAATGCAACATTCAGACCTGTAAAAATGGCGGAAAAAGTATTTTTGTAAGCAAACTGTAATTTTTTTCTAGTTGATATTTAAATATTGAAAACTTTACACAGATGAAAAAGTGTATATAATAAAAATCGTAAACAAAACCTGCTCAGCAGGAAAGGAAAGAGGTCAATGAAAATGAAAAAATCTGTAATCGTAGTGGTCTGCTTATTATTGGTAGGCATTTTTGGCTGGTCTATCGCTAAAGCCAACAGTGCCGATATCAAAGTCCATCTTGGTGCAGGAACCATCGTTATGGATCAACAAGAGCTGGTATTAACTCCTGATGAAGCCATCATGGTTCAAGAAGATACAGTATACCTGCCCCTGCGTCCGCTGATGGAAAAAATGGACTACCAGGTATTCTGGGATGCCGGTATGCAAAATGTTTCGATGGAAAAAGGTGATCAGACCTATTTTATGACTATTGGCAGCAACCAATATGTACGCAATGGCCAAACCATTACTTTGGACAACGCTCCGATTTTAGTAAATGGCAAGACTATGGTGCCGGTTACATTCTTTACCAACGTTATGAACAAAACTGTTGAAGTTTCCAACAGCCATGTTTAAGCCTTAACGTCAATTACATCTCATATATAGCTTCCTACAGGCAAAACACCGCTTTTACAGAAAGCGGTGTTTTGCTTTTTTTCGGCGGCAGTAAAAAACAGTGGCCGGGCTTAAAAAATAAAGATAAAAGTATTTATTTGCTAAAAGTAAAAATGCTATAATATAAAAAATAGGTTATAATTAATAGCGGATAATCTAATTGTTTTATTTTGTAGAATTCAGAGAGCATTTGTAAAAAATAGAAAGAGGTAGCTTTATGTGGGGAAAACTGCATCGTGAGCTGATCGTCATAACTATAATCTCAGTTTTGATCCTGGCGGTTTCTTTTGCATTCAATTTCAGTGCCAGTCAAAAGGACATTCTGGAACGCCAGACTTACGATTATTTGCTGGACGCAGCCCATCATACCAAGGTTATTCTGCATACCGAGATCCAGCGGCAGAATGAATTACTGGATATCGTGCTGAGAAACGCTCCTCGATATGAAGGGCAGAAGGATAATTTGATCAATCTTTTGAGTACAGTTTCCAACACAGGGCATTTTTCGACTGTTGGACTTACTTATCGTGGTCAGAAAACCCTGATGAGCAATGGCGAGGAAATCGATATCCTGGATCAGGATTATTATAAAAGGGCCTTAGAGGGAGAAGAAGTTGTTGAAGGGCCGGTCGTTTTGCCGTCCAGCGGCAGAAAAGTAGTTATTCTGGCTAAGCCACTGTATAAGGATGAAGAGGTCATCGGCGTTGTCCATGAAGCCTATGATCTTGACAATGCGACGAAAACGCTGCTGGCGGTGCTGAATATGCAGCAGGACCGTATTACGATGATCGCAGATGAAAAGGGCGACGTTATTATGGGCATCGGCAATGGCAAGCAGGGAAATTTCTTTAAATTCCTGGAGCAGGAAGCCATTGGCTGCTCGATGACGGAGCAAGACCTGGAAAAAGCTATTGCCAATAAAGAAAGCGGCGCTTTCTATTATACTGATATCTTTGGCGAGACACAGTATGTAGTCTTTGCGCCTGTAGAAGTTAACGACTGGTACACTTTCCAGATCGTTTCAGGAACCAATCTTCTGGCAGATCAGCAGATGCTGAATAAGATCGCCCGGGATACGATGGGAAAATATTTCCTGCTCATCTGTCTGTGCTTTCTCGTTATCATCTATATCTGGCGGCAGATCGAAAAAGACCGTTTAAAACAGATCAACGCGGAGATAGAGGGTCTGCGGCTGACGGCGGGCTTGATGGAAGGCTGCATGTTTGAATTTGATCTGAAAGCATGTAAATTTCTGATCGTAAAAAATACCGGTGAAGGTGCGGCCGGGCATAATACCGAAAAACAGATACTGGAAAAATTGGGCGGCTTTATTACTGATACTATTGCGGAAAAGAATAGCAGCAGTTTAAATAAGTATTTTCATGAGGAAGACAGCAGTGCCGTGCAGAAGGCTCTGACAGAATTGCAAAGGGCCGGCAGGACAGTTTTTCAGGGGCGCCTGCATACTTCTGATGGCGATTATCACTGGTATCGTTTTTATATGGCGGTGGTATTTGATGATAAGCGGCAGATCAAGCGTGTTTTAGGTAATGTTCTGGATATCAACGATACGCAGAATAAATTTGCACGGATGCAGCATAAGGCTGAGCGTGATCCTTTGACGGGTATTTATAACCGGGCTGTTTTTGAAAAATATGTCAATGAGGTTTTAGCTGACAGCTCGAAACGGCAGCATGCCTTTTTCCTGCTGGATATTGATGATTTTAAAAATGTTAACGACAGCAGGGGACATGCCTTCGGTGATACGGTGCTGTGTGAGCTTACTGCCAATCTTGAGCGCAGCTTCCGCAGCTCGGATCTGCTGGGCCGTATCGGCGGCGATGAATTTGCGGTGCTGATGTGTGATATCACCAGTATGGAAAATGCCCTGGTGAAAGCCGGGCAGATCTGCAGTCTGTACACTAAAGGCGCGGCAAAAGAAGGACTGAAGATATCCTGCAGTATCGGGATGGTGTTCTGTGAATCTGACGACGGCGCTGCTTTTGACGACCTGTATCAGAAAGCGGACAGCGCTTTGTATAAAGCCAAGGGAAAAGGCAAAAATGTTTTTGTCGTATTTGATGAAAATATGCTGTGAGAACAGCAGGGAATATTCCTGGAAAAATGTAAAAGCAGCTTCTCATCTTAATAATGGAGAAGCTGCTTTTTGATTTAAAAATAAATTTCTGAAAAACTATTTTGAAAAAAATGGGAATGTGCTATAATAACATAAATTAAAATATTGCGAATTTAAATATTGCGATATTTAAAATTTGTGAAGTCGATTTTCGGCAAGGTAGATTGCAACCCTCTCCGCCTTGTTTGAAGATATTCCCCAAAAATAGACCTGCCTTAGGGCAGGTCTATTTTTTTATTTGATATTTAAATCTGGTATCTTGTAAGGTGTTGCAAGCTTTGCGGCTTCCTGCAGGCCATGCTGTATAATAAAATCACGGATCGTTTCAAGGATATAGGAAAAACAAATTGCCAGATAAGTGCTGAAACCTTCAATATCCCGTGCTTCCAGGTATAAATAAGCCTGCCATGTATATTTGCAAAGAGTATCCGTCGTTCCTGCAAGATTCTGGCGGTGAAAAGCCAGATAATAACCCCAGTGCAGCAGTTTATTGGTTTCCTGCAGTATCGCCCGCAGCGGCTGCAGCTCCGTAAGTTCGATCAGGGAATTGACTATTAAGGCCAGGGGTACTTTACCTGGCTGACCAAATTCTGACCGCCAGGCTTTCTGTGTCTGGGGATCGATCCTGCCGGCTGCAGCCACAGCGACAGGCTTGATAATAACTGACATTAGCTGCAAGGCGCTGAGATAGATCAGCGTATCTTTTTTGTAACGCTCGTTCTGCATACAATTAGCGGTGATGAAGGTAGGCGGCAGCCTGACAATAGTGCCCTTGGTATTGATGGTTTCTGCGAAGCCGATCTCGTTGAGCAGAGCCAGCGATTTGCGGATCGTGGAAATAGAGACTTTGTAGTTTCTGGCCAGTACAGCTTCATAAGGTAAAAGTGTACCGGGCTTATAGATGCTGGCGGCGATCTTATCGATCAGGTCACGGGCGATCTGGGTATAGTAATGGTCGCGTCCTTTTTCAGCGCTCCAGTTATAATCATAAACAGGTTCGGGAATCTCTGCCTGTTGGTATTTTTTGTATACTTTCCGGATATATTTGTTGACTGAAACAGAAAAGCTGAGATACATATCATTGAAACGCTTATTGACAAGCTGGTAATCATTACTCTGTAAAGCAGCCAGCAGCAGCCGGAAGGTTTCCGGATCATACTTAAACAGTATATTTTTAGGTGCCGCTAAAGTAACCTTAGAATAAGTTTTCAGACTGTTATACAGATCGTTATAGAGCAGATTGTTGGAGCTGCGCAGCAGTTCGTTCAGCAGAGCTGAAAAAGCGGCATCGAGCGCTGCAGTATCCTGACAGTTATTTTTTTTGAGCAGCTTCTGATAGGAGGGCAGCTTTTTGATATCGCAGTGTGCGGCAGAAAAATGAAAAATGGACGGTAAAATGAGCCCCATGGTTTGATAAACTTCTGTCAGCGACTCCTGACGCCTCAGCAGACCAACAGCATAGCTTTGAGAAGCACTGTTTTTTTCAGCCCGGTAAATGACACGTGCCGGTTTGCGTTCTGTCGTTTGGATCAGGCCTTCTGTTTTTAATCTGGCCAAAACATCTTTGACGGTACGGATGCCGACATTATAAATGGCTGCAAGCTGCGGCATGGAAGGCAGAGTATCGCCAGGTTTCAGATGGCCGCAGGTGATCTGGTCGTGTAAATTTTGATAAAGAAATTCAAATAGCGTATTTTGCTTAACATCGCCAATATCCCTTCGAAAATATTACAAGTAAATTATAACATAAACATTTATAGTAAAACATATAGTAAATTTAGTTATTTGAAAAAACGATTAGATATAATTTAAAAATACTTTATTTTTATTAAAGAATGAAATAACAAATGTAAACGAATAAAAAATATAATTTTATTAATTAATACAAAACTACTTCTGCTAAAAATATGAAAAAGTTTAATATGTGATTAAAAACGGCTTGGAGCAACATTTTTATATAAGATATTGTGCTGGTTTTTAATAAATGCTATAATAAAAACAATAAACTATACTTAATTTAATTGGCAAAATAATTAAACATTAAAAATGTTGGTGTACAGTTTGCAATTATGATGAAATTTGAAATAGAAAAACGTGTAGAAATGCAGGATATATTTTTTTTAAGGAAGCTATATGCATACGTACACAGTAAGGAGTGGAAAATGGAAACTTTAGACAGAAAAAAAATAGGGATGAATATCAAAGTAAGAAGGATGCAGAAACTGATCTCTCAGACAGCGATGGCAGAAAAATTAGGGATCTCGCAGACACATATGAGCAACGTCGAAGTTGGCCGCGCTATGCTTAGCCTGGAGCTGCTGCTGCAGCTGAAAAATATTTTAGGCTGTACGATCGACGAACTGCTTTGTCTGGAAGATGAAAACAAACCCAGGAAAAAGAGAGTCAGGGTCATTCGTTACCTTGATTAAAGCTAAGCAAAAAGATTTTTAAAGAAAGTGGTGGGACGAATATGCAAAGTATCGATTTGAAAAAAATAGGCAATGAAATCAAAGTCAGAAGAGTAAAACAGGGCATTCAGCAAACAGCTTTGGCGGAAATGCTGGATATAACGCAGACCCACCTGAGCAATATTGAAAATGGCAGAGTCCCCGGCAGTTTGAAACTGCTGTTGAAGCTGCGCAGTATTTTCGGGTGCAGGCTGGAGGATCTGGTCGATCCGGAGTGTGATGAAGCGCCGGTCAAAGCTAATGATAAAAGAATGCGGCGTATAAAAGTGATCAGATATTATGAAAATGCCTGATAGCAGGCATGAATAAAAAACAGGTCAGCTTTTAGAAGGCTGGCCTGTTTTTTATTACTGTCTGAAGTAGCTGGGCTGTACTGTGAGCAGTAGTGAAAAGTTCACAAGTCAGCGGAAATTTTTGTGGTATATTAATAAATAGAGTAAAAGAAAAATCTTGTTTTGAGAGTGAACGCCATGACTTTAAAACAAAGTAATTATAAATCGATAACAGCTTTACTGCTGATACTGGTTATTGCTGTCGGCGCAGTCTGGGCCCCTCTATATGTAGAGGCCAGTCACGGACATGACTGCAGCGGAACAGCTTGCCCGATGTGTCTGACGGTCAGCGTTATCGGCAGCTGTCTTAATTATGTTCTGCCGGCGCTGCTGCCATTGCTGCTGAGTCTGTCAGTTCCGGCTGAAAGTGTTGGAAGCAGGGCTTTGCCTGCCAGTCTGGCAAGGCTGACGCTGATCGGGCTGAAAGTGCGTCTTGATAATTGAGAATTGCCAAAATTTATTTTAAATAAATTTTGGAGGTCGTACCTTGAAAAATAAATTTGTTTATCTCGTTACTATCGTTCTGGCTGTGCTGTATCTTGCGGCGGGGCATTATTTTGCTGTGCAGGGTTTAAGCTTTTTTAAAGAGAAATCGCCTACTGATGTTGTTGAGGCAAGGGTAGTGAAGCTTTTACCGGCAGCAGCCGGGGCTAAATTTGAGCAGATAAGATTTGAAGCCGAATTATTGTCAGGAAGGCAGGAAGGCGTCAAAGTGACGGCTGCGCAGAATAAAGCCGGCAGTTTTGCGGTTGGGCGCGATGTAGCCGTTGGCGATAAGGTGCTGCTGCTGCCGGGACAGAGCAGTCAGGGGGAATGGAGTTATGCCGAGCATCTGCGCAGTAATGTACTGATGTGGCTGTTTGCTGTTTTTGCTTTAAGTATTATCGCTTTTGGACGGATGCAGGGCGTAAATACTTTGATCTCTCTGATTTTTTGCTGCCTGTCAATCTTTGCGGTTTTTGTGCCGGCGATACTGTCGGGCAAGAACGTTTACTGCTGGACGATCCTGACCTGTGCTTTTATTGTCGTGACTAATCTGCTGCTGGTGAATGGCATCAGCAGAAAAACGATCGCGACTATTTTGGGCTGTATCGGCGGACTTGTCATTGCGGCGCTTATCAGTGCGTCTGCAGACAGTTTTTTGCAGCTTACGGGGCTGGTAGACGAGGATTCCATGTACCTGCTGTTTTTGAATCCTGCTGACCCGGTCGATCTGAAAGCAATCATATTCAGCGCGATCATTATCGGCGCTTTGGGAGCGATCATGGATGTGGCGATGGATATTGCTTCGGCGCTGAACGAGCTGGCGGCTACTACTGCTGAACCTACGAGGAAAATGCTGCTGCAGGCCGGCAATAATATCGGCCGCGATATCCTGGGCATGATGTCCAATACGCTGATCCTGGCATATATCGGCGGTTCACTGACGATAGTTTTGCTGTTCTTTGCTTATAACCATTCGCTGCTGTATCTGCTGAACAAGGAAATGGTGGTCGTAGAGATCCTGCAGGCCGTTATCGGCAGCTTTGGCATCCTGTTTACGATCCCGTTTACTTCTTTTATCTGCAGCAGGCTGTATGTAAAAAAGGCCGGAAGACGTCATAAGTCAGGCTTGGAAAATAAAATATAAATTATACGGCAAAAATCTTGCAGGAATTGATTTGATGTATTATAATAAACCGTGCTGAAAAATTATATAAATTTATTAATTATATAATAAAAAGTATAACTGGTAATACAAAAAATAAACGGGATGCAATTAAAAAATAAGCGGGATGGGAGCAACTGTTATGAAAAATGAAGATGATGTTATCGGCAATGAAATAACGGGTGGCGGGAGCAGTTCCAGCGGTCCTTTAAAAAGTCTGCTGGAGGTATGTCCGATCTGCGGCAAGGAATTTTCCTGCAATAAAACCTATCATGTCTATACGGCACTGGCCGGACGCCGGCGGCAGTATTACTGCAGCTATCACTGCTTTAAACAGCGGCCGAATCCCAAAAATAAATTATAAAACACTAAAACACCGTACATTTTGTACGGTGTTCTTTTATTATGCTGTCGTGCATAGATGACAGGAAGCAGTTTGCAGGATTTGTTGAATGATATTTTTGCAGTGCTTACATATATTCACCCATATGTGGAACCTATAAAGCATGAGCAAGTAAATCAGTATGATTGTCCTGTAGAGGGGTAAAATTACATGATATTACAAAAAAATATTGCTTTTTACAAAAAGCATAACTACAATATTAATTAGATAACGAATAGTTTAGAAAATATTAAATAAAATAATTGTAAAACTTAAATTGATGAGAGAATTTGCAGAAATTTAAAATCATGAGAGAAGTGAAAGCATGAACGCTGACAGTTACGGCCTTAAATTGAACGAACAAAGCAGTGAGCAGACGGTCTATGACTACAATATGCTGATGAGTGCGATGAACGTCAGTGTCAGCAAGCACTTGATGGACGAAAATTTTACCGTAGTCTGGGCTAATGATTATTTTTACTCGCAGACTTTATACACAAAGCAAGAGTATGAAGCGATCTATCATAACAGCTGCCGCAAATATTTTGCGCAGTACCCGGAAGAGTATGAAAAAATGGCGATGGTAGTTGAACAGGCATTGCTGAAAGGGAAAAGTGGTTATGAATGTATCTGCAGGATGCCGCTTAAAGATGGAAGCTGCTCCTGGATCAAAGTCAGCGGTATGTTCAGCGACCAAAAAGTTAACGATATCCCGGTCATTTACGCTACCTTTATTGATGTTACTGAAGCCGTTGAACAAAAGGAACTGCAGCAGCAGCTGGAAAAACGTTCACAGGAGCTGCAGGCGGCACTGCAGGCGGCAGAAGTCGCTAACCGTGAAAAGTCTGATTTTCTTTCCCGGATGTCGCATGATATCAGGACGCCGATGAACGCTATTATGGGGATGACAGATATTGCCTCCGCGCATATCGACACTCCGGAAAAGGTACAGGATTGTCTGCGGAAAATCTCGCTTTCGAGTCAGCATCTTCTGGGCCTGATCAATGATGTGCTGGATATGTCGAAGATAGAAAGCGGAAAAATGACTCTGGCGGAAGAAGTGATCGAGCTGCCGGAGGTGATGGATACTATCGTTTCGATCATGCAGAGCAGTGTCAAGGCCAGGCAGCAGCAGTTTGACGTGCGCCTGCGGCATATCAGGCACGAGCAGCTGTGCTGCGATTCGCTGCGTCTGCGGCAGGTACTGATCAATGTGCTTTCCAACGCTTCCAAGTTTACGCCGCCGGGTGGTACCGTCAGTTTCGATATCGAAGAAACGGCGTCAGAAAATGCGGCCAAAGCCTGGTTCAAATTTACAGTCAGGGATACCGGCATCGGAATCAAGCCGGAGTTTTTGAGGGATATTTTTAAACCCTTCACCCGCGAAAAAGACAGCCGGATCGATAAAACTGAAGGCAGTGGTCTGGGGATGGCGATCTCGAAGAAAATCGTCGATTTGATGGGCGGGACGATCGAGGTCAGCAGCGAGGTTGGTACTGGTACTGAATTTACGATCAGGCTGCCGCTGCCGATCAGTGAACTGGAATTGGGCAATTTTAAGTTTCCCGATTTGAAGATCATCGTAGTCGACGATGATGTGATCGTCTGTGAGCATACGACGGAGCTTTTACGGCAGATTGGCATTCGTTCGGACTGGGAAACGTGTGGACAGCGGGCGGTGCAGAAGGTCCTGGCGGCGCATCAGGCGGGTGAGCCTTACGACGCGGTGATATTGGACTGCAGGATGCCGGATCAGGACGGAGTGGAAACGGCGGCGATCATTCGCCGCGCCATCAGCGAACCGCTGCCGATCATTTTGATTTCAGCATATGATTCGGCCGATGTTGAAACGAAGGCGCGTCATGCGGGTGTCAACGGTTTTATGACGAAGCCTGTTTTTATGTCGACTTTGTGCCGGGCGTTACAGAGATATGTTTTAGGTCAAGCAGCTGCCGATGAACAAAAGAGTAAAACTGATTTCAGCGGTAAACGCTTTTTATTAGTGGAAGATAACGCCTTGAACCGTGAGATAGCGATGGAAATGCTGGAATCTGCCGGCGCTGTGGTAGAAAGTGCCTGTGACGGCGCAGAAGGCGCGGCAAAATTTGCGGCGGCGCCGGCAGGATATTATGATCTGCTGCTGATGGATGTGCAGATGCCGGTAATGAACGGCTATGAAGCCACACAGAAGATCCGCGCTTCTGCTAAGACCGATGCCAGAACCGTGCCGATCGTGGCGATGACAGCCGATGCTTTTGCCGAAGATATCATCGAAGCGAAAAAGGCAGGTATGAACAGCCATTTAGCCAAGCCTTTAAATTTAGCGACGCTGGTGCGTGAAATAAATAAACAGCTGCAGAAGCATTGGAAAAGAGAATAAAAGTTCTGGGACACCGTATGTGTGATTGCATACGGTGTTTTTTTATTTGTTTGAGAAGAAAAGAGGCTGTTGTCTAAGGCTGGCAAGTAAATAATTCAAATAACAAAACCGTCTGCCTGGGCAGGCGGTTTTTTGCAGTTCGGGTACCAGTTGCAAGACTTTCAGATAGGCGTATTCACTTATAACAAAAATGTCTTGCGGGGGGGGACAAATATGGTATTATATCAAAAATAATCTATATAGATACTATTAAGTATAAAGAATAAGAAATTATCAAAACAAGAATTAATTAAAATATTGCGAAAGTAGACAGGATGAGTAAGGTTTTCACCAAGACGTTGCGACCCTCCGTCTTGCTTGAAAATATTTCCCCATAAGTGCCGCTTTGCGAAAAAAGCAGAGCGGCAAACCCAAATACACGCTGCGTTTTAAAGACGCAGCTTTGATGAACGTTTTTAGACAGGGAATACAGTCGCTTCCTTTGTTTAAAATATTATTTCCAAACAACCCTTTATGTATAATCGGGGTCTTGCAATCAGCGTGAAAAATTTACAGAAAGGAGCGGGAAAGGCAAAAGCCAGGGCAATCATTTTCATTAGAAGTCAGGCTGTAACACGCCTGCTGCCCCTGTGCGATAAAAGATAAAAATTTGAAGTAAAAATTGATGATGAAGGAGTGAGACAGTTGTCTAAATCCAAAAGATACCAGTTAGAGAAAAAAATCATAGTTTTTTTGAGCAGCAGTTTGTTTGCGATTTCGGGGTTTTGTGCAGGCGACGTTTATGCCGCGGCTGTTTTTGCGGATGGAACCGGGACCAATTCGACTGTTGCCGGCGTAAATAACAACGCCAGCGGTGAGAATACCAATGCTGTAGGTTATAACAATCATGCTATTTCTGATAACAGCAATGCGATCGGCGCGAATAACCAGGCTTTGGCCGAGGATTCCAATGCCATCGGCAGTAAAAACAACACTTATGCCAATGAATCGAACGCGATCGGCAGCGGCAATATCACTAATGGCATCGGGTCTAATGCTATTGGTAAGGATAATGTGGCCAATGGCTTGGACAGTAACGCTTTTGGTACTGCCAATAAGGCGAATTCGGATAATTCCAATGCTTTCGGTACCGGCAATCTTGCAGATGGGATCAGCACCAGCGCCTTTGGCTATTTGAATAATGTCAGCGGCAATGAATCAGTGGCGTTTGGTTTTACCAATACCATTTCGGCAGCAGAGGCCGTAGCAATGGGACGCAATAATCAGGTGATCGCTACCGGAGGCAGTGCGATCGGTAATAATAATCAGGCAATGGCGATGTATTCTACTGCGATCGGCAATGATAACTATGCGATCGGAGAGAATTCCAGCGCGATCGGGCTCGGCAACAATATTACAGCTAACGATGCTACGGCGCTGGGAAATAAGAATACGGCTTCAGGGATCTCGGCAGGCGCTGTCGGTATCAGCAATACTGCCAGCGGCCATAATGCCCAGGCTTTCGGTTATTTAAACGAAGCTACGGCTCAGGATTCCCAGGCCTTCGGTGCGCAGAACAAAGCGACGGAGCGTTATGCCAGTGCTTTCGGGCATGAAAATGAGGCTAAGGCCTATGCGGGCAGTGCGCTGGGTGTGAAAAACGTGGTTACAGGCGATTTTGGTTCGGCGGTCGGTTATGATAATACGGCTTCCAACTATCTGGCCAACGCCATCGGTACCTCGAATGTGGCTTCCGGCGCCTATGCCAATGCTTACGGTGTGTATAATGAAGCTACTGCCAGCTATGCCAGTGCCTTTGGCTACGGCAATAAGGTCGGCGGCGAGCATGCTATCGCGTCTGGCTACAATAATAATATCGCCGGTAATTTTGCCAGCGCTTTCGGTACGGAGAATACGGTCAGCAATATTCGCAGTGCGGCCGTAGGTTCAAATAATACCGTCAGCGGCGAGATCAGTAATGCTTTTGGCTATAATAATACCGCCAGCGGCAATTATACTAACGCGATCGGCTATAATAACCAGGCGCAGGCTTTTGCCGCTTCGGCGATCGGCTATCAGAACAGGGCTACGGCCAGCGCGGTTTCGGCCAGCGCCGTGGGTCGTTCCAACGAAGTGAGCAACGAATATGCCAATGCTTTCGGTGCTTTGAACAAGGCGTCGGGTTCTTCCTCCAGCGCTTTCGGCGTCAACAATAACGCTTCGGGGTCCTTTGCCAGTGCTCTGGGCTATCAGAACACAACGGCCGGCTATCTCGGCAGTGCTGTGGGCGCCAGCAATAACGCGTCTGCTAATTATGCCAGTGCTTTTGGTTATGGCAATGCGGCCTCGGGCTATGTCGGCAACGCTATCGGCAGTATGAATACGGCTTCCGGCAGTTATGCCAGCGCCGTAGGCTATCAGAATACAGCCAGCGGCGTCAAATCCAATGCTATCGGCAATGAAAATACAGCATCAGAAGAATACACTAATGCTGTCGGCGCCGGCAACAGAGTCAGCGGCTACGCCTCCAGTGCCTTCGGCAACAATAACGAGGTGACTGCTGAATTCGCCAGCGCTTTTGGCCACAGCAATAATATCAGCGGCTATGTTTCCAATGCCCTGGGTTATGATAACGCTGTCAGCGGCGATTATTCAACGGCGGTAGGCCTTTTTAATAATGTAGGCGGCAATTCGTCCTATGCTTTTGGCTATGGCAATAATATTGCTGCTAATTCCAGTTCCGCTGTCGGCAACGGCAATACGATCAGCACCGGAGCTGATGATTCCTTCGCGCTTGGTAACGATACCAGTATCTCGCTGGCTAACAGCGTCGCTTTGGGCAGTAATTCTGCAGCGACGGCGATCAACAGCGTTACTGGCAACAGCAGCTATACTAAATGGGCCGGCGTCAGCGACGTCGTGGGCGTTGTCAGCGTAGGCAGCTCCGGGGCGACCCGTCAGATACAAAATGTAGCGGCAGGGCAGGTCAGCGCAACTTCTACCGATGCCGTCAACGGCAGCCAGCTGTATGAAGTAGCGCAGAAAGCAGCGCAGCAGGCTACTGTTTCGGCAGGCGACAGCAACGTCGTCGTTACGCCTACCACGAACAGCAGCGGCGGCACTGATTATGAAGTGAAGCTGGCTGACGAACTGCAGATCGGTACTGGCGTCAATGTCGACGGCACCGGCGATGGCAAGATAGATGTCGGTAACGGCAATGTGGTCATCGACGGCAGCGACGGCTCGATAACTGCCGGCGGCGTGACGATCAATAAAGATGATGAAGGCACGATAAACGGCCTGACCAATACTACCTGGGACCCGGACAATTATGTATCCGGGCAGGCAGCGACCGAAGACCAGCTGAAAGCGATCCATGATAAAGCTGCGGAAGCGGCCGAGCTGGCAGCTAAGCATACAACTATGGAAGCTGTCGACAACAATATCCTGATCGAAAAAAGCACTAACGCTGACGGCGGCGACCATCACGAACTGAAATTGAATGATGTCGTTGAGATCGGCAGCGGTGCCAATAAAGTCACTATCGACGGTACAAATGGCACTGTCAGCACCGGTAATATCAATATGAACGGCACCAACGGCATGATAACTGCCGATAAGATCACTATCGACGGCGGTTCCGGCACGATCGGCGGTCTGACCAATACTACCTGGGACGCAGATAATTACGTTTCCGGGCAGGCTGCGTCGGAAGATCAGCTGAAAACCGTTTATGATACCGCAGTCAAATATGACGTGGACAGCGGCGGTAATATCAACACCGGTAAAATCACGCTGGAAGGCAGCAGTGGCACTACGATCGGCAATGTAGCGGCAGGCGAAGTCAGCGCTACCTCGATGGACGCCGTCAATGGCAGCCAGCTTTATCAGGTCAAGCAGGACATCAATAATATCAATCAGGATATCACCAAGCTGGGTGACGAGATCGATACGGTCGGCGCGCTGTCAGCAGCGATGGCAGGCCTGCATCCGCGCTTCCAGGACGGTAACAAGGGCGAGCTGGCCATGGCCTACGGCGGCTACGGCGGCAAAAGCGCATTAGCAGTCGGCGGCTTCTACGCCCCCAACGAAAAAGTAATGTTCTCACTGGGGCTGGGCATTTCCGAAGGCGGCAGTAAAATGGGCAACTTCGGCGTCAATTTTGCACTGGACCGCTCTAGAGACCGCAAGGCAGAACCGAGAGATATCATCTATACCCGTAAAGAAGTAGATAATTCTTTAGCGGCGCAGGATGAAAAGATCCAGCTGCTGCTGGCCAAGGTCGAAGAACAAAGCAGAGAAATGGAAAAACAAAGCCGTGAAATCGAATACCTGCGAGCACAGGTAGAAAAGTAAATACAGAAAATACTATACTTGCCCCGGCCTGCAAGGCTGGGGCAAACTTTCTGAGCAGAGGAGCAGTAAGTATGAAAAAGATCTGGAGCTTTATCCTATGTCTGGTCATAAGTCTGACGATGACCAGCGTTTGCCTGGCCAGCGACGGCGCTGACCTGAACAAACAGCAGCAGGCAGTAGTTAAGGTATTTGCCGCCTTAAACGGTCAGAACGGGATGGAATATGCCGGCATACGCCAGCTGATGTCAGCGAAGCTGCAAACAGAGCTGGATGAAAAAACTTTCGGCAGTGTGAAAAATAATCTGCGCCGCAGCTACGGCGAGCAGCGCGAAAACAGGTTCCTGGCCTATCAGCGGTATGCTGACGGCGACCGCCTGGCTTATCTGGCTAAATACAGTAAGGAGAAAGCTCTGCTGTTTATATTCGTTTTCGATAAGCAGAACGATCTAGGGGCGTTTTCCTTTCAGCCCATAGGCGAACAACAGCAGTAACAGTACAGTTTTTCCCGTTTTACAGCATTTAAATAGAAAGCAGCAGCGATATTTTCAGCAGAAAGCTTGCTGCTGCTCATCTGATTTCAAAAAATGATCCCTTTGCCACAGCGGCAGATAAGGGATCATTTTTTGAAATTTTAAATGTAACAGTTATAAAAATTATAAGAATTATAAAAAAGTGCTTAATTGTAATAAAAATATCTTGCAAGGTGCAAAGAAAATATGTTAATATGGCAAAAATAATCCATATAAATAGTATTAAGTATTAAGGTTTATAAATTAATTAAACTAAAATTACTTAAATTATTACGAATGAAAAGACGATGGAGAAAGCAGAGGTCAGCCTAAAAAACAGAACAGCTTTATAAAAAATAGATGCGGGGCAGATTTAGTGTTTCAGCATACTATACAAAGCAAGTAACTATTTAAGGAAAAGAGGTGGGGAATTGTCTAAATCCCGAAAAGTTCAGTTAGAGAAAAAAATTATGATTTTTTTAAGCAGCGGTGTCTTTATTTTTTCAGGCCTGTATGCGAGTAATGTGCAGGCGGCGCCCGTTTTTTCCAGTGGCAGTGCTTCTGATTCCACTGTTGCCGGTGTCAATAATACAGCTTCCGCTAATTCCAGCAGTGCTTTTGGTTATTTCAATACTGCCGGGGGCCTGGCATCCAGTGCTTTTGGCTGGAGCAATACTGCCAGCGCCGAAAATGCCAGCGCTTTTGGTTATGTCAACGAGGCGAGCGGCCTGGCGTCCAGCGCGCTCGGTTTCAGGAATAAAGCGGCCAATGAAAATGCCAGCGCTGTCGGTTATGGCAATAATGCCGGCGGTGTAGCGTCAAGTGCTTTTGGTTTCAGCAATGTTGCTAAAGTGGACTATGCCAGTGCTTTTGGCTATAGCAATGAGGCGAGCGGCCTGGCGTCCAGTGCAGTTGGTTTCAGGAATAAAGCGGCCAGTGAGAATGCCAGCGCTGTCGGCTATGGCAATAATGCTAATGCTCTGGCTGCCAGTGCAGTTGGCTACAATAATACAGCCGGCGGCGTAGGTTCCAGTACGATCGGCTATAATAATACGGCTACGAATGAAAATGCCAGTGCTTTTGGTTACGGTAATACTGCCGGGGGCCTGGCGTCCAGCGCTTTTGGTTTCAGCAATACTGCCAGCGGTGATAATGCCAATGCTTTTGGCTATAATAATATTGCCAGCGGTTCCAAGAGCAATGTTTTCGGAACGGGAAATACTGTTTCCGGCAGCAGCAGTACCGCAGTCGGTACTGCTAATGAAGTTGCCGCTGAAAACAGCACTGCTATCGGCAATAACAATACGATCAGCTCCGGTGCAGAAAATTCGGCGGCGCTGGGAAATAATATCAGTATCAGCTTAAAAGACAGTGTAGCTTTGGGAAATAATTCTACAGCGACGGCGATCAACAGCGTTACGGGCAACAGCAGTTATACTAAATGGGCCGGTGTCAGCGATGTCGTGGGCGTTGTCAGCGTAGGCAGCTCCGGGGCGACCCGTCAGATCCAAAACGTAGCGGCAGGGCAGGTCAGCGCCACTTCTACCGATGCCGTCAACGGCAGCCAGCTGTATGAAGTAGCGCAGAAAGCGGCCGAGCAGGCTACTGTTTCGGCAGGCGACAGCAATGTCGTTGTTACGTCAACTACCAACAGCAGCGGCGGCACCGATTATGAAGTGAAGCTGGCTGACGAACTGCAGATCGGTACTGGCGTCAATGTCGACGGCACCGGCGATGGCAAGATAGATGTCGGTAACGGCAATGTGGTCATCGACGGCAGCGACGGTTCGATAACTGCCGGCGGCGTGACGATCAATAAAGATGATGCAGGCACGATCAACGGCCTGACCAATACTACCTGGGACCCGGATAATATCACCAGCGGGCAGGCGGCAACGGAAGACCAGCTGAAAGCGATCTACGATACGGCGGCGGAAGCAGTCGAGCTGGCCGCGCAGCAAAGCTCGGTATCGACAGGCGACAGTAACTTTATCGTCACAAAAACCACTAATGACAGCGGCGGCATCGATCACGAGCTGAAGCTGAATGAAGTAGTCGAGATCGGCAGCGGCGCCAATAAAGTCACTATCGACGGCAATAACGGTACGATCAGTACCGGTAATATCAATATGAACGGTACTAACGGCATGATAACTGCCGATAAGATCACTATCGACGGCGGTGCAGGCACGATCGGCGGTCTGACCAATACTGCCTGGGACGCAGAGAATATCACCAGCGGCCAGGCGGCGACCGAAGACCAGCTGAAAACTGTTTCTGACAGCGCTATCAAATACGATGTGGACAGCGGCGGCACTATCAATAAAAACAAAATCACGCTGGAAGGCAGCAATGGCACCACGATCGGCAATGTAGCGGCGGGCGAAGTCAGCGCCACCTCGATGGACGCCATCAACGGCAGTCAGCTGTATGCAGTACAGCAGGATATAGGCAATATCCACAGAGATATCAATAAGCTGGGTGATGAGATCGATACGGTCGGCGCGCTGTCAGCAGCGATGGCAGGGCTGCATCCGCGCTTCCAGGACGGTAACAAGGGCGAGCTGGCCATGGCTTACGGCGGTTACGGCGGTAAAAGCGCATTAGCAGTCGGCGGCTTCTACGCACCTAATGAAAAAGTAATGTTCTCACTGGGACTGGGTGTTTCTGAAGGCGGCAGCAAAATGGGCAACTTCGGCGTCAACTTTGCGCTGGATCGCTCTAGAGACCGTAAGGCAGAAGCACGAGATATAGTTTATACCCGTAAAGAGGTAGACAGCTCTTTGGCAGCGCAGGATGAAAAAATCAAACTGCTGCTGGCTAAGCTGGAAGAACAAAGCCGGGAAATAGAAGAACTGAAAGCAAAAGTAAACTAACAGCAAAACCCCTGTCTGCTAAGCAGACAGGGGTTTTATTCTGAGGATAGGAGCAGCACAGCACGGCTGATGATCTGCATAAAAGCAGTCAACAAAAAACAATGAAACAGCTTTAAAATTTCAAAAAAATTTACTGGAAATCATCTTTTGAACAGAGTGGAGCTGTTTATATGTTTTAGGTTCAAAAGGCAGCCGCAGCAGGCCTTGACAGGTAATGCGGCTTTTAATCTGGTTTTAATCTTGGCGTTATAAAATAAAGACAAAGCAAAGGCCGGCGACGTAACGGCCGTTAAGGAGGTAAAGGATATGAAAAGAAAATCTATAGCTATGCTGGCAGCAGCTCTCTGCACCTTGGCGATCACAGTTACAGCTTTAGCTGCCGAACTCATCAATGCGGAACAGGCGCGCAGTATTGCTGCTCAATGGGTACCGGCAGGCAGCACACATCTGGTGACTAAGGACGGAAGCTTTGAATTCGTGCCTCATTATGACGTTAAATTCTATGATAATAAAACCAATACCGCCTATGAAATAGAAGTTTTAAGAAACGGCGGCAAGGTAAGAGAGTTTAAAATGGAAGCGCAGACCGTTCTGGGCAGCCCTAAAATCGTCCTTTCAGTAAATGATGTGCAAAATCTGGTCCGGAAGGAATTCCCGAATGCTGTTTTTACTAAAGTAGAATTAGAACGCGGTGACGGGCTTTATGAATATGAAGCAGATTTTTACACGCCGGAGGTACGGGGCGAAATGAAATTCAACCCTGAAACAGGCACTGTTATTGAAAAAGAAATAAAATATACTGTGTTTTAAGCAAGAAGCGGACAGTAAAATAAGACCGGATTTTCCGGTCTTATTTTTATTTGACAGCTGCGGTTCGGGTACGGCGGCCAGAGTGTGCTGAAAGTTGTTATATTTGTAATAAGAATACTGTTTGCTGTTGAGCTGGCATTTAAAAAAGTAAAATGTATAAAAATTTTTTCTGATTTCGCAAGTTAGGAAATAAAAGCAAATAATCGAAAATAATATAAATAAGAAATAAACATAAAAAATAGAAATGCTGGCAGACGAAGAAATGAAATGAATTAATATTATAAAATATGATATTAATATACACAAAATAGCCAGTTTATCCCTTGTAATTGCTTAAATATGCAAAAAGAGAGCAGGATTTTTTTGCTGGATGTTGAATAAATACGGTGAAATTTAGCATGTTTTAGAAAGATGCTAAATAAATCTCAAGGGGGTAAAAGAATATGAAAAGGATGAATAAGGTTTTAGTAAAGGCTGTCGTTTTGAGCCTGATAATGGGCGGAGTACATATGGGGGGGACTTTTGTTTAAAAAGCTATGCGGCTGCGATTGGTACTGGTTTGGAAATACATGCAGGTTTAGGTGTCATGAATGATGCGGATGTTAAAGCGGATAAAGATGCTATAAAAGCTGCCGGCGCCTTAGCAACACAAAAAGATTTGGAAGCAGTAAATAGGGATGCGGAAACTGCAAAAGAGACTGCAGAGGCAGCAGAGAAGGAAGCTGCTGACGCACATTCAAAGGCTACTGGAGCATACTTAGAGGCCAAACAGGCCCAAGAAAAAAATACTGAACAAGATAAGACTTTAAGTGAGCAGGGTCAAAAGATTTCGGAAAATTCTACGGCGATAGAACAAAACACAGCGGATATTGAAACTAATAAACAAGGCATCGTGACCAACAAAGAAAATATTGAAAAAAATACGCAGGCAATCACTACCGAACGGACAGAACGCATCCAGGAAGTACAGCGTTTAGACGGGCGGATCGACGGCTTAAGCAACCGCATCGACGAGCTGGATGGACGCATTGATAAAGTCGGAGCTTTGGCAGTCGCTATGGCCGGCCTGCATCCGCTGGAATATGACCCGGATGCCCCGACTCAATTCTCGATGGCGGCAGGTACTTACAGCGGTGAAAGCGCTATTGCGGCAGGTCTGTTCCACAACCCTAATAAAGACGTACTTTTGAGCGTGGGTTTTTCGATCAGCGGCAGTGAGAAGGCAGCAAATGTCGGCGCTACCTTCCGCTTTGGCAGAAGCTCGGAATCAAAAGCCCGTAAAGTGATAGAAGACAAACAACGCGAGCAGGAGCTGGCTGCCCAGGCCGCAGCCGCCAGACAGAAAACCGTTTCCTATCGTGTAGAACAGATTTTGGCTGAAGATACAGCGAAAGCTGAATAGCAGATGGGCAGAAAAGCATTTGATAACAGCATCGATTATAAAGAGATCGGCACCAGGATCAGGATCATGCGGCTGAAGCTGGCGGTTTCACAGACTGAATGCGCCTCTAAACTGGGTATTTCGCAGACACACCTGAGTAATATCGAGCATGGCCGCAGCGGGATCACTTTGCAGATGCTGTGCCGGGTCTGTGATATCCTGCAGGTAAGCTTGGATTATCTGGTCAGAGGCGCAGAAAAAAACGACGAAAAAAAGCACAGCGAGATCACGATCGACGAAGTTGTGCGGGTCATAAAAATGCTGAAGGGCATAGAAGAAAAATAAGTCCGGCAGACAGCAAGTTTATCATAAAAAAAGAGCAAACCATTTTGGTTTGCTCTTTTTTTGTCTGAGTATTTAAATTATTATTTTGCGGAAGGCGGCATTTTCCACCATTGTAAATCAGGTTAATGTTATTCTAAAAGCAGATTAAAATATAAGGAGGTATTGGTTATGTGTATTATTTGTACTGATCCAAATTGTGACCATGGTGAAAGGTGTGGTCGTGTAAAAATTTATAAGGAGGGAGGTTCTGCCAGCGATTTATTGGATAGCAGAGGAGAATGGGAACATGTTATTCCAGGCGCTGTTATCCGTGGCTCAGTATTTTTGCATAGCCACGGAGTTACTTATCGCGATTCTATGACTTATGCGCTTGATTATGCTATCCACAGAGATGCTGTGGATGGTAGCGGAGGAGGGATCACCTCTACTGGCAGAAGTGAAATTGCTCAGGGATGGGTAAATGATCTGATTAGACTATTTGATTCTGGGCAATCTGATGAAGCGATAGGCAAGGTTTTTTGTGATGAAGTGTATGCTATTGAGGCTCACAGGAAATTTACGGAAAATGATTTCTCAAGATTAGTGGCAATTTTAAGAAGTTATATTGATAAAGGGATAGTTTCTCAAAGCAAAGCTGATGAAATTGCCAGTTGGATGCATGGAAGGATATAATAGCGATTTTTGATTACGAATTATTTCCAATTTAATATTGAGAGTATTATTGCGTATGGTAAGAAAACTGTCTGAAAAGGCAGTTTTTTTATATAATCTATAAAAAACTTACAAGTATATATTTTACAGAAAAATACTTAAACCCGTTTAAAGATGAGTTGTTATTTCTATTATTTGAATAAAGGAGGTTTTTATTGTTTTGCAGCGTCTGCCTCAACAGCAGGCGTTTTTTGTATTTTTAGTATGATTTACAGGGGCTGTGCTCCGGCAATGATCGCGGCGGTTAGGCGAAACGCAAAAGTAACAGAACCATAAAAAACGCGCAGACGCTGATAGTTGTAAAGCCGCTGGCGTAATGCGCCGGGCAAGACTCGCAGACTTTTTACACAGGCTCAAAGCAAGTGTCTTGCGGGGGGGTACAAACGTGGTAAAATATATTTCAAGTATTGCAAATGAATCAAAATATAGTAATAAAGAAAATTACTTATTAATGGTATTTGCTAAGCTGAAAATCGCTAAAAGAACTAAGATATGGGGGATGCAAATTTATGATGATGAAAAAACTAATATCAAAAGGTAAGCTTAAGAGTCAAATATTATACGCTTTAACTACAATGCCTATAGTATACAGTGCAATGCTAGGTATGTCGATAGTTGAAGCCGTTCCTGTACACGAAACCGAAACCGTTCATGATACGACTAAATCATACGACGATGGCAGTACTATCATAGTAAGCAATAGCTACGCCGTATATGCCGACAATGGTGAAACTACGAACATTACAATTACCTCCGGTGAACTGACTGTAGCCGGCCGCCACGGTTTTGGCGCTATAAGAGCAAACGGCGGTACGATCAATTTCGGCGGTGATACAGTTACCATTACCAACAATATTAAAGAAGCGTGGTCTGATGCCGTAACCGTTGCCAGTAACGGCACTTTAAATTTCAACAACAAACAAACTATTATCCGGGGCGACAATTACAACGGACTGCTGGTAGCAGAAAATTCTACAGCTTCGAGCAACGCTTTGACCATAGACCTTGACCGGTCGCAGGGAACATTCTCCGATGATAAACTTTATGGAATGATAGTCTCCAACGGCAGTAATTTTGAAGCAGCTGGAGCTGTAAACATAAATCTGAAGGGTTCAGCAGACGATTGGAACATCAATGGCCTCAACCTTTGGGGAAATGACGCTGGCGGCACAGTCACTTTTAACGACTCCTTAAATATTACCAGCATCGCTCATGCCAATGCCGATGCGATCAATTACGGCATCGGCGCCTGGAACAACAGCACTATGAACTTTAACGGCGCAGTTAATATCACTGTTCTTGGCGGCAGTGACAATATAGGTATCACTTGTGATGGCAGTACTATCAATGCTGCGGGCAAAACCGTGCTTACTGTTGCCGACAGTTTGGCGAATAATAAGTATCTGGATAACGATAAAGGCGATAATATGGCTTTGTTTTTATATGATAATGCTAACGCCACTATGGGCGAAACTGTTTTGCAGGCCTTTGGCGGTAAAACGGCTCATGGATTAGAAGCCGGAGTTGGTAGTACAGCAAAATTTACCGATGACCTTACGGTAGTAGCCGATAATGAAAACGGCAATGCAATAGGGATACATCTGTACTTGGATTCAGTCTTGGAAGGCCAAAATGTAAGTATCTTTACCAATGGTAACAGCAGCGGTGCCTTTCATGTAGTTGATAGTTCTCAGGGTACGGTAAATGGCCTGCTGAATATCAAAGCCCTGGGTGATGAGAATGGCAATGGGTTAAGTGTTGGCTCCGGCAGCGGTGCAGCTACATTTGTCGGGCAGGATGCCTTCATAGAGGTCAGCGGCGCAAACAGCATCGCTATCTTAGCTTCGGGCGACGGCAATGTTACCTTTAATGGTTCTGTCGCTACTAAAGCCGCTATCGCCGCTCAAGCAGAAGGCAAAAACGGAGTTTTAAATCTTAATGGCGATTTTGACACTACGGCTCAGAAAGATACTTTGATCAAAGCTTTTGGTGGCGGACAGATCCACATCAACAACTCCGGCGCCGGTACTGTAAAAATAGACGGTAAAATAAAAACTTCAAAAGATAATAAAGACAATGCTATTGATCTGCGCATGAATAATGCCGCTTCTTTCTGGAACATGACTGCTGCCAGCAATCTGACTTCTTTAACGATGAATAACGGTGCTGTTGTCGACATGCGGGCGGATAAAAATGGTTACAGCAAACTGGAAGTACAAAAGCTTGTCGGTACAGGCAGTATTTTTAAACAGGATATAGATGTACGCAGTATGGAAAGTGACAAGATTTTTGTAAATGACGACTTCAGCGGCAGCCAGATATTGGACATTTACCAAAAAGATAACTACGTTCCGGCAGAAGACAGCAACGAAGGGCATGGACTGTTACTGGCCAGCACCAACGGCGACGGTGTATTTACCGCTAAAGATCGCGAAGGGACTTTGTTCTATACTCATTACGATCTGGCAAACAAACAAAGCGATACAGCTGGCTATACTACTGACTGGTATTTAGATAAAATTTCTAATCTGGATCCCGGCGACAAACCTACTACCAGCGTCGATACCATTCTTGCGGCCAATGCTCTCAACTACCATACCTGGCGTACTGAAAGCGATAAGCTTTTACAACGCATGGGCGAACTGCGCCACAACGGAAACGAGCAAAAGGGTGCTTGGTTCCGCATGCATGGCAGTAAAATCGACCGCAGCGGCAAATTTGGTTTTGAAAATAAATATACGGCTTATGAGCTGGGCTATGACGAGCTGACTAAAAACACTGCTGAGGTAAAACGTTATCAGGGCGCGGCGCTCAGCTATACTGACGGCAGCAGCGGTTACAGCAGCGGCAGCGGCGATAACAGCGGCAAAGCGATCAGCTTCTATAATACTGAGATAGGCAGCAAGGGCCACTATCTGGATGTCGTCTTTAAAATCAGCAATATGGACAACGATTTTGCTGTTTACGATACCAACAGCAACAAAATCACCAGCGACTTTAATAATACCGGTGTGTCGCTGAGCGCCGAATATGGCCGTAAAAACACTTTGGAAAACGGCTGGTACGTGGAACCACAGGCGCAGTTTACGCTTGGTTATCTGGGCGGCGCCAACTATACGGCCAATAACGGTATCGAAGTAAGACAAAGCGGCATCAAAAGCGCCGTGGGACGCATCGGCTTCAATATCGGTAAAGAAGTAGGCCGCAAAGGCATCGTTTACGCTAAAGCCAATTTACTGCATGAATTCGGCGGCAGCTACAACGTGACGATGACCGACAGCAGCGGCCAGGTCAAGGTCAGCGACGACTTTAACGATACCTGGTTTGAATATGGTATCGGCGCGGCCTTTAAAACGGGCAGCAGCAGCCACCTCTATTTTGACGTAGAACGCAGTACAGGCAGCGACTTTAAAAAAGACTGGCAGTGGAACATCGGCGCTCGCTGGACCTTCTAACGAATAAAATTATGCCCTCTACATTAATATAGAGGGCATAATTTTGATAATACTCTGTTTATTTTACAGTTCTCTGTGTTTGCTGATGATGGCCCGGCTCAGTTCGTTCAGGCAGCTGGTCAGCTTATCCAGCCGCTGCTCCATACGCAGCAGCAGATACCAGCTCAGCACCATCGGGAACCCGAAGTTGCCGACAGCGCTGAAGATTTCTTTGGTATCCATAGTCGTTATGCCAGCACGGTAACGGTAACGACCTTGATGCGGGCTTCGACGAATTCATTCAGCCCCAGGCCGCCGCTGGTCAGCACGCCTGCTTCGATGATCCTGGCGGCTGCTGCCTGCGCTTCGGCTAAGGTAACGTCTTCACGAGGGTCGGCGATGCTCAAAGTCTTTTTAGCGCCGTCGCTTTTGGTGAAGATGAGTTCTAAAGTTTTTTCCATGTTTGTTCTCCTTTACATTAGATTTTTGTTTGCAGGTGGGTGTTATTCTGCTTTGTCGAGTTCGGCTTTTTCGGTAACGTAAACGTTAACTACGGCGTGGCTCATAAGTTCGCCGATGGCTTCGGTAACTGCGAGGCATTTGGCGGCTTCGGCGTCCAGGCGGACACTGCCGACAGAGGTGCTTTTGGTTTGCATGGCGCCAAGAGTGTTGGTACCGTTTTCTACGTCCATGGAAAGTTTGAGGGAAGTAGGATTTTTGCTGACAGTCATATTTTCAGCTCCTTTCATAATTTGGTTTTGTTTTTGTGGTTTGTAACCAGAGGTTACATTTGTGAAAATACTTTTTAGTTTTCTTTATGCAGCTTTCTTGAAAGAAAGCTGCATAAAGAACTTTGCGCACTGTGACAATTCCTGTTTAACTTCGTTCGCTGTCCGGCTTCCGGGCAACTCGGCATTGCAGTACAGAGAAAAGCTTTAGCTGCTGATCGTCAATGCCTCAAACAGTCCCTCCAGCGCTTACAGCTCACAGCGTACACAACGGAATGTGTCACAATGTGCGCTCAAAACCCTTGTGCCGTACTATTCAGCTATGGATTTCATAAGCAGAGTATCGACCGCCTGATATTATCAATATTTACGGTCTATGGCAGTAAAACGTATGATACAGAGGGTTTTAAAGCGCAATCCAAATCTTAACAGCGCTGAAAGTTCTTTGCTGACTTTCTTTCAAGAAAGTCTAAAAAAGCTTGAAGAAAACATTAAAAGAAAACATTAAAAGAAAACATTGTGTTCTTTAAAAAGCAGCCCTTTTAATCAAGGGGGCTGCTTTTTGCATACCACAGGGCCTTGCCCCTGATGACCTGTCCGCCGGGCTTCATAGCTCCGTCGCCTGGTGAATCGCGCAGATACCATAAGTCCCAGCGGGTTTCGGCGTCGCCGCTGTACGGTCCGTAGCCGTCGATAAGCGCGGCTTCGCAGTGAGTAAGGATGTTCCTTCGGTCGATAGGGATATTGAGCCCCTGTGCCAGCTTGGCAACTAATTTACCTGCGGCGTTGATCTGGCGGGGTGTGGGCGGAAACTTGCCGAACTCAGTATTCCTGCCGTTATGTGGCAGCGCGCCGTAGGCGCAGCAGAGAGCGATACCGATAGCGCCGGTATTGCGGTGCCACGTATGGCTTTTAAGCTCGGTGAGCTGCGTGCAGGTCTGGTAAACGCTGCTGCCGTCGGCGTCGATATTGAAATGGTAGTCGTCGTAAAGCTGGCCGTAACGCCCGGCGGTCCAGTGCAGATAGATCTGCGAGATGCGGTTGTGCCCCAGGGCGACAAGTTCGGCGAGTTTGGCTGCTGACAGCAGCGGTGCTGATGATATTTGCATTTGCATAGTAGAGATGCTCCTTTCCTGTGAGTTTGGAGAGCAGGCCATTATTTTAACGTACTCCGTTCAGCATTTTGATGTGCTGTGGCACCCTCTCACTCTTATATGGCTTTTTAGGCCCTGTTTTTTAACCTGCCGGCAGGAAAAATTTAAAAAGTGTAAAATTTGCTCTTCCAAGCGGCGGATAAAAATTATTTATGTAAAGGGGGTTAAAAATGACCTTGTAAAAAGCCATATAAGAGTAGGGGATATTATTACTGACGCAGTAAGCATACCGAATCTTTTAAATCTTAAAGACCTTTAGCATCTCTTAAAGCTTTTAAATCATTAAAATCTGTAAATCCTTCGTACATACTTATGATTTTGACTTGGAAGTTTTAAGTGTTAATAATGGTTTTGTATTACTGATCTGCGTTAGTATTGATACTTACACCCTAAATTCAGCGAAAGCAGGTAAAAAACATGAATGATTCTTTAGCTTCACAACAAAAATCTAAAAAGACGGGCGGCGATGTGCTGAGTGCCCGTCTTTTGTATTTGGCGCTGAAATGCCCCTTACTGCAGGGAAAACACTGCCAGACAGAGACTGTACGGCCAGTTGAGCCGCAGTCTGCCAGAACGGTGAAACCGCCGAGAAAGGACGATGCTTTAGTAGAGCTGCGTATCGTTTTGCCTTATGGTCTGCGCAAGCAGGCACAGGACGAGCATATCAACTGCAGCGCTTTGTTCCGCAGGGCGCTTAAGCGCAGTTTAACGTCACGCCGCAGTTCAGGCGCAAGGTGTGACTAATGGATCATTTTACAGCGATCGAAAATGCGTGGCTGGAACCTCCGCAGAGCCTGGCGGAAGCCGTGTACAGCTGTAAATTGTGTAATGAGGCTGTTTACGCCGGTGATTTGTATATCGAGCTGGATGGGCTCATTATTTGTATAGACTGTCTGGACAGCCTGACGGCGCGGGAGCTGGCAGTAGAGGTGTTGAATAATAAGATCACCGCAGCAGGGTGAGATAAGGGGATGTATTGATGACAGTTACTTGCACAGAAACAGCGGAGTGTAATAAATGGGCCGAAATAGTGGCTTTAGCGCAGCAGGGCAATAAAAAAATGCTGGGGGTGATTTTGCAGGCTTTTGATATCAAACTGCGAAAAATAGCACATACCAGCGCTTATAAAGGTTTTGCCGAGGATGGCGAACAGATCGAAAGGATAGCCGTAGTAAAGGCACTGGAAAAATGGGGACAGCGGCAGGATTTCGAGAAGCTGCCGGCTTTTATCGTCAGTAAGTCGTATACGGCGATCAGCAGTGAATGGAAACGCCGGCATAAGGATGAAGAAATGACCTGCCCTTATGAAATAGAAAGCGGCTGTGAATTTGCAGAGGAAGTGCTGACGGCAGATGCGGCGCAGACGACGCGTACTTTTTTTGAACAGCAGCAACTGCAGCAGGATTTTGCGGAAGTGCAGGAACTGCTGGTACAGCTTTCGCCCAAACAGGAAGAATTGATCGAACTGCATTTTCTGGAAGGCTGGAGCAACGGCGAACTGGCACAGAGGTTTGGCGTCAGTCCGGCGGCGATCAGCAAAACGATCAAAAAAGGGCTTACTAAGCTGCGGCAGCTGCTGCTTGCAGCGCATCAGGCCGAAAAACAGCGGGAAGCGGAAGAACTGCTGATATAGATAAGCTGGAATATGGATCATCAGGCGCAGGCCGGCAGGCTGTTATGGCACTGCCAGCCAGGGTGATCTGACTGGGAAATGCGTTTGCCGCCGCCTGGACAGAGAAACCCGTAAGTGCGCCTGACCATATAAGCCAATCAAAGGCTGAAAATATTGCGAAGGATGTGCTGAAAAATGGAGAGACCTTATGAACAGATACGGCGGATGGTAAAACTGTTTGAATATAACAGGCTGAAGCTGCGGTTTAGAAACGAAGATGAACGGGCCAGGTTTATTGATGGCTGGGCAGAACGCTTCTGCGAGACGGACGATGCCGAATGGAATATTGCGGTGACTATTATGACTGCCCGCCGCCGCGAACCGAACTTCTATAATATGGAAAAAGCCCTGCGCGAAGCGCAGGGCATAAGGAAGGAACGCAGACTGCAGGATGAATGGCGAGCAAAAGACAAAGGGATTTTTCAGCAAGATCAGAGAGCAAATAATAACGCCGCAGAACAAGGACGGGAAGGAAATGGAAATAATGGAGCAAACGCCCAAATAAGCACTGCTGCCGAAACAAGCGGCGGAGCAACTACCTCCAACACCCAAAAAAGAGCCTTGCAGCTGCAAGGCTCTTATAATTTGAAAACCACTCCGAAAACACCCGAAGAAATAGCGCAGGAAGCGCTACTGAGGTACGAGAGGAGGGTTATTTTAAAAAGAAGGGATTTCTAAAGTTTCTAGAAATATACTTTTTAAAATAATATTTTTCGGGAAAGATTTCTTTGGCTAATATATTTTCCAATAAGTCCAATTTATCAAATAATCTTTTATATTTGTCATTTAAAAGTAATTCAGAATGGGATATATAATAATTTTTGAGATTTTGTTTATACGAGTAAAATGATTCTTTCTTATTATCGATTAATAATAAGTGTTTTCTGCTTATATCATTTAGATCATTAATGCAATCTACAAAATATTTTGCTTCTTCATAAGTGGACATTATTTTATATTCTAAATCAATATTTCTAAAATAACCTAAATTTGCAGATAAATTATCATATACAATAAAAATATTTCTGTTTATTGGAATAAAAGGGAGAGCATTATTTACAGGATAATTAATATCTTTCTGTAATGATAGCAATAAGTTGTTTATAGTTTTTTTGATGACTTTTATTTCAGTAGATAAATTAAATAACATATTATATCTTTGTACCTTTTTATTATCTAATCTCAACCATGCTGCATAGCCAAAATTAGAGCAAGTAAAAATAGTACAGGTGATAATATATAGTATGATATCAGGTTTTAATGATTCCAGTAAATCCATTTACGATACCTCCATTTTTATGATATATTAAAATTATAATATATCAAGAACGATATGCAAATATCATAAAAGAAAGGTGATGAACTATGATCTGGTTAGAAATGAGTAGAGAAGAAAAACATGGCGGTGGGGAATGGTCTTTTCAAAAGTGTATTTGGGCGCCATCACATAAAAAAGGAACAAATAACAAATGGTTATTTTGGGAAAATATTTTAAATGTAAGGAAGAATGATATTGTAATACATTTAAGAGGTAAAGGCGAAGAGGCGGCTTTTATAGGATTTTCTAATGTAATTAGCGACGGATATGAAACGAAAGACAGACCACCACATGCAGGAGTTTGGGAATATGCTGAAAGTTTTTATAGAGCTGATTTGTCAGATTTCACAAAATTTGAATTCCCGAGAAAATTAAAGGATTTTTTTTTCAATCATCAAAATGACTTGATCAGTTATTTGAAAAATAAAAAAGAAAGGCCGTTAAATTGTTTCTTTGTATATCAGGCAGGACGATTACAATGTTTAAATGGTGCGTATTTATCAAAAATCGATAGTGTATTATTTTCACTTATCATAGAAAGCAAAATTCCACCAAAAGATAAAGAAGTTTCGATAGAAAATGTTTTAGTCAATGAAAAATTGCGTGAAGTAGTACAGAGGAGGGGACAGGAGAAATTTTCATTAAAAGTTAAAGAAAATTATAACTGGCATTGTTGTTTTCCTGGATGTGATATAAATGACAAGAATTTCTTGGTTGGCGCACATATAGACAGATGGGCAGATAACGTTGAAAAAAGAGGAAACATATCTAATGGCTTATGTTTGTGTTGTATACATGACAGAGCGTTTGAATTAGGGTATTTTTCAATTGATGATGAATACAAGGTTATTTTGAATAAAGGGAAGGATATTAATAATAGTTTGTTATTTCAGAAATCTGTAAAACCATTTAAAAATCAGATGATAAAACTGGGGAATATTTTGCCAGATATTGAATCATTACAAGCGCACAGGTTGCGAAATGGGATATTTGGAGGATATTAAGAGTGATTAAGTTATTAGATGTTTTTAGAAAGATTTTCCAAAGGAATAAAAAACAAAAAGAAGAGTTTTTGGAGGCAATGAATCAGGCAGATGCTATTATAACGGAGGCTGTGTATTCAAATGAAAAAGAAAAGGTTCTTGATCACATAAGAAGTTTACTCCAACCAATACAAAGAAAATATTTAGGGTGTAGACCTGATTTAGTAGAGTTAAACTTTAGGGAAGTGTTTTTTGATTATTTAAAAGAATTACCATCTGAAAAATTAATACAACCAGCTAAAAATATCATGACAGTAAATCTAGCAAAAGATTGTATTTTACCAGTTCCATGGAATCCAGATCGAGCCAAAGCAATAAACAAAGTAATAATGCAAAATGATTGGGAACAGGATATTACCAATCATTCAATAGAGTTATGGTTACCTATTGGAGTGGCATTTGTTTTAGGAGGACATCATTCAATAGCAGCAGGGGTGTTATATTCTAAAGGGAATATTATTACAGACAAAATTTTCGATATGAAACTTCTTTATGATCATTTTTACTGTGATGGGGTCGATTATAGGAGAAAGAAGGATGGTCGAAAGATTAGTAAAGTAAAATATTTTGAATTTGCAATAGTTTTTGAAATTGGAAGAAAAATGGTGGAAAAGAATATTTCTTAAAAATAAAACAGACCAAGTATACTTGATCTGTTTTATTTTTATTTTAACAGATTGATTCCTTCTAGCATTTGATAGGTTTGTAAAGTGAAATCATCAGTCATTCCACTTACGTGATCAATAATGAGATGGATTCTTAACCACAATTCATAAGTTCTAAAATTAATATCGGTGGTATAGTCATTTAGTGAATGTTTGTAAGCAATTACATATCTTTTTCCTAGTCGATTAAATAGACGTTTTTCAAAATCAAGGTTTTTACAAATGTCATTTTGAGATATAGTTTGGAAATCTTCAAAGCTTAAATTTATAAGACGTTGGTAATGTTTTAAAATACCTGTTATTACTGCATATCCAGTTAATTCGATGCTTTCAGCTCCAATTGATGCATAGAGGGTTTTTCTTGAAACTTTTTTTATATCTAAAATTTTTGATAATTACTGATATAGTTAGACACAGCTTCCACCATTACAATCTTTTGTCAAGGGACAGATATATCCAAGCCAAAGCTTTTTATATAATCTGGAATAGGAACAGGGCAAGATTGATTAGGAAGTTAGATAGTTGATTATGCATAAAAATATAATACCTCTATTCTAAAATTATGAAATTAAAGATCGAACTCTCGATCTTACGGATGCGAACAGGATACTTTCCCAGTTGAGCTATGTCCATAATATGATTTTATTTTACTCTTGCAGAGGAGAATTTACAAGATATTATTGTATAAAGATGATTTTTACAGAATATGCGAAAATAAGTTTGGTATAATACTTGTATTTTGAAATGTTGAAGAGTATAATAAAGGGAAAAATAAGGTATCAAATTATTCCCAGAGGTGAATGAATGTGAAACAGGTGCATGTAAGGGTTGAAGATGAATTGTATGAAAAACTGAACAGTTATTCTGCTGCAACGGATCAGACTATTCAGGATTGTGTCAGAGAAGCGGTAGCCTGCTATGTTACGGATATGAGAAAAAAACAGCGGGAAGTCATTAATAAGCAGTTCACATTTATTGACCTGTTTGCGGGCATTGGTGGAATGAGAATTGCGTTCGACAGATCCGGTGGGCATTGTGTGTATTCCAGTGAGTGGAATAAATACAGCCAGCAGACATATTTTGCCAATTTTGGTGAACAACCTGATGGTGACATTACCAAGGTAAAGGCCGAAGATATTCCCGACCATGACATTCTTGTTGCAGGGTTTCCGTGTCAGCCTTTCTCGATTGCCGGAGTTTCCAAGAAAAACAGCATGGGTAAAGCAACCGGGTTTGAAGATAAAACCCAGGGAACTTTATTTTTTGATGTTTGCCGAATTTTAAAAGAGAAAAAACCTAAAGCATTCATGCTTGAGAATGTAAAGAATCTTTGCAGTCATGATAAAGGCAGAACATTTAAGATTATTTTGGAAGCTTTGGATGAACTGAATTATGAGGCTTTTTACAAAATCATTGACGGACAGAATTATGTTCCGCAACACCGAGAGAGAATACTGATTGTTGGTTTTAACAGAGACCTGTATGGTGATAACATAGATTTTGAGTTTGCATTAACACCGAAAGATCCCAAACCGGTTATGCGTGATATTCTTATTGAAGAAGTTGCTGATAAATATACGTTGTCTGACAAACTGTGGACATATCTTCAGAATTATGCCGCAAAGCATAAAGCCGCAGGAAACGGTTTTGGATTCGGTATTGCAGCACCGGATGGAGTTGCAAGAACAATAAGCGCCAGATATCATAAAGATGGTTCGGAAATACTTATTGCCCAGGAAGAAAAGAACCCAAGGCGACTTACACCACGTGAATGTGCAAGACTTCAGGGGTTCCCTGATGATTTTAAGATTCCTGTTTCAGATACACAGGCTTATAAACAGTTTGGTAATTCTGTAGTAGTACCTTTGATGGAAAATGTGGCAGAACTTATAGTAGACAAGTTGAAGGAACTGGATACCCGAATGGAAAATAAAATGGACAGGCAGGCGATTTAGATGGCAGCAGGATATGCAGAACAGGCGATACAGTCCGTATTGAACAGTTCACAGGGATTCTGTAAGTTTCTTTCGGCCAATGATACTGGAGCGACGGGCGGACACCAGTCGGGTATTCTGATTTCCAAATCAGCGGTAAGTATGTTGTTCAGTGATGGGCAGATGCAACAGGATTGCATTCCCAAACGTACTGTAAAAATAAAATGGCAAAATGATTTTAGCACTGAAAGCTGCTTTACTTATTATGAAAGTAAGAACGAATTGCGTATTACAAGGTTTGGCAGAGGATTTCCCTTTTTGATTCCTGAACAGACCGGAGCATTGTTTGTACTGTCCAGACAAAGTGAAGATGATTACAGCGGATATTTCCTCGAGACAGAGGAAGATATTGAAGAATTCTTGAATGCATTTGCTCTCAGTCCTACGGGAACAAACAGCCTTATTGATGTTGGGGCCGTCCATCCGGAAGTGCATGAGAGAATGGCTGTTCAGGAATTTATAGACAGTATTAGTGTCGAGTTTCCCTTGTCAGAAGAAATGTCTGCCGCTGCCAGAAATATTCAAAACAGAGTGTATAATAATATTGATTATATACGCACTAATCCTGACAGGAAAATTGTAGAATGGACAAATATGGAATATACTCTTTTCAGAGCGTTGGAATATGCCAGATATGGGGATCTGATTAACAGGGGATTTCAATCTGTTGAGGAGTTTGTTCGGATTGCCAATATGGTGCTGAATAGGCGTAAAAGTCGCGCGGGAAAGAGTCTTGAACATCATTTGTCGGCCATATTTGATGGGAATGCAGTCAGATATGAATCACAGGCGGTTACAGAAGGTCGTAAAAAACCTGATTTTATTTTTCCATCAGGAGAAGCCTATCGTGACAGCAGCTTTTGCGTAGATAAATTAGTTTCACTGGCAGCAAAAACAACGTGTAAAGATCGCTGGAGACAGGTTTTAAATGAAGCTGACCGGCTGAGAGATAAACCAAAGTACCTGTGTACACTTCAGCAGGGAATATCAGGTGCTCAGATGGATGAAATGCAGACTGAAAATGTAATTCTTGTTGTTCCGCGACCCTATATCAGAACATATCCGGCTGATCGGCAGGACAGAATCTGGACTTTGGCGAAATTCGTGCAGTATTTAAAATCAATAGAGGAATAACAGATGGATATAATTACAGCAGAACAGCGCAGTCGGAATATGGCGGCGATACGTTCCGGAAATACCAGGCCGGAGCTGTATCTGCGGAAACTTCTTTTTTCCATGGGTTACAGATACAGTATTAATTCAAAAAAAGTGCCGGGGCATCCGGATATCTATCTGAGAAAATATAATACGGCGGTATTTATTAACGGTTGTTTCTGGCACAGGCACGAAGGTTGCAAATATTCATATATGCCAAAATCCAGAGTTGAGTTTTGGCAGAAAAAGTTTGAGATGAATATCAGACGTGATGGTGTCGTCAAAGCAGAGCTGAAAGATGCAGATGTTAAATGTCTGGTCATATGGGAGTGTTCCATTAAAAAGATGGGGAAAAATCCTGAATTCTGCAGTGAAATACTTAGTGAAATAACAGAGTTTTTTAAATCCCAGAACCTATATATGGAGCTGTGAGTTTGTATGAAAAGGCAGATCGCAGGATTGTTAAGAATATGGGATGTTTTAGGGGAGGCTTATGATGAAAAAGCTTACTATGATATTACTGGTTTGTATTATTACAGTGGGATACTCAGTTTCTGCATATGCAGCTGATTGGCAGTGGATAACATCAACTGATACAAATACTTTTTCTTTTGATAAGGAAAGTATCAGAAAGACAACTACTGGAAAATACACTGTATGGACAAAGAATGAATATACAGAAGCAGAATCCAGAAGAATGTCTGATGAATTTATGTTTGATAAGCCTCTTGCTTATGTATTGTCGAGAATAGAATTCGACTATAAAAATGAAAACATGGGTTTTCAGGCAGAAGCATATTATGCGAAAGATGGAAGTGTATTATATAATTATACAAATAAGTACTATGATTTAACGCCCATTATTCCTGACACAATAGCTGAATATACATTCTATAAAACATTTGAGGCATATCAAAGGAAGTACGGAAAAGTTTAGAACTTATCCAGGGATAAAATTTCAATTATTTGTATTACAGAACAAAAAGCCGCTGAATATTCAGCGGCTTCCTTCATTATTAAACTTGGTGGAGACGAAGAGGATCGAACTCTCGACCTTACGGATGCGAACCGTACGCTCTCCCAGCTGAGCTACGTCCCCATTACATAAAATATCTTACTCCTGCCGGCGCAAAATTACAAGTATATTTTTAGCTTTGGTGCTTGCCGCTATGTATACACGCGCGCTTATTGACAACTTTTGCCGCTGGTGCTACACTTTAAAGTAATTTCATAAGTATTTGATCGATGATGAGGATTAGTAGCTTTGCCAAGCGGACCTCAGCGAGCCGGTGACAGTGCAAGTCCGGCGTTTGGCGGCAGGGTGAATGGACCTTTAAGATACGGCTTGAGCCCGCAAGGGGGTAGACGCCGTCGGGATGCTTCGCCCGTTACCAGGGAAGGGGATATCGGCCATGGCCCGTATCTTAGCGAGCGGACTGATTATTCAGTCAAGCAGGGTGGTACCGCGAAAGTTGTGTCTTTCGTCCCTACATGGGGATGAAGGGCTTTTTTTATTGCCCGATTTGAAGGAGGCTTATATTATGGATAAAGAAAAAAATACCAGGCTGCCGTTGGTGGACCTGATCGAAGTTAAACCAATGCAGGACGGCTACCGCTGGGTAGCGATCACGGCGATGCTGTTCGCTATCGGCATCATTCTGCATACGGTCAGCCCTAATGTGGGCGGCGTGACGCCGAACTGGACGATCGCCATGTATTCTATCGTTATCAATCTGACGAATCCGACGCTGTCGCAGGCTGTGGGCATCGGTTTTATTGCGGGCATCACGCTGGTGCCGTCGTCGAAGTCGGCTTTTCCGCTGGGTAATATCGCCAGCGAGCTTTCGGGTGCGATCACCTGCTGCATCCTGGTCAAGGCGATGCTGCACTGCGGTTTGGGCAAGTGGAAGCTGCGCCCCCTGGTGACGGGATTTTTGGCAACTATGGCCAGCGGCGGTGTGTTTACTTTCATTTTGAAGATCGTTCTGGGCCTGCCGCTGCATGTCTGGCTGTATGCCATGCTGCCGGTGGTGGCGATCGTGGGCGCGCTGAACGGCATGATCACCTTTTTGCTGTTCGGGCCGGTGCGGAAGCTGTTTTTTGTGCAGGAGGACGATGAATGATGGAGAGCGTTATCAGGCTGGAAAATTTTTATTTTGCTTATAATAAATCGGAGCTGGTGCTGCAGGATATCGACCTGGAGATCAAAAAGGGTTCGTTCACTGTGGTGGCCGGTCCCAGCGGCGCGGGCAAAACTACTTTGTGCAAGGCGATGACGGGCATCGTGCCTTTTTATATGGGCGGACGTTACAGCGGTGATGTGCAGGTGCTGGGCGAATCGACTAAAGGCCGCCGGGTGTCGGATATCGCGATGCGCGTGGGGCTGATGCTGGAGGATTACGAAAGCCAGCTGGTTTCGCTGACCGCGGGCGAGGAAGTGGCTTTCAGTTTGCTGAATCACGGTTTTGCGCCGGAGGAGGTGGCGGAGCGTACCCGTAAGGCTTTGGAGGACGTGGGTCTGCCGGGGCGCGAGAGTTATCAGCTGGACGAGCTGTCGGGCGGGCAGCGCCAGCGTTTGCTGCTGGCGGCTACTTTGGCGGTGCATCCAGAGATCATTGTGCTGGATGAGCCGGTATCGGCGATGGACCCGGACGGGGCCCATTCGCTGTATGAGCTGTTATATGCGATCCATCAGCGTTACGGCACGACGATCATCGTAGTTGAGCATCGAGTGGACTATCTGCTGCCTTATGTGACGGACATGGTAGTGCTGAAGGAGGGGCAGCTGGTAACGGCTGATACCTTTGCTGCTGCGGCGCGGACGATGTATGAGGACGAGGAGCTGCGTCCGCTGGTGCCTGCGCTATGGCAGGTGAAGCTGGGCGTCGAGCGCCGTTTCGGTATTACTTTGGGCGAGTGGCGGACTGAGGCAGAGGCGGCTGCGGAGTTACAGATGCTTGGTTTTGAAGGGGGGAACGCCTGATGCTGGAGGCTAAAGAGGTCAATTTTGCTTACCGCAGGGGTCTGCCGGTACTGAACGATATCGCCTGCACGATCGGTGACGGCGAGTTTGTGGCGCTTTTGGGCCATAACGGCAGCGGCAAGACGACGCTGAGCCGTTTGTTCATGGCGCTTCTGCATCCCCGCAGCGGGCAGGTGCTGGTAGACGGCGAGGATATCGTCAATTATGAGCCGGCCGACCTGGCTGATAAGATCGGTTATGTATTCCAGAACCCGGATCTGCAGATTTTGGAAGATACGGTTTTTGATGAGGTGGCGTATGGGCCGAGGGCTAAAAAGCTGACGGCAGAAACGATCAAAAAGCAGGTGGAGGCAGCTTTGGCGGCTACAGGGCTGGCCGAGCTGGCGGGCGCGTATCCGCGTCTGCTGTCCTTTGGGCAGAAGCGGCGTTTGGGTGTGGCGTCGGCGCTGGCGCTCAATCCGCGTACTTTGATCTTAGACGAGATCACCAACGGTCAGGATGCGATCGAGAAAGAGCGGATGATGCAGTATTTGCAGACGCTGAACGAAGAAAAGGGGATCACGATCGTGTTGATCTCGCATGATATGGACGTGGTGCGCCGTTATGCGAAGCGGGCCATTGTCCTGAAGGACGGCGACCTGGTGTATGACGGTACGCCGACGGAGCTGTTCGGCGGTGCGTATGCTGTGGAGGAATGGGGCCTGCGCCGGCCGACGGCGGCTGCTTTGGCGGGCAGTCTGGGTTTTACGGCGGCGACACCCGAGGAGTTCTGCCGCCTGTTGGTGCGGAAAGGAGCTGAGGACTGATGCGGATCAGTGCGTTTACTCAAATCATTGTCACTGTTGCTGTGACGGCGTGGGTCTTTATCCTGCCGGTCAAGGCGGTGGCGACGATCCTGGTTTTTGAGCTGGCTTTACTGCTGTCGATCAAGCGCGACCGCATGACTATGGCGGCAATCGGAGGTTTGGCGGTGTTCACCGGGCTGATGATCCTGTTCCAGCTGCTGTTCGGTTCGCCGCTGGAGGTGGCGCTGACGGGCGGCCTGCGGATGCTGGTCATGACGATGGCGTTTTTGTGTATGCTGGCGGCGACGCGTATCCAGGATATTGCCCAGACGCTGGTGGACCGTTTCCACCTGCCCTGTGAATATGCTTTTATGCTGACGACGGCGCTGCGTTTCGTGCCTAATTTCCTGGCTGACAGCGAGATCACGCTGGATGCTCAGTCCTGCCGCGGTTATTCCAACCGGGGCAACTGCGTGAAACGCCTGCTTTCGTATGTCGTGGTCATCAGACCGCTGGTCATGCGGGCGGTGGCCAAGTCCGAAACGCTGGCGCTGAGTATGGAGCTGAAGGGTTTCGGCAGCAATACTTATAAAAATATGCCGCGCGAGCCGCTGGGAGCCGCCGATTTTATCGTGCTGGGGTTGGTCGTGGTTCTGAGCACCTATCCGTTCTGGAAATGATGCCCGGCTGAAAATTTAAAATCATCCTGCAAGCAGCTGCTGCCTTAGAAAGGGAGCGGCTGCTTTTTTTGAGTAATATAATAATTTTATTGCCTAAAAGAATATAAATTACAGTTGATAAAAATAATAAATATGATAGAATAAAATCAGCAAAGTATATAATAATATCGAACTATTTTAAATGTATGGATAGAAGGTGGCTGCAATGGTACAATCGGGTGATACTCTCGTTTTATCTTTAGCTGAATTACTGGGCGGCAAGCAGGTGGATACCGGAGTCATCGACAGGGCTCTGGCGGAGCTCTGTTCTGCTTTTGATTTTGACGGCGGGCTGATCTATGAATTGGACCAGTACAACCATCTGCATCTGAAAGAACGCTGTCTGCGTAAGGAACTGCCTTTGCGGGGCAGCTTTCCGATCGACGCGGTCGACGCTGCTTACCGCAGCTATCTGGCTCAGGAAACCTTTGTCTGGCTGGAGGGTGGACAAAAGAACAGTGCGGCTGAGAATGCTTTGCTGGAGCTGTTTGCGGCGCAGTCGCTGGTAGTGGCTTCAGTAGTCGATGAAACGCTGCAGATCTATGGGCTGCTGGTATTTGTACAGCAGTCGGCCCGGCCGGTGCCGCCGGCAGGCACGCAGCAGCTGCTGAAGACAGTGCTGTCGATGTTTGGCCGGTATATCGGGGTGCGGGTCTATCAGAACAAGCTGACTTTTGCCAAAAATTCGCTGGAAAGCATTTTGGATAATACGGGTATAGATATTTATGTCAACGATTTCCATACCCATGATATTTTATATGCCAACCGTTCTATGGCGGCCCCGTACGGCGGTATTTCGCAGTTTTTGGGACGCAAGTGCTGGGAGGTGCTGTTCCCGGGTCAAAACGGGCCTTGTGCTTTCTGCCCGCAGCAAAAGCTGATCGATGAGAACGGTGAACCGACGAAGATCTATTCCTGGGATTATCAGCGGCCTTTCGACGGTTCCTGGTTCAGGGTGTTCAGCGCGGCGTTCCGCTGGGTGGACGGCAGACTGGCCCATGTGGTGAGCAGTGCCGATATCACTGACAATAAGCGCAACGAAGCTCTGGTCGAGTATCTGGCCAATTATGATTCGCTGACGAACCTGCCGAACCGCCGGATGCTGGTGAAGGAATGCGAGCGCCGGATCGACAAAACGCAGGAGGGCGGCGAAGGTTATCTGCTGTTTTTTGACATCGACGGTTTTAAAAAGATCAACGATACCTTTGGTCACGAAGCGGGGGACGAGTTCTTAGTGCAGCTGGGACAGTTCTTTTCCGGTATCCCGCTGCTGCATGACGCTATTTACCGCAACGGCGGCGATGAGTTCATCGCGATCATCGACGGCGATAAAACGGAAGCTAATATCCGGAATCTGGCCAGCTTTATCCATCGGCGGTTTGCCCAGCCCTGGCGGCTGAAAAGGGGCGAGGTGTTCTGCAATGTCAGTATCGGCGTGGCGCGTTATCCCGAGGACGGGAGGACGGCGGAGGAGCTGCTGCTCAAAGCTGATCAGGCCATGTACAAGGTGAAAAAAGCCGGCGGTAAGGGTGTCCTGTTTGGGTACGAGCTGTAAATCTTAATAATAAAAGCCTTTATGACTTTGTCATAAAGGCTTTTTTATGCGCAGATTCTGATGATCAGGGGCGGTCAGTCTTGGCTGCCGCCAGGTAAAAGTCCAAAAACAGCTGTGCGGTGGCGCTTAACCGGTCTTTTTTGGACCAGAACAGCGTCTGTTCAAAATACAGTTCATCATCAGCCAGCAGCAGCTGCTGCAACCCTTGGGGGAAGTCGTCCCTGCCGCCGGCGGAAACGATGGCGATGCCGCTGCCGTCCTGCACGAAAGCGAGTGCGGCAGTATTGGTGGTGGCGATAAAGCGGATCTTGGGCATGAAGCCGTGCTTGAGGCAGGCTTTGCGCAGCAGGCTGTAGCAGCCGAAGTTACAGCAGACAGGGATATTCTGTAATTGTTTCGGCGTCAGCGGCTGCTGTGGATCAAGGCCGCAGTTTGCCTGCGGACTGTAAACGGCATAAAAATATTCTTTCTGCGTTTTGTGGGCGGCAAACAGCTGCGGTGACGGCAGCGGCGCATTGGCAAAGGCAAAATCACTGCTGTTTTCCGCAATATGTCTGGTCTGGGCGCTGACGGCTTCTTCCCGGAACTGGAAGCAGATTTCGGGATAGGCGGCCGCAAAGGGACGCAGATAGGTGTTGATGAAAAAGGTGCTTTTGGCAGGCGAAACGCTGAAGCGCAGTGTGCCGGAAGCTTTTTTATTGAAGCTCTGCATATCTAAAAGGATGGTTTCTTCGGTGTGGCAGATCTGGCGGGCCTTGCCCAGGAAGGCTTCCCCGGCTTCGGTCAGGGTCAGCTGGCGTTTGCCGCGCGCAGTCTGGATCAGCTTGGCGCCGTAATAGTGCTCCAGTGTTTTGATCTGGGCGCTGAGGGCCGGCTGGGCCAGGGCCAGTTTTTTGGAAGCTGTGGTCAGGTTCCCTGTTTCGGCGACGGTGATAAAATTACGGTAAAATTCAAAATCCATAGCTCACCTCTAAAAAATATAAGAAATTCTTATTATAATAACAAAGAAATAGTATTTTACTTTTTTATACCACCATTCTACAATAAAAATAGTTTGAGAGCAAGAAGGGGATGGGGTTATGTACGGAAGTAAACGCAAGCGCCGCCTGCACAGCGTAGCGGTATTGCTGGGACCGCTAAGCTTCGGCTTGACGATACTGCTGCTGGAATGGTTCTTTGGCTTCAAAGCGGCTGCGGCGCTGGGGACGACGGTCTGGATGGCGCTGTGGTGGATATTGCGGCCGGTCAATATTTCGGTGACGGCGTTCGTGCCGATCGGTGTCAACGCATTGTTTGACCTGATCCCGATGCAGCACGTTATCAGTCAGTATTTTTCTGAGATCATCGTGCTGCTGTTCGGCGCTGATCTGGTCTGCCTGACCTGGGCGACGACGGGACTCGACAAGCGGCTGGCGATCAAGACCCTGTGCTGTATCGGCACGTCACTGCGGCAGCAGATAGCAGTCTGGCTGCTGGTAGCGACGGTACTGTCCATCTTTCTGCCGAATGTGGTCGTCTGTACGATCCTGGTACCGGTAGCGGTATCCATGCTGCAGTTTATTGGCGAGGAAAACATCAAAAACAGTAAGCTGGCAGTGCCGATCCTGCTGGCGATCGTCTGGGGCGCGGGCATCGGCGGCTTCGGCTCGCCTTTGGGCGGGGCGGCGAACCTGGTGGCGATCAGCTATCTGGAGAAGCTGACAGGACAGGAATTTATGTATATCGACTGGGTGATGCGTTTTCTGCCGCTTTTGGTACTGGTCCTGCTGCTGAATCTGTTTTTCCTGTTCCATTTGCCGGTGCCGGTAAAGCGCTTGGCTGGTACCAGCGAATATTTTAAGGAAATGTACGCGCAGCTGGGCACGATACGGCTGGGCGAAAAAATCAGCCTGGTGCTGTTTGTCGCGGCGACACTGCTGGCTTTTATCCGGCCGCTGTACGCCGGGTGGCTGCCGGCGCTGAAGCCTGCGTATGTCTTTCTGATCATGGGGCTGCTGGCCTTCACCTTCGAGGATGAGGACGGCAAGGCCCTGCTGACCTGGGAATTTGCGGAAAAGGGCGTTATGTGGGGCATGCTGTTTTTATTTGCCGGCGGCCTGGCTTTGGGCAGTCTGGTGACGGAAACCGGCGCGGCCCTGAAAATGGCTGAGGCGATCACGCTGCTGCCGCTGACTGGCGGTCTGGAAACGGTGTTTGCTTTTACGCTGTTTTCGACGGTGCTGACCGAGATTTCCAGCAATACGGCGGCCGCCGCCATTGCTGTGCCTGTAGTGCAGAGTATTGCGCAGGCGCTGGGGCTGAACCCGATCCCGTATTTGTTCGTGGCGATCGTCGCCTTCAACAGCGCCTATGTGCTGCCGGTATCGATCAGGGCTATCCCGGTCAGCTATGGGCTGGACCCGGCCGAGCTGTTTAAAAACGGGCTGCTGCTGTCGCTGTGCAGTGTACTGCTGATCACAGTCGTCGGTTATTTGTTCATCAGGTACTGGCCGTTGTTCTCGACGGTCTGAAAAGGGTCTGTCGCTCCCACTGCTGCATGGCGGTGGGATTTTTTTGTGCGGGCGCTGGCGGCACAAGGTTTGGGAAAGTATGAGCCGGAAAAAGAGTTCACCAAAAACAAGTATTTATTTAATATTACAATTTAAAGATTGCCAGTAAAAATCTTTTAGAATATAATAAAAATAGTAACTTAATATAATGATTGTATTTATTATAGATAATAACGGAAAATAGAAGGCAGCTGGCAATGAAAAATAATATCTTATTAAAAACTAATTTACTCGTCAGTGTGATTTTGCTGGTTGGTTTCGCCCTGATCGCGACTTTGAGCTACCGCGCTAATTATAATGCTTCACTGGTGAAGATCAAACAGGTCTCCTCGCTGGCCTCGGAAGGTATTTATTACCGTTTGTCGACGATGCTGACCAAGCCGGTGAATATCTCGCAGACGATGGCGCATGACAGTCTGCTGATCAAGCTGCTGGAGGAAGAGGGCAGCCGTTATCAGGAGGCCGGTTACCAGGAAACGATCAGGAAGTATCTGGATACCTATAAAAATAAATATGCCTATGATTCGGTGTTCCTGGTTTCGGCGTCCACCAATAATTATTATAATTTCAACGGTCTGGACCGCAATCTTGTCCGGGGCGAGGATGAAAACGTCTGGTATTATAATTTTCTGCAAAGCGGCGAAGAATACAGCCTTAATATCGATAATGATGAAGTTGCTGGTGCGGCCGATAAGATCACTCTGTTTGTAAACTGCAGGATCAGGGATGCGTCCGGCCGGGTGATCGGTGTAGTGGGTGTCGGCGTGAATGTCGATTATATCAAAGGCCTGCTGCAGGAATATGAAAAGGAATACGACGTTGCGACATATCTGATCAATGAAAAAGGCGAGATCGAAGTTTCCAGCCTTTATAACGGTCATCAGACGGCGGACTGGTTCAAGGTCAATGACAGCGAAGATATCCGCAGCGAGATCCTGGAATGGAAAAACGGCAGGACCAACTGGGATATCTGGATGCCGGGCGACGTGCAGAATAACGAAAAAAGCTATCTGGTCGTCCGCTATATCCCCGATCTGTCGTGGTATCTGCTGGTAAAGCAGGATACCGGCGCCTTACTGGCTGAGCTGAATGAAAAGATGCTGGAAACGGTAGTTTTGATTTCTGTGGTGATCCTGCTGATCATTCTGACTATCACTTCGGTGATCAGAAAGTTCAACGTGCGGATGACGAAGCTGCTGGAAGAACGGCAGGAGCTGTTCAAGGAAGCGACCGAGCAGATCTACGATAATATTTATGAATTGAACATCACTAAAAACAGGGCGGCCAGCAAAAAGACCGAGCTGTATTTTGAGGCGATGGGCGCTAAAGACCTGCCCTATGAGGAATTTCTGCAGGCTGTGGCCGACAGGCAGCTGCTGGAAGAATACCGGGCCGGCTATGTGGCGACGTTCAGTATCGAAAACGTGATGCGGCACTTTAAGGCCGGCAATAATTATCTGCAGTATGAATTTATGATCACAGAAAACGGCAGCGATTATTTCTGGATGCGGATCGACGCTTATATTTTTTATTCGGAAGCTGATAAGTCAGTGCATATGTTTACTTACCGTAAAAATATCGACGAGGAGAAACGCAAGGAGCTGGAAACACAAAGAAAGGCTTCCACAGATGAGATGACCGGCGTTTATACGAAAAAGGCGACGGAAAGGATCATCGACGGGGTTTTGTGCGGCAAGCTGCAGGGCAGCTACAGCTTTTTTATCATCGATATTGATAATTTTAAGCAGGCCAATGATCTGCACGGCCATATTTTCGGCGATTATTGTATCCGGGAGTTCGTGGAACGGCTGAAAAAATTCTGCCGTGAGGACGATATCATCGGCCGTATCGGCGGTGACGAGTTCGTGGTTTTCGGGACGATATCGGATGAGGAAGGCGCCCGCCGCAAAGCGGCCCGCCTGTGCCAGAAGCTTGACACTATCTGTGAGGACAGCGGCAGCTGCTGGAAAATGTCTGTCAGCGTAGGGATAGCTTTAGCGCCGCAGCATGGCAGAAGCTTTGCCAAGCTGTATGCAAAAGCAGATAAGGCTTTGTATCAGACAAAGGACAAAGGCAAGAACGGCTATACGATCTATGAGGAAAAGGAATAAAGCGGAATATAGATAAAAAGCCTGCGTTTCATTAGAAACGCAGGCTTTTTGATGTGAGGAAAGAATTTTTACGTAAGTTTTTGATATTTACCAGGGGCAGTTGGAATTAGGGCATTCAGTGCGGCCGTCGCCATAATAGCCGCCTCTGTGCTCGCCGCGGTATTCACCTTTATGGTGGCGGTATTTGCGGTGGCCTTCATAGTAATGGCCGCCTGCATGGTAATAGCTGCGGAAATGCTCGCGGGCAGCGTCTTTTTCGGCATCACTCATGCTGTCCCATTTGGCGCGTGCTTCTTCACGGGCTTTCTGGCGTTCTTCAGGAGTCATTTTACGCCATTCTTCACGCTGTTTTTCACGTTGTTCAAAGCGTTCTTTTTCTTCGGGCGTCATATTTTTCATGCGTTCTTCACGCCATTTGGAATATTTTTCTTCGTGTGCCTTCTGACGTTCTTCCGGGGTCATTTTTTCCCATTCAGCGCGTCTGGCTTCACGTTCCTTGACCTGCTCGTCAGTCAGCTGCGGGCCGGGGTGCATGGGGCCGCCCCAGTGACGGCCGCGTTCCATATGGTAGGGACGGCCGGGATAATTGTCGCCTTCGTCGTGGTGCAGGATCGTGCCGACACGCTCGCGCATGCTGGGTTTGGTATCGGCCTGCTCGGCCGCAAAAGCAGCGGAAGCACACAGGGCGGTGAGGACACCGGCGATAACAAGGGATTTTTTCCAGGAAGTTTTTATCATAACAACATCTCCTTTAAGATTGTGATTTGAGGTTCGTTTGACCTTGTATGCTTATTGTAGAGTAAACTTATGTCAAAATTATGACGATTTACAGACTTTTTTCTGACATTTTTATTTTAGCATGTTTGGCAGGAAGAAAGCAATTTAGCTCTTTTCAAGGAATGCTTAAAGATTTTTCCATGCATTTTTCCAGAAGCAGCTGCGCCTGGCAGCAGGCTTTACGGGTCAATGGAAAATATTTTTGAATTATGTAAATAAAGTAATTGATAATTAAAATCAATTTAGACTTGTTTTTATAAAGAGAGTAGTGTATAATCAAATTAAAGGTTAGCCAGAGCTAACTAAAACGAAAATAAACTGCGATGAGCCAAAGCTTTTGGCCAAAGGAGGATCTATATGTATAAACAATATCAGCTGCCTTATGATTATGAGGCATTAGAACCGCATATCGATGCATTGACGATGGAAACACATTATTCCAAGCATCATGCGGCGTATACTAAAAACCTGAATGACGCAGCCGAAAAAGCCGGCGTGGCAGGACGGGACATCACCGAGCTGCTGGCAAACCTGGACAGTATCGCTGACAGCGGTCTGCGTAAAGCTATCAGAAACAACGGCGGCGGTTATTATAACCACAACCTGTATTTTTCGACTATCAGCCCTGACGGCGGCGGTGAACCGGAAGGCGCGCTGGCGCAGGCACTGACCAGAGAATTCGGCGGCTTTGCCGCTTTTAAGGAACAGCTCAGCGCGCTGGCGTTAGGGCAGTTCGGTTCAGGCTGGGCCTGGCTGTCTGCGGCTGCCGGCGGCAAACTGCTGCTGTCTGCCAGCCCGAACCAGGACAACCCGATCATCGAAGGCAGCAGTTTCATGCCGATCCTGGGCATCGATGTCTGGGAACACGCTTACTACCTGAAATATAAAAATCTGCGCGCCGATTATGTGCAGGCTTTCTACAATGTTATCGACTGGAAAGCGGTAGCGGCTAATTACGAGCAGGTCCAAAACGGCTGATTATCCGGCCGATACTGAAAATAACAGAATTTATAAATCTTGAGGAGGAATCTATCATGTCTAAAAAATTATATGAAAAAATGAATCTTTATCTTGCCAATCAGGAAGTCGCTTATATCAAGCTCCATAATCTGCACTGGTATGTGAAGGGGCGCAGCTTCTTCACTCTGCATGCAAAGCTGGAGGAGCTGTATGACCGGACTGCCGAGATCATCGACGCGGTAGCTGAACGGCTGCTGGCAGTTGGTCAGGCGCCGGTCGCCAATATGAAAGAGGCTTTGGCGCTGGCGACGATCAAGGAACTGGCAGATAAGCCGATTTCTTCGGAAGAAACTGTGCAGGGGCTGATCGCCGATGTGGAATACTGGATCAGGGATACTAAAGAGATCGTGGAGCTGGCAGATGCTGCCGGCGACGGTGTGACTGCGGACCAGTTCAATGATTATTTAGGGGAATATCAAAAACTGCTGTGGATGCTCAAATCCTACATTGTCTGAAACTGAACGGATAAACTGCAACCCTCGCTGCCATAAGGCGGCGAGGGTTTTTCTATGCCCGCAGATAAATTTTGCGGATAAACATTTTTTTGACACATCTTTGTGTTATATTGATTGCAGACAAGTGCGGACCTTATAATATACTTACAGGGAGCTGAGCTGTGCGGAGAATAATTTATCCCCGTATGCCAAAATAAGTATATAATGGTAATAATACATTTACGAGGTGCAGCGATGAATAAAATTTTGATTGCTGACGATAATCAGCAGATAACTTCTATTTTAGCAAATTATGCCCGCAAAGAGGGTTTCGAGCCATTGGTAGCTCTGGATGGACAGCAGGCGCTGGAGCTGTTTGAGCAGCATGAAAAAAAAATCGACGTGGTACTGCTGGACGTGATGATGCCGAAGCTGGACGGGTTCGAGGTCTGCCGTGAGCTGCGCCGCCGGTCGATGGTGCCGATCATTATGGTTACGGCCCGCGGTGAAGATTTTGAACGGATCATGGGGCTGGATATCGGCGCTGATGATTATATCCTGAAACCTTTTTCAGCAGGCGAGGTCATGGCGCGTGTCCGCGCTATCCTGCGCCGGGTCCAGCCGCGCGAAGCCGAGCAGCAGAATCTGTACAGCGTCGGCAATCTTGTGATCGATCTGGACAAATATCTGGTCACGATCGGCGGCGCGGACGTAACGCTGACGAAAAAGGAAGTAGAGCTGCTGTGGACTTTGGCTAAAAACAGCAGTAAGGTGTTTTCGCGTGAGAACCTGCTGGACAGTATCTGGGGTTATGATTATTTCGGCGACAGCCGGACTGTGGATTCACATATCAAGCGCCTGCGGGCCAAAGTGGATAAGTTTGAACACGAGGAGTGGGAGATCAAGACCATTTGGGGCGTAGGCTACCGTTTCGAGGAGAAAGAGCATGCGCAATAAAATCGCCTGGAAGCTGACGCTGTATTTTGCAGCGGTACTGCTGATTTTTGCTTTGGTCGTGGGCGGCACCTTTATGCATTTTTTCGGCAAGCATACGCTGGATCTGAAAAAGAAAGAGATGCAGGTGCGGGCAACGAAGATCGCCGAGGTACTGCAGGATAATATGTCGCGGCTGCAGAACCGTTACGGCGGCATCGGCAGCAGCCGTTTCATCCGTTATATCGACAATATCACGATGGAAAACGTGTGGGTAGTCGATGAGAATAAAAATGTCAAAATGCACCGTGAGGACGTCGGCGCGCTGCCCGAACAGCACGGTATGATGCACGGACATAAGCGGATGCTGATGCGTCAGCAGGAGGATATAGCCGAACCTGCCAGTGATTTTGACTATAACGCTCTGTCGCCGGAAATCAAAAGAGCGGTGGAACAGGGCTTTACCGGACAGAACTTTGTCATGGAGGAGATTAATCCCGTACTGGGCGAACTGGTGGTCACGGTAGGCGTGCCTGTCAGCGATGCCGGCGGCAAAGTCAGAGCTGTGGTGCTGCTGCATTCGCCGGTGCAGGGCATGCGCGAAGCTGCCTGGGAGGGGATCAGGATCCTGATTTTATCGTGCGTCGTGGCGATGGTCCTGGTGTTTGTCCTGAGTATGCTTTTTTCGTGGAAGTTTACCAACCCGCTCAATAAGATGCGGCTGGTTGCTGAAAAGATGTCGGAGCATGATTATACGGAGCGCTGCAATATCGACCAGAAGGATGAGATCGGGCAGCTGGCTCAAACGCTGGACGGACTGGGCGAAAGACTGCTGGAAGCAGATCAGGCCAGTAAAAAGCTGGAGCAGCTGCGCCGTGATTTTATCGCGAATATTTCCCATGAGCTGCGGACGCCGGTGACGGTCATCCGCGGTTCGCTGGAAGCGCTGTGTGACAGGATAGTCACCGAGCCTCAGGAGGTCGAGGATTACCACCGGCAGATGCTGGCGGAAACTTTGTTCCTGCAGCGGCTGATCAACGATCTGCTGGATCTGTCACGGCTGCAGAATACGGATTTTCCGATTGAAAAGGAACCTGTGAATTTATGCGATGTGGTGCAGGACGTAGTGCGCAGCAGTCAGCGGCTGGGACAGCAGAAAAATATTACTATCCAACTGTCCTTGGACACGCCTGTATATATCATTGAAGGCGATTATGGACGTCTGCGGCAGATGCTGCTGATCTTTTTGGACAACAGCATCAAATTTTCATCGGAACAGAGTAAAATCGAAGTTACTCTGCTCGGCAGCAGGCTGACGGTAACTGACCACGGCTGCGGCGTGAAGCAGGAAGAGCTGCCCCATGTGTTCGACCGTTTTTATAAAACTCGGGGTGAAACGAATAAGAGCGGCAGCGGTCTGGGGCTGGCGATCTCGAAGCAGATCAGCGAACGTCACGGTATCGGACTGACAATGACAAGTATACCCGGCGAGGCGACCAGCGTAGTGCTGCAGCTGCCGCCGGCTCTGAAGAAAGGAAGTACAGATTAATGAACTATGGTTGTGAAGGCAAGGTCGCCTTTATCAGCGGCGGTACGTCGGGCATCGGCAAGGCTGTGGCCGAGCTGCTGCTGAAAGACGGCGCCGAGGTGTGGCTGCTGGGACGTGATGCCGAAAAGGGTACAGAAGCGGCGGTCACGCTGAGCGCTTATGGCAAAGTGCATTATGTGCAGGGCGACGTTAAAGATCTGGAAGCCTGCCGCAGTGCGGCGCAGAACGTGCGCGAGCAGCGTGAAAATATTGATCTGATCGTCAATGCGGCGGGGATCTATCAGGAACGCCGTTTGGAGAAGGTGACCGAATATGATTTTTTTTCGATCATGGACACTAATGTCAAAGGAACGATTTTTTTGACGCAGACCTTGCTGCCTCTGCTGGCGGCAGAGGGGGCGAGCATCGTGAACATTGCTTCCGACGCGGGGATCAATGGCAATTATGGCTGTCCGCTGTACTGCGCATCCAAGGGCGCTGTCGTAGCGTTTACGAAAGCGCTGGCCTTGGATCTGGCGCCGCGGGTACGGGTCAACTGTATCTGCCCGGGCGATGTGGCGACGCCGATGCTGGGTAAACAGCTGCAGCAGGCGGACGGCAGTTATACGCTGGAGGATGTGGAGCAGGCCTATCCGCTGGAACGGGTCGGGGAGCCGCTGGAGATCGCGCATGTGATCTGCTCGGTGCTGTCGCCGTTCAACAGTTTTATGACGGGTAGTATCATTCCCGTGGACGGCGGCCTGACAGCGAAGTAATTAATTGCAAATGCAGATGAAAAACAGGGACAATAACCTTTTGGTTATTGTCCCTGTGCTATTTGCTGCAGAAATACTTCATAATTGCCGATTGCGGCAAAGAGCATAAAAAAGACGATGGCGAACAGTATGTAGCGCAGCCGTCCGACCGGTTCTGCTTCGATATGGGTACCGCAGGCCTGATCCCAGATCGTCGAGCCGCTGTCACGCAGCACCTGCCGCGCAAACCAGGCGGGGACGAACATCATGATCGGGATGCCCAGCCACAGCCCTTTGACATAGGCCCAGAAGGTACGTTTCCAGGCTAAATTGAAATCCAGCGGCGCAGACGGTGAAACTACACGCAGTCCCAGAAAGCTTTTGCCGGCGGTAGTGCCTGTGCGGGCTAGCATAAAGGCTTCAGCGCTGATGACGACGATCAGCTGCAGCGCCGAGTAAAGAAAGATATTGTTGAGCGCGAAGATAGAATTACGGCTCAGAAGCAGAAATAAAAAGCCGATCAGGAAATAATCGAACATCCGCGCCCAAAAGCGGCGCCAGCTATGGTAATTGACAGGAGAGATGGTCAAATGCAGCACATCCTTTTCAGTGTGATTTGATTAGCTTGTTGCCCTCTTATTGTAACACAGAATTATTTGCAGATATAGTGTGCTATTTTATGAAAAAAAGCATATAATATAAATAAAGCTCAGTGAAATTTTATGCGTGGAAACAATGGGGTTGGAGGGATAATTATGCAGAAAAATGCACCTATCGGAGTTTTGGATTCAGGCGTCGGCGGTTTGTCGGTCTTAAAATGTCTGCAGGCGGCGCTGCCGCAGGAGGATTTTATTTATGTGGGCGATACGGCGCGTACGCCGTACGGGCCCCGCAGTGAAGCCGAAGTACGCCGGTTTGTAGGTGAGATCATTGATTATCTTGACGGCCGCGGGGTGAAGCTGGTAGTTATTGCCTGCAACACGCTGACTGTTCTGGGTGTGGACACACTTAAAGGCAGCCATGCTTTTGAGATCGTGGGGATGTCGAAAGGCGCGCAGCTGGTACTTGCCGCCAGCAGCAGGAAAAAGATCGGTGTGTTTGCCACTGAATTTACGATCAACAGCGGTGCGCATAAGGCCGCGATCCTGGCAGCTGATGACGGTGCGGATGTCTATCCTCAGGCCTGCCCGAAGTTTGTACCGCTGATCGAAGGCGAGCAGTTTGACGGCGCCGAGGTCAGGGCTGCTGTTGCCGAATATGCGGCGCCGCTGAAGGCGGCCGGCATCGACACGCTGATTTTGTCCTGTACGCATTATCCTTTTATCCAAAAAGAGATAGAAAGCGAGTTTGGCAGTGAGGTGACTGTGATCGACCCGGCGGACGCTACCGCGCAGGATACGAAGACGGTTCTGGCTGCAGAGGGGCTTCTGCGCTCTGAAGGAGCAGGTACTTTGGAGGTCTGCTTTACCGCCGATGTGGAACGCGGCGCGCGGATCGCCGGCAGAGTGCTGCCGCAGGGGAAATGCCTTTTTAAAGAAATAAAATTATAAGCGATTCGTCGCAATTAGAAAAAATTCCTGCTATTTGAGCAAATTTGCTGAAAAATAGCAGGAATTCTGCGATTTTTGTCTAATATAAAATAAAAATAAAAACATAGAATAAGGGCAAGATTTTGCTTTTGCCAGGGATGCTGTAAAACTAATTAGCAGACCAGTGTCTCAGGAGGTTCTGTTTCCGATGCTTTGCAACCTAATCAGCCGTACGAAGGGCTGAGGACGAAGCAAAAAACGACATCGGGACATTTCGACCCGTCTTGAAACTGTCGCTATCTATGCAGAATTGTATAGAGACTTTGCCTACCGGTTTCACAAAGACGTGGAAGCGGTATTTGTATTGCTTGAAATAAGTTTGCTGTGAAAAGAAGGGTGGTTGCTGTGGAGAAAGAGAGTGTTTTAAAAGATCGGACGATAGTGGGGTCTCCGCTGACGCATTTATTTTCCCTGGGGATACTGATGTTTGTTTTCTGGCTGGCGCTGTCAGGAGATTTTGCAGTTAAATTTGTCGTGTACGGACTTATCACCAGCGCGGTGGTTGCCTGGATCTGTTACCCGCTGCTGCTTTTGCCCAATGCCGACGGCACCAAAAAATATTTTGCACTGGGTGTTTCGCCGATTGCATTTTTATGCTACAGTCTGTGGCTTCTGAAAGAGCTGGTGCTGGCGAATATCGATGTTGTCAAAGCGACGGTACGGCCGGAGCTCAGGATCGACCCGAAGGTGATCAGCTTCGTGTTCAGGGCAGATAATCCGATGGCGAAGGTGCTGCTGGCAAATTCCATTACGCTGACGCCGGGGACGGTGACGATCAACGTAACGCCGGAGGGGATTTACGAAGTCCACGCTCTGACTGACGGGGCGGCGGAAGGGCTGCTGTCCGGGGCTATGCCGCGGAAAGTAGCAGAGCTTTTCGGTAAAAAATTCGATTTTATGGTATTGAAAGGGGAGTAGCATATGCATTATATGATTATCGCGATAATGATGGCAGTGATTGCTGTTATCGGTATGATGCTGCAGCGTGTTTTCCAGGGCCCGACGGTGTACGACCGGATGAATGGCCTGGGGGTGACGGGTACTGATACGATCCTTTTGATAATTTTGTTCGGTTATCTGGACGGACGTCCGGAAATGTATGTGGACATAGCCCTTTCGTATGCTATTTTAGGCTTTGTCGGTTCGGTGATCATAGCGAAATATCTGGGAGGTAAGGATGTATGATGTTTGAGCTTACTGCACGAGAATTGATCGCCGAGATATTTCTCGCCGGCGGGGCGTTCTTTTTACTGGCTTCGGCTATCGGGATGCTGAGGCTGCCCGATTTTTACTGCCGGCTGCATGCTTCCGGCAACAGTGAGACTCTCGGTATCATGCTTTCTTTTATCGGGCTGATGATCTATGAAGGTATGACGATAGTTTCGGTGAAGCTGCTGCTGATTTCCCTGCTGATCGTTTTGGGCAATCCGATCGGCACGCATATTCTGAGCAAGGCGGCCTATAAATCAGGCCATCATGTCTGGACTTTGGAAGAAGACGCAAAGGAGGATAAGGAAGATGCAGATCTACATCATTGAAGCCCTGTTATTGGTATTCCTTATAATTACTACTGTTTGCGTTATTTTCTGCAAGGATATCCTGTGCGCGGCTGTCATTTACAGTGAGTTCAGTTTCTGTGCCGTGCTGCTGTATCTGATGATGGGCGCGCCGGATGTGGCCTTTACAGAGGCCGTTATCGGGACGATCTCAACGATCTATTTTGTAGTGTCGCTGAAGAAAATAGACAGGTGGTGTAAGTAATGCGCGGTTTAGTAACAGTTTTACTGGCAGTGATCACAGGGATGTTCTGTTCCTTTGTGACATATCTGCCGTTCATCGGCGATGTCAATTCGGCGCCGAACCAGCATGTTACGCCTGTTTACATCGAGCGCAGCGTGCAGGACACCGGGTCGCCCAATATCGTTACCGGGCTTCTGGCCGACTATAGAGGCTTCGATACGATGTGGGAAACTACAGTGATGTTTCTGGCCGGGCTGACAGTCGTGATGCTGCTGAGCAGCAGTACGATGGGACGCAGACCGGAAAAGGAGGATGAGGACGCATGAAGAAACCTTTCGGCGGCATAGTCCTTGATACGGCGTTCAGGCTTATAGTGCCGTTTTCTCTGGTTTACGGAGTGTATGTTCTGATTTTCGGCGAGGCCGGACCCGGCGGCGGCTTCCAGGCGGGCGCGCTGCTGTCGATCGGTGTGGTTTTATCCAGACTGATCATGGGCGATCAGGCATCGTTCAATATTTCGATAAAAAATTCGCTGGTCCTGGCCGGCGTCGGGACCTTCATCTATGCGGCTACCGGCTGGCTGGCAATGCTTAACGGCGGCAATTTCCTGGATTACAGTTATCTGCCGTTTAAAGCAGAGCATACCAACGAGCTGCATGCTTTGGGGATTTTATTTATTGAGATCGGGGTAACGATCTGCGTTATGATGACGATTCTCAATATTCTGGATGCTGTTGTGGAAAGGGGGGACGAAAATGGGAGCGCTAAATGAATTTTTACAGACCAAGGGGATCTACACGCTGGTCATGATCTTGTTTTTTCTGGGCGTGTACGGTATGGTTCTGAGCAAAAATTACATGAAAAAGCTGATGGCGATGAACGTCATGCAGGTTGCTGTTATTTTCTTCTTCCTGTGCCTGGGACAAAAGGAAGGCGGTATGATTCCTATTTTTGACCCCAATATACCGCATGCCGCTTCCTATATCAATCCGCTGCCGCATTGCCTGATGCTGACGGCGATCGTTGTCAGTCTGGGTACAACGGGTGTGGCCATTGCTTTGCTGATGCGGATCAAAGAAGTTTACGGCTCCGTTGAAGAAGTAGAGGTTATAAGGAGGGCCAGCAAATGATCCAGCATTGTCCTGTACTGATCGTGCTGCTGCCTCTGACGGCGGCCCTGCTCTGCCTTTTATTCAGCAAGTTCAATAAAAATCTCGGTTCCTGGCTGGTCATCGGCTCGATTGCCGGTTCGCTGGCCTGCTCGCTGCAGGTACTGCATCAAACTCTGACCAGCGGCGAAGCTATCCATTACTGGATGGGCAACTGGGAACCGCCTTTGGGCATCGAGTTTGTGATCGATCCGCTGAGCGCGGTGATGGCGGTTTTGATCACCTTCATTTCGCTGATGGTCGCGGTGTACAGCAAGCCTTTTATGCGTAAGGAAGACTGGCTGCATATCGGCGGTTATTACACCTTGTACGGACTTTTGACGGTGGGCCTGTGCGGTATGGTCATCACCGGCGATATGTTCAATCTGTACGTTTATTTAGAGGTCATGTCACTGTCAGGTTACGGACTCATCGCCATGGGCGGTAAAAAGTCCATGCTGGCAGCTTTCCGTTATATGCTGATCGGGACGATCGGCGCTTCCCTGTATTTGATTTCTGTCGCCTATCTGTATGCGATGACCGGTACTTTGAATATGGCCGATCTGGGCGAAAGGATCATGCCTTATCTCAGTTCGCCGCCGTTCGCTTTAGCTGTTGCGTGTCTGTTTATCGGTTTCGGTATCAAAATGGCACTGTTCCCGCTGCACGGCTGGCAGCCGGATGCTTACAACTTTGCCCATCCCGGTTCGGCGGCCTTTATTGCCGGCGTGATGAGCAAGGTTCCAGCTTACGCAATCATTCGTTTCTTCTTTTATATTTTCGGTGTCAATAATCCGATCATCAGCACGGCCTTAACAGTTTTAGGCATTCTTGGCATCGGCGGCGTGCTGATCGGTTCGATCATGGCGCTGGCCCAGTACGACTTCCGCCGGATGCTGGCTTATTCCAGTGTGGCGCAGATCGGTTACATTGCTATCGGTCTGGCGATCGGCAATATGTATGGTTTTATCGGCGCCGTACTGCATATCATCAACCACGCTTTTATGAAAAGCGCGCTGTTTCTTGTTATCGGCGGTATCCAGTACCGTTTCGGCGAGATCAATCTGTACCGTTTAGGCGGTCTGAATAAAAAAATGACTTTAAGTACGATTACCGTTACGTTAGCGGCTCTGTCGATGGTCGGTATCCCGCCGACGGCAGGCTTCTTCAGCAAATGGTATCTGATGCTGGGCGCTTATCAGGGCGGGCAGTATTTCTATATCGTTATTCTTGTTATCAGCAGCTTGCTGAACGCAGTTTATTTCTTCCGTATTCTTGAGCAGATGTTTGTTCAGCACGAGGCGTCGCTGACAGAAATCAACAGGCATGAAGGCAAGCTGGGCCTGCCGCCTGAGATGGCGATCCCGATTTTGTGTGCCGGTATCGGGATTTTAGTCCTGGGCTTTTACAGCGTGGATATTGTTGACGATATTCTCAAATCTGGACTGCCGGAGGTGTTTCTGAGATGACGATCATGGATTGCAGACCCTTCTTGGCAGTAGGCGTTTCCTTCCTCGCGGCGGTGCTGATCTCTTTTAGCCGCAGATATCCTAATGTCCGCGAAAGCTGGAGCGTTATTGCTTCATTTATTAAATTCGGCTTGATCATATCTATGGTACCGGGCGTTCTGGCGGGTGTGACCTATGAATGGACCCTGTTCCAGATCACTGATACGATCGGCTTTACCCTGCGTGCCGACAGCGCCGGTATTCTCTTTGCCTGTCTGGCTGCGCTTTTATGGATACCGATCAACTTCTATTCCATTGGTTATATGCGCTGTAACAATGAGCATGAGCAAACAGGCTATTTTGCCGCTTTTGCTATTTGTATGAGTTCGGTTATGGGCATTGCGATGGCTTCTAATCTGCTGACATTCTTCTTCTTTTACGAGCTGCTGACGATCGCCAGTTATCCGCTGGTCTTGCATAAGCGCAACGAAGAAGCTCTGCTGGCCAGCCGTAAATATCTGATCTACACTTTGATTTCCGGGCAGCTGTTTTTGGCCGGACTGGTGGCAGTTTACTGCATTTCCGGTACAATGGATTTCAAGGCAGGCGGCTTTTTGACAACGGATATGGCGCCTACCTGGCAGCTGCAGCTCATCTTCCTGATCATGATCCTGGCCGGGTCGGTAAAAGCAGCTGTCATGCCTCTGCATGGCTGGCTGCCGGCAGCGATGATCGCCCCGACGCCTGTCAGCGCCCTGCTGCATGCGGTGGCAGTTGTTAAGACCGGTGTTTTCGCTGTCCTGCGTATCATCGGCTTCGTTTTCGGGCCTAAGCTTTTGGCGGATATCGGGACTGCTGATATCCTGGCCTGGTTTGCGGCCGGCAGTATCATCATTTCCTCGCTGATCGCTATTCAGCAGGATAATCTGAAACGGCGGCTGGCCTTTTCGACGATCGGGCAGCTTTCTTATATCGTTTTAGGCGCGGCGCTGCTGTCGCCGCTCAGTATCAAAGGCGCGTATCTGCATCTGGTGGCCCATGCGGTCATGAAGATCACGCTCTTTATGTGTGCCGGTGTTATTATTGTCAGGACGCACCGCAGTAATATCAGTGAGATGTACGGTATCGGCAAAAAGATGCCGATCACGATGTGCTGCTTTACGATCGCCTCGCTGGGTATTGCCGGGATGCCGTTTCTGGTCGGCTTTATCAGTAAGTGGAACCTGGCGCTGGGCGCTTTGCAGTCCGGCAAGCCCTTATATGTTGCAGTACTGATCGCAAGCGCGATGCTGGCGCTTACTTATTTGATGCCGGTCTGTCAAATGGCGTATTTTAAAAGGGACCCGCAGGAACAATTCCGTACTTATGGTGAGATCAGCTACAGAATGCTGCTGCCGATCTGTTTCACAACGATTCTGGCGCTTGTTTTAGGCGTGATGCCGGAAATATCCCCGAATTTCTACGCAATGGCTTCGCAGGCAGCAGATAGTATCTGCCAGGGCTGGACTGGAGGTGGCTGGTGATGAATCTGACGAAAACTGCTTTGTATAAGCTGGTTCTTATAGTAGCGGTGCTTGCCGCTGTCCTGGAGTTTTTCTTCGCTCATCCTCATTATCACGAATGGTGGAACACTACCCCGGGTTTTAATCTGCTGTTTGGTTTTGCAGGCTGCTGGCTGTTGATTTTTGTAGCTAAAATAGTTATGACGCCGCTGCTGCAGCGTCCGGAAGATTATTATGATGACGGAGGTGACGATGACGATGAGTAATCTGCACCCCGGTTTTATCCTGATCGCTGTCGGATTGATAGCATTGTTTGTTCCTAAAAGTCTGCGCCGGCCGGTGCTTGCGGCAGGTCCGCTTTTGGGATTAGGCGCGGTGCTGACGCTGGCGCCGGGCACGAATGCGACGCTGCCATTTATCAACGGGATAACGCTGCATTATCTCCATGTAGACGCGCTCAGCTGGATCTTCGCCCTGATTTTCTGTATGATGGCGGCTATCGGCGGTATCTATGCCTGCCATAACAGTAACAGGATGGAAGCCTTCTGTTCGATGACTTATGCCGGCAGCGCGCTGGGCGTAACTTTAGCCCAGGACTGGCTGACTCTGATCTTCTTTTCGGAGCTGATGGCGGCTACTTCGCTGTTTCTTATCTGGTGTAAAAAAACTCCTGCTTCGCGGCAGGCTGGTTATCGGTATTTATTAGTGCATATGCTCGGCGGCAATCTGCTGCTGGCCGGTATTTTCTTAAAGGTCAGCGCCGGAGATTATTTAGTTATGCCGCTGGCACAGGGACCATGGGATACTGCCTTCTGGCTGATCTGTCTCGGCATTTCCATCAATGCGGCCGTAGTGCCGCTGCACGCCTGGCTGGTTGACGCTTACCCCGAAGGTACGGTCACCGGCAGCGTTTTTCTGAGTTCGTTCACTACTAAAGTCGCTGTTTATTGTCTGATCCGCATTTTTGCAGGCACTGACTTCCTGATCTGGTTCGGTGTGCTGATGGCTTTATACGGAGCCTGCTATGCGATCATGGAAAATGATATGCGGCGTCTGCTTTCTTACCACATCGTCAGCCAGGTCGGCTTTATGGTCGCCGGCGTAGGATTGGGAACGGCTATGGCGCTGAACGGCGCAACAGCGCATGCTTTCAGCCATATCCTTTATAAGTCACTGCTCTTTATGTGTGCCGGCGCGATCATTTATGCGACTGGTATCCGCAAAATCAACCAGCTGGGCGGTCTTGCTAAAAAGATGCCGTTTACGTTCTGGTGCTTTGTGATCGCTGCCCTTTCGATTTCCGGTGTGCCGCTGTTCAACGGCTTCATCAGTAAATCCATCACGATCAGCGCCGCCGCTGCTGCCCATTACGGTTCTGTTGAGCTGCTGCTGCAGCTGGCTGGTGTCGGTACGTTTTTATCCATCGCCCTCAAGATGATCTACTTCATCTTCCTGGCGCCTGACAACGGCGTGGTCATCAAACGTGAAGTTCCGAAGAATATGTATGTAGCCATGGGTATCGGCGCGACTCTGTGCGTGTTATACGGCGTTTATCCCGAGCTTTTGTACAGGTATCTGCCCTTTACGATGGAACCATACCACCCCTTTACGGTCGACCATATTACTCAGTCTATAGAAATGCTGGGAATGGCGATGCTGCCGTTCATGATGTATCTGCCAAAAATGGCGCCGCATACAGCTTTATCACTGGATACGGACTGGTTTTACCGAAAGCCTTTTGCGGGCATCGTGACCGGGCTGTCTTATCTGTGCTGTGCAGTAAGCCGGGCGCTTGGCAATACCTGGGAGGTATTATATGAAAAATCCATGGAGCTGAGTCATAACCCAATGGAATTTTTGGATGCCAAGCCTTTGCGCAACAGTCCCAAATATAATCCGGAAAATTACCGTACTTCGATCGCCGATCCGATCATGATAACATTAACAATATTATTCTGTTCTCTGTGTTATTTTATGGCGATCATTTAATAAAAAATAACGAACCGTACCAGTATTTAAAGCCGGTACGGTTTTTTATTGACTAAATCCCGCCGCTGGCGTACAATGAAATCTATTGATATTTAAAGGAGTGCAGTTTATGCAGCTTTCATTTCGCCTGGGCGTGATATTCATTCTGCTGGCAGCAGCAGCCTGGGGACTGGGCGGCGTTGCCGGCCAGTTTTTATTTCAATTTTATGATGTAGGCGCTCCCTGGCTTATCGCGGTAAGACAGATCATTGCCGGCGTGGTCTTTTTAGGCTATCTGCTGTGTCGCGGCGAGAATATCTGGGCAGTGCTGCAGGATAAAGAAGATCGTAAAGATCTGCTGGCATTTTCTTTTCTGGGATTGTTAGGGGCACAGTTTGGTTTTTATTACACGATCTCACTGTGCAATGCGGCTACTGCTACAGTGCTGCAATATACGGCGCCGATCTTTGTCATGCTGTGGATGTCCTGGAAAAACCGCTGCCTGCCGGAAGGGCGTGAGTTCGTCGGTATTTTTTTTGCTCTGGCCGGAGTTTTTCTGATCGCTACTCACGGCAGCCTGGATTCGGTGGTATTGTCGCCGGCGGCGCTGACCATTGGGATAATTTCTGCTATTTCCCTGGCGTTTTATACAGTTATGCCGTTTCGGCTGCTGCAAAAATATTCGACGACTTTGATCATCGGCTGGGGACAATTTTTATCAGGCGGATTTCTCTGTATCTTCATCAATCCTTTTGAGCCCAGCGGCCATTGGGATGGTGCGGCAGTCGCTGCTATGGTCTATCTGATCCTGGGGGCTACGGTACTGAGCTATAGTGTTTTTTTAGTGGGATTAAAAGTAGTCGGCGCTACTAAAGCCAGTCTTATTTCCTGTGCCGAACCTTTAGCTTCGATCATTGCCGTAGTGCTGTGGCTGCAAACGCCGCTGACGGTCGAAGATCTGGTCGGCATGACCTGCATTATTTTAACCGTGGTTTTATTGTCACTGCCTAAAAAATAAATTAAAAAAATACATGGACGGAGCTTTCCGTCCTTTTTTATTTGTCATAGTCTATGGTACAATAGAGTTAACAAAAATAAAGGAGTTGATTGTATGAGCATAAGTCATTATTCCTATAAATATGGTCATGGCAGTAAAGAGTTTTCTCTGGAGTCCGACCGTGTTATCAAAGAGGTCACAGTTGCCAAAATGCCATTGCTGGAGGATGTCAAAGCGGCGATTTTAGATGCCGTCTATCATCCTATCGGCAGTGCGCCAATCAACGAACTGGTCAAACCGGGACAGAAGATTGCCTTTATCTGCAATGATCCGACACGTGTGGCCAACAGTTTTGTCTTTATGCCCATTCTGGTCAACGAAATGAATAAGCTGGGTATCAAGGACGAGGATATGCATATCGTTTTTGCCTTAGGCACGCATCGTAATATGACTCATGAAGAAATGGTCGAAGCCGTCGGTGCAGAGGTGGCAGGGCGTTTAAAAATGTATAACAGTGATGCCAAGGTCAGTGAGGATTTTGAGTATTTCGGTGATACCTCCCGCGGTACGCCGGTCTGGCTCAATAAGCATATCTGTCATGTCGATCACGTTATTATGACTGGAACGATCGTACATCATTATTTCAGTGGTTACGGCGGCGGACGGAAAGCCATTCTGCCGGGTGTTGCAGCTATGGAAACCGTACGTGTCAACCACAGCTTTATGCTGGATCCTAATGCAGGTCTGGGTAAAACTGTCGGCAATCCTGTTTATGAAGACCAAATGGAAGGTGTGGCCATGTTTGCCAAAAACCATTCCGTATTTCTTTTTAATGCGATCCTGAATGCTCAGCATGAATTTTTAAAGATTTTTGCCGGTGATTATGTAAAAGCACATCAGGAAGCCTGCAAATTCGTCGATCAGGTCTACGGTGTCGAGATCCCGCAGGCGGCAGATCTGGTTATCGCCAGCTGCGGCGGTTATCCCAAGGATATCAATGTATATCAGCTGCAGAAAACAATGGATAATGCCTGGTGTGCTGTGCGTGAAGGCGGGGTAGTGATCATTATCGGCGAATGTGAAGAAGGTAGCGGTTCGAAGGTGCTGGAAGAAACCTGCAAACGTTTGGGAACGGCAGACGCTATCAAAGCCGACTTGGAAAAACATTTTGAGATCGGTGCCAATAAAGCTTTCGCGGTAACACGTCTTACCAAAAAAGCAAAGTTTATTTTAGTTTCGTCACTGGACAAAGAGCTGGCGCATGATATGCTGTTCGAAGCAGTGCCTACCGTGGAAGAAGCTCTGGCTGAAGCCGAAAAAGTAATTGGCAATGACTATAATATTATTCTGATGCCTGAAGGCAGCTTAACGGTACCACTTCTTCCAGCTTAAAGACAATAGTTTAAATATCAATTTAATTTGTATTTTTATAACTTATGCCTATATTTAAAAACGATTACAAATATTTTTATGCAAGAAAGTATTGCTTTAGCCTGAGGTTTAAGTTATAATAAATTCTGCGAATGTATTCTTAGATATTAAAAAAACTATTGCCTGCTGTATCTGCAATTTCGTAAATGCAGATTAAATTAAAAGGAGTTGTGAAGAAATGAACATTGATTACAAAGCTATTGGGGTCAGAATCAAAGCTGCCCGTGCGCGTAAAGGCGTTACCCAAGGCTATATCGCAGAAGTGACCGGTCTGTCTACACCGCATATCAGTAATATTGAAACAGGAAATACTAAATTAGGCCTGCCTACGATTATTCATCTGGCTAATGTTCTGGATGTTTCCGTAGACGAGCTCCTCTGTGATAATATTCACCGCAGCGAGAAGATTTTCCAAAATGAGCTGGCAGAATTATTGCAGGGCTGCGACGCCCATGAGCTGCATCTGATTACTGAACTGGCCAAGGTTGTTAAGAAAAACAGTCTGGACGGAGTGAAAAAAACCAGAGGCCGCAAACCGAAAAATAAAATCTGAGCAAAGCTTTTTAAACCTGCATTTCCAAAACCTTTATGTTATAATATAAATATCAGTAAAAGCTGTAGTGAAAAGGTGGACGGAAGTTATGGATAAATTTGTTCAAACAGAATTAGAAGGTGCCGGCGTTAATGTCGAAGAAACTTTAAGACGTTTTATGAATAATGAAATGCTGATGATAAAGTTTCTGAGAAAATTTGTTGACGACGAAAATATGAATAAACTGCGTACACTCATCGCTGATAAACATTATAATGAGGTACTGCCTGTAGCGCATACGCTGAAAGGCGTCAGTGGAAATCTTGGTCTTATTAAACTATATGAGATTTTTTCCAGAATGTGTCAGGACTGCCGTAATGATCAGTATGAAGATTTGGACGGGCTGTTCGCTCAGGCTGAAGCAAATTATTCTAAAGTCGTAGAGGCGATTAAAAAAATTTAAATGCCAGACCCGGAATTTATTCCGGGTCTTTTTTTATGTTTTAAGGATTTTTAATTAAAGCTATTGCCAAGTAACATTTGATAAAGTATAATAAAGCAACAAGAGTATTGAAAAATAGGAAACCGCTAAAAATAATTGTTATTGATAATTTAAAGGGTCATTTGCGGAGGGAAAGTATGCAGCTGAACGTTACTACTGACTATGCCATAAGAATAGTTTTGTATTTGGCAATCAAAAAAGAGATCACTACATCAAAAGAAATCGGAGCCGCGATGGGGATTCCGAAAAATTATGTACTGAAAATAACTCATAAGCTGGTAGAGGCTGGAATCATTGAAAGACTGGTAGGAGCGCAGGGCGGCTTTTCGCTGGCACAGAAAATAGATGATATCACTTTATTGGATATCCTCAATATCATGGAACCGACAATGAGGGTTAACCGTTGTCTGGAAGAGGATAAATTCTGCAGCCGTTATGCTACTGAAAATTGTCCGGTCCGCGGGTTTTACTGCAAGCTGCAGGAAGAACTGGAAAAAAGTTTAAAGAAAATGACGATTAAAAGGTTGCTGGCAGACGCAAATTGAAATTTGTTGTTAAAGAAACTTATAACTGAATATGGATATTTAGGCGGAGTATAAAATATTCCGTTTGAATAACTCCCCGGTTACCCGTTTTGTTTTTTTAAGCAAAACGGGTAGCTTTTTTTATGCGCCGTTGAAAAACGGCGCTTTATTTTTGAGCTTGGTTAAAGTCAGATTGGTACCAGTTGCAAGACTTTCAGACAAGCGTATGCAATTACAACAAAATGTCTTGCGGGGGGGGACAAATATGATAGTATAATGTAAATTAAAGAATAAGAATAAAAATAGCAATACAATATATTAATAAAATATTAAGGAAAAATATTAACAAACAGATAAACAATATAGCGGATAAGTGAAAGGAAGCGATAAACTGGCCAAAACATAAACTTATCACTATAAGTTTATATAAAAAATCAAAGGGGAGATAAAAATGGATAACAAGAAAGCTTTAAGAATGGCGGTCACACTGGCGATAATAAATATGCCGCTTTTAGCGCAGGCCGCAGATGTAAGTCCCGTAAGGATTACAGACGGCAGTACCTACACGATGACAGCTGATTCTGTAATAAATACCGGTTCTAATACAACAGGTATTTTTGTCGGGTATAAAGATGGCGGTACGATTGTTGGCGATAATGTCACCGTTACCAGCGACGGTTATGGTATCCAAATCCAGACTTATGCTACAGGGGGCGTTGCAGGCAGCGGCGATTGTAGTATTAAGCTTGGTAAAACGATCGTTGAGGCTAAATCTTCTGCGGTACGTGTAGACTCAAGCAGCTATGGTCAAAAGGCGACAGTTATTTTAGGTGCCGGCAGTATTTTAAATTCATCAGCTAATTCTGCTGTGTACGTTACGGGTAAAGATTCTCTGCTCCAAATAGGCGATGGCAGTACAGTTACCGGCAACAGTTATGGTGCTACAGGGGCAGCGCTTGCTTCCTCCAGCGGCGGTAAGATTGAAATCGGCAACGGTGTTACGATAGGGCACGATAATATCAGAGGCTATGATGTCAACAGCATTGCGGTATTATCGATGGATGGCAATGCGAGCCAAGGCCAAAGTAATATTACAATCGGCGACGACAGTACGATTTATGCCAAAGGGAAAGGTTATGGCGCAAATGCCGTTCAGGCGGGCTATTTATCATATACTGGTTTTAACGGTGTTGGTACTAAACAGGGGAGCTCCGGACAGATAAGTGTAGGCGATAAGGCAACTATCTGGACGGAAGGGGACGAGTCCTTTGCTGTCTATGGTATCCATGCCGATTCCACGCTTTATGTTGGCAAAGATGCCGAGATCAGTACTCAGGGCGATAAGGCTTCGGCTGTCCGCGGCGGCAATATTACTAAAGTATATGATTTTACTGCTGCCGGCGGCAAAATCACTATTGATGAAGGGGCAGAAATCAAAACTCTGGGGGATCAGTCACATGGTGTAGACGCCCGTTATGACGGCACTCTGATCGAATTAAAAAAAGACGCGGTCATAACGACAGTTGGCAGTGAGTCTCATGGCGTAACGGCGCTTGCCGGCGGCACGGTAATTTTACAGGACGCTGCTGTTACTGTGGATTCAACAAAAGATGCTTATGCTTTCAGTGCGGAAGGTAAAGATAGTGATACAGCTGCCGTCAGTACTATTACCGGCAGTGGTGTTTATAATATTGTCGGCGATATCAGGGCTGCGGACGGCGGCATTCTTACATTAGATCTGGCAGAAGGTTCGCGGTTTGAGGGAAAGGCTGTGCTCGACAGCGGCAATGATTCACAGAGCACCTTAACTATGGCTAAAAACTCGCTGTGGACTTTGACTGGCAATTCACAGCTCAACAGTTTGCAGAATGAACAGTCTGTGATCGATATGACTGGCGATAATAAGGCTTTCAGTACGCTGTCTGTGGAAACGCTGACAGGTAACGGTGGGACGATCATTATGGATATTGATGGTTCCCAGGTTGATGCCAGTGATAAAATTTATGTCACAGGTGATTTCAGCGGAAGCCAGACACTGTCACTGAAGGAGATAAATGGACTCGACAGTGATCCGGGAATAGGCCAGGCGGCAGAAAATACTGTTTTAGCCAGTGTCAACGGCAGCGGTACTTTTACGGCTGATGATCAGGAAGGCACTTTGTACTGGCAGCGTTATGAGCTGGGACAAAAAGACAGTGCTGCTTCCGGTTATACGACAGACTGGTATTTGAAAGGCATTACAAATCTTAACCTGCCGACAACCAGTGTAGAGGCTATCGCTGCTTCGGGAGCACTGGCTTATCATACCTGGCGCGACCATGATCAGCTGCTGCAGCGGCTGGGAGATCTGCGCCAGCATGGTAGAGAGGAAGAGGGCGTCTGGGTAAGGGTCAAAGGCGGTAAGCTGAGCCGCAGTGACCAGTTTGAATTTGAGAATAAATACACACAGTATGAGCTTGGCTATGACCAAAAATTGAAGTCAACGCCGGCGTATACGCGTTATGCTGGTATTTCCTTCAGCTATTTGGATGGCGACAGCAGTTACAGCAGCGGCAGCGGCGAGAATAAAGTTAAAGCTTTAAATATTTACGGTACGCAGATCGGTGCTAAGGGCCATTACCTTGATTTAGTGTTGAAATACAGTCAGCTCGATAATGATTTTAAGGTTTTTGATACCTCCGGCAATAAGATCACCGGCGACTATGACCAAAATGGATTATCGATAAGCGCGGAATATGGGCGCAAAAACAATCTGAAAAATAATTGGTATATCGAACCGCAGGCCCAGCTCACTTTTGGCAGGCTGCGCGGAACTGACTACACCACAAGCAATGGCATCAGGGTAGATCAGGATGGAATCGACAGTTTTGTGGGACGTATTGGTTTCAATATTGGTAAAGATATCAATGAAAAAACTAATATATACTTGAAAGCTAATCTGATGCATGAATTTGGCAGCGGCTATAATGCCTCAATGGTTGATGCCAGCGGTACAAAAGCAAGACTGGATCGTAATTTTGATGATACCTGGTTTGAATATGGCTTAGGCGCAGCAGTGCAGACTGGTAAAAACAATTACTTCTATGTTGATGTCGAGCGCAGTGCCGGCAGTGATTATAAAAAAGACTGGCAGTGGAATGTCGGCGCCAGATGGAGTTTCTAAATAGTTGCTTTGATTTTCGGCAAGGTGTTGCAACCCTCCAGCTTGCTTGAGAATATCCCCAGCCTCCGTTCCATTTTTATGGAACGGAGGTTTGTTTATCGACGGGCAGTAATTAAAATCCTGCTGAGAAAATGAGCTGTTGCAAACAGGGTATATTGACAGCACTTGCCGGGTTGCGTTATACTATATGGCAGAGCTTATTATGCTCTGAACCGCTACTGTAGCTCAGCTGGTAGAGCATCTCATTCGTAATGAGAGGGTCGCAGGTTCAAATCCTGTCAGTAGCTCCAAAAAAAGATAGCTCAAGATTTTTCAAAACTATGAAAAATCTTGAGCTTATTTTTTTATAATATATTTTCTGGTGCAATCATAGAGGCTGCAGCGATTTGATTATTGTTGTGAGTTGCTGCAGATGTGTTTCTTCCGTATCCCAGGAATCCATCATAAATAAATATATTTTTTTCTTAAAAACAATGAAGGCATTTGATTTTACAAAAGGAAGCTGCTTATCTTTTTTGTATATTTCCATAGGCAAAGAGGCGTTCACAAGAAGTACATAATGAGGGCCTATATTTTTACAGTCGGCGAAAGTGATATTATATTTACTTGATGCCTGTTTGGTCATCCCGATAAATGCGTCAAAATATTCATTTAATAATTCTTTAGGCATATTTCTCAAAGTTGCGTTTTCCTTTTCGTCTATAACCGGAGAAACGCCTACCCTTACAGTGCTTTTTTTATCGTCTGAAGCCGTAAATATCAGCACCATACCGCCTTCCTGGGTGCTCTTGTCTGAAAGGTTCCAGTTATCGCCGATATCGATCAGAAAATCATTTTCGATATTTTTATAGATCGCGGCATTACAAATATTGTTCGTCAGTAAAAGTATCATAAGAACAAGGAACATTTTTGGCATAAATTACCTCCCTTTTGTAGTAATGTTTTAGGTTCTTTCAAGTGAATGGAGTACGTTCAGTAATCTGTTCAAAAATCAATACCGCTATTATTATATACTTACGCAATGAAATAAACAATATAAAAGAAAATGCTTGACAGGAATATTTGCTCGTGCGTGTTGCGATCGAGGTGGTTCTGATAATTATTTTAATAAAAGCATGTCCGAAAATGGCGGGAATTATAGAAATGTTATGATATAATTAAAGCGATTTCAAGTAAGGAGGCAAACGGTGATGCAGGAAAATATCAAGGGATTGTACGCGGCTTTTAAAGCCAAAGATGCCCGTTTTGACGGACGTTTTTTCGTTGGCATATCGTCTACGGGAATCTATTGCCGTCCGGTTTGCAAAGCCAGACAGCCCAAAGCGGAAAACTGCACTTTTTTCAGGACGGCCGCCGCTGCGGAACAGGCCGGCTACAGGCCCTGCCTTTTGTGCAGGCCGGAACTTGCTCCCGGGACCTCTGTTACTGATGCTACGGCTGATTTAGTTTACCGGGCTGCGCGAATGTTGGAAAGGAATTGCGGCAGCGGCCAGAGCCTGCGGGAAATAGCAGAACGGCTTGGTTGTACGGACAGACATTTGCGGCGCGTATTTACTGCGGAATACCACGTTTCCCCTGTCCAATATTTACAGACCTGCCGCTTGCTGCTTGCCAAAAATCTGCTTACCGACACCGATCTTTCAGTGCTGGAAGTTGCAATGGCGGCAGGATTTGGCAGTCTGCGCCGTTTTAACGATTTATTTAAAAAACATTATCAGCTTGTGCCCACAGCTTTGCGGAAAAGACAGGCAGAAGCAAAAAGCCATAACGGTGAGATCACCTTGGCTCTTGGTTACCGCCCTCCTTATGCCTGGGATAAAATATTAAAGTTTTTGGCAGGACGGGCAATAACAGGAATAGAAGTTGTAAATAATGATGAATATCTGCGTACGGTAAAGCTGCAAAATGCGGAAGGCCAGCAGTTCTGCGGCTGGGTGCGGGTCGGGCACAGACCGGCTGAAAATACTTTGAGCGTTACGGTCAGCGAAAGTCTTCTGCCGGTGCTTCCTGAGGTATTGGCCCGCATCAAGAATTTATTTGATTTATATTGTGAGCCTGAGGCAGTATATGAAACGCTGCAGGTGATGAATACTCTGCAGCCCGGTTTGTGTGTTTTAGGAACCAGACTGCCCGGCTGCTTCAATGTTTTTGAAATGTCGGTGCGGGCTGTACTGGGTCAGCAGATCACTGTAAAAGCTGCAAGTACTTTAGCGGCAAGGCTCGTCGCTGTGTATGGAACTCAGGTCCAGACAGGTATTGAAGGTCTTACGCACAGCTTTCCTGCGCCTGCGGCGATACTTGCACTGGGAGAAAATATCAGTGAGCATTTGGGAAAATTAGGTATTATCTCTGCGCGTGCGAATACGATTTATCAACTGGCACGGGTATTGGCAGACGAAAAAAATGATTTTGGATTTTGCGGCAATCCGGAGGAAGAAATGCAAAAGCTGCAGGCTATTCGCGGTATCGGCAGTTGGACGGCGCAGTATATAGCCATGCGGGCAATGGGCTGGCCCGATGCTTTTCTGCCAACGGATGCAGGAATAAAAAAGGCGCTGCCGGATCATACGCCTAAAGAACTGCAGGTACTGTCGGAAGCTTGGCGTCCCTGGCGCAGTTATGCTACGGTTAATTTATGGAATACATTATAGAGGAGGCCCTATATGTACTACTCTACGACTTATTTATCGCCCCTGGGAAAAATTACGCTTGCGTGTGACGCTTGCGGTAAAAATCTTGTCGGCTTATGGCTGGAAGGGCAAAAGTATTATCAGGGTACGCTGAAGGAAGCTTTGATTGAAAAGGATGCTGTGCCGCTTTTCGATATTGCAAAAAAGTGGCTGGACAGATATTTTTCCGGGCAGAAGCCTGATGTGGCAGAGCTGCCGCTGGCACCACAAGGCAATGCGTTTCGTCAGGGCGTTTGGGAAATTTTATGTACGATCCCTTATGGAGAGGTAATAACTTACGGCAGTATTGCTAAAAAAATGGCAGTGAAGCTGCAGAAGGAACGGATGTCAAGCCAGGCTGTCGGCGGTGCTGTTGGACATAATCCCATTTCTATTATTATTCCCTGCCACCGGGTCGTTGGTGCAAACGGCAGTCTTACTGGGTATGCCGGCGGTATTGAAAAAAAAATAAAACTGCTGGAGCTGGAAGGCGTAGATATGTCTGGATTTTTTATCCCCCAAAAAGGTACGGCATTGTAATATACTAATAAAATCGGAGGGAAATTATGATTACGTATAACGGCGAAAGGATAGTGGATGCGGCATTTGCTGAGCAGGTGTATGAGGCAGTCGCCCGGATACCTCGCGGTAAAGTGGCTACCTACGGACAGATAGCGGCGCAGGTCGGTGATACGCTGGCTGGGCGTGAGGTAGGGCACATCATGAGCTGCGCTCCTTCTGGACGGAATTTGCCCTGTCACAGGGTCGTGAACCGTACCGGGGTACTGGCACCTGATTATGCTTTCGGCGGGCAGGAAAAACAACGTGCTTTGCTGGAAGCGGAGGGCGTAACCTTCCTTGCCGACGGGCGAATAGATATGGCGCTGCATTTATGGGGTAAATATGAACAATTTAATATTTTTGATATGAGCTGACAGGCCGGTCGATATTTCAAAATGCTCTGCAGTGAAAATGTTGACAAATATTTAAACAGATGCTAAAATAACCTTGTTTTTATGGAAACACCTCGGAGGGCACTACTGCCGGATAAGAGATATTCTCTTATCCGGTTTTTTTATTAGATTAAAGGAGGAAAAATAATGCTTACGGAAAACGCTTCAAAAATCCAGCAGAAATATTTAGGCGCAAAGGGTTTGATCGTACTGATCGCTGTGATGAATATGTTTGTACCGTTGTCGATAGATTTATATCTGCCGGCACTGCCGACGATAGGTATAGAATTTGCTGCGACACCTTTGATGGTCAATTTGACGCTGGTCAGTTTTTTCTTCTTTTTCGCAGTGGGGATTCTGCTGTTTGGGCCGGTAAGTGATAAATACGGACGCCGGAAGATTTTACTGCTGGGAATAGTTCTGTATACGCTGGCAAGTGGTCTGTGCGCCTTTGCCGGCAGTATTTACAGTCTGATAGCGTACAGAATCGTGCAGGCTTTGGGTGCAGGCGGCATGGTTGCTGTGTCGATGGCGGTTGTTAAAGATGCTTTTTATGGCACCACTAAAAATCGTGTTTTGGCGCTGGTGCAGGCTATGGCCGTTATTGCGCCGATGGTCGCTCCTGTTATCGGCGCATTTCTGCTGCAGTTTGTCAGCTGGCGCGGTACCTTCGGGGTCCTGATCGCCGCCGGTGCTGTTAATCTGGCAGCCAGCTTCTTTTTTGAAGAAACGCTGTCGGAAAGCGACCGTTATAAGGGCAGCTTTTGGAGTACCTTCGGCAGATTGGCAGTTGTCGGTAAAAATGTTGGTTTTACTGGTGTACTGACTGTATTTTCACTGCTGGCAGCACCTTATATGGCTTACGTGGCAGTATCTTCCTATGTTTATGTACAGTATTTTGGGCTTAGTGAGCAGGTCTACAGTTATTTTTTTGCTGCTAACTCATTTTTTGCCGTTGTCGGTCCGTTTTTATATATGAAGTTGATCGGGATCGTATCGCCGCGTCAATTTACCTATGGCTGTTTTATTTTTACTGTAGTAGCAGCGGCAGCGCTGCTGACAGTAGGGAGTATTTCACCGTGGTGGTTTTTAATAGCCTTTTTACCGGTCACGATCATGGAAAGCGCTGCCAGGCCTTTCAGTACGGCCATATTATTGGATCAGCAGAAGACGGATATCGGCTCTGCCTCGTCGCTGATCAATGCGGTGAATACTGTTTTTGGCAGCTTGGGTATGATGCTGGGTGCATTGAACTGGAGCAATTTTATTGAAGGGCTGGGGATCATTACCGCTGTTTGCGTCACCTTGGCAATTGCGGGCTGGCTGGCTCTGCTGCATTTTAAAATCAGGGTAGAAGGTTTATAAAAATCAGTCAAAATAAAAAATACCTGCCGTTAATCAACGGCAGGTATTTTGCTTTGCAGCGAAAATTTCAGTCGCTGCCTATAGGGGAAAGATGCCCAAGCAACCCACTATTTAACGATCAAGACCGGTATTTCCGCATACATGGCAACTTTGGAGCTGACGCTGCCGAGGATAAATTCTGCAACAGCGTTCATGCCGCGGCTGCCGATGAGGATCATGCTAGCTTCGGATTTTTTGGCGGCGGTCAGGATTTGCTGCGCGGCGTTGCCAACTAAAGTTTCATAATGAACGGGAACTTTGGCGGCAGCTGTCTGTTTTTTTGCTGCTTCCATTAATTCCTGACCGGCCAGTTCATATAATTCATTGGTTTGTTTGACCATAGCGGGGTTTAACTGGTTCAAAATGGTCGATCGTTTGCTGTAAGGTTCGATTACGTGGACTACTTTTACTTCTGCGTCAAGCTTACCGGCCAGATTGATACCATAAGCAAGCACTTTACTGGACGAATCAGAACTGTCGATAGCGATTAAAATTTTCTCTTTCATATAAATCCCTCCCTGAATTTTGCATCCTGCTCTTTACTTGACTGTTCTTCTTTTCTTTAATATTATTATAACAACAATAAAATCATACTTAAAATACTTATTTTTGAAATTATAATACCTAAAAAGTATGAATGGAGGAATACTTATGAATTTGCAGCAAATGCGGTATTTCGTAATGGTAGCGAGGCTGGGCAATGTTACAGAGGCTGCCAAAGCGCTGCATATCGCGCAGCCGCCTTTAAGCAGACAAATCAAACAGCTTGAGCAGGAACTGGGCGTGGTGCTGTTCGACAGATCAGGCCGGCGTCTGCATCTGACAGAAACCGGTCATATGCTGCTGCATCGGGCAGAAGAAATCTTAAATCTAACGGATCGGACTGTATGTGAATTATCCAGCAGTGAGCTGGGACAGGAGGGTATTTTATCACTGGGAGTTGTCCCTTCGATGAGCCTGATGGTATTACCGCAGATGATTGCCGCTTTTAAAGAGTTGTATCCCAAAATAACCTATCGGTTGTTGATCGGCGAAAGTTTACGGGTGATCGAACTGCTGGAAAAGGGGGTCATTGAAACTGCTATCGTTCATTTGCCTGTGGACGAGGATTATTTTGCAAGCTATAAGCTGCCAACTGAACGCTTGGCATTAGTCTATGATGCGGCGTTTTTTCCGCAGCTGGAGGGGACTTTTGAACTGCCTGTAAGCAGGCTGCAGGGGCTGCCGCTTTTATGCCACCGCCGTTATAAGGAACTGTTGGAACAGTCTGCTGCTAAAAATGGCATCCAGGCATATTTTTTCTGTCTCAGCGATGACAGTAATTATCTGATTGCCTGGGCGAAAGCCGGTTTGGGACTGGCCGTTATCCCAGAATCAGCAGAAGCAATCGCCAGGCATGAAGGGCTGGCCTGTGTCCGTATGGACGACCCGGAACTGACGACTACGGCGGCAGTGGTATGGGGGCGCAAGCATTATCACTCGCCGACAACACGTAATTTTATCAGCTTTATACCGCAGTATTTTGAACAGTGCAAAAAGTTCTGCTGAGTGCTGTTGACTGTAGATCAGAGAAAATATAAATAAAAAGCCCCCGGAATTTTTAAGATTCCGGGGGCTTAGTTTTTAATTATTTCCAGGCCGGTAAAATGGTGCCCTGGAAGTGTTCCATAATGAATTTTTCATTATCAGCTGATTGGTAAATTTCTTTCAGTTTAGCGATCCGGGGATCGTTTTCATTGGTTTTCTTGGTTACGAAGATGTTGACAAACGGATTGTCAGCAGATTCCAGAATGATGGAATCTTTGGTAGGGTTCAGGCCTGCTGGAATAGCGTAGTTGGCATTGATTACAGCAAAGGTAACGTCGGGCAGGCTGCGGGGAATGGTAGCTGCATCCAGTTCCAGGAATTTGAAGTTATGTGGATTTTCGGTGATATCGGCAACGGTGGTAGTAACGTTTTTGATATCTTTGACTTTGATCAGCCCGGCATTGGCAAGAACTAAAATCGCACGGCCGCCGTTGGATGGATCGTTAGGAATACCGATTGTGGCGCCGTCAGGAATGGCGTCGCCTTTTTTCAAAGTTTTGGAGTAAGCGGCCATCGGGAAGTTAACGGTTTTGAAAACTTCTACCAGGTCAAATTTAGGCTCTTTTTGCAGAGTGGCATCTAAATAGGGGCGGTGCTGCATGCTGTTGGCAAAAACCTCGCCTTGGAACAGTGCTACATTAGGAGTTACATAGTCGTTGAATTCAACTACTTCGATTTTCAGACCTTGTTTTTCAGCAAGTTTTTTGACATTGTCCATAATTTCAGCATGAGGGCCTGCAGTAACTGCGATTTTGATAGGCGCATCGCCGGCAGGAGCTTTTGCTGCTTCTTTTTTATCGTCGCCGCAGCCGAAGGTGGTCAGGGCAGCTACGCATAAAGCTGCCGCGGTCAGTATTTTAGCTAATTTTTTCATGATAATTTCCCCTTTATAAGATGATTTTATAGTTTGTTTTTATTAAGCTTTTTGGAAAAGTAGTCGCCGAGTGACTGGATAGATTGGACCATAACGATAAGTACGACGACAGTGATCAGCATAACGTCCATTTGGAAACGCTGATAGCCGTAACGGATCGCCAGATCGCCTAAGCCGCCGCCGCCTAATGTACCAGCCATGGCGGAATAACCGATCAAAGCGATAACAGCGAGGGTGATACCTAAAACGATGGAATGCAGTGCTTCCGGCAAAAGGACCTTGCGGATAATCTGCATGGGGTTGGCGCCCATGGCCTGAGCCGCTTCGATAACGCCGTGGTCGATTTCCAGCAGCGAAGATTCGATGATGCGGGCAATAAAGGGTGCGGCTGAAATAGTCAAAGGTACGATGGAAGCGGTAGTACCTATCGAAGAGCCTACTAAAAGGCGGGTCAGAGGAATGATCGCTACCATTAATATAATGAAGGGAGTTGAGCGGGTAGCGTTGACAATAGCGCCTAAAACGCTGTTTACAGGAGCGTTGGGCAGGATATGGTTTTTACGGGTGACGGTTAAGATCACGCCGAGCGGTACGCCGATAAGTGTGGCGAGTATTGTGGAAGCCAGCACCATATAGCAGGTTTCCCAAAAGGATTTAAGTAAAAGAGCTAACATTTCAGGAGACATAACCGATCACCTCAACTTTCAGCTGCTGTTCATGCAGATAGTGCAGAGCATTTTTGATACCTGCGGCGCTTCCTGAAATCTCAATGACCAGGGTGCCGAAGGGTATATCCTTAAGCGAATCGATATTACCGTAGATGATATTGATATCGACATCGAATTTTTTGACCATACCGGAAACGATCGGATCGCCGGCTGAGTTACCGATGAAGGATAATCGCACGATCAGTTTGCTGCCTTCGGTGTAGACTGCGCTGATTGAAGAAGATTGCAGCAGTGCAGGCAGTTCGATATTGTTGATGCTTTTGACGAAATCTTTGGTAGTGGGCTTCTGCGGATCGGTGAAAACATCGATCATGGAACCTTCTTCAATGATCTCGCCGTTTTCGATAACAGCTACTCTGTCACAGACTTCTTTGACTACTTCCATCTGATGTGTGATCATGACAATAGTCAGATTCAGGCGTTTATTGATATCTTTGAGCAGGTCGAGAATAGATTTTGTTGTCTGCGGGTCCAATGCCGAGGTTGCTTCATCACACAGCAGTACTTTAGGATCGCTGGCCAGAGCACGGGCAATACCGACACGTTGTTTCTGACCGCCTGACAGCTGGCTGGGATAATAATCGCCGCGGTCCTGTAATTGTACCAGCTCCAGCAGCGGCTGCACCCGCTTTTTGATTTCAGACTGCGAAATACCCTGTATTTCCAGCGGAAAAGCGATATTATCATAAACTGTGCGGGAGGCCAGCAGATTAAAGTGCTGGAAGATCATCCCGATATTTTGGCGTGCTTTGCGCAGTTCCTGATTGTTCATTGCAGTCAGTTCCTGTCCATCCACAAAGACCTGACCGCCGGTAGGTACTTCCAGCATATTGATGCAGCGGATCAGGGTTGATTTACCGGCACCGCTGAGGCCGATGATACCGAATATTTCTCCGGCGTTGATATGCAGATTTGTTTTCTTTAAAGCGTGGATATCACCTGCATTGCTGTAATAGGTTTTTTCCACATTGCGTAAATCGATCATACAGCGTTCCTCTTTCTTTTCTAAAATCGTAAAAAAACCCTTCACACAGGTGAAGGGTAACGAAAGCGTTTCGTACTGCTTCATCTGTCGGATTTACATCCGTTGGATTTGGCACCGTTCACGTCGTGATGGTTGCCGTAGCTTCATAGGGCCAGTCCCTCGGCTACTCTTGATGAAATACCGTTTGAAGTTGTTAAACAAAATAATACACTTACAATCGGCACTTGTCAATAAAAATTTTAAAATTTTTGTAAAAAACCTTGCCTTTCACAAGATAAAGTGATAAAGTATAAAAGAAAAAAGGTGCTAGCACCAGCTAAATTTAAGGAGGCAATCATGGCTGCAAAAACCAGAGACCATTTGACCGATCAATTATTTAAAGCGATTCTTAGCTTAAAAAGTGAAGAGCAGTGTTCCAACTTTTTTGAGGATATTTGCACGATCAGCGAACTGAAATCCATGGCGCAGCGTTTGGAGGTTGCCAGAATGCTTGATGCAGGCTGTATTTATGAAGAGATAGTAGAAAAAACAGGCGCCAGTACGGCGACGATCTCACGGGTTAAACGCTGTTTGGTTTATGGCGCTGACGGATATAATTCGATAATGCCATTATTAAAAAAGGAAGACAAGCACAATGCTGAATAATAAAGCTTTGCAGGTGCCGTATGGAACTAGGGACGTACTTCCGGGTGAAGCCGGCGCCAGAAGGATAATTGAAAATAAGCTTGCCTCTACCTTTAAAGCCTGGGGCTATGACGAAGTGGTCACGCCGACTTTTGAATATCTGGATACTTTTGCCGCAGCAGGTCAGCTGTCAGACAGCAGTTTTAAATTTTTTGACCGTCGTAATAATATTTTATTGCTGCGGTCGGACATGACGACTCCTTTGGCGCGTTTGGTAGCTACTCGGCTCAATGAGGGACCGGCGGTAAAACGGCTTTTTTATCTGGCGAATCTATTTCGCTATGAGGAAACACAGGCCGGACGCCAGTGTGAGTTTAATCAGGCCGGTGTTGAAATGATGGGTGCGGCCGGACCTTCGGCAGATGCCGAGATGCTGGCTTTAGCAGTAGCTTCGCTGCAGGCAGCAGGGTTAAATGATTTTGTGATCAGTGTTGGCCAGATCGATTTTATAAATGGCCTGATTGAAGCGGCTGAGGTCACTGAACTGCAGGCGCAGGAGCTGAAACGCTGCCTGATCGAGCATGATGTGGTACGGTTGGAAGCGTTGGCAGATGGCAGCAGGATGTCACCGGAACAAAAAGATTTGTTTAAAGAGCTGCCGTTTCTGCATGGCGGGCTGGAACTTTTAGATAAGGTTGAAGCCTGTGGTTTGAACAATAAAAGCTCCAAGGCTGTGCAGGATCTGCGCGAAATCTATGCTTTGGCCGAGGTCTATGGTGCGGCTGGTTATCTGCGTTTTGATCTGGGGCTTTTGCGCGACCTTGATTATTATACTGGAATGTTATTTGAAGGCTACGCTGAGGATATGGGTTTCCCGATCATTGGCGGCGGCCGTTATGATACAATGATGGAAAATTTTGGCAGATCCTGCCCGGCAACAGGATTTGCTATAGGGATAGACAGGATCATGTTGATTCTGAGTCGGCGCCGGCAGCTGGACAATATCAGCAGCTGGGATGTTCTGGTGGCCTGGCAGGCAGGCTGTCTGCCACAGGCGATCGCGCAGTGTATGCGTCTGCGCAGGAGCGGCAAAACAGTGAAGCTGGCTGCCGAGCCTTTTAACCAGAGCGAAGCAGTGGACGCGCAGCGTGCTAACGCCTGCGATACGCTGCTGTATATCGAAGATTGATAAAGGAAGTGCCGTAATGGATTATATTACCGTAGCGTTGCCGAAGGGCAAGCTGTTTCAAAGATCAGTAGAGCTGCTGGCTAAAGTAGGCTATAGTGCTGATAACGTAACTGAAGATTCGCGTAAACTTGTTATCAGTAACGAGGATAGCAAGGTGCGCTTTATAATTACTAAAACTGTCGATTTGCCGACCTATGTAGAATACGGTGCTGCCGATATCGGGATCATTGGTAAAGATGTGCTGCTGGAAGAACGCAAGGACGTATATGAGCTGCTGGATCTGAAATATGGACGCTGTCGTTTGATGCTGGCAGTTCCTGAGCAGATGCAGCGGCCCAGGCTGACTGATTATGCGCATCTGCGGGTAGCAACTAAATATCCGAACTGTGCCCAGGAGTATTTTCGCAGTCTGGGGATTCAGACCGAGATCATCAAGCTTAACGGCTCGATTGAACTGGGGCCGATGGTTGGATTGTCGGAGCTGATCGTTGATATTGTGGAAACAGGCCGTACCCTGAAAGAGAATAAATTGGTGGAGGTAGATTCCATCTATACGGCGACAGCAAGACTGATTGCCAACAGGGTGAGCTTTAAATTGAAATTTGACCGTCTGGATAAACTGGTCCGAGATTTGCGTAAGGTACTGGATGAGGAGGAAGAGCAATGCAAGTAACAGATGCCAGAGGAATGAGTGCTGTTGAAATAGCAGCTTTGATGCAGAAAAAAGCTTTTGATGAATGTGAGCTGTCCCCCGGAGTTCAGGCAGGTGTTACCGCTATGTTTGGTGCGCCGCTGACAGCAGCCCAGGTCGTCGAAAGAATTGTGACTGACGTAAGGGCCGGCGGTGATGGAAAGCTGCTTTATTATACTAATCTGATCGATAAAGCAGGCTTGAGTGTCCAAAATATCCGGGTCAGCAAGGCTGAATTTGCAGAAGCCCGACAATCAGCTGATGCCGAAGTGGTAGAAGCCATCGAACGTGCTATTGCAAATGTGCGTCGCTTTCACGAAGAACAGCTGCCAAAAACCTGGCTGACTAACCGTGAATGCGGTGCTATGCTGGGACAGAAGGTAACTCCTGTTGACTCTGTGGGTATCTACGTCCCCGGTGGAACTGCGGCTTATCCTTCTTCGGTGATTATGAGTGCTGTACCGGCTACAGTAGCAGGAGTACCACGGATCGTGATGGCAGTACCGCCCGGACGTGATGGCAAAGTCAATCCTTATGTGCTGGTTACGGCTGAATTAATAGGTATCAGGGAAATTTATAAAATGGGCGGTGCACAGGCCATTGCTGCGTTAGCTTTTGGTACGGAAACTGTACCAAAGGTTGAAAAAATTACCGGCCCGGGCAATATTTTTGTGACGCTGGCTAAAAAAGCTGTTTACGGGCACTGCGACATTGATATGCTGGCAGGTCCCAGCGAAATATTGATTATAGCCGATGATGGCGCTGATCCTAAATATCTGGCAGCTGACCTTTTGAGCCAGGCGGAACATGATCCTCTGGCCAGCGCTATTTTAGTTACGGACAGTGAGCTGTTGGGCAATGCTGTTGCAGCAGAGATTGAGATGCAGCTTGCTGCTTTGCCGCGGCAGGAGATCGCTGCATTGTCTTTAGCAAATCATGGCAAGATCATTATTGCGTCTGATATGGAAACAGTAATTGAGATGGCGAATATATCAGCACCGGAGCATTTGGAGGTTATGACGAAAGAGCCTTTTGCTCTGCTGCCTTATCTGCGTAATGCCGGTGCGATCTTTTTGGGCGCTTATTCACCGGAGCCTTTGGGCGATTATTACGCAGGACCGAACCACATTCTGCCTACCGGCGGCACTGCCCGTTTCTACTCAGTTCTGAATGTGGAGACGTTTATGAAGAAAACAAGTATCATTGCTTATACGCAGGGCGCCTTGACTGCTGTGGGCAGTGACGTTATTAAAATGGCTGAAGCGGAAGGGCTTCAGGCGCATGCTAACGCTATCCGCGTGCGTATGGAAAAGAGGTGAGGAGATGACTGGATTTAATGCCAGGACCGGCTTGGAAGAATTGGAAGAATATGCTGTAGAACATGTGGCTGCCGATATTATCGTCAATGCCAACGAAAGTAATTATAATCTGCCGCGGCCGATTGAGCAGGCTGTAGCGGCGAAGCTGGCCGGGTTTCCTTTTAACCGTTATCCGCCGATGCAGGCTGAAACGCTGCGCGGGCTGATTGCTGAAGATCTGGCGCTGGATGCAGACAATATCAGAATCGGCAACGGTTCCAGTGAACTTTTGCAAATGGCCTGTTATGCTTTTGGCGGCAATGGACGTAAAATCGCTTTTCCGTATCCGTCCTTTTCTATGTATGGCGTTTATACCAAGCTTGCCGACAGTATAGCCGCACCGTATCCGCTGACGCTGGCGGGATATGTCGATCCAGATAAGGTCATCGAATTTTGCAGGGCAGAGCAGCCGGCGCTGTTGATTGTCTGCAATCCCAACAATCCGACGGGAAATTATAATCCGCTTGAATTAATGGAGAAGATTTTAGCAAATGTCAGCTGCCCGGTAGTAATGGATGAAGCCTATATGGAGTTTGCTAAAGGCAGCGGCGTTGATCCGCAGGATCTGCGCCCGCTGAATAAATTAAAGCTGGTAGCAGGTTCTACTTTGGCTCTGACAGGTAAATACAGTAATTTTATGTGCTTGCGTACTTTTTCTAAAGCTTACGGACTGGCTGGACTGCGTGTAGGTTATGCTGTCGGCAGTGCCGGTATCATGCGTGTTTTGGGAAAAACACTGCTGCCTTATCATGTTAATGCCTGGTCTTTAGCTGTAGCGGAAGAGGTTTACCGCCAAAAAGACTTATATAAAGAACAACTGGAAACTATTATCGAGCAGCGTGATCTGATGCGGGAACAACTGGAGCAAATGGGCTTGAAAATCTGGCCGTCCGCAACGAATTTTCTGACCTGTTGCCCGCAGGGCGAACTGACTGCCCGTTTAGCGGCTGCCTGCGAGCAGCAATATGGCAGCCAGGGTGAAAAAACACAGCAGATGCTGGCAGGAATGTACTTATACCGCAAACTGCTGGAGAAGAAAATTTTGGTGCGCGATTATACCAGTCATCCTGTATTGCAGGGATGCCTGCGGATCACGGTAGGCCTGCCGCTGGAAAATGCTGAAATCATCAGCCGGCTGGAGCTCTTATGCGGAGAGGAGGCAATATGATGCGGCAGGCAGTTAAAGAACGAAAAACTTTAGAAACTGCGGTCAGTGTCAGTATTGGGCTTGATGGCAGCGGGAAAGCGGATATCGCTACAGGCGTCGGTTTTTTTGATCATATGCTGACACTGCTGGCCAAGCATGGTTTTCTTGATTTGCAGGTGAAAGCACAGGGAGATCTGCAGGTTGACTGTCACCATACGGTTGAGGACTGCGGCATCGTTTTAGGAGAAGCTCTTAAAGCGGCTGTTGGCGATAAAAGCGGTATTCACCGCTATGGCAGTTGTTTTATTCCAATGGATGAGGCTTTGGCACAGGTAGTACTGGATTTTTCCGGGCGGCCGTACCTGGTTTTTGAAGCCGAAATTCCTAAAATAACTTTGGGTAACTATGATACAGAAATGACTGAGGAATTTTTCCGCGCCGTAGCCGTGGCCAGCGGCATGACTCTGCATATTCGAGTCTTGTATGGTAAAAATGTACATCATATTATTGAGGCGGTTTTTAAAGCTTTTGCCCGTGCGCTGGCAGAGGCAGTAGCTGCAGATCCGCGCGTTCAGGGCGTGATGAGCAGCAAGGGGGCTTTATGAGTTCGAAGATAGTCATTGTTGATTATGGGATGGGAAACCTGCACAGTGTTAATAAAGCGATCGCTGTTGTTGGCGGCGACCCGGTTATTTCCAGTGATGCCGCAGTTATTGCACAGGCTGATAAACTGATTTTACCGGGAGTAGGGGCTTTTGGCGATTGTATGGCTAATCTGCAGCGCAGCGGTCTGGTACCGATACTGCAGAAATATTTGCACAGCGGCAGACCGTTTTTAGGTATCTGTCTGGGAATGCAGGTTTTGTTTGAAGGCAGTGATGAAGCTCCCGGAGTGAAAGGTCTGGGCTATTTTCAAGGGCAGGTGCGCAGACTGGATACAGCTTTGAAAATACCGCATATGGGCTGGAACAAGCTGAGTTTACGCAGCAGTTCTCCGCTGCTGCAGGAAGCAGGAGATGAATATGTGTACTTTGTACACAGCTTTCATGTTGAACCGCAGCAGCAAGAGCTCATTACTGCCGTATGTGATTATGGTATGGAAGTAACGGCTGCCGTCGGCAGCGGCAGTGTGCAGGCTTTTCAGTTCCATCCAGAAAAATCAAGTCGGGCAGGCCTTGGCCTGCTGCGCGCTTTTAAGGAGTGGCAGCCATGATAATTTTTCCTGCTATAGATATCCGCGGCGGCCGCTGCGTCAGATTGACGGAAGGTCGTTTTGACCAGGAAACTGTTTTTGCTGATGATCCTTCGGAAATGGCTGCCCGCTGGTCGGCAGCCGGAGCCGAATATTTACATGTCGTCGATTTAGACGGTGCTTTGGCCGGTGCGGGACGTAATCTGCCTGCAATCCAAAAAATCCTGGAGCACGCTTCTATGCCAGTGCAGGTAGGAGGCGGAATCAGAAGTCTGGCAGCTGTAGCAGAATTGCTGGAACTGGGGGTCAGCCGTGTGATTCTTGGATCAGCAGCAGTGCGGGAACCGCAGCTGGTTGCTGAAGCCTGTCGGGAATTTCCTGGTCAGGTTGTTGCAGGTATCGATGCTAAAGACGGGAAAGCCGCTATCGAAGGCTGGGGTGTCAGCGGTGGTATCGATGCGGTAGAGTTGGCTCTAAAAATGGCTGCTATCGGGGTCGAGCATATTATTTTTACTGATATCAGCCGCGACGGTAAGCTGAGTGGGGTGAATGTAGAAGCCACTGCCGCTTTGGCAAAAGCCTGCGGTGTTAAAGTCATTGCCAGCGGCGGTGTGGCATCGTTGGAAGATATACGCCGGCTGCAGCAGCGGTCCTCCTCTGGGATCGAGGGCTGCATCATCGGGAAGGCCATTTATACCGGAGCTGTTGACCTGCGGGAGGCTCTGCGGGTCGCAAAGGAGGTCTGAGATGCATACTAAAAGAATTATTCCCTGTCTGGATGTAAAAGAAGGGCATGTAGTCAAAGGCACTAATTTTGTGGAATTGCGTGATGCCGGTGATCCTGTTGAACTGGCGGCCTTATATGACACTGAAGCTGCCGATGAGCTGGTTTTTCTTGATATCACTGCGTCTGTCGAGCAGCGTAAGTCTATGCTGGATGTCATAAACCGTACGGCGGGACAGGTTTTTATGCCGCTGACAGTTGGCGGTGGGATCAGCACGGTGCAGGATATCCGTAATGCTCTGAATGCAGGTGCTGATAAAATTTCTGTAAATACGGCGGCAGTAAAAAATCCGCAGCTGATTGCTGATGGTGCAAAGCTGTTTGGCAGCCAGTGTATCGTTTTAGCTGTAGATGCAAAACGCTGCGGTACAGATAAATGGGAAGTTTATGTACATGGCGGACGTACTCCTACGGGAATTGATGTACTGGACTGGGTCAGAACGGCGGCAGAATTGGGCGCCGGCGAGATTTTACTGACCAGTATGGATGCTGACGGTACAAAAAACGGCTATGATATACCACTGACCCGGGCGGTTGCCGAAGCGGTGAAGGTACCTGTGATAGCCAGCGGCGGCGCAGGTAAGTTGGAACACTTCTATGATGTTTTGACGGAAGGTAAAGCCGATGCCGTTTTGGCGGCATCAGTCTTTCATTATAAAGAGTTTACTATCAGGCAGGTCAAAGAATACCTGCGGTCTAAAGGTGTAGAGGTGAGATTATAATGCAAGTAGATTTTTCTAAAATAAAATTTGATGAAAAAGGCTTGATTCCGGCCATTATTCAGGATGCAGCAACCAATGCCGTGCTGATGCTGGCCTATATGAACGGCGAATCACTGGCGAAGACTGTGGAAACCGGTTATACCTGGTTTTGGAGTCGCAGCCGTCAGGAGCTGTGGAACAAAGGCGCTAGCAGCGGCCATGTGCAGAAGGTCGTCAGTATTGATTATGATTGTGATGGTGACAGTCTGCTGGTAAAGGTTGAACAAAAAGGTGCAGCCTGCCATACCGGAAATTATTCCTGTTTCAGTTATCCATTATGGAACAGCGGTGCAGGCAGAAATCTGCCGGTACCTGAACCGGATGGTATTCACGGTATTTTGGCTGAATTGTACCGCGTCATTCAGGACAAACGCGTCCATGGCGGCGAAAAATCTTATACCCGTTACCTGTTTATGTCAGGACAGGATAAGATTTTGAAAAAGGTCGGCGAAGAAGCTGCAGAAACTATCATTGCTTCCAAGAATAATAACGGCAAAGAGGTTTTGTATGAGATGTCTGACTTGTGGTATCATTGTTTAGTGCTTCTGGCATATCATAATATCAATCCGGCAGAACTGCTGAACGAATTGGGTGGTCGCCGCAGTAAAGAAAATAACAGTAAATATTAAAAAAAGAAACCTTCTGCAGTCTGCGGGAGGTTTCTTTGCTTAAAATTTACTGCTGACAGTTTTATTTTGTGCTACAATGACAAGTAAGAAATACGGGGATAAGAAGGTGGAAGCATGGAAAAAACGGTTTTAGTTATCGGTCACCGTAATCCAGACACGGATTCGGTCTGTTCTGCCATCGCCTATGCTTATTTAAAGCAGCAGCTGGGTTTGAACGCAGTTCCGGCACGTGCAGGCAAGATCAATCCGGAAACACAGTTTGTGCTGGAACATTTTGGCGTACCGGTACCGAAATTAGTAGATGATCTGTATCCGCGGTTAAGTGATATACGCCTGGCGCAGCCGCCGACAGTGGGGCCAGATGCGTCACTGCGTGATGTGGGCAGGCTTTTTGTAGAGCACGAAGGTTTAAAATCCGTACCGGTATTGGATCAGGAAAATAATATCGTCGGCATCATTACTGTCGGCGACCTGGCGAAACGTTATTATAATGAGCTGTCAATTCAAGATCTGGACGACGGCGAAACAGATTACAGAAGTATTGTCCATACTTTAGATGGTCAGCTGATCTGCGGTGATCTGACACATACCTTTAATGGTAAGATCAAAATTGGGGCTTCGGAGCCTGAAACACTTAGCACGGCAATTAAAAATGGAGATCTGGTTATCATCGGTGACAGAGTTGAGGCGCAGCTGGCAGTACTGGAGGCCGGCGCCGCAGGTTTGATTCTGACGCGGGATACGGAAATAACGCCAATCGTACTGCAGACGGCCCTGCGTTATAAGGCTGTTGTCATCAGCACGCCTTATGACACTTATACTACGGCCCGGCTGATCAATCAGAGCATTCAGGTCAGGCTGGTGATGACGAAAAACCTTGTGACTCTGAAAACGACAGACTTACTTTCTGATGTCAGAGAAAAGATGCTGGCGGCAAAATTTGTCAGTTACCCGGTGTTGGAGCGTGGTAAATATGTAGGGATGATGGATCGTGGTATGATGCTGGTTCCCGATCGTCAGGAGGTTATTTTAGTAGACCATAATGAACGCAGTCAGGCGGTGGAAGGCATTGAAGAAGCGCATTTGCTGGAAATCATTGACCACCATCGGCTGGGCGGGCTGACGACAGGCGCGCCGATCTTTATCAGACAGGAGCCTGTAGGTTCAACTGCTACTATCGTTGCCAACCTTACCTGGCACAGAGGTATCGAACTGCCGCCGGCTTTGGCAGGTATTTTATTTGCGGCTATAGTTTCTGATACTTTGTATTTCCGTTCTCCTACTGCGACTCTTTTTGACCAGGATACTGCTAAACGTTTGGCAGAGCAGGCTGGCATCGAGGATGCGGAAGCTTTTGCGATGGAAGTACTGCGTCATGGTTCTGCTATTGGTACGATGCCGGTGCAGGATATTGTGCGTAATGATATTAAGGAATTCGATTTTGGCGAACACCGGATTACGGTCAGTCAGATCAATATTATGGATCGGCAGCAGGCTTTAGAACGGTTAGGAGAACTGCAGAAAGCTCTTAATGAATTTCGTAAGCAGGAAGGTTATGACCTGTCGCTGCTGATGGTTACTGATATTTTGGGTGAAGCGACAGATCTTTTAGCTGCAGGAAGTCCTCAGACACAGCTTGTTCACGCTTTTGGCGAAGCTGCTGCGGAAGGATGCTATCACCTGCCAGGCGTTTTGAGCCGTAAAAAACAAATCATTCCGCCCTTGACAGAAGCCTTTAGAAAACAGGACTGAATTATAGAAAAAAGACTGCTTCTTAAAGAAGCAGTCTTTTTTTACTGTTAATTAGCAGGGAAGAAAGGCCAAACAACTGGGATTACAACCAGGGATACGATAAAGGCTACGATAACGAGGCCGGTACCGCATTTTACGTAGTCCATGAATTTGTAGCCGCCGGGGCCAAGTACCAAAGTATTCGGAGGAGTGCCTACCGGAGTTGCAAAAGCACAAGAAGCAGCAACTGCGATCGCCATCAATACTGCTTTCGGATCAGCGCCAAGCTGTTTAGCAATAGCAATACCGATCGGACACAGCAAAGCTGCTGAAGCAGTGTTGGACATAAATTGGGTCAGACCGCAGGACAGAATGAACAGAATAGCGGTCACTACTAAAGGAGACGGACTTCCGCCCATCAGGCCGACGGTCCAGTCAGCTATCAAAGCGCCGGCGCCGGTAGTATCCATAGCTGCTGAAACAGGCATCATACCTGCGAACAGGAAGATGGTTACCCAGTCGATAGAAGCATAAGCTTGTTTTTCGGTCAGGCAGCCGGTCAGTACGCAAACAAGCGCGCCGGTGATAGCAGCGATTTCCAAAGATACGCCAGGGATACCAACAGCCATGGTGATGATAACCAAAGCAAGGATGACTCCGGAGATGATTTGTTTGGTAGAAGAAGTGGAAGCGGCTTCGATTTCCTGTTCAATTTCCTGGTCAGCGGAAAGATCTACTTTCGGAAGCAGGTATTTGCCTACGAACATCATGTACAGCATACCAGCAATAGAAACCGGAATACCGATCCAGGCAAATTCAAAGAAGCCAAAAGGTTCAAGACCGGCAGAGGTCATAGCGCCGACTGCAATAATATTAGGCGGCGTGCCTACCATAGTAATGATACCGCCCCAACCGCAGGCAAATGCCAGAGGCATCAGTTGACGGGAAGCGGGGATCTTAGCTGCGGCACAAATACCGAGCGCAACTGGCAGCAGGCAGGCTGCAGTACCAGTATTGGACAGGCAGGAAGATAAAACCGTACCGACCATCATTAAGCCAAACATCAAGCTGTTCTCGCCTGTACCACACATTTTTACTACTACACCGCCGATTTTTTGAGCAAGACCGGTGTAGAACATGGAAGCACCTACGACGAACATACCTGCAAACAAGACTACGGTAGAGTCGGATAAACCCGAGAATACCTGTTTTGCAGGAATAAAACCTAACAGGCCGCAGGAAATCGCGCCTGCCGTTGCAGTAATTGCCAAGGGAATAAGTTCAGTTACGAATAAGAGAGCAACTACTGCCAACAAAATTAAACATTTTACTGCTTGGGACATATTATTCCTCCTTTTAAAATTTTAAAATGCGTTAACAGAATAGCAAATTTTGAAAATCTCCTCTGTTGCGACGGCAACATTTTTACGTAAAATTTATTATAATTATTCATTTTCGCAAAAAAATTTACCTGGATTTTACTTATTTCTTAGATAAATGATAGGAAATATCAACTTTAGATAACCTATTTAAAAGAAAAAAGGTAATTGATAAAATGAAAATAAATAAATAATTTTTAATAATTAGCCAATTTATATGCTTGCCGTTAAAAATAATTAGAATGATTAAAACTATATAAGGTACTATAGTAATAAAAAGAACGCAGATATTTTATCTGCATTCTTTTAGCTTTCAAATAAGGTTTTTATGCCGCCAGACTCCACTGTGCCAGCGATAAATAAATATCAGTGCCCTTAAACATTCATCCATCATCATAGCGATCCAGATACCTATCAAGCCAAAATCGAGGACGATACCAAAAAAGTAGGCACCTGATACGGAAACCAGCCACATGGAAAGCAAGCCTATTGTTACAGGACCTTTGATGTCACCGGCAGCCTGCAGTGACATGACCATAACCATGTTGACGGCACGGCCGATTTCCAGAAAAATTTCAATGAGAAAGATGTGGCGTCCCAACTCCAGCACTTCGGGGTTATCAGTAAAGATACCATAGATATGGTCGCTGTTGAAATATAAGAGCGTTGTCAGGGTACCGCTGATCAGCACCGCTAACCGCACAGTTTGCCAGACTCTTTGGCTGACTGCTTCCTGGTCGCCGCGGCCTAGAAGAAAACCAACGATGATTTGCGTCGCCATTGCCAGAGCCTGCGAATAAATGTATGAGAACATAGCAATGATATAGGCATATATTTTGGTCGTTATGACTACTAAACCCATCAGATTGACAAATTTCATAATCACCATCTGCGACAGCTGATACGAAAGCGACTCACCGCCGGAAGGCAGACCCAGATAGAGGATATTGTGCAAAGTTTTTTTGGGAAAAGGACGAAGATATTTAAAAGACAAGGGCAGATTGATAAAACGACGGAAAAAATATAGAATCAGCAGCAGACCCAGTACTTTACTGCTGTTGGTTGAAATAGTCACTCCCAATACTCCCAAGGTGGGGATGGGCCCGAAGCCATGAATAAGGAAAACATTACAGATAATATTGATAACATTCATGATGATAGAAGTCATCATCGTTACTTTTAGCAGTGAATAACCGCGGAAAAAAGAAATAAAAGAGATGTATACTGCCTGGACCACTATAAACAAGCCGATATAGCGTAGAAATAAGCCGGCTTCAGACCGGATGTCATCAGGTACGGCCAGCAGATCAAGAAAGAAGTTGTCGAAACAAAACAGAATTGAACTGATGATAAGTCCGAAAATGAAGTTTGTTAAAAGAGCTACGGTACAAACTTCCGTGACTTTTTCCTTATTACCGGCACCACGGTATTGGGCAATCAGGATTGTTGCGGCCATACTTATTACGCTGAGGGCAATAATAACGATGTTGATGATTTGATTGGCGTTACCAACGGCAGCAACGGATTTTTGAGAATAATGACTGAGCATGAATTGATCTACATTGCCGACCATCATCTGCAGCAAAATTTCAATGAAAATCGGCCAGGTCATTTTGAAAACAGAAAGCTTGGCCGCGGTAGTTTCGATAGAACGCATTGTCAAACACTCCTGAAAAAATAAATCTGCCTTCCTGAAGGCAGATTTGACCCAGGAAGGCAGGCGTCTTTGCTTGCGTCATACATTATAGCACGGTGCTTAACCTACTGCAATATTTTTGAGTTATATTTTACAATTATATTGACAAGTAAGGCTGTTTTCTATTATAATCTTAATTGTCTTGGGGGCATAGCTCAGCTGGGAGAGCGCTTGAATGGCATTCAAGAGGTCAGCGGTTCGATCCCGCTTGTCTCCACCAATTGAAAATGTAGAATCCATGCAGACTTTACGGTTTGCATGGATTTTTTGTTTTGAAAATAAATGGGTTGGCATTGAAAGTTGAATGGCAAAAATATAAAATTATCGTAATAAAGGCAGGCTTCCAGTAAGTTTAGCAACCTTCTTTTTTGAGCCGCAGATTGCAAGACCAAAATATTTTAAAGCGCTTTCCGGTACTTGAGTCATTTTTTGAGTAAAATCATCATAAGTTTTACAGCTCTGCGCTAAATCAGAAAAATCAACAACGAGCAGGTCATGAAAATCGTCTTGATAGAGTTGTTCCCTGATATATTTAAGTTTTTCTGCAGAGCTTTTCAAGACAGGAACAGGGAATTTTATAATGCCGAGATGACTCTTTTCTGTCTGATCGCTTACATCAGGACCGACTGCTTCAGGCATGGTTTTGCCTAGGGTTATCCCCAATATCACAGCAGTATTTGCAATAATTCCTAACGGCAGCGCTTCGTCAACGACGATGACACATTTTTCATTTTGCAGATTCATAATAAGCCTCTTTTCTATACAATGTTTTATAAGCTCCAAGCATTACAAAACTATTGTAACGATAAAGTAAAGAGGTGTCTTGTAGAATATTGGCAATGACCAAAATATTGCGTTGATATATTAGAATAGTGATTATAAAAACTAAAAATTTGACGACGCTAAAAAACAGGGAGCACGATTTGTCTTAAGTCTCTTTATAGCCATCTGCCAAAAGATCAAGTTTACCCGTATGGGGGTCAATGATAAGTCCGTGGATAGGTATATCATTGGGAATAAAAGGATTTGCCTTAAGTTTTTTAATGACTGTAAGTACATTTTTGGCGGGGTCGGTGTAAGGATCAAGCCAAACTTGAAAATCTTTTTCAATCAGTTTTAATTGCTGCTCTGAGACGCCTCTGCTTCTCATATTATGTAATATGTCTTTTGATGATGTCAGAGCGACACCGCAATCATAATGTCCGACTATGAAAATTTCTTTGATATCAAAAACATAGATGGTTAGCAAAAGACTTTTTACGGTTTCTCCCATTTCTCCGATTAAAGAGGTTCCGGCATTTTGAATTATTTTTGCATCGCCTCGGTGGATGCCCAGTGCTTTGTTGATCAGTTCAACAAGTCTGGTGTCCATACAAGTGAGCAGGGCAAACTTTTTCTGCGGATATTTGGATATTTCTTTTGTATACTTGTTATTTACCAAAAATTCATGGTTGTTTGTCAATATCTCTTGTAGCAGCGTTGCCATTTTATCGCATCCCCTCGGTTTTTGCACTTTTTTAAATGAAGTGTATTTTATTTAAGATTATCAGTGAAATTATCATATTTTTATTTTATCATTTATCAACTGTTTTTGAAATGAAAGATATTTAGTAAGGTTTTGTTTACATTTGTCTATACAGAAGTGGAATTATTAAAATACGTGCATTATTGTACTTAGCATAGAAATATAAAACACCGCAGATTTCTGCGGTGTTTTATATTTTAATTATCAATAGATTATTTTGCAGTATTTTTAGTTATCTGCAACAAGTAATTTTTCATAGTTTTCCAGCTGCATAGGACGGTAAAAATAAAATCCCTGCGAATATTTACAGCCAATTTCCTGTAGTGTTATGGATTGTGCCTGTGTTTCAACACCTTCACAGATTACCTGCATACCAAGCTCTCCGGCCATATGGATTACGTTGCCGACAACTATTTTTTCACGCATACCTGTAACTCCGTGGCTTACAAAGCTGCGGTCTAGTTTTAAAACATCTGCAGTCAGTTGCTGTAATTGACCTAAAGATGAATAACCGGAGCCGAAATCGTCAATGGCTATTTTGAATTGCATTTCTTTAAGTATCTGAAAAACCTCTGCAATAGTCGTTGATTCTTCCAATAGGACACTTTCGGTTATTTCCAATTCTAAAAGATGGTGCGGAACATTCCAACGGTCAGCGATTTCACAGATTCGTGCAGGGAAATCACTTTGTTGAAAATGTAGTCTTGAAAAATTGCAGGAAACAGGGAAAAGCGGATAGCCTTTTTCTGACCAAGTGCGCATTGTTTTACAAACTTCTTCAAACAGCCACAAGTCAACTTTTTTAACCATACCGTTTTTCTCAAAGATAGGGATAAATACGCCTGGCATCAGAAAACCTTTGTCAGGATGGTTCCAGCGAATTAAAGCTTCGCTTCCTATAATGGAGCCATCTTTCATAGAAACCTTGGGCTGATAATAGACTACAAATTCATTTTCCTGCAGAGCCTGATCTAAGCGGCTTTCCAACTGTTGTGCTAAAAGTGCCTGAGCACGCATTTTTTCATCATATAAAACAATAAAACTGCCTGGAGTATCTTTTGCGTAGCGTCTTGAATAATTGGCTAAATCAAGTTTTTGATGAAGGTCAATAGTAGCATTTTTTTCAATCAGACAAACACCAAATACGAAATCAATTTTATAAGGAATATCGGTTTTCGCTTTACGCCAGCAATTCAGCTTTTTAACAAAGTTTTGCATGCGTTTGTCTAAGTGTTCCCAGCAATTATACTTTAGCAGGAGAGCAAAATGGTCGGAGGATATCCTTCCGCAGAATTCATCATCTTCCAGGATTTCCTGTAATATTTTACCGCTGGCTTGCAGTACCTGATCACCCGTAGCAAAACCAAAGTTATCGTTGATAAATTTAAACTGACAAATATCACTGTAGAGTAAAACAAATGACTGCTGTTTTTTGGGGGTATTATTTTCTTCCTTCTTTTTCCAGAAACCATTATAAAGTACAACAAAAGACTGTTGTTTGGAGGGAGTGTTATTTTCTTCCCATTTCTGATAGAATCCGTTCATATTATAAAGACCGGTCAGTTCATCCTTATACAGCAGATCCTGAATACGGCGGTTACTGCGTAAAGCGTTTCTTAAATTACTGCCTATCAGCAGAATTATTATGCTCAGGACCAGTATCACAATACAGCCTACCTGCCAAAGATGCTGCTCAATAAATTCCAGCATACTGACTTCTTTGGTATTGGCAGAATGCGTTACAAGATAGGCGTCTACCTGCTCTGTAGGAAGATATTGGATACACTTATTAATGATCGAAAACAACTTCGGATCGCCCGACGCAGATAATCCTACACACATTTCATTGATTGGCTGAGCTAAGGTTATAGTGCGCATACCCTGGTAAGCTGATCTGCTTAGATAAGCGCCGGCAACATGAGTGTTTGTACAGGCAGCATCAGCTTTATTGTGCAAAACTGCGTTAAGACAGTCTTCGATAGAAGGATAGTATTTGAAGGTATAATATGGATTTGCTGCCTTGATAGCTTCAGAAAGCTGATACCCTTGAGGCAAAGCAATTACTTCCAATTTATCTGAATCGTATCTGGTGATCATTGAGGTAGGTGCACGTAGATAATAAAGTGTGGAATTGATATTGTTTCTACCGTCCCAAAGGTAATCACCGTCAGATAAAGCCAAAGCAGATATTTTCCCCTGCTGTAAAAGTTGCAGAGCTTCAGTTTGATTATGTGCTTCAAATTCAAAACGCAGACCGCTGTTTTTGGCAATAAATTCAAAAATATCTGCAGTTACGCCAGTAATTTGCCCGCTTTTTTTACTCTGGTATGTTAAAGGCGCAAAAGAAGGGTCATAAGATACTAATATCGGTGCAGCCTGTTTTATATATTGGAGTTCTTCTTTAGTAAAAACAGGCTTTTGGTTAACGCTTGGGGCAAGATACTTATCATACAAATCCCGGCTGTAACCAGGATTAGCCAATAGAATATTATTCATGGCCTTGTTGATTTCAGACAGTAACTCGGGATTTGTCTTGGTTACGGCAAAATATAAAGGACTGGGAGAAAACTGGGCTACACTGCGGAAAGTACTGTTTTTTCCAAGGTGGGTAATGGCAACACCGTCCAGTGTACCATTATCAAGTGCCTCTAAAAGTACACTTGTTTCGTCATAATCAATAATATTTAAAACAAGATTATGCTCACGGCAAAAACTTTTAAACCTTTCGCCGTCTACTCCGCCGCGGATAATGCCGACATTCATGCCCTGGAAAGCTTTAAAATCTTCATAATCATAGCGTGGATCATTCATACGAACGTTTAGGGTAGTATAAATACTGCACATTGGTTGGCCGGAAAAGAAAATTTCCTCTGCCCGCTGTTCTGAATGATAAACTGCCGGCAGCAGATCGATTTCACCTTTAACCAGCATATCATATGCAGCATTCCAGCTTGCAATATCAACCATTTCGAAAGGAAGTCCTGATTGTTTGGAAATTTTTTGTAGATATTCAATATTATATCCGCTATATTCTCCGCTTTGACTTTTGGACATATAGTCGCCGTCCTCATAATAGCCTACTTTAATAGGACTTGCATCTGCGGCTGCGGATAGTGGTGGCAGCACCAGAACAAACAATAACATGACTGTAAAAAATAAAGCTATTGTTTGTTTGATCTTGGTATTCATATATATACCTCGCCCATAATTACCTAATTTTTACTGCAATAAGATTAAAATAATTTGTTATAATATAAATATTGTATCATTAATAATAGAAATTTTCTATATTTTGTTATGGTTTTATAGTATAAAAATATATTAGTTTTTTTATAGTGGTTTGTTAGCTTTTAGTAAGTGATTATAGAAATTGACAAACGATTTGGAACGGGCAATAGAAGCTTGCAGCATAAATCAGAAAAGTCTGCAGTTAAAATAAATAGAATCAGCACATAATCTCTGATAGTCTTTTGATTAAAATATAAATTCTAATAAATGTATAATAAAATACATATAATTTAATTATTTTTAATATTATTATTCGAAATAATTGCTTTTTTGAATCATTAGTAGGATAATAGATTAAAATAGAAACTAAAATTTATAATAGGTATTATTATGACTGGAAGAGTGGGGAGATGGACAGGGGTGAAAAAAGAAGTTGTAATTATGCTTTATGTCTTGTCTCAGACTATCGGATGTTATGCTGCTAACCAGCTTCCAAGCAGTGACGTCCAGCAGAATGGGATGTCTGATAATATGCTTAATAATCAGCGTGTCGTTGTACATAAAGATGATATTTCGGAACATGCGGAAAAATCGCAGTCGATGGTGTATGTTAAAAGATTCCAACTTGATGTTAGTGGAATAGAGGAGCGTTTGCCCCCCCCAAGGCACTTTTGGAAAAATACAGTGGACGCAATTTGGCTGTTAACGATTTGCAGCAGTTGACGAAAGCTTTATCTGTCTATTACAGAAAACAGGGATATCCTGTGGCAACTGCATTTTTACCTCGGCAGGATATTGTGGCTGGTATTGTAACAATTAAGGTTTTTCCTGGGGTATTGGATAAGTTAAGAGTGAAAAATTCTACAAGTCTGGAAGATCGTTTTGTGGAAGGGTTTTTAAAAAATTTATATGCTGGGATGCAGTTACGCAGTGATATTTTAGAAATGACGCTGAATAATCTGAATGCATTGCCCGGTGTGCAGGCCAAAGGTGTTTTAGAGACTGGTGATAAGATTGGCAGCAGCAGTTTAACAATTGTTTTAGAGGCATCGCCAATTGTGGAAGGCGCTGTTTATACTGACAATTATGGCGGTAAATATTCTGGACGTTACCGTTACGGAATGCAGGTCATTGTTAATGAGCCGCTGCGCAGCGGAGACAGGTTTGTTATCGGCGGGATGCTTAGTAATGAGAAGATGAAAAATTATAATTTAGGCTATGAAACAGCAGTTAATAGAACGGGAGGTCGTTTAGGTATCAGCTGCGCGGAGTCGGATTATACTTTAGGGGATTATTTTACGCAGGCAGGTGCTGTAGGAACGGCTAAAACGGTGAGCCTATATGGTTCGCAGCCTTTAAGCGGCAGGAAATCAGGAAATTTACGGTTGATTTACGGCTATGAGCATAACCGTTTGAATGATGAACTGCGTGTTTTTGATTATACGGCACGTAAAAGCAGTGATGTGTTTCATCTTGGACTGACTGGAAGTCTGCAAAGTGCTGTTAGTTATAGTGGTTACAGTGCTGTCTTACGTGCCGGTAATTTAAAGCTGCGCAGCGGGGAAGCTCAGGCTGCTGATGAATTCAGCAGGACGGAAGGCGGCTTTAACCGCTTTAATTTTGATGTTAATCATGTCAGTAAATTAAGCAAAGTGACACAGTTCTATATTTTTGCACATGGACAGCTAGCAAACCGCAATCTAGACAGCAGTGAACAGTTTTATCTGGGGGGTGCTGATGCGGTGCGAGCCTATCCGCAGGGTGAAGCAGGCGGTGACAGCGGTTATCAGGCAACGGCAGAATTAAGGTATCAAACTCCGGTCAAAGGTATGAGTATGACGTTGTTTGCTGATGTAGGTGAGGTTTTGGCACGAAAGGACGGAGATACCTCCGATCCGCATCGCAGGCTGGCAGGTTGGGGTATTGGCGCAGTTTATAGCTTGGATCGCAGCTTGTACGCAAGACTGGATTATGCACGCAAGATAAAGGGTGAATCTTATCGCAGTGAGGCGGAAGATAAAAACGGCAGGTTATGGTTCAGGTTATACAAATTGTTTTAAGAATATCGTGAGCGGAAAAGAGCGGATTAAGATGAAAAACAGGCAGAGACTAGGGAAAACAACGGTCGCTATAGTAGTTAGCACTTTGGCTTTTTCTAATTGCGCATGGGGATTGCCACAGGGTGGGACGGTAGTTACTGGTAACGGCAGTTATACGTCCAGCGGTAATCAGATGGATATTACCGGTACAGGCAATGTGTCGGTCAAGTGGGATAGTTTTAATGTTGCTGCTGGAGAAACGGTAAATTTTAAGAATATGAACGCTATTTTGAATTATGTTACCGGCAGACAGGGCAGTGATATTTTTGGCGCTTTGAATGGACAAGGGGTACATGTTTTTTTGATCAATCCCAATGGGATTTTGTTTGGTAAAACGGCACAGGTAAATGTTGGTTCGCTGACGGCTTCTACTAAGAGCTTATCTGATGTCGATGCAGCTTTACAAAATTTTAAAAACAGCGCTGGTATCAGTGATTTTGGGATAGCGGGAACTGCTGAGCTTGTCAATATGGGTAAACTGGAAGCAGACACAATGCGTTTTGAGGGCAGCCGTATCGTTTTAGATACTGATAATATAAAATTGGGCGGAGATGATTTTGACGGCAGCAATGCTGTTATTAACGGAGATTTTGCCAATGGTAACGTTGTGTTGGGGTATACCGCTCATGATGCTAACGGTTATGCAGGTAAGGATAAAAATTTTGATATCAATGGCGGAGCTCAGAGTGTAAAAGGTTATATGTGGGTGACAAATGCTGAGCAGCTGCAGGACATTAATACTAATCTAAGCGGCAATTATGCTTTAAAAAATGATATTGATGCTAGCAGCATTAATAGTTTTATACCCATCAGCGCTGACAGTACGTTTAAAGGAACCTTTGACGGTCTGGAGAATGAGATAAAAAATGTAATTGTAAATGGTGGAAATGGAAGCTACAAAGGGTTGTTCGGACAAACTGCAAGTGGCAGTGTAATCAGAAATCTTACTTTATCCAATTGTAATATTAGTGGATACCAGGCTGTTGGAGCAGTTGTAGGTCAGAATAACGGGTTAATTGAAAATGTTGCAGTAAGTGGTATTGTTTCAGGAACAAGTAAATATACCGGAGGTATTGTTGGCATTAATGCAGGAATAATAAAGAATGCTGAAGTTGATATAACAGTAAATAATACTAGCGGCGGTTATTCCGGCGGCATTACAGGGTATAATTATAAGGGTCTTGGGGAGATTGATGGTATAGTTGGCAAGATAAAAGTTATTAATAGTACGGGTGGTTATACAGGGGGCATAGTTGGCTATAATGCTGGAAGTGTTAAAAATGTAGATGCAGAAATTGATTTGACTGGCGGCGGTGTTGGGATAGGTGGTATTGCTGGACAAAATACTTCTACAGGTACTATTGATGGAATTTTACTAAAAGGAAAAATTGATGCTGGAAATAATAGTGCTGTAGGTGGTATTGCCGGAGCTAATACAGGTATTATAAATAGTGTCCATAACTATGCTTCTGTTAGTGGCAATAGTACTGTTGGAGGAATTGTTGGACAGAATAATGGGAATATCTCTGACGGTATCAATGATGGAAGTATTAAGGGAAATGAACTTGTCGGCGGGATTTGTGGACAAAATAAAGTAAATGGTTATGTATATAATATTGAAAATAGAGGTTTTGTAGGCGGAGCTCGTGAAGTAGGCGGAGCTATTGGTGAAAATAACGGAACTGTGAGCAAAGCGCTTAATAAAGGAAGTGTTTTTGTAACCGATGGTGTGAGTGTTGGTTCAAGCTATTATATTGGTGGTGTACTAGGTTATAATGATGCTGAAGGTTCCAACTATGTCAGTGAATTAAAAAATGAAGGTACAGTAAAAGGTTATAGTTATGTCGGCGGTGTTATTGGCTGTAATGCTTCTGGACAAATAATTGTCGATGCCATCAACAATGGTAACATTAGCGGATTAGATAGTGTTGGGGGAATTTTAGGATATTATTATTGTGATGATGATATGCTTTTAGAGAATACCAATAATTCAGGGACAATAACAGGAAGAACAGCAGTAGGCGGTATTGTTGGTATGGGGGGCGGCGTGTCTATGTCAGGACCTCCCAGTGCCGGTATTGGATGTGTATCTGTCAGTAGGGCTGAAAACAGTGGTGCTGTTAGCGGTAGCGGTAATAGTGTTGGTGGGATTATAGGAGTAGGTACATCTTCTAAAAGCATTGATAATGTGTTAAATACAGGTACAGTCCAAGGCAGGGACCAGGTAGGCGGAATTATTGGTAATTCTGTTGAAGGGATAGTAGAGAATGCACTGAATTTAGGGCAGGTCATTGCTACAGACGGTAATGCACAGTATTGTGGTGGGATAGTAGGATGGGGACCAGGTGCAATTGTTTCTGATAAGGCTGTTTATGCGACGACCGATAAAGATGGCAATACTTACGATATTTCTAAGTATAACGACAAAGGTGTTGGCAAGGCTTATGCAGATATCTTTCCGGCACCGCCACTACCGCCTGATCCACCAGAACTGTCTGAAGATGAGCATGATATTACTAAACTGCCTGAATTTGAGGATAATTATCATAGTAGCAGCTCTGCTGTAACTTCTGAGCTGCATACCCCTGTAATAATAAATCCAAGTGGTGAAAACACGAATATTGGTGTCGGAACAATTGAAATACATAACAGTGATGACAGCCTGAATGCAAGTGGTTCTGGCAGCAGTTTTAGTGCTGGTTTCGAGAATATTTTAGATGGTGCCGGTCAGGAAGAACAAGCTGACAGCAATTCTCGCAGTTCCGATACAGGCGATGTGCAAGGTAGTCAGATGGATAATCTGGCTGGTGGTAACGATACTGATTTGAGTATGTCTTCTGATAGTGATACCGAAGATCAGGACGAATAGAATAACGAAGAAAAGTAATTAAAAACTCACATCTTCCGGGGTGTGAGTTTTTAATTACTCGTAATTCGCATATTGCTTTTCTGAAAACCACTTATTTGTACGGTGAGTACTAATAAGTAGAACTATAGCTATAACAAGCCGTAATTTTATATAAAATATATAATTATTTCATATAAATAGCAAAATATTTGAAATATAAAAAATAATAAAATTCATTAATTTTAAGTGCATTTACATATTTAAAGACATATAATTTCTTTGCATGTATAATTTTATTTTGTATAAATGAGTAATATAGTGCACGTATGTGCTGTATTTTATACAGCAAATGCATTTTTTTTGTAAGATAATAAGTATAAAACTAATATCTATAAAAGTTTAATTGTTAAGGTGAAAAAAGTCATGTTTGCTGAGAAATATAGAAGTATAGGCTTAAATATTTTATATTACAGAAGACTGAAAGGTTTAAGTCAGGAAGCATTGTCTATTAAAGCCGGTTTGACCCGTTCCTATATATCAAAAATAGAACGTGGTGCTGCCAGATGCGGTTTGGAAGTATTTTTTCTTATTGCACAGGGCACTTGAGGTAGATCCGGCTGAACTTATCAGCGATCTGCCGCCAGGAACAGAATCGGCGCAAAAATAAATTTATTTAGTAACAGGTGATGAAGGAGGTATCTTTATGAATCCCGATTATAAGGAAATTGGTAAGAATATCAGGTTAATGCGTATCAGACACGGTATCAGTCAAAGTGAACTTGCTCAGCGTTTAGATGTTTCGCAGACGCATATGAGCAACCTTGAGCACGGCCGCGTCAGTGTCAGTCTGAGGGTATTGCTACGTTTGGCGCATTTCTTTAAGTGCAGTGTAGATACGCTGCTTGGCAGTGTTTTACAGGGACATGTTGTACCGGAAGTAAATAATGACGGTTACGATATTGAGGATCTGGCTTTGTTGCTGAAGGTTTTGAAACAAAAAAGAGTAGAAGTGATGTAAACAAAATACGAAAGGCTGCCGCAGTTTTTAATTGCGGCAGCCTTTTTTATGATAATTATTTGCATTGCAGCCATTCGCTGATGACGGCAAATAATTCTTCTAGATGAAACGGTTTGGTAATATGAGCATTCATTCCTGCTTCACGTTCTTTTTTGATGTCATCCAGGAAGGCATTGGCAGTCATAGCAACGATCGGTAGGCTCTTTACATCCTTGCGTGATAGTTTGCGGATTGCTTTGGTTGCATCGTACCCATTGAGTTTAGGCATTTGTACATCCATGAAAACAAGATCGTAATGGTTTTCAGGTGCCTGAGCAATTTTTGTCAGTGCTGCAGCACCGTCAGTGGCCTCTTCTATCATGGCACCGGTCATACCAATCAACTCACAGGCGATTTCCATATTGAGCGGATTGTCTTCAACAAGAAGTATCCGCTTGCCGCTGCAGTTAGGTTCATTAGCGGCAGATGGCAGCAGATGCTGTGTTCTGGTTGTGTTTGTCTGATGCATTTTGTTGAGTACCTGTGCAAGGTTAGTAGCAAACAGAGGCAGAATCAGGAGTGCGTCAAAAGAATAGTCTTTAATGGTCTGGCTGAGATCGGAAAAGGTGATTGCCAAAGCTATCTTTAATGTTGATGACAGTTGGCGTAATCCGTTTAACATTGTTTCCAGATCCAGCTGTGGGTTATAGACTATGATTGCTGTCGTATAGTCACTGCTTGTTTTTATGGCAGCTGCTAGTTTGTTATTTGCTTCTTTAAGACTGTGTACTGCTTGACCGGTAATTTGCAGTTGCTGTAGCTGCTGCAGGATATTAGAGGCATAAGTTTGATCATGGTCGATGACCAGGGCCTGCAGTTCGGAATGAATGGCAGAAACCGGGACGGGCTGCTTGTCAGCCAGCTTCAGTGGCAGGGTGACTGTAAAGGTGGTTCCAGAGCCTGCAGCACTGGTGACTTCAATAGTACCACCCATCAAATCAACAATATTTTTAGTGATAGCCATACCCAGGCCTGTGCCTTCAATACTATCAGTATTTGAGGTTTGGGAACGTTCGAAGGGAGTGAACAGGTGCGGCAGAAATTCCTGGTCCATGCCAATGCCGTTATCGCTGAAAACAAAACGAAAGTGTCCATACCCTGTTGGCGCCAGCGTTAATTGCTTGATCTCGAGTTTGAGCTTTCCTCCTCGAGGCGTAAATTTGATAGAATTGCTGAGGATATTAGTGAAGATTTGATTAAGGCGTACAGTGTCACCCAGCAGATATTCGTCACTGATATTATATGTCTCTACATGCAGTTCGTGCTGGTGTTCTTTTAACTGTGGATTGATGAGTGAGATCAGATTGTGAATAAGCTCAGCCAGATTGAGCGGCGATTCCTTAAGTGATAATTTGCCGCTTTCGATCTTAGACATATCGAGAATATCATTTATGAGCTCTAAAAGATGATTGGAAGCCAGCTCGATTTTGCTGAGGCAGCTGTTAATACGAACAGGATCGTGCAGGTATTGCTGCGCGATTGTAGTCATACCGATGATGGCGTTCATTGGAGTACGGATATCGTGGCTCATATTTGACAAAAAAGCGCTTTTGGCGGTATTGGCCTTTTCGGCAGAAAGCAGGGCAGCTTTTAATGCCTGCTGTTGTCTTTCGTAGGCCAGTTTTTGTGTATGGATATTCCGGAAAGCGATAACGCAGCCTGTGATAGTTCCTTCGGTATTTTTAATGGCCTGAGCTTCCAGACGTACCCATTCGTATTTGTCGTTGGCAAAACGCCGCAGCAACTCTATTTCGACAGAGTTTTTATTGTTTTGAGTCAATGTTGTATAAATATTTTCTAAAGCAAAAGCCTCTGATAACTGTTTGCGGAATTTCACATGAACAAAATTATTGACGAAGGTAGTCCAGGCTTCGGTATGATCTTCTAATCCTTTCAGCATATTGGCAGTGATGATTTCGGTAAGCCGCAGAATATAAAATCTATGTTCCTGCAGGTCGACATAATATACTGCATAGTACATTTCAGCCAGCGCATTGGCGATATTATGATGGCGCATTCTGTCGGCGCTGAGTAATGCAAGTTCATGTTCCTGCTGTTTTTTATCGTCGATGTTACGCAGCAGCAGCATGATTTTTTCGCCTTCGATTGTAGATATCCTGGTACTGTAATAGGTATAATAGTGAAGTTTTTTGTTTTTATCCCAAATACGCAGTTCACCTTCGGCATAGGTTTGTCTGCTGTAAAGTTTGGCATCAAAGATGCCTGACAGAAGCGCTTTATCACTGTCCAGCAGCTGTTGGTGGAATTGGGCATAGAAATCACGGTAACGGCCACGTTTTTGCAGCGAGAGTATCTCTTCCGAATAATGGATACAGTTATAACCCTGATGCTCCATATCGACGCTGATTGCCAGTGCATACATATGCGCAACTGCCATTTTGGCAGTTTTTTCACTGAGTGAATGTTCGACTTTCTGGGTCAGGTCTTCAAAGGCCAGTACCGCATAAGGATAAGCGTCAGAGTAGCCTGGTGCCGGAATGATCTTGACACTGAGCCAAAACCCCTGCTTATTTTTAAAAATATGCTCAATCCGGTTATTATCGTTGGCAAACTGGTCAATGATGTAGGTGCTGTTGGTAATTTTTAAGAGTGTCTGCTGCCATTTAGGGTCTACAAATTCGTTTACATACATAGAAAACTGTTTATCATAGCATTCTTCCATATGTACGATTTTTTTGAACTGTTCTGGCACACGCAGGCCGCGTAAAGTGTTATTACTTAGATTAACAAGGTAAACTGCATAATATTCTTCACTTAACTGAGCGATCCAGGCGGTCTGTTCGCGTTGGCTCAACTCAAATTGTTTTTGTTTTTCAATATTGCGGTAGCACCATAATACTTTCAGGTACCCGGTTTGAGCATCAATAGTAGATACGAGATGAGTTTCAATCCATTCAAAGCTATCTGGCGCAACAAGACGGCGCAGTTCGCCAACGATATGCATATTTTCCTGCGGCATATTCTGACGCAGGCTCTTTGTTGAAGTCAGTTCCCAGAATTTCTGCCGGTCTTCAGGATGGATAAGCATTTTACCGTAAAGATCATTGGCCTGAGTAAAGTCGCCGGCATGAGGAAATGCCGAAGCACAAGGGCCGAGCTTCGGAGAAATATAACGGTCGTCGACAAGATCAATAACTACATATTCGTCAAAGAGAACATCGATGCCCTGCAGGAGATCTTTGGAATGGTCGTGCCTGATCTTGACTTCGCCGGCAAAAATATGAGGTGTGACAGAGATTGCTAAGGCAGGAATCTGTCTGCCCTCATCGTCCCAAAGAGTTCTTTTCACTCGGACATCTACGTTGCTTCCTAAAATAGATTTTTCAGCAAAATACTGATAATCACCCTGATGAAAATTGACGGCATCAAAGCTGAGAGTGTCAGGATGATAGAATACACCTCTCCTGAAACCTGCTTTTGCAGCAGTCTGATTGCAGTAAAGTATCTGCAGAGTTGACTGATCTACGACGAATAATGTTAGATTACTGATATCGTTGATAAGTTTGAGGACGTTTCTTTCGGAATTCATTATAAATACCTTCCGTATCCTTTATAATTGAAGGAAAACTTTTATAAACTAATTATAATATAAAAATATAATAAAGTGAAACAAATATTGTGGTGATTATTACAATTAAAACAAACTCCCTGGACATATTTGCCCAGGGAGTTTGTTTTAATTTTCAGCAGTACCTAATATTTCGTTGGCTAAGGCAGAAAGGCTTTTGTGATCCAACTCAGCAAAGAACAATTGTCGGGAAGGATGGGGTGTCATTTTTTTGGACAAAGCGGCGTTGTATTCGGCGCCGCGCTTAAAGTCTGTTTGCTGGCATTCCAGCTCGCTTTGGCAATCTGCAAAAAGTCCGGCGCCTTTTTCTGTATTGACGAGGACCAGCGTAACACCCTTATCGTCATCAAAAATCGGGAAATGCTTATTGACGCCCCAATAGTCGGCTATCGTCAGATCAGCCAGGCTGTGTTTATTGTTAAAAGCGCAGTCGGAACAGGAAGGGCGAGTACTGACATTATTCAGGAATAAACGCATATATGGACCGCGGCGTTTATGTGTTGCAAAGATATGGTTTTCAGTTTGAAAAACGATATTAAAGCGTTTCCAACCGGGAGTTTTATCGCGGAAATTGACTTTTATTACCGGTGATGACGAAAGCTCGGTGACTTCGTCCAGTCGTTTCTGGTAGACTTTGGGACTGGGAACCCCATGGCAGACTACGTCAATGGTATAAAGCCTTTCATAGTCTTTACGCAGATATCCTTTCAAGCCTCCGATCTGGCACGGCGTACCGCTGAATAAAACAGTATGGCCTGCCTGAAGCAGTTTTTCGGCGTCCTGGTAGGTAGTGCTGATATCGCTTTGTACATATTTGGAACCGCGTAATTTATTCATTGCATTGACGCTTGTGACAGCGATATGTCTAACGTGCCAGTTGTCGTCAAAGGCCGCCCCGAAGACTGTCCCCTGACGTCCCAGGATTTTTTCGGCAGCGAGGGAGAAAAAACCGCCGCTGGAGCTGACAAAGCGAACGGCTTCGTTTTTATTTTTACAGCCGATAACAGCTAAAATCTCATGAGGTTGAGGTTTGTGCAGCAGAGGACAAACGCGTTCACACAAACCGCAGTGGATACATTTGTCAGTATCGACCAGCGGATAATTGAAGCCTTCTTCGTCTGGTGCCATAGTGATGCAGGAGGTCACGCAGCGACTGGCACAGGCTCCGCAGCCGCAGCAGTCGGTTTTGTTGGTAATGGTAATCATAATTTCACCTTCTTAAACAATTTTTGAAGCTTAGGAATGCTGTGAAAAATAGTTTAAAAACAGTTGGGCGACATTGGAAAGTGGACGTCCTTTAACAATAGATAGCGTTTTATTAAGGAATAGTCTGTCATCGCGGATGATCTTGCAAATCAGATCGTTGTCAAAAATTTCACCCGGTGAAGCCGGTACGACGGCGATGCCGGCATTTTCTTTTGCCCAGGCTATTGTAGACAGTTTAGTAGAATTAATGCTCAGGATCTGCGGGAAGATCATGGAATCGGAACAAACGTTTAAAAATAAAGTCGAACAGCCGCGTGACAGGCAGATGGGCATATCTTCCATATGTGCCAAAAGCAGAGCTTTGTCGTCTGCCGGCAGCCAGGGATTGTCTTTGTGCATTACTGCAACAAGGCGCTCCTGCTTGGTATAGATAGTATCAAACCGGCTTTCCTGTGTCAGCGGAGCATTGGCAACGCCAATCTCCGTTTTCCCGGTCAGCATCTGATTGATTTGCTCCAAGATGGAAACTTCGTACAGCTCATAGTTGATCTGCGGATATTCTTTGGAAAATTTGCTGAGGTAAGTTTGAATAAAGGAAATCGACATCGAAGGCGACAGGCTGACTCGCAGAGTACCTGTATAGCCGTTGACGCAGTCCGATATTTCCCGTTGGGTATCATCTTCCAGCGAACAGAGATATTTAGCTTTGTTATAAAGAATGCAGCCGGCATTGGTCAATTCTATATTATGTACGCCGCGACGGATATTGACTAGCTGAGTGCCGAATTTTTTCTGCAGCAGCTTCAGTTGATTACTGAGGGCCGGCTGGGCAACGTGTACGCGCTTGGATGCCGCTGAAAGACTTCCTGCTTCGACGATGGCAATAAAATTGCGGTAATATTCCATGTCCATAGTCTGCTCTCCTCCTGTTACTGGCAATATAAATTTAAGTTTAAGCTGACTGTAGTTTGTTTATCGTTTAACTACATTATAGATGATAAAGCAGCTTAAACCTATCTTTTTCTGAAAAAATTTTTATAACTTTAGATAAGCATATAAATAAAACTTATAAATTATATCAATTATTTTGATGTTTAAAGATAGATATTGTCAATGAAAATGGCAAATGTTGTTAGAATGAATTTTTTATAAAAGTAATATTACATCAATTGAATTTTATGAATAGAAATAAAGAAAAGTGTAATTTTAAACTCGAAAACCAAATTTAAACATATCAAATAAATTAATATTTTCTATTGCTTTTTGGTATTTTACGTTATAAGTTTCCGGAATTATACTGAAAGTGAAGAAAGGTGTATGAGAAATTTAAATCTGGGAAAGAAGGGATGAAAATGTTAGACAGCACGAGATTAAGAAATCCGCAGTTGTTTGACAAAATCGTTACTCCGGAAGAAGCTGCGGCGCTGATTACTGATGGAATGAATGTGGGCGTCAGTGGTTTTACCCCATCCGGCTATCCTAAAAAAACAACGATAGCTTTAGCCAAAGCTATCAAAGAAGGTAAACGCTGCCGTATCAATATCTGGAGTGGCGCTTCTGTTGGTCCGGAAATTGAAGAGGAGTTGGCGGCAGTTGGCGCTATAAAAGGCAGGATGCCGTATTATGCCGCGTCCAACAAAAGCATGAAAAAGGGCATCAATGAAGGCAAGATTGAATATGTGGACCAACATTTGAGCCATTTCGGACAGCAGGTAGATTATGGGTTTTTTGGTAATGTAGATGTAGCTATCATTGAAGCTACGGCAATTACTGCAGAAGGTAATATTATTTTAGGTCCTGGTGTTGGTAATGCGCCGATTTTTGTGAAGCATGCGAAGAAAATCATTATCGAAGTCAATACTTCGATTCCTTTGAATCTGGAAGGTATGCATGATATCTATATTCCGGCGATCCCGCCAAATAGAACTGAGATTCCAATTTATCATGCGGGGGACAGGATAGGTAAACCTTATGTAGAATGCGGTATCGATCGTATCGATTGTATCGTGGAGTCTGATATTCTGGATCATGTGCGTGACTTGACTGCTCCTGATGCAGCAAGCATCAAAATTGCTGAGAATTTGGTGGAATTTTTAGAGTATGAACAAAAGATGGGACGTTTGCCGGAGAAAATGCTGCCCTTGCAGTCCGGTGTCGGCAGTATTGCCAATGCGGTTCTTTTAGGACTGGCCAAATCCAGATTTGAAAATCTGGAAATGTATTCCGAGATTTTACAGGATTCTGTATTCCGTCTGATCAAGCTGGGCAAGATCGCTAAAGCCTCCGGCTGCGCGTTCACTCCTTCGCCTTCGGTTTGGGAGATGTACAAGGAAGATCCTGATTTGTATCATAAGAGTATTGTTTTAAGACCGCTTGATATCAGTAATCACCCCGAGGTTATCAGGCGTTTGGGAGTTATTGCCATGAATACGCCGTTGGAATTTGATATCTACGGGCAGGCTAATTCAACGCATGTTATGGGCTGCACGATGATGAATGGTATTGGCGGCAGCGGTGATTATATGCGTAACGGTTTCCTTACGATTTTTTCAACGCCGTCTACAGCGAAATGCGGCTCGATTTCCAGTGTAGTACCTATGGTCACTCATGCAGACCATACTGAACATGACACGATGGTTTTTATTACTGAACAGGGTGTGGCCGACATCCGTGGTTTGAGTCCCGTCAAACGTGCTAAAGCTATCATAAATAACTGCGCACATCCTGATTTTCGGCCGCAGCTTTTGGAATATCTGAGGTTTGCACAACAAAAAAACGCCCATATGCCAATTGATTTGGCACATTGTTTCGATATGCAGAAAAAATTTTATGAAACCGGCACTATGCTGTAAACAGCGGAGCGGAATGAGAAAGGGGTCAATGACATGACTAATTATGAAGAAATCAAACAGGGGCTGGCGGATTATGAAGCAAAGGTTGCTAAAGCTAATGCCAAATTTCCTGAAAGAAAAGAGTTTAAAGAAAAACACGTGTATACTCCTTTGGATGTAGAAGGTTTTGATTACTGCTCTAAAAGCGGGTTCCCTGGACAATACCCTTTTACACGCGGCGTACAGCCGACTATGTATCGTGGGCGGTTGTGGACGATGCGCGCTTATGCAGGCTTTGCTACAGCCGAGGAAACCAATGCCCGTTATAAATATTTGCTGGAAGCAGGTCAAACCGGCCTGTCGGTAGCTATGGACCTGCCGACACAGATCGGACTTGATTCCGATGCGGAGCTTTCGCATGGTGAAGTCGGTAAAGTTGGCGTGGCTATTGATTCGCTGGCTGATATGGAAAAGCTTTTTGAAGGTATTCCTTTGGATAAAGTCAGTACTTCTATGACTATTAACGGCCCGGCTGCAGTGCTTTTGGCGATGTACGTTGCTGTTGCCGAACAGCAGGGTGTTAAGCCGGAACAATTAAAAGGCACCATTCAAAATGATATTTTAAAAGAATATATTGCCCGTGGCACATATATTTTCCCACCACGGCCTTCGATGCGGCTGATTACAGATACTTTTGAATATTGCTCTAAGAGTATTCCAAAATGGAATACGATCAGCGTAGGTGCTTACCATATTCGTGAAGCCGGTGCTTCCTGTGTACAGGAAATCGCTTTTGCATTTGCTAATGCGATGGCTTATATTGATGCGGCAATCAAGGCCGGACAGAAGGTAGATGATTTTGCTCCTGGTATTTCCTGGATCTTTACTGCCGGACTTAATATGTTTGAGGAAGTTGCTAAATTCCGTGCGGCACGCCGTTTGTGGGCGCGCATTATGAAAGAACGTTATGGTGCTACAGTACCGAAAGCACAGATGCTGCGTGTGCATGTGCATACTGCCGGCAGTGTTCTGACTGCTCAGCAGCCGCTTAATAACGTAGCCCGTATTACCTGGCAGGCGTTGTCTGCCGTTTTAGGCGGTATTCAGTCTATGGCCTGCTGTGCTTATGATGAAGCGATTGCTTTGCCAACTGAAGAGTCGGCTACTCTGGCACTGCGTACTCAACAGATGCTGGCTTATGAAAGTGGTATTACCGATACTATTGATCCGCTGGCAGGTTCCTATTATGTAGAAGCCCTGACGGATAGGATGGAAGCAGAAGCTTATGAATATATCAAGAAAATTGATGCTATGGGCGGTGCTGTAGCTGCTATCGAGCAAGGCTATATGCAGGGGGAAATGTCGGCTCATGCTTATGAAGATCAACGCGATATCGAAACTAAACGGTCTATAGTTGTCGGTGTTAATAAGTTTGTTGATAATAAACAACTGGCGGAACAGGATGTTCTGACTGCTGACCTTAGTGTTGCTGAACGCCAGATTGCCAAAGTCGAAAAGATGAAAGACGGACGTGATCAGAAAGCCGTCGATGCTGCTTTAACGGCGCTGAAGCAAGCTTGCTCCGGCGAAGAAAATTTGATGCCTTATCTGATTGACGCTGTTAAAACTTATGCCACTTTGGGAGAAATATGCGGCGTGATGAAAGAAATATTCGGAGAATATAGACAGGACGGTTCCATGTTCTGATCTGACTGACAGGTTGTGAGTGAAAGAACGGAGTTGATTGTTATGACAACGAAAGCATTGGCTGATTTTGTGGCAAGCGTACAATATGATAAATTGAGTCCGGAAACAGTTCGGATTACAAAGCAGTGTATTTTAGATTGGCTGGGAGTCTGTATTCGCGGTTCGCAGGAAAAACCAATCCAAATCATTCGTAAGTTGCTGCTGGATGGCGGGGGTAAGGCACAGTCTACAGTTTTGGCTGGACAGACGGAACAAACTACTGCTTTAAATGCTGCATTTTGTAATGGAAGCGCTTCCCATTCACTTGATTTTGATGACCTTCATAATCCATCTATTATACATCTGGCTACAGTAGTTGTACCGCCGGTATTTGCCATTGCTGAGGCGGAGCATAAAAGCGGTAAAGATATGTTGGCAGCTGTAGTAGCAGGATATGAGGTTGGCGGCCGCGTAGGCGAATCCGTTATCCCTGAGTCCTATTTATTCTGGCATACTACCGGTACAGCAGGTACCTTAGGCGCTGCCGCTTCGGCAGCGAAGGTTTTAGGTCTTGATGCGGCTGCGACGCTGCAATGTCTTGGCAGTGCTGGTACACAGGCGGCAGGGTTGTGGGAATTTTTGAAAGAGGGCGCAATGAGCAAAACTCTGCATGCCGGTAAAAGTTCATATGCCGGCGTACTTTCAGCATATCTGGCCCGTGCTGGTTTTACTGGTGCGACAAAGATATTGGAAGGAGAAAAAGGCTTTTGCCGGGCTATGGTCACAGAGCCGCATTTGGAAAAATTGACGGATGGGCTGAATGATGGTATATATAAGATTGATAATAATTCGTTCAAACCTTATGCCTGCTGTAAACATTCTCATGCCGCGCTGTATGCGATGCAGGTGCTGCGTACTGAGCATGGATTGAAGCCTGATGATGTTGAAGCGATAGAGATTTTAGTCAATGAGATCACTGATTTTCTGATCAATAATCCTCAGCCTGAAAATCCGTATGGCTGCAAGTTCAGTATCCAATATTGTGTTGCCGGGATGCTCAAATACGGCGATATGGGTGTTGATCGCTTCCTGACGGAAGTTATTGGTGATGCTGAAGTCCGTAGCTTGATGGCGAAGACCAAGGTCATGCGTGATGCTGCGATCGAGGCGGTACATGCTGCTGATGCTGCAAAACTGGCATCAAAGCTTATCGTTCGCTGTAAAGATGGGCGAGTATTGGAGTTACAGGTAGATTTTCCGAAAGGAGATCCGCCTAATCCGATGAGCTGGGATGAAAGTGTTGCAAAATTTATGTCTTTGGCTGCTCCTGTTTACGGCGAAGAAAAAACAGCCAAGCTGTGCGGGCTTATCGATAATCTGGAAGCAAGCGCAGATTTTGCAGCAGACCTGGCTGAATGTCTGGCATAAGACGGCGTTAAGGAGGAACTCCCTGTGGTTGAAGCGGAAAAGATCAAAGCAAAGGTCAGCGAAATTTATTCGCATAATAATTTCATGCAGGAGTGCGGTATTTACATCGTAGATATGTCTTGCGGCAGCGCTACAGTTGCAGTAAAAGTAGATCCTGAGCGGCATGCTAATCTTAATGGTATGGCGCATGGAGGACTGGTTGCAACGCTGGCTGATAATGCTACAGGCATTGCAGGTGCAACGATAGGTAAAAGGGTAGTGACATCAACTATTGCTACAGATTTTATCAAAGGTGCACCGGTTGGTACGACGATCAGCGCTACTTCACGGATAACACACGCTGACGACAGATTGGTAACCATCAATATCGAAGTGCGCGATCTGGACAATGATATCCTGGTGGCTAAGGCTACAGCGGCGATGATTGTAGTGGATACATTCGCTGGGATTCCTGAAAAATGGTAATAAGAGCAGGGAGTATTATTCGGTTGTTGTGTCGTTGCAGTTAAATATTGCTGTTTGGGCATTAGCAGAAGGCAATTTTGTAAGAGTGTACAGTTTGCTGTGATTTTCTAAAAAAGGCGGCTTAAGCCGTCTTTTTTGTGTTTATTTCGATACCGAAAGTAGTATTTTTGAGACCTTGTTTAAATATTGCAAAAGAAAGTTTTCTACCAAATATGGTTGCATGTGCAAAATAAAACACAACATCTAGTAATTTTTGGCTTTACATTAACAATGCGCTGTGCTATGATGATAATGTAAATTTTACGCATAAATAATAATTTTTGTTTGGCGTTAACGATAAGAAATTATGAAAGAAGGCGTCAGTTATGAAAGTAATCAAACGTGATGGCAGTACTGCCGATTTTGACAGCAGCAAGATTATAGTTGCTATCCAGAAAGCAAATCAGGTAGTCGAACCGGAAGACCGTATCGATCAGGAACGTATCGAAGCTATCGCTCATTATGTGGAAAGTAAAAACCGCATGCGTCTTTTGGTTGAAGATATACAGGATATGGTAGAGCATCAGCTTATGGACGAGGGGAAATTCAACCTGGCCAAGTCTTATATTATTTACCGCTATACTCGCGCTTTGGTGCGTAAGGCTAACACGACTGATGAATCCATTTTATCTCTGATCCGTAACAGTAATAAAGATGTTATGGAGGAAAACTCTAATAAAAATGCTGTTATGGCTTCTACTCAGCGCGATCTGATTGCCGGCGAGGTTTCCAAGGACCTGACCCGCCGTCTGATCCTGCCGGAGAAGATTTCTAAAGCCCATGATGAGGGCGCTATCCATTTTCACGATGCTGATTACTTCGTACAGCCTATTTTCAACTGTTGCCTGATCAATGTTGGCGATATGCTGGATAACGGCACTGTAATGAACGGTAAACTGATCGAAAGCCCGAAAAGTTTTCAGGTGGCTTGTACAGTAATGACTCAGATCATCGCTTCAGTAGCCAGCAGCCAGTATGGTGGGCAGTCTGTCGATATTCGTCATTTAGGCAAATATCTGCGCCGCAGCTATGAAAAATTCAAACTGACGATCAAAGCTGAGGTCGGTGACAGTGTTGCTGATGAAGTTGTAGAGCGCCTTACAAAAAGACGTTTGCAGGATGAGCTGCGCAGCGGTGTGCAGACAATTCAATACCAGATTAATACTTTGATGACAACAAACGGACAATCTCCGTTTGTCACTATCTTCCTTAATCTGCAGGCGGACGATGAATATCTGGAAGAAAATGCAATGATAGTAGAAGAGATTCTGCGGCAACGGTTGGAAGGCATTAAAAATGATAAAGGCGTTTTTGTAACGCCTGCTTTCCCGAAGCTGGTTTATGTGCTTGATGAACATAACTGCCTGAAGGGCGGCAAGTATGATTATATTACTAAGCTGGCTGTAAAATGCAGCGCTAAACGTTTATATCCTGACTATATCTCTGCTAAAAAAATGCGTGAGAATTATGAAGGAAATGTTTTCGCACCGATGGGCTGCCGTAGTTTTTTGGCTGCCTGGAAGGATGACGAAGGCAATTACAAATTCGAAGGCCGTTTCAATCAGGGTGTCGTATCTTTGAATTTGCCTCAGGTGGCTATTTTGGCACATGGCGACGAAGAAAAATTCTGGCCATTGCTGGATGAACGCTTACAGCTTTGTTATGAAGCTTTGATGTGCCGTCATAACTCATTAAAGGGTATTCGCAGTGACGTCAGTCCTGTACATTGGCAGTATGGAGCGATTGCACGCTTGGAAAAAGGCGAAGTTATTGATAAATATCTGGAAAAAGGCTATTCTACTATTTCACTCGGTTATATTGGTTTGTACGAAATGACTAAGTTAATGAAAGATGTCAGCCACACAACACCTGAAGGGGAAGAATTTGCTTTGCGCGTGATGAAATATCTGCGTGCTGCCTGTGATAAATGGAAAAAAGAAACAGGGTTAGGTTTTGCCTTATATGGTACGCCTGCTGAATCATTGTGCTATCGTTTTGCCCGTATTGACAAAGAACGGTTTGGTACTATTGCCGATGTAACGGATAAAGGCTATTATACTAATTCTTACCACGTAGATGTTCGTGAGGATATCGACGCCTTTAGTAAATTCAATTTTGAAAGCCAGTTCCAGCGTATTTCTTCGGGCGGCGCTATTTCCTATGTTGAAATTCCTAATATGCGCCATAACCTGGAAGCAATGGAAGATGTTGTTCGCTTTATTTATGACAATATTCAATATGCTGAATTTAATACTAAATCAGATTACTGCCATGTGTGCGGGTTTGATGGTGAGATTATCATCAACGATGATTTGGAATGGGAGTGCCCTAACTGCGGTAATAAAAATCAGACTTTAATGAATGTTACTCGCCGTACTTGTGGCTATTTAGGTGAAAATTTCTGGAACGTGGGTAAGACTAAAGAAATCAAATCCCGCGTCCTGCATCTGTAAGCGGGAGGCGTTATAAATGAATTACGCTACGATCAAGACCCATGATACCGCCAATGGGCCGGGAGTGCGTGTGTCGCTGTTCGTCAGCGGCTGCACTCACCAGTGCAAAGGGTGTTTTAACCCGGAAGCATGGGACTTTAATTATGGTGCTCCTTTTACAGAAACAGAGGAAGATACAATCGTCAGAGGATTGGAGCCCTGGTTTATCCGCGGGCTTTCGCTTTTGGGCGGCGAGCCTTTTGAGCCGTCTAATCAACAGGCACTTTTGCCGTTGCTGCGTAAGGTACGTAAGGCTTATCCTGAAAAAACGATCTGGTGTTATACCGGGTATGATTTTGAACAGGATCTTCTTACGGGTCGTTTATGTGATTGGCCGGTTACTGAGGAGTTGCTTTCTTATATAGACGTTTTAGTAGACGGCGAATTTAAGCTCGATTTAAAAAATCCCAATCTGCGTTTTCGAGGCAGTTCTAACCAGCGCGTTATTGATTTAAAAAAATCGCTGTATGGTGATGAACTGGTTTTATGGTCAGAAGCTTATTAAAATTAAAACCCCTTCCACATATAATAATATGGGAGGGGTTTTTTGTATGATATCGTAACTAAATAATTAAAATATATAATTTGCGTAGCTTGTCTCTTCAATTAAATAGCTTTATAATATTATCAATAGATAATAATTTTAATTTTGATGTGGAGTGAAGTGCATGTTAAATGTGTTTAAAAATAAACTTTCACAGATTCACAAGCAAAGTAAAGAAGCGAAAGAACTTTTGCGTTTTATCGGACCTGGTATTTTGGTAACGGTGGGATTTATCGATCCAGGAAACTGGGCTGCTAATTTGGCGGCCGGCGCCGATTACGGGTATTCTTTGCTGTGGGTCGTAACGTTATCAACTCTGATGTTGATTTTGCTGCAGCATAATGTAGCTCATCTGGGCATCGTCACAGGTGAATGTTTATCGGAAGCAGCGACAAGATTTTTACCTAAGCGTATTTCACGTCCAATTCTGGTTACTGCTATTATGGCGGCGCAGGCAACTGCTTTAGCTGAAATTTTGGGTGCGGCGATTGCACTTAATATGTTGTTTGGCATTCCAATTATGGCTGGTGCTGTGATTACCGCTGTCGTTTGCACACTGATGTTGTGGACAAATTCCTACAGTCGTTTGGAAACATGGATAGCGGGTTTTGTTTCTGTTATTGCCATGTCTTATTTATTTGAAATTTCAATGGTACATGTTGATTGGCCGCAGGCCGTTGTCAGCTGGACTGTGCCTAATATTCCAGCAGGCTCGATGCTGGTGGTAATGAGTATTTTAGGTGCTGTAATTATGCCGCATAATTTATTTCTGCATTCTGAAATTATTCAAAGCAGGCATTGGAACCTGGAAGATAAGGCATTGATGGAAAAACAGCTGCGTTTTGAATTTGTCGATACTTTATTTTCTATGAGTATCGGCTGGGCAATCAACAGTGCCATGATTTTGCTGGCCGCTGCAACATTTTTTGTTCATGGAGTTAGTGTCAGTGAATTACAGCAGGCTCAGGAGCTGCTGGTGCCGCTTTTAGGTGAGAATGCAGCACATATTTTTGCAATAGCACTGCTTTTTGCAGGGATTGCTTCTACAACAACGGCGGGTATGGCAGGTGTTACTATTTTTTCAGGTATGTTCGGTGAATCTTACGATATGAAGGATATTCATTCACGTGTTGGTTTGCTGCTGACATTTGTTCCTGCTGTTATCGTTTTATATTTCATCAATGATCCCTTCTGGGGATTGATCGTCAGCCAGATGCTGCTTAGTGTGCAGCTTCCGTTGACTGTATTTATGCAGATTTGGCTCACTTCTTCACCAAAAGTAATGGGGACTTATGCTAATAAGCCTTTTACTAAAGGTCTGCTTTATGCGGTAGGATTTATTGTTACAGCACTCAATTTGTATCTTTTATATGTTAGTTTGCAATAAAATAATGATGCGGTATGAATTAAAACGGTTCAGCTTAGCTGAACCGTTTTAATTATTAATCTGTCAGTTTTTATTGCCCAGCTGCTCCAGCATGGTAGCAACGCTGAACGGTTTATTTTCCAGTAAGGCATCTATGCGCATAGTAATCAACGGATGCTGGCTAAGTCTGCGTGCTGTGATAAGTGCCGCCCGCAATGCTGGTGTAAGCTGTTCGTGTCCCCATTCTTCAAGAATGATAGAAGCAGCGCCGCGCGGCCAATCGTAAATAGAGGTCAAAGCGGCTGTGACTATAGGAACTCCGGTACCAGGGTGCGTTTCCAGGTATTTCAGCGGGATCAAAAGCGCTGTTTCTGATTGTGTATAGGTATTGATGTTTTTTTCGATAAAAGTCAATACTTTCTGGGGACGTTCATCGTTTTCAAAGCCTAGAAGATAAGGAAACAAAGCACTTTCCAGAGGGTGCTGCTTAAGATAATCGAAAAGACGTTCCCATATATCAATATCCAGTTCAAAGGCAAATTCAGCAGTAGTGTAATTTACGCTGCCATCTTCTTTGAATAATTGTGCTTGCACTTCCTCATACCAGTCGCGGCTGTAAATCAGTTTTTCACAGCGGCTTACCAGTTCGTGGCTGGCGTTAGAAGGTAATGCTGCCCAGTTGCTGTCGGTGATAAGCTTTTGCAGTCCAATGGAAATGTTTATTATTCCAATCAGGTCAGCAGGAGTTTTATCATATCGTTCAGCATGGCGCAGAAGCTCGCTGATCAGAGTCTTAGAATCGATACCGCTGATATCAATATAAGTTGGATCACTGTTTCCAATATAGTAACGGTCAAGCATCATAATAAAATTATTAATGATCAAAAGACAGCCACGGTAAGTTTTATAGTCCAGCTGCTCTTTATGCAAATGGTGTAATAACTGTCCCTTACGCATTACTACCAGACAAATCGGAGCATAATCGATTTCGATTTCACAACCGTGCCGAAGCAGCCAAATTTCTTCTTCTTCTGTAGTGCATTCAAGATCATAGAGGGTGAATATACGTCCCCAGCCTCTGGTAGAGCGAACAAGTTCCCATAGCTCGTCCTGTGGTGCAATATTATTGATACGGTAGGCAAAGGTAAGGAAAAAAGTGAATTCTTCACAGCGGCAAAGATCGACTAAATCATCCCAAAGGTTTTCGGAATGTTCTTTGCGCAGCTTCTCCAGTCCAAAGACTGCTAAGATGACGATTGCATATTTAACAAGCTCACGTTTATGCGCTGTATACAGCCAGTCTTCGGCTAAAGCAAGCAGTGGTTCGGGAACTTCGTCTTCTGACAGCAGTTCTACAAGCGGATCACAAACACTGACACATAAAATTTTTATCAATGCTTCTTCAAGAACCGCTTTTGCAGTAGCAGAAGGTTCATCAGCATAAGCCAGCAGCATACTGCAGACGGCTTCAGCACCTGGCAAGTCAGGCGGCATTTCGGCAGTATATATATAGGCATCATCGCTTCCTAATGGCCGTGGTAATGACGGAGTCGGATCATCTATCAAGGCACCTCCTTGATAGATGCCATTTTCATCTAGCTGATCCATTACATAAGCAAAAATACTGTGTTCATTTTTATCCATAAAGTTCATCCCTTAATTTTTAAATTATGCCTATTATACCATATAAGGCTATTCTTGACAGAAAAAAATACCCTGCCTGAGCAGGGTATTTTGCTGTTTATTTTAGAATGTTACGGGTTCACCGTAATAAGCACAGGTCAGAACCTTCTTCATACCTTCAGCATCAATTTTTCTCGGATTAGAACCAGTGCAGGGATCCAATACTGCATTGGCGGCGATTTCATCTATATGTTGTTTGAATAATTCTTCGCTGACGCCGTTTTCTTTATAGGTTTGGGCGATACCAAGTTTTTTGTTCAATTCTTTGATTGAATCGATAAGTGCATCAGTCAGCTGTTTATCTGTATTACCGGTAAGTCCCAGCATACGCGCTATAGTTGCATATCTGTCAGCACAAACTTTGGCATTATATTGGATAACAGACGGTAGCAGGATCGCATTACAGCAGCCGTGCGGGATATCGAACATCGCACCGGTTTTATGGGCCAGGCTGTGGGCTATACCTAAAAGTGCATTCGAGAAAGCCATCCCAGCCAGGCATTGAGCAATATGCATTTTGCCTCGTGCATTTTTATCACCATAATAGCTGTCAATCAAACTGTCATAAATATCACTAATAGCTTTAAGTGCCAGCGGGTCAGAGAAATCGCTGCGTGCAGACGCGACATAAGCTTCGATTGCATGGGTCAAAGCATCCATACCTGTATGAGCAGTCAAAGTTTTCGGCATGGTCAGAGGGATATCGGTATCCAAAATAGCAATATCCGGCGTGATTTCAAAATCTGCCAGCGGATATTTTATATTAGTAGAGTAATCAGTAATGACCGAGAATGCAGTTACTTCTGTTGCCGTACCGCTTGTAGAAGGAATTGCTACGAAAATAGCCTTATTCCTGAGTTTGGGTATATTGAAAGGTTTCTTGATTTCTTCAAAGGTTGCTTCGGGGTGCTCGTAAAAGACCCACATGGCTTTCGCCGCATCTATAGGTGAACCGCCGCCGATAGCGACGATAACGTCAGGAAGGAATTTGCGCATGGCTGCGGCACCTTTAAAGACGGTCTCGATAGACGGATCTGGTTCGATGCCTTCGAAAAGCTGGGTTTCCACACCGATTTCATGCAGGATATCTTCGACCTTCTGCAAAAAACCGCCCCGTTTCATAGAACTGCCACCGGTGAGGATCATTGCCTTTTTGTAGCCTTTCAGATTTTTTAATTCGTCGATTGCACCCGAGCCATAATAAATGTCACGTGGTAAAGTAAATCGTGCCATAGCTTGACACCTCCTAAAATAATTTGCCTTGATACTTTCATTATAACATTTTAACTAAATTCTACAAGGTTAGTAGGAATATAAAAAGTTAAATAATTGTAAATTTAAGGAAACATTTAGTAAATGGAGTTGGGAACCCAAATGGCTATAAATTGAGGAAAGTTTTAAAACTTTGAATAAAGTGCCGTGATACGGGAATTTCCTTTTCCAGGCAGTTTTCAACGGTCAGTATATAAGTGTCATTGAACCAGGGAATGATTTCGCGCACTTTATTCATATTGACAATATAGCTTTTGTGAGTTCTCAAAAAACCGCAGGGACATAGTTTTTCTTCCAAAGTTTTTAAAGGCAGGTTTGATTCCAGAATACCTTTATTGGTATAGATCAGTATTTTTTTACTGGTATCTGTTTTGATAAGATAAATTTCTTCTTTGGGATTAAAGACTAAAAGTTTATTGTTGTTCCAAATAGAGAGCTTGATAGGAAAATTACAGCGGGATGGCAACTGCTGCTGAGATTGATTCTGCAAAACTTTTTGCAATTTTATAACAGTTGCCTGCAGGCGTGTCTTAGTATAGGGCTTAAGAATGTAATCGAAAGCTTCAAGTTCGAAGGCTCGTACTGCGAATTGATCGAAGCCTGTGGAAAAAATTATTTTCGGAGGGTTGGGCAAAGTTTTAAGTTTCTCGCCAACGGCCAGTCCGTCTAATACTGGCATTTCAATATCTAAAAAAACAGCGTCAGCAGTATTGTTTGAAAAATAATCAAGTACTGCCTCTCCATGTTCACATTCAGCAATGATCTCCAAATTGCTGTTAGTTTCCAGTAAGGCTCGCAGTTCTTGGCGGGACGGAAATTCATCATCTGCGATAACTATTTTTAGCATTTCAATCCTCCTCTTGCTTTGGTATTTTAAAACTGACGGTAGTACCTGTACCATATGTACTGTCTATATGAAGACCGTTGTCCGGGCCGTAAATTGCCATTAGACGTTTATGTATATTAGTCAGGCCAATGGATTTACGGCCAGGGATATCAAGAAGCAGCGAAGCCAGTTTTGCTTCAGGAATGCCAATGCCATCGTCATGCACGGATATAAAAAAATATTCTGTATCTTGGCTGACTGTTATAGTGATAGTGCCGCCATCTAATTTTGACCGTAGACCATGTTTGACAGAATTTTCAATTATTGGCTGTAAAATCAGGGCTGGAACCTTAAAAAAGGCTGTGTCATCAATTTCATAATTTATTTTTAGTTTGTCGCCGAAACGTGCTATTTCAATATTAATATAGGCATTGATGTGCTGCAGTTCCTGCCGCAGGGAAATTAATGTATTTGGATCAGCAAGGTTTTGGCGGTAATAATCAGCCAGATAATTGATAAGTTTTTTTGCTGTCTGAGGCTGTACGCTGCAATAATAGCTGATCGTATTTAGGGCATTGAATAAAAAATGCGGATTGATCTGTGCCTGTAGAGCTTTTATTTCAGCATTGGCCAGCAGTTTAGTACGTTCTTTGATCTGATTGATTTCGATATGCGTAGAAAGCATTGTTGCGATACCTTCAGCCAGCTTTGTTTCAAAGGCAGTCATTTTTTCTGCAACTATATGTCCCACACAAAGATAACCAATCGTGGCAGTATCGTTTGCCAGCGGCAAAGCCTGATAAGAAGTAAGTACAGTAAGCTTTTTATTGTTCAGGCAAAATTTTTCTGATAGCAGTGTTTCCAGGTCTCTCTGCAGGTAGTCAAGAAATGGCTGTTCTTGTTCACAGGCTGCGCAGCCAAGCAGCTGATAGTTAGAGGTAATACAGACAACGTCAAAGGATTTGACGTTTTGCAGGATGCTTTCCGTAATTTTTTGGGCGGCATTTTGATCGAAACCATTCTGCAAAATAGAAATTGAACTATTAGTAACATTCAGTGCAATTTTTGCCGCCAGCCCTTCAAGAATATCCTTCTGTTTATAACTGTCCATGATAAGACCGATAAAACAACCGGTACCTAAAGCTGTCGTGATCATTACCTGGAGAGCACAATCTTCAATTGATGGTGTAAATGTGTGGGGATAACAAAATAAGGCGAGTAAAATGATATGGCTGGAAGCGAAAATAAAACTTACGCCGATAGCGTGAGGCAGCAGTTCTTTTTTTTGTTTGAACCAGTGTGATAAAAGTCCTGCCAGTAGCCCTTCTACTAGGAAAAAGCAGCCGCTCACGAGAGCAGCTTTGGTATGGATAAACAAAACATAGTGAACAGAGATGAGCAGACTTGTACAGAAACCGATTAAAGGACCGCTGACTAGACCAGCTACGATAATAAAGATGGAACTGGTGTTGATAAGCCAGCTTTCGCCATATAAAGACCAGTAAGTATTGAGGATGCCTAGCAACGAAAAAAACGCAATAATATGTAGCTTGTTTTTTAACGAATAATTTTGTTGAAATAAGGTTGTTTGAAAAAACGCGGTTCGGCTGCAGATAAAGAAAATAATTAAAAATACTGCTAGTCCAAACCATAAATGACTCATTGTTTGGTAAAGAAAGTTCAGCATGAATTGCTCCTTATAAAGGCAAAATCATGCATCTTATTGCAGATTTTGTCATCTTGAGTTCATTTTTATCCTAAAAGTTGCATTTTATGTTATTTTAAATTTAGGAAATTGGTTGAATTTATCAGATTAAGTTCATTATATAAAAATTTAGTTATACATACAAGAAATGCATCCATTCTATTATGGAAGGGGGATAGTAGCTAATAAGCGCGAAAGGAGAAATTTATTATGGATTTGAAAACGTGTCTTTATGTTGGGTTTGCTCTTTATACGATATTTGTTATTTATGTGGGTTTTATTGGCTCTAAAAAAATAAAAGGGTTAAGTGATTTTGCGGTTGCCAGCGAAAGTATGGGACCGATATCATTAGGATTGGCTTTTGCCGCCTCTTTCTTTAGTGCTGCTACTTTTCTGGGGTATGTCGGATACGCTTACGCCTGGGGGGCTTCCGCTTTATGGATATTTTTAGCTATTTTTGGCGGGTCTACATTAGGGTTTATCGTTATTGCAAAAGGTGTGCGTGACAGTAACACTAAAATTAAAGCTTTATCATTGCCGGACTGGCTGGGAGAAATGTATAAAAGTGACTTTTTGAGGGCGTTGGTTTCTATTATCGTTATGATTCAGATGTTTTATGTGGCTGGTCAATTATCGGCAGGTGGTACGCTTTTATCAGGCCTTTTGGATATTGATTACAGTACTGCCGTTATTGCGGTAACTGTAGTTACTATTGTTTATGTCACTTTAGGTGGTTTGTTTGCGGATGTTTATACAAGTATTGGTCAGACTTGTTTGATGATGTTTGCTGGTGTGATTGTTTTCTTGTCAGGATTCTTTTTCTTCAAGGGCGGCATTACAGAAGTCAGTACGATCATTGCTGCGCGTGATCCACTGTTGACTGCGGTCATTAATCCTAAATCATTACATATGTACAGCTACGCTACTGTTTTCGGTGTTATTTTGATTGAATTTGCTTTTTCTGGACAACCGCAGCTGCTGACAAAAATTTTAGCATTAAAAGATCCTAAAGATATGAAAAAAATGATCTGGACTTGGATTGTTGCCTCATTCTGCTGTATGTTGGTAATTTTTGGCGGTTTGTATATGCTGGCACTGAATCCTGATCTGCAGCAGCCTGACTATGCGGTAGTAGAATATGTCAGAGCTTATTTTCATCCCATTATCAGCACGCTGCTTGCGGTTTCGATTGTAGCGGCATTGATGTCGACAGCCTGTGGTCTGCTTTTGGTTATGACAACCTGTATTGCTAATGATCTTTTTATTAAAACGTTGGTTAAACGTAAAATCATAAATATTCCGCAGGAAAAAGCTCAGAGGATCGCATTTATGATGACGAAGATATTGCCGGCAGTTTTTGGGATTATTTGTGTTTTGATGACACTGCATCCACCGCAATTTATGGGAGTCATGGTCTGGATTGGCATTTCTGGTGTCGCTTCAGCTACATTAGCACCGATGCTGATTGCTATTATCTGGCCTGAACGTATTAATGCTACTGCCGCTATCTGGGGAGCGATTGCAGGAGAAGCAACTTACATGGTTGTTTATCTGTTTACTAATATTGAAAAAAGCGTTATGGCAGCCGGTGCCTGGGGGTTGATCGTCAGTTTTGCGGTAATGTGGCTACTGTCTTCTAATAAAAAGAAACAGCGAATAACAGAAATGTGATCAAAAGTAAAGGATGTGATGAAAAATGTTGTGGGCAAGTCCGATGCTAACAGTTTGGGCCGTAGGTTGTGTATTGACACTTATAGTTTCATATATCCTTTTAGAAAAATGGTATTGAGGCAGGTGTAAATGATGAGGAAACCAAAAGTCGTAATTCTGGGAACTGGTGGAACTATTGCCGGTAAAGCAGGCTCTAATACAGAAATGACAGGCTATCAGGCTGGTGAAATAGGTATTCAGACCTTGATAAATGCTGTTCCGGAAATGCTTGAAGTTGCGGATGTAACTGGTGAACAGTTCTGCAATATCGGCAGTTTTGATATGATTGATGATATCTGGCTGAGATTAAGCCGTAGGGTCAGTGAACTTCTGCAACAGCCGGAAGTCGATGGTATTGTTATTACACATGGTACAGATACGCTGGAAGAAACAGCATATTTTCTAAATTTAACTGTTAAAAGTGAGAAACCGGTGGTTTTAGTTGGCGCTATGCGTCCGGCAACAGCGATGAGTGCCGATGGTCCTGTCAATCTGCTGAATGCAGTTGCTTTAGCCGGTTCGCAAGAGGCGGTTGGTAAGGGCGTATTGATTGCAATGAATGATCAAATTAATGGGGCTCGTGATGCAACTAAAACCAATACTACACATGTGGAAACATTTAAATCGTGGGAACTGGGATATTTAGGCTATTTTCAAAATGGGAAACCTATTTTCTATAAAGCAAGTCTGCGTCGGCATACGGCAGCAGCTGAGTTTGATATCAGTAAAGTAACTGCTCTGCCGCGAGTTGATATCGTCTATCTGCACGTAAACTGTGATGATATTTTAGTAAGAGCGGCAGTTTCGGCTGGGGCGCTGGGAATAGTTATTGCAGCCTTTGGTCACGGGAATCTGCATATCAATATAAAGCCTGCCCTGATCAAGATTGCTCGAAGTGGTATTCCTGTAGTACGCAGTACGAGGGTCGGTAATGGTATCGTAAGCCGGAGTGCAAACGATACTGATAACAAATTTATAGCTGCGGACAGTCTTAATCCGCAGAAAGCCAGAATACTTCTGCAATTGGCGCTGCTTAGAACGAAAAGTCCAGAGGAAATTCAAAGAATGTTTGATGAATATTAAGGAATAATAGTAAAACACCGCTTGTTTAAACAAGCGGTGTTTTCTTTGTATCAGAAGAAATAAATCTTTTGAATAAGCGCAGCGTCAGGTGCCGTCCGCTCGATGCGGACGAGCGCTTGACAGGGGGGACTACTTGATGATAAAATAAAAATAATAGGAATATTTATCAAAACAATTATATAAACAAATAAGTAAAATTCTAAATAGTTGTATAAAACAATAAATATATAAGATCAGGTGCAGTAATGCTTAATAGAGAAACAGGTGTAAAACCTGTGCTGTCCCGCAGCTGTAATGCAGAGTTAGTCTTAAAATGTCACTGGGAAACTGGGAAGGCAAGACGAGCGATGAAGCAGAGCCAGAAGAACTGCCTGATTTTGACGCTATAAAATTCCTGCGATTGATGGGATTGCGCAATTATTTGACGCCTTTCTGTATTTATATGCAGAAGAGCGTTTTATTTTGTTTCAAGGGCAAAAGCTTTTGAATAAATGTAGAAATAATATGGGAAATGGATGTGGTTAAAGGTGAGAAGATTTGTAAAGAAAAGGTCATTGATATTTACACTGATTGGTTCAAGTTTTTTGTTTAGTGGTGTTACTGCTCATGCTGAAGAAGTTACAGAAAGTTTTACACTTGACCCTATGGTCATTACTGCTACAAGGACGGAGATGAGCGTGAAGGAAAGCCCCTCGGCTGTAGAAATTGTCAGCAGCAAAAAATTGGAAGAAACACAGGCGAAAACGTTGCGTGACGCTTTAAAATCTGCGTTGGGAGTAAACGTCTTTAATGATTTTCAGGGACGCAGTAATGTCAGTATTCGCGGCAGTGAGTCAAGGCATGTTTTAATTATGGTAGACGGTAAGCGTTTGGGTGGGGAACTTTCCTATAATTCCGCTAATGCCTGGGACGTTGATCGTATTCGCATGGAGGATGTGGAACGTGTAGAAATTATCAGAGGTCCAGCCGGAGCTTTGTATGGCAGTGATGCTATGGCGGGGGTTATCAATGTAATTACAAAAACTCCGGAAAAAAATGCCGGTAGTATCAATTATGAATATGGCTGGTATGAAAATGGTAAAGGTGCTGGCTACAAGTCTAATGTTTATCTGCAGGGGGTTGAAAAAAATGTATCCTATAAGTTAAATGCTGGCTTGAATAATAATAGGCCTTATATGGATCCAGCAGGCAGCGGAGATGAAATGAATTTTTATGGAAAGGAACAACCGATATCTTTAAGTGTAGGTTATAAGTTTGATAATGGAAATCAATTATCTGCCGATTTCAGCAGGATTAAAGAGGATAATCAGAAGGGTAGTTCATCTGTAACAGTTATGAGGCCGGGTGAAGTCTGGCAAAATAAAAAATCTACTATTTATAATGATAACAAACGTACAGATTATTCACTGACCTATAAAGGTGATGATGAAAAGCAAAGCTGGATTATCAGAGCTTATCAATCGGTTTATGATAAACGTTATACAAGTCAGGATGTTACGCAAATGTTTACGGGCGGCAAACCTGGAACAATAACTGTTAAAGATCCTAAGATTGATACTGTAAAAAGGACCTTGAGTGTTATTGAAGGTCACGATTCATGGCATATGGGAGATAAACATTATTTAACGGCAGGGCTGGAGTACCGCCGGGATAACAGTGAAGGGACCAGATTAAAGAAGAAAGGTACTCCTGTAGCTGGAGGCAGTGCATATAATGCTTATGATGAAGCGGCTATTAATTATACTGCCGTATATGTTCAGGATGAATTTAAACCTGATGAAAAATGGTTGATTATTCCTTCTGTACGTTATGATTACAGTGATAAATTTGGCAGTGAAATAACAAGCCGTTTGGCAACTACTTATAATGCGGCTAAAGACATACGTGTGAAGGCTGTTATCGGTCAAGGGTATAAAACTCCTACAGTTAATGAGTTGTACCATTTTTGGGAGATGTACGCTGCTAATCCGGGTGGCTCAGGACAGTTTTTTGAGGGTAATCCAGATTTGCAACCGGAAAAATCTTTAAGTTATGAATTAGCTGTGGAGAAGGACTGGGGAGATAAAACTACAGCTCATTTAGGAATTTTCCGCAATGACGTTAAGGATTTGATAAGTTCATACTGGACAGGCAGATTTACTGATGATGATCCCAATAGCTATCCGGGACTTGGTAGAGATCAGGTTATGACTTATCGGAATGTACCAAAGGCAACATTACAGGGTGTAGAATTTTATGGTTCGCATGAATTAGGGAAAAATATTTTTATGAATTTTGGTTATACTTATTTAGAGGCTAAAGATAAGACAGGCGGAACGCGTTTAACTGATCGTGCTAAGCATCAGTTAACTTTTGGTGTATCTTATCAACCGCAAAATATTTATGCTTGGGATTGCAGTTTTGATATTGTTTCTAATCTAAATTATTATTATCACAACGCAGATAAGAGTACAATGGGGAATTCTGTATATTCTACTAAGAATTTTACTATTGCTAATATTATGGCATCAAAACACCTTACTAAAGATGCCAAGATTTATTTGGGGATCGATAACATAAGTAATCATAGGAATTTTGGCGCTTATGCTGATGGAAATTTAGGACGTTTGTATAGAGTTGGTATGGAATATAAATTTTAATACATAGTAGAAATATCTAGCGGGCTTAATGCCTGCTAGATATTTTAAATGGAGTTATGATATGAAAAAAATAATTTTAATGCTGTGCTTGTTGGCAGTTTCAGTAACTATGTATGGCTGCACTTCAAAAGAAATTCATAAAGATAGCGGGTTGATGAAAATAACGGACGATAATGGCAGGCAGGTTGCTTTTTCCAAAAAGCCTGAAAGGATCGTAGTTCTGTCACCTTCTTTTTTAGAACTTTTGGAAGTTTTAGATGGAAATGTTGTAGGACGGGCGGAATCCACAATTGTCAGGACTCCTGATTTTGCCAAAAATGCTGCTGTTGTTGGCTTTATTTTTAATATCAATACTGAAAAAGTAGTAGAATTGAAGCCTGATTTGATTGTCGCTTATAAGGGGATGCATGAAAAATACATCCAACTTTTTGAAGCAAATGGTATTCCTGTAGTAGTTTTAAATTTAAAAACTTATGAAGATGTCAAACATAGTATAAAAATTTTAGGTGAACTGACTGGCCAGAAAGAGAAAGGGCTAAAAATTGCATCAGAGCTTGACAAAAAAGTACAGAATACAGTTAAGCAGCTTCCTAAAAATACTAAAAGGGTTGCTATTTTACACAGCAGCGCACAAAATGTGACATTAGAGAAGGAAAATAGTATTGCTGGCTGTGTTGCCAAGTTATTGCAACTACATAATATTGTCCAGGACATTCAGAGTGTAACTGCTCCAACTGGTGAACAGATGTCTGATAAAGCTCCTTATAATCTGGAATTCTTAATAGAAAAAGACCCGGAAATAATTTTTATTACCTCAATGGGAGATAAAAACGATATTGAAGTGCGTTTGCAAAATGACGTTATGAGCAGTCCTGCCTGGGAATCAATAACGGCAGTAAAAAATAATGCAGTATATTATTTGCCGGATGAATTATTTCTTTTGAATCCAGGACTTAGATACTCTCAGGCTGTAGAATATATGGCATCGAAGCTGCAGGAATAAGGCTAAAAAATTATTTTGGCAAGATTTTGAATTATGGTTTATAATGACAACATAAGTAAGCTAAGGCTAACTTCATGGAACAATGTTATTTCAGCAAACGTAATATGAAAGGAATGAAAATTTATGAAAGATTTTTTGATTGTTTATTCCAGTAAAACCGGCAATACAGAGAAAGTTGCAAAGAAATTTTATGAAGTGGCAGGAGAACGCTGTGACCTTGCTGCTGTGAAGCAGGTGCCGGCAGTAGATGATTATAAGGTTATTTTTGCTGGTTATTGGGTCGATAAAGGTGAACCCGATAAGGATATGCAGGAGTTTTTGCAGACTTTGGATAATAAAAAAGTCGTACTTTTTCAAACGTTGGGAGCAGAAGCTTACTCTGAGCACGGGATCAGCTCATTAGCCAATGCCGGCAGATATTTAAGCACCGGCTGTAAAGTAGTAGGCACTTTATCTATTCGCGGTGCGATTGATCCGAAGCTGATCGAAACAATGATGAAGATGCCTGAAGGACATTCGCATGCACCTACGGAAGAAAGTAAAAAACGGTGGAAGGACGCAAGTACTCATCCTGATGAAGCAGATTTGCAAGCTGCAGGAGAGTATATACAAAAATTTATCACTTTTTATGACAGGTTTTATAAATAAAATTTGTATGGATTTTTAGAAAATACTGGGTAATTTTAAAAATGAAAAAAATAGACAAAATCACCACGCTGGGCAAAATGATGCTTAAAGACAAAATAACTAGTTCCTGGGATAAATTACTGACAGAGAAACCGCAAGGTGACTTAATGGTTTTTTATAAAAAGAGGCTGGAGCACTTTTGGCGTCTGCCGGATTTAGAAAAAATTATCGGCAAAGAGAAGGCTGCAAGCGCATATGCGGCAATGGAAGAAGTTGATGTTTTATTTGAAGATAAAGGCATCAAACCGCTGCCGTCGCCTCTGGGACAGAATGCTTTCAAGAAGCTTTTGCGTGAAGCTTCCAGCAGCAGGCCTATAGCAGCTTATATCCATATTCCTTTTTGCAAGATCAGATGCACTTATTGTAGCTTTTTTAAACAGGGTTCTTCAATAAAAGCAGAAGCAGAATATGTAACCAAGCTTTTGACAGAGCTGGAACAGATGCGTAATATGCATTATTTGAAAACTGCGGAAATCCAAGCGGTCTTTCTTGGCGGCGGGACTCCTGGAACCTTGACGAAAGAACAGCTCAGCAGTATTTTGCAGAAGGTACGCCAAGTGCTTCCTTTAAGTTCTGATTGTGAAATTACGGTTGAGAGCAGTATTTATGATATGGACGAAGAGAAACTTGCTGCTTGCATCGAAAATGGTGCAAACAGATTCAGTTTTGGGGTGCAAACTTTTGCTACGGATCTGCGCCGACAACTGGGGCGTCCTGATACCTGCGAAGAAGTTGTGCGTAAATTGAAGCTTTTTGCTGAGACGGGTACAAAGGTTATCATTGACCTGATTTATGGTTTACCGGGGCAGACAAAAGAATTGCTGCAGCGAGATTTACAGTTTTATCTGGATTGCGGTCTTAGTGGTGTCGATTTGTATAAACTGCAGATTTTTCCTGGGACGCCGCTGGGCAATCAATTTAAAGCTGATCAGAGTAATTTCCCTACAGGGAGGAAGCTGGCAGAGCTCTTTGTCAGCGGCGCAGAATTTTTAAGCAGGAATGGCTGCCGTCAGCTGAGCTGTTGCCATTGGGCAACTGATGACAGGGAAATAAGCCGTTATAATACTATGGTGAAAGAAGGCGCGCAGGTTCTGGCTTTCGGAGCCGGCTGCGGCGGATCATTAGGCAATTATGCTTATATGCAGCCGTTTGATCTGGAAAAATATGGAAGCCTGGTTGATAAGGGTATAAAGCCTTTTGTTATGTTATTTGAAAGAGATGGGTTTGCGCCTGTTTTTGCCGCAATCAAAGGTCAGTTTGACAGTGGCGTCTTTGAACCTCAAAAATTGAGAAGCTTATCAGAAATACCTTTTTCTGAATTGTTGTTTCCTTTATTGGAACGTTGGCGTAACAACGGTTTAATGGAAGCTGCTGATGGTGTTTATAAGCTGACGCCAATGGGTTTGTTCTGGCAGAATCAATTGAATCGTGCAGTGATGATAGCTGTGCAGTATTTAGTATACGGGCCGCGTGTTGCGGGAAGAAAGTCAGCTTTGACAATGATGAGTGCAATGGAAAATCGTACTTAAAAGTTATATGATTAAAGCCCCTGTTCAATAAGAACAGGGGCTTTAATCGGTTATTATTTAAGCTTTTAATTCGATTTCCAGCAGGCAGTCGCCGCTTTCGATACGGTTACCTGCTGTTACATGGATCTGGGCTACGATACCGCTGATTGGGGCGGCGATAGTTGTTTCCATTTTCATAGCTTCGGTAACTACAAGCGGGGTGCCTTTAGTTACTGCTTGTCCTTTTTCCACCAGTACTTTAACAACGGAACCTGATAAAGTAGCGCCGATCTCACCCTGATTGGCTTTATCAGCTTTTTTGCGGCTGATATTGGTAGCTTTGACATTTCTGTCTTTGATATCGATTTCCCTGGGCAGACCGTTGAATTCGAAGGATACTGTACGAATACCATCGGCATTGGCTTCGCCGATATGTACAAGCTTAATGACCAGCATCTTGCCTTGTTCGATTTCTACTTTGATTTCTTCGCCTATTTTCATGCCGAAGAAGAATGTTGGTGTATCAAGTACAGAAACATCTCCGAAATCATGTACGCGTTTGACCCAGTCAGTAAAGACTTTTGGATAGAGACAGTAAGAGCTGACGGCTTCTTCTGTAATAGGTGCTTCCAGTTCTGCAAGTTTAGCTTTTATTTCCTCAAAATTAACAGGCGGCAAAGTATCGCCGGGACGGCCTTCTAAAGGTTTACGTCCTTTGAGAACTATTTGCTGCAGTTTTTGAGGGAAGCCTTGATAAGGAACGCCGATACGGCCTTCAAAAAATTCCACTACAGAAGCAGGGAAATCGAGTACGTCACCTTTAGCATAGATATCTTCTTCGCTGAGATCGTTTTGTACCATGAAGAGAGCCATATCACCGACTATTTTAGAAGAAGGAGTTACCTTGATTAAATCACCGAACATCATTGAGACGCGGTGATACATATCTTTGACTTCTTCCCAACGTTCGATAAGACCGAGAGCGGTTGCCTGCTGTTTAAGGTTGGTGTATTGGCCGCCCGGCATCTCGTGTACATATACTTCCGGGTTTGGAAACAGTTCGGTCTGGTCAGCGGCTTTATAATATGGACGTACGGTTTCCCAATAACGGGATAGTTCGTTCATAGCATCGACGTCTACACGCGGCTGGCGCGGATGACCGCTGAGCGCATAATAGAGGCTGCTGCCGCTGGGCTGAGAAGTGCCGCAACTCATAGCGGACATCGCTGTATCAACAATATCAACACCGGCATCGACGGCACGGGCGTAAGTGTGGATAGCATTGCCGCTGCCTTCATGTGTGTGCAGATGTATCGGCAGGTCAACAGCGTCTTTGAGAGCACTGACAAGGCGGTAAGACGCCTCAGGTTTTAACAGTCCAGCCATATCTTTGATTGCAATAATATTGGCACCGGCGGCTGCCAGCTCTTTAGCCATATCCACATAATATTTCAGATCATATTTATCCCGGCGGGGGTCCAGAATATCGCCGGTATAGCACAGTGCCGCTTCGGCAACTTTATTGCATTCTCGCACAGTATCTATGGAAAGACGCATATTATCAAGTCCGTTGAGGCTGTCAAAGATGCGGAAAACATCGACACCGTTTTTGGCGGCCAGATGAATAAATTCTTTGACGACATTATCAGGATAGCTGGTATAGCCAACTGCATTGGCTCCGCGCAGCAGCATTTGCAGTAAAATATTAGGGGCTTTTATACGGAATTGCTGCAGCCGATCCCAGGGACTTTCGTCGAGAAAACGGTAAGCAACGTCAAAGGTAGCGCCGCCCCAGCATTCGAATGAGAAAAGGTTTGGAAGTTTTCCTGCTGTAGCAGCTGCTACTTTCATCATATCGTTTGTACGCAGACGAGTCGCAAACAATGACTGATGTGCGTCGCGGAAAGTGGTATCAGTGATTAGTACTTCACTTTGGGCCTGTACCCATTTTGCCAATCCTGCAGGGCCATGGGCATCAAGAACCTGTTTGCTGCCATCAGGAATCTTACCGATAAAGGGCTTGGGCATATTCAGGGGGGCAAATTCCGGTTTTGGCTGTACACCTACGTTAGAATAGCCATTGATAGAGATATCGGCAATATAATTGAGCAGTTTAGTACCGCGGTCATGTGTTTTAGGGAAAATAAACAAGTCGGTGTTATCATCAACAAATTTAGTGCTGTAGCTGCCGTCAGTGAATTGCGGATGCTGCAGTACATTTTCCAAAAAGAGAATATTGGTTTTAACGCCGCGTATACGGAACTCCTTCAGACAGCGCAGCATCTTACTGATAGCTATTTGATGTGTCAGTCCCCAGGTGGTTGCTTTAACGAGCAGGGAATCGTAGTACGGGGTGATGACGGAACCAGTAAACGCATTACCTCCGTCCAGGCGTACGCCAAAGCCGCCGCCGCTGCGATAAGCGATCAGTTTACCGGTATCTGGCATAAAATTGTTGGCCGGATCCTCCGTAGTGATACGGCATTGGATAGCATGGCCATGGGTAATGATGTCCTTTTGTTCGGGGATCGCTATTTCAGGATCATGGATGGAATAGCCTTCAGCAATTTTAATTTGTGTTTGTACAATATCGATACCGGTGATTTCTTCGGTAACTGTATGTTCAACCTGAATTCTTGGATTAACTTCAATAAAGTAGAAATTATTGTCCGGTGTTGCTAAAAATTCAACTGTGCCAGCACTGATATAATCAACATTTTTCATCAATTTAACGGCTGCTTCGCAAATACGGCTGCGCAGCTGCTGAGGCAGAGAGAAAGCAGGAGCAACTTCGACCAGTTTTTGATGCCGGCGCTGTACGGAACAGTCACGTTCGTGCAGATGTACAATGTTACCGTGGGTATCGCCGATGATCTGTACTTCGATATGTTTAGGGTTTTGCAGATATTTTTCAAGGTAGATCTCGTCACTGCCGAAGGCTTTGAGTGCTTCTGATTTGGCAAGGCTGTAAGCCTGATCCAGCTCGTCCATGGAAGCTACCATACGCATGCCGCGTCCGCCACCGCCGTTAACAGCCTTGATAATGATCGGGAAACCGTGTTTTCCCGCAAAAGCACGTACTTCTTCTACGCTGCTGACTGTGCCGGTAGAACCGGGAATCATTGGAATACCAGCCAGTTCAGCCTGCGTGCGGGCATTGATCTTATCGCCGAACATTATCAGGTGTTCAAGACACGGACCGATAAAGATGAATCCTTCTTCAGCGCAGCGTTTAGCCAGTTGGCTGTTTTCTGATAAAAAGCCATAGCCGGGATGAATGGCGTCGACATCGTGTTCTCGAGCAATACGCATGATGTCTTCAATATCAAGATAAGCGTCTATGGGGCCTTTGCCTTCACCGACCAGATAAGCTTCATCGGCACGGTTACGATGCAGAGATAAAGTGTCTTCCTTAGAGTATATTGCTACAGTACGGATGCCTAATTCATTACAAGCACGAAAAACGCGTATCGCGATCTCGCCGCGGTTAGCAACTAGAACTGTTTTAATTTTTTTCATGGTAAACCCTCCTTTGGTTGAGACCGTATCCATTGTATAAGAAAAAAGTACTTCTGGCAACATCAAAAGTTCATGTATACATAATTCTTCTTGACACAAAATTCGTCTACCATACGAAATGCTTGAAAACTGTTGTATTTATGCGGTTCTACAGGATTTACGACCAGCTTTTAGAAACCCTTTTAGTACCTCAAAATACCCTTTAAAATACAATAATAGTGACACGATAGTGGCTTTTTGATAACAATGTCCGATAATAATAGTGACACGTGTTTTTGAGGATTAGCTACCAAAATCGCAACATATCTCTGCCGCTCTTTCTTCTGCTCGTTTCAAAACGTGTCCATAGATGTCAAAAGTCGTGGAAGCATAGGCGTGTCCTATTCTTTCAGCCACAGTATTGACTGATATGTCCGCTTCGAGTAAAGAGGTAACATGAGTGTGTCGTAGATCATGGAAGGTAATATGTCGTTTAATACCAGCACCTTTAAGACACTGTTTGAAAACCCTTGCTATATTGGCAGGTGGAGTAGGTGTATCTTTTTTGAATAGACTCCCAAAAATGAAGTCTGTTGAGTAACCTAACTTCCTATAGTTTTCCTGTAGCTCCAATAAGAGACTGATAAGTTTGTCTGATATTGTGACTTCCCGATAAGATGCTTCTGTTTTAGGGGACACAATCTGATATTTGCCGTCAGCTCTTATTACTTGTTGGTGTACTGATATTTCCTTTTTGTCTACATTTAAGCAGTCCCATGTAAGACCTGCTATTTCACCTTCACGCATCCCTGTGTTATAAGCAAGGAGATAAATTACATACATACGGGCTTTGATTGTCTTTTCACCAGTGAGACGGAAGTAATCATAGAGAGGTTTTAGATAATCTAATATTTGTCTATGTTCATCTTCACTTACAATCTCCATATTTTTCTTAGTGCGTACCTTTTTCGGTATAGCACAATGTGTTACCGGATTTACCTTAATGTAATTGAGCTTTATCATGTAATTAAATAAACAGCTAAGTATCACTAAAGATAGTCTAATAGACCCCGTTTTTAAACCTTTATCATTTAAAATACTAATACCTTTATTGATCTCTTTAGTGGTTATTTGAGATACCTTTTTATACTTAAAGGTATCTACCCAAAAATTAAGAGCAAGTTCGTACCGCATAATAGTAGTTGGTTTAAGCATCTTAGTCTTGCAGGTAGTTATAAACTCGGCTACAACAGCCGGGAACAAGTTGTTATACTCTTGTTGGACTTCTAGTACCTCTTTCTTCCTCAAAAGTTCCCTAAGTGCTTTACGTGCTTCAGGGGCGGTATCTCTGATAACTGATAACCATTTTCTTTTTCCGTTCATAGGGTCAAGCTCTATTCTTGCTCTATATTTCCCTGTTGATAATTTAGTAACTGAACCCTCGCCTTTTGGTCTCCGCATAATAAATATTACGCTCCTTTCAAAGTAAATTTTTGGAGAAAATTTTGCGAGAGGGTGCTTAAAGTTGCGTGCGCTCCCACTTCCCCCATATGGGTGACACTTAGAACACCCGCAGAAACACAGAGAACCAGAGAGGGAGACAGCACAGAACAGACAGTAAGGCACTACAAGTATCCGCTATACTTACACTTGTCACTTGTGGTGTGCTTAAGGTTACTATAAGTCACTATTTAAGCCACTGTCAAACGGTGAACATACGCTTATTTTTTAAATTTTTAGTACCTGATACTAAATTTAGTTCACATAAAGTTTACAATAGCGGGACTAAAAGTGTCCCTAACGTGCTAAACTTTCTTTATTTTAAATCTGTTATGCGGGAGACGTTCGGGTCACTTTTAGTATCACGCAAAGAAAACATAAATACCCTTAAAGGTTAGCTATTGAAGCCTTTAAGGGTATTTTTTCGTTGATCAGTTAAATTAAGTGTCACACATATAGAAGGGATACTTATTTATTATTTACGTTGTATGTATCCAACTATTTCTATTAAAACATAATATAAGGCTAATCCTTTTAAAATACCAAAACTATATATTGCATAAAAAACACAACAATAAAAAATAAAAGACAAAACACCATCTACAAGAGGAGTCAAACGCCCACGTGCGTGCCCATTCAACCCAAAAAGAGTGGCAATAATCACACTAATAATAATAAATATTACATCAAAAATTGAAAAACTGGTATTTGACACACCATTTAAAAATAATAAATAAATAAAATTACATATCCACCAAAGAAAACAAACTAAACCAATCCAATTAAAAATAACAATTAAACTACCCAAGTTAGTAGTCACTCCTTTCGTCTTATAAGTAGTATTATAGCATATAAAAAAATATATACACTTTGAGAATTTTGGATAACTCAAAGTGTATATTTTTTTTTCATTCATCTTTTTTGTCTACTATCTGCAATTCTTTGCCAATAACTGCCAGTAATTTTTCTAATACATCACAACGAACAGAGCGTCGTTTAAACATATTGTGAACACTTTTTTCACTTTCGCCAGCTTTGTCTGTAATCTCTTTAAAAATATACTTGTTGTCTTTTACCAATTTTAAAAAATCGTCTTGAACGCTCATTATATCACCTCTTTAGCTAAATTATAACATCAGTAATAAAAAGATAAAAGACACGAAAAAGTGACTAAATTAAAGAGAGATGAAGATAAACTGCTAAAAGTAACTAAAAAGTGACCAAAATGGGATAATTTGACATTTTACAAAGTAACGAAAACGTGACTATAATAAACGCAAGAGGTAACGAAAACGTGACCCAAAAGAAAACAAGGAGGAACACAAATAATGAGACATATTGATGTACAAGTAACTATGACATGGCTAGATTTTAACTTTTGGGAAGGCGCAAAGGACACAGTGAATATTCTCATAGACTTTGACCTTATAAACACTGTGTGGGACAGATTGGCAGAACGTATAGAGGGTAACTACGAGGAGGTCACTGAAACAGATATAAATGACTTCTTCTGGTTTGAAACTGACTACATTGCTCAGGATTTAGGATACAAGGACTGGGAGGCACTCTTGGCACACCTCTATGGTTACGAAGAAGAAGAAAGCGAGGAGGCAGAAGCATGAAAACAGTTTACAGCAAATTAATTCCTACCGAGGAATATGGTGAGTTTCTTCTAAGCTTCACCTGTCAGAAATGTTCAGAAAACAACGCAGTAGTCTTGAAGATAACCAGCGAGGAGGGTTTCGAGTACCTACAACAAAGCTGTGAGAAATGCGGGGAACTGCATAGAGTATATGCTATTAACGGCTCACACAAAGGAACTATATTTCCTGCCTTCGTTCATTATGATTTAGAAGAATTCGAGAAAGTATTAACTAAACGAAAAGTTAAATCTATATGCGGCTACACTACTGATCTAACACTGAATGAGTGGTTTAACGGTGCTGTAGATGAGCTGGGACAATCAGAGAAAATTCTAAAAGACCTTAAGGCAAGAGCTTACGAACACCCTGTAAGGTTCTCCGTAGACAAAAATGGCATGTCTTGTCAGCAGTTTTATAAAGGCTTTAAGGGTATCTCAGCAGTAGCCTTTAAGGACATCACAAACGTCTACTCTACTTTGAACTATTTCTTTATTGTCACATACACAAACTTTATCAGAAATATAGCGGTTATAGAAATGGAGTGATGAACAGAGAATAACCATTTGTGTCTTGTCGCTGACCTTTAGGGCAACCTAGAGGTTAGCAGAGAGGATACAACCTCTATAAAACAGTCAGAGGAGGAAATTATTATGACAAACGAGGAACGCAAAGAAATGTATCAGGACTGGGAAAACTTATTGGGAACGCATTTATATAGTACTGACCATGACGAACGGATAGGAAGGTTAGAAAGCCTTTTAAAAGGTATTGGACGGCGTTTAGACTACGATATGACAAGCTTGTTATTACTAATAAATGAATATGACAAGGAAGCTTGTAAACCTGATGTTGAGCCTAAAGTTGGTGGAATTTATCGGGTAACACATGACGTTTATTTTGGTGATGAAGTTTGTTTATGGAAAGGCGATATTGTAAAGATAATAAGCGACTTCAGGAAGGTTTCTTATGATGTACAAAGTCTTATGCCTATTAAAAATGATAACGGCAAATGGTGGCTTACCCCAGGTTGCTTAGAGGAGGTATAAGTTATGAAAAATGAACGTAGATGTAAACACTGTGGAGGTAGCGTTGAAGCAGGCTTCTGCATAAGGGACGGCGAGGAATACTATTGTAGTCCTGATTGTTTAGAGAAAGTCTATACAGAAACGGAGTATGTCGAACTATATAAAGCTGGTGAAGCCTATTGGACTGAATGGGAGGATTGATTGATCTATGAAAGACAAAATTATCATGTTTCTTGTCTTAGCGAGCCTAGTGATTGACTGGGACACGACTTTAAGGAACTTCGGGCTATAAAGCGTTGTCTTGCTAGTGCCTACAAGCTGACTTGTGGGTACTATGGAGGATAACTCCAAGGGTTCCATTTTGGCACCTAAAGAATGACTAAAAAGATAACAGGAGGAATAATTTTATTATGAACAACTTATCTGCTAGAAAAGCTTTATAAATTACCTAAAAACTATACAAATGAATAGCGATATACAATAAATAAACCTACCTTTTTGCTTACAATTACAATACGAACATAAAGCGAACAAATTGTAAACAAAAAGTGTTACAGAAAGGCAGGTTTATTTATTTTCGCCTTGAATACCGAACATAAGTTTGTAATAATACTATAGTTACAAATAAATGTTCACATAAAAGGAGGACGAAGTAAATGGAAAAATGGATTGAAATGTTTGGTGAGGAAGCAGTAAGTAAGCAACTTGAACTTGAAGCCCGCTATAAGGTTATAGGACAAGAAGCAACCCGTAGAGCCTATGAACAAGCACGTACAGAAGACGGTGGAGTCACTCGCACCAACCTAGGGCAGAAGATTTTAGGACATCAATTTGAAGCAGTGAATACTGGAATTAAAACATTTATTGATGCCTGTTTGAAACCACACAGAGGAACAAAACCAAGTTATGTTTTGATCGTCGAAAATATTAAGGAAATATATGGCGAACATGAAGAACGTATGTTTGGAGTTATAACCTTAACAGTATTCTCGGTGTTACTTAATGGCGTCTTACGGAAAAACTGCCAGCACTCTAATTTATGTCAGACCATTGCTAAAGAACTCTATGACGAAGTAAAGTTACAAGCATTTCTTAATTGCCACGAAGGGAAAGCCACAAGTGTCCTCACAGGTTTAGAAAAACGTGTTCAAGCACTGTATCGGCGTGCATATGCTTTAGCACGTATGGAGCATGAGAATTTTTCGTTTGCGGAATGGAACAAGCAAGATGCTATGCAATTATCCGCTAGTTTAATTCAAGTTGTGCTTAAGGTCAGTAACTACTTTGAAGAATATAAGCATGACAATATTTTAGAAATTCAACCCTCTCAAAGTCTTCTTGACGGTTGGAATAAGAACGAAGCAAAAATTATTGAGTCGTCTTATCGCTTATGCCCGACGATCTTACCGCCAAGGCAATGGGAGAACTATATGGACGGCGGGTACTATGGAGAATTACAAAGTACCTCTAAGCTTCTAAGAGTGCACCGTCAGCAGGACGTTTTTACTAAGTCTTATATGTCTACGCTAAATCAGTTGGAGCTTGAAGGAGTACGCAAGGCTATCAATGCAATTCAAGCTACTCCTTGGGTAATAAATAAAGAAGTCTTGGAGGTACTACAAGAATTAGTCAAACGTGGTGGCGGTATCGCAGGTATACCGAACCTCAAAGAAAGCGTACCGCCTAGTGTTTTACCACCCAACTACACGGATGAACAACTTAAGGCACACAAAAAGAAACTTGCAGGCTGGTACAGAAGTGAGACAAGGCGTAAAAGTATTTGTCTTAGAGCTTTAACCAATATCAGAACTGCTGAAGAATTTAAAGATTATGAAAGAATATATTTTCCCTGCAATATGGATTTTAGGGGACGTGTTTATCCGATACCTAGTTTTAATTTCCAAGGTGATGACATCAATAAATCACTGATCTTATTTGCAGACGCACCAGCTTGTGAAGACGAGAATTGCTGGGACTGGTTACTTATTGAAGGAGCTAATTTAGCTGGTGTAGATAAAGTCAGCTATGATGACCGCAAGCAGTGGGTACTGGATAATGAGCATTTGATTTTAATGTCTGCGAAGGAACCGTTAGGGAACTTATGGTGGGCAGAACAAGACTCCCCCTGTCAATTCCTTGCTTGGTGTTTTGAATATAAAAAAGCTAAGGAATATATCAAGGAACACGGTAGCATCATAGGGTTTACTACAGGTATCAATGTAGCTTTTGATGGTACGTGCTCAGGGCTTCAGCACTTCAGTGCAATACTTAGAGACCCTATTGGTGGACAGGCGGTAAACCTCGTACCTTCAAATAAACCTAATGATATTTATGCTATTGTCGCCGCAAAAGTCAATGAGGTGCTAAAAGAAGATGCCCGAACTGGCACTACAGACGAAGATGCGGAAGACAAGGAGGGTAATAGTTACCTTAAATACGGTACAAGGACTTTGGCTCAACAATGGTTAGCCTTTGGGGTTACCCGAAAGGTAACAAAACGCTCTGTTATGACTCTTGCATATGGTTCTAAGGAATATGGATTTCGAGATCAAATTTTGGTAGATACTATTCAACCTGATATTGATGCTAAAGCTGAAGCTTCTATTTTTGCAGACAGTAAGAACCAAGCGGCTCGGTACTTAGCTAAATTAGTATGGGATGCTGTAGGTACGACCGTAGTTAAAGCTGTAGAGGGTATGAAATGGTTACAAGATTGTGCAAAAGCTGTTACCAAAGACAAACAGGTTGTGTCGTGGATTACACCAATGGGCTTACTCGTTCAGCAATCGTACATGGAAGTCAAGTCTACGACCGTTATGGTACGGTGTGCTGGAAAGCGACTGCGTTTATATGATAACACCGCAACAGGGGACATTGACAAACGTAAACAAGCATCAGGTATAGCACCTAATTTCATTCATAGTATGGACGCCGCACATCTTCAGTTGACAGTTTGTAGTTGTGTAGACCAAAATATCAAACATTTCGCAATGATACATGATAGCTATGGCGCACCTTTAGCACAAGCACAGAAAATGTATGAGATTGTAAGACAATCTTTTATCACGATGTATACCGAAAATGATGTCTTGGAAAATTTCAGAAATGATATGAGTCTCTTGACTACTCAGAAATTACCTAAACCACCCCAAAAAGGTGATTTAGACATCAATATAGTTTTAGATAGCAAGTACATCTTCTCGTGACAAATGTCCTGTGGTAGAAAGTGTCACAGATATTGGAGAAAGGAACCATAAGGTAACTTAAAGATTACCTGATAGTTTTACTAAGGGTATTATTTATAGATTGTCTTATAAATATAACTACTATTAGTTATAACCTATATGGTTCCTTAAAGTCTCCTAAAAGAAAACCTAAGGAGGAATTAAGTAATTATGAACAGACAAGACTTTGAAAGGTATATTGAGCAAGGAGGTAGGCTGTTTGTCGTCCGTGATGATATGGACGATGATAATAGGTCTGGTTGGCTCAAAAAGGGTGAAATAGTTGAACTCAAATGTGATGATGGATCATCCTGTCCTTCTTTCTACTACCCTAATAAAGAAAAAAGAGAAAGAAGGTATCCTCAGGATGATTGGAGGTTTATTAACTTATGCAGTCTTAATGCTTACGCACAAGTTAGCAACGCACACTACGACACCTTACATCAACCAATAGAAACCATGCAAGCCAATATGACACCCGAAGCATTTCGTGGTTACCTGCGTGGTAATATCATCAAATATACGTGTCGTATAGGACGTAAGGATGGCGAAGGAGAGCTTAAGGAAGCTAAGAAAATCCAAGACTACGCAAAATGGCTCGTTGAGAGTCTTGAAGGTAAAACTATTAACCCGAGAGAGGTAGGTAAATAATTATGAGATATAGTGATATTAAAGTCGGTCAAAAATATCGTGTTAAAGAAGATGTAGTATCATATATTAAGCGTGGTGCTGTAGTAGTCATTAAAGAGAAAGATGGAGAGTTTTCTTACGTACAAGATCTATCTAAAAATAAATATTTGAATGGTTGCTGGTGGCTACATAACAGTCGTTTAGAACCCCTCAAAGGTATCGACCCTGAGGAAATCAAAGAGGGTCTTAGAGTTCACCATAAAGAGTGTGGGAAGGGCACTGTAGATACTGTCTTTACTGAGTACTTTGTGGTTAAATGGGATGAAAAGCCATTGGACTATAAAGCGAAATGCAATTTTTCTCGTGGAGGACGCTTTAGATGGGACGACCAACGTCTTTGGAGCTGTGAAGAATTAACCATTCTTAATGAAAAAGACTCAGCATCAGATTACTTGCAAAAATTACTAAAGGAGTGCGACGAAGCACTTTTTGACGCACTTTATGACTATTCAAAAAGACAATGCAAAGAAGCACTAGAAGAATTAAAAAGATTAAATACACTAAACGAAGAAAAATTAGACGGGCATCGTGAAGGTAATAAAATCATTTTTACCCTCGTAAAAGGCGATAAAACAATAGAAGCATCTGCATCTTGTAGCCCTGATGACACCTTCGACTACATTACAGGTTCTCAAATTGCGCTTGCTAGACTTGCTCAAAAATGTGGTAAACCTGCAAAAGTATATCTACCAAAAGATACTAAAGATTTTCAAATTGAATTTATCTAAGCGTCACAGATAGTGGGGAAAGAGTCGACAAACTCTGACCTCACTTTTTGTTTAACTGAAAGGAGGTGAGAGAAATTACAGCAACTCCAGCTTCAAAGAAAACTAAGGCACTTACAATCGACATCAAGGTTCTAAAGCCTGATGCAGTTTTGCCTGAAAGTAAGACCGAAGAAGCGGCTTGCTATGACCTTGCTGTCTGTGGGGAACATTATTTACCACATGGGCAGAGCACTATTGTACCGCTTGGTTACGCTCTTGGTATTCCTAAAGGCTACCATGCAGAGATTTACTTAAGGTCTTCAGTTGGTGCACATAGCCGTCTTAGACTTGGTAATGGTGTTGGTATCATTGATAGTGATTATACAGGCGAATTATGTTTAATCGTTGATAACACAGCAGACTACCCATGCCGTTTGTTTCATGGCGACCGTATCGCACAAATGCTTATCAAAAAGAACGAAGATGTAGTTTTTAAGGTCGTTAAGGAACTAAAGGACACTAAACGTGGTTCCGGCGGTATTGGTTCTACCGGGAAATAATAAAGAAAGAGGATGATAAAAATGTTAACAGTACATGATTTTAAAGTAGGTATGAAAGTAAAGACTATTGCTAGTGACCCTAAAGGTTTAATAGGTGAAGTGAAGGGTTTAGATGCTGATGGCACAATAGCAGTTGCTTTTGAGGGCTTCAATGGACACACTTGTTTCGGTAGTCTAGAAAAAGACAATGGGTGGTGGATGTTTCCGGCGGACCTGGAAATTATTTCTAATACTGAGGAAACTTGCAGTTTACCTACAGCCGAACAAGATAACATTGAGGAAGTATGTGCGAAAAGTGATCCACATTTACGCCTGCTGTCTGCCTATGAAGCTTACGAACAGGCAATTCAAATGAAAAAAGATGCACTGGATGAAATCAAACAAATTTTAAAAGAAATGGAGAGTATCTAATATTGGCAAAAAGACAAATTTATACAACTGCTAAAGGTGTAGCAATGTACCCGCACTTGCGGAAACCTGAAACCTACGAAGGACAAGAAATAGGTTTGACAATCAAATTGATGCTTGAAGCAGAGGAAACCGAAAAATTCAAAGCGTTCCTTATGGGTGAAGTAGAGAAAGCAAAATCTATGCCGGAATACAAAGGTAAATCCTTTGCTAATCCTAATATTGGCTTAGGCGAAACAAAAGATGGTGATGAATATTTCAAATTCAAAACTAAATCTACTTTTACTAATAAACAAGGGGAAACCTTTAAGAAAACGGTTCCGATTTATGATAGTAAAGGTAAACCGTTGCCGGATAACGTGGAAGTAGGTTCCGGTTCTATTGTACGTGTCGCTTATTCTGTTAACCCCTATTGGAAAAATAAGACCATGAAAGGGGTTACGCTTTATCTTGAAGCAGTACAGGTTATTGAACTTAAGGAATATGGTCAGCAAGATGCAGGTGCTTTCGGCTTCGGTATTGAAGAAGATGGATATGTTGTGGCTGATGCGGAAACCGTTGAGTCGCCTTTCACTGGTGATGAAGATACTGAAAATGGAGCTGACTTTTAATAGCCACACGTAAATTTTTCAGTAGAACAGGTGGTTATGCGTTCGCTCAGACACCATATCGTAGCGGATTGGAAGATAGATTAGCGGAACAACTCAAAAATGCTGGTATTGATGCCTCTTACGAGAAGCATAAAATCAAATATGTTATCCCTGCAACTAATCACACCTATACACCTGACTTTGTGTTACCGAATGGTATCATCATAGAAGGTAAAGGGCTTTTTGAAGCAGAGGACAGAAAGAAGCACCTGCTTGTAAAAGAACAGATGCCACATTTAGAAATCCGTTTTGTCTTCAGTAATCCGACCACAAAACTTTATAAAGGCAGTAAAACCAGCTATGCAGACTGGTGCCTGAAATACGGCTACAAGTTTGCTAAAGGTTATATTCCTGAAGAATGGCTTAGAGACACCAATAAGTACAGCTTAGAAGGAGTTTTATTGAAATGATTAAACTTCGAGAACGTGCTGAAACTTTAGGTGTCGTTTTGTTTTTTAAGGATACCAACACTAATAACCTAAAAGATTACTACAGACAATGCCGACAAACTGGTGCCCTTGATACAGGCGTGCACTTTTTTGTGACACCTGAAGGTGCCATAGAGACGGACAGATCTATAGAAACCATAGCCGGGTGGAACTTACCTGATAATGAGGTATCAATCTATGTCCTCGTTCAAACAAGCACTGGAAAGCCTAGTGACAGTCAAAGCTATGTGCTTACTAGGCTTATTGCAGACTTGCAGAAAAAATATAAAGATTTAAAAACAATCGAAAGGACTGAATAGAATGGAAAGTGAGGTCGTCCTCACACATCAACCTTGCCCGGACTGTGGAAGTAGTGACGCTCTCACAGTCTATACAGACCACACCTTCTGTTTTTCCTGTGAAACTCACCATAATGGAACAGGAGACACACCAAAGGAACATCCAAAGGCTTTAAAAGGCACCATACATCCACAGGATATGACTTTTGAAGCATTAAGTAAACGGGGGATAACACAGACGACCTGTCGTAAGTATGGTTATTATGTAACTACCTACAACGGTGACCCTTGTCAAGTTGCCTGCTATTGTGATGACAGTGGTAACATTATCGGGCAAAAATTACGGTTCGCTGATAAACACTTTAGCGTCCTTGGGAACCTATCTCACCGTTTCTTTGGGCAACACTTATGGGCACAAGGGAAACGCCTTGTAATCACGGAAGGTGAAATAGATTGTCTTACAGTCAGTCAAGTAGGTGGTAATAAATATCCAGTAGTATCTATACCAAACGGCTGTCAGTCAGCAAAAAGAGTCTTTAAAGAACAACTTGAATGGTTGAATAACTTTGAAGAAATCATAGTAATGTTTGATATGGACGAACCGGGGCGCAAAGCGACAGACGATGTTTGTCGTATTTTACCCCCGGGAAAACTCAAACTTGCGTATCTACCACTGAAAGACCCTAACGAATGTTTGATTGCTGGGCGACCTGACGCAATCTTAGATGCAATTTTTCAAGCTAAAACATACAAGCCTGACGGTATTATTAATGGTACTGAACTATGGGAAATCTTAAAGGACGAACCTGACGAAGACCAAGGTTACCCTTTTCCGTGGAATATACCCCTTCAGGAAATGACACTTGGTATCCGTAAAGGTGAACTAATCGTAATTACGGCTGGTTCGGGTACAGGCAAAACAACATTTGTGAGACAAATAGCTCACCATTTTGGTGTAGGTTTGAAACTCAAAGTTGGTATGATGATGCTCGAAGAAAACATCAAAAGAACCGCTAAGGGACTTATGGCAGTCCAAAGTGGGAAACGGCTTGCCCTGAATAGGCATCTTGTTTCTGACGAAGAATACCAAAAAATCTATAATGAAACACTTGGTAACGGCAATTTTGTTTTTTATCAGCATTTTGGTTCACTTGAAAGTGATAACTTAATGTCGAAGATACGGTATCTTGCTGTTGCCGAAAAATGTGACTTTATTATTCTTGACCATATCACGATCGCGATTAGTGGTCTTGATATTGAAAATGAAAGAAAAGCCACAGATGTACTTATGACCAACCTTAGGTCTCTTGTAGAAGAAACCGGGGTTGGTCTTTTGATTATCTCGCATCTGAAACGTGTAGATGGTCAACCTGCCGAAGAAGGCGGAGCAATCAGTCTCAGTCACCTGCGTGGATCTCATGCTTTAGCACAACTATCTGACGGTGTTTGGGCACTTGAAAGAAACCAACAAGCGGAGGACTTAGAGGAAAAGAACCTTGTAAAAGTAAGAGTCCTTAAGAACCGACACTCCGGTGAAACAGGGCTGGCAGGGTATTTGAAATATGACAAAGAGACAGACCGCTTGGAAGCAACTACTAAAAAACGTGAGTCTAAAGCAGACTACTTTAAGGAGGATACAGAAAGTGATTTTTAATAAGAAAGATAAGCAACGTAAGAAAAATAGAGTACGTAAAAGTACCTTTAAATTTGCTGAACTTTGCTCAATGTTGGACTTCATTGAACCGAAGCCAAGACTGGAAAGCCAAAATAATTTTTGGTTTATCTTTAATAGACTTATGGAGGTACGAGATCGTGAAATTACCCGTTGTTGATATGACTATTTCTTTAACAGAAATACCAGATAAAGTAACCGTAGTGTTTCTTATTGGTAACTGTCATGGAAAATGTCCCGGGTGTCATTCTGAATATCTCAGTATCCCGTTACCTAAAAACAGTTGGGTAGACTTTGATATTATCCAAAAAAGAGCACAGGAACAGAAAAACTTAGGTGCGAACGCTATTCTTCTAATGGGTGGTACAACAAACGGTATCCCGTTGCCTATCCTTCAGGAAGCTATTAAAAGACTGTCTGAAATTCTCCCGGTAGGGCTTTACAGCGGTGCCTCTTATAATTCGACAATCAATAAAGAGTTACGAAAAAATATAAATTTAACTTGGTTAAAAACAGGTGAATTTATTGAGGAAAAAGGCGGTCTTGATAATTCACAGACCAACCAAAAGTTTTTCGTTCGTGACCTTAAAAGTAAAGAATGGAAAGATGTTACATACCTCTTTCAAAAGTCTTAAGAAAGGAGAAAAAGTTGAAAGAACTTTCAAAAGAATATCTATCAGATAAAGAAAAATTTATAAATACTTTCATCAATGCTGAAAATCCTGCAACTGGAAGCGCAGTTGATAGTAATGCCAATGTTACAAATAAAACCTTGGCGGTTTTAGAAGCAGAGCTATTCAAACAAGAATATATCCAAGTCAACAGAAACAGGGTGTATTCTAAACTTTTAGAAATGTTTGGGGCTGAAGTAGCAGATAACTATTTGCGAGACATTAAGGAGCATTTAATTTATATCCACGATGAAACCAGCTTACGACCATACTGTGCTTCCATCACACTTTATCCGTTCTTGATGGAAGGTACTAAAACTCTCGGAGGAACCTCTAAGGCACCTAAGAACCTTCAGTCTTTCTGTGGTTCTTTTGTGAACCTTGTCTATCAGGTTGCGTCTGATTTTGCAGGAGCTGTAGCTACTGTTGAGTTTCTTATGTACTTTGATTACTTTGCTAAAAAGACCTATGGAGCAAACTATCTGACTGCACATACAGCAGAAATTGCACAGGAACTTCAAGGCGTTGTTTATGCTATGAACCAACCTGCCGCCGCTCGTGGTGCACAATCAGTCTTTTGGAACATTTCCGTGTTTGACTCTAACTACTTCAAGGCTCTGTTTGATGAATTTTATTTTCCGGACGGCTCTACGCCTGATTATAAAAGTGTAGAAGCTCTGCAAAGATACTTTATGAAATGGTTTAGGAGTGAACGCAGAAAAGAACTGCTGACATTCCCGGTACTCACAGCGGCGTATCTTGTAGACCCTGAAAGTCATCTTCCAGTTGACCAAAGTTTTACTGAAATGCTGGCAACAGAAATGTCTAAAGGGCACAGCTTTTTTCACTATGAGAGCACTTCAGCAGACTCATTGTCTTCGTGTTGCCGCTTGCGTAATGAAATGGCAGACAATACTTTCAGTTACACTTTGGGTGCTGGTGGTGTATCAACAGGGAGCTTTCAAGTTATTACAATGAACCTGAACAGGCTTATGCAAAAATGTATCAGTGAGAGAGACGACTACTATACTCCTAAACAGACAGTAGCCCGTATCCATAAATACCTAGTGGCGTTTCACAGCATTGTGCAGGAATACATTGATAAAGGCATCCTCCCCTCTTATCAGGCAGGTTACATTGCACTTGATAAGCAGTTTGGAACTATCGGAATAAATGGTGCGCTTGAAAGCTTTGAATGGTTCACTATGCGGGAGCGTATGGAAACTAACGACTACACTGATTACCTTGGCGTTATTCTAGCAGGGATAAAAGAAGACAATAAAAAGGCTCGTGAAACTTACGGCATCCGCTTTAATACCGAGTTTGTCCCTGCTGAAAACCTTGGTGTCAAAAATGCTAAGTGGGATAAAGAAGATGGGTTATGGGTTCCTCGTGATTGCTATAACAGCTATTTCTTTCCGGTCGAAGATAATTCTTTGACTATTTTGGACAGACTTAAATATCACTCTGAGGAAGTATCACAATACCTTGACGGTGGTGCGGCTTGCCATTTAAACCTGAACCAACTTCCCACAGTAGAGCAGGCTAAAGCACTTATTGAAATCGCTTGTCGGCTTGGTGTGCCATATTGGACAACTAACGTCCTTTGTACTATCTGCAAGTCTTGTGGGACGATTGATCCAGTAACCCGCTATGACAAATGCCATACTTGTGGCTCGAAAGAATTAGATTACGGAACAAGGGTTATTGGCTACCTTAAACCAATCTCGTCGTTTGCTAAAGGAAGACAAATAGAAGCCGCAAAACGGCACTATATGAAAGGAATTGATAAACAATGTTAAGAAAAATCTATAAAAGTTTGGCTCTCTTTTTTGAGAAAGTAAACTACAAATGTATCGACATGGAATTTAATCGTGCTGAAAAAGACCGTAAGCACTTACAAAAGGTGGAAAAAGCCCTCTTTGAAGCTCGGGCTAAAGTCTTACTGGAAATTAAAGAGCTGGAAACTGAATATCAGTTAGAAGACTGATCTATGATTGCTTACTTTGATATTGAGACAAACGGACTATATCAGGACGTAACTCAGGGTCATTGTATGGTTATCAAAATGGATGATGAAGTCCTTAAATTTCGCCGCCACGAGGGGGTGCATCAGGGAGCCTTAAAACTCCTTGAAGTACTCCAACAAGGCGGCTTTATTTGTGGACATAACATTATTGACTATGATATTCCGACCTTAGAGAAACTTTTTCCTGATGTGATTTTTGACCGAAAATACCGTGGTCAAATAATAGACACTCTTGTTTTAGCTCGCTTGATTTACAGCAACATTAAAGATAAAGACTTCGGTCTAATGAAAGCTGGCAAAATTCCCGGTGACCTTGTGGGTTCTCATAAGCTCGAAGCATGGGGTTATCGCTTGGGAGTCTTTAAGGGTACTTATGGTAAGCAAGAGAACGCTTGGGCTGAGTTTAGCGAAGAAATGTTAGATTACAATGTTCAGGACGTTATTGTAACAGAACAGCTTCACAAGCTATTGGAAAGCACCACTTATCCTAAAGGTGCTATTGAATTAGAACTTCAAGCACAGTGGTTGATGTCAAAGCAGGAGCGTAACGGCTTTCCGTTTGATATCTTTAAAGCTCAGGAGTTGGAAGAAAATTTGAGAAAAAGAAGTGCTATTTTAGATGCTCTAATTCGCAAGGAAGTACCACCTATCCCCGGTAAGGTTTTCATACCGAAAAGAGATAATAAAAAACTTGGATATAAAGCTGGTGTACCTATCCAGCGTTATAAAGACTTTAACCCAAACAGCAGACAGCAACTTGAATGGGTTATTACAAAACATTTTAATTATAAGCCTGATAATGACGAACTCTACGAAGATACTCGACTGAAGATTGACGATATTACTTTTGGGTTCATAAAGGCTGACCCCAAGGCACCTGAAGCACTTAGAGCACGTGCTGTGTCTATGGAAGAATACCTTATGGTTTCTAAAAGGCTTGGACAAGTAAGCGACGGGAAAATGGCGTGGCTGAAAATGGTTCAGGCAGATGGTCGTATCCACGGACGTGTCAATCCTTGTGGTGCTGTAACTGGTAGGGCAACCCATTCTTACCCGAATGTTGCCCAAGTACCGGCTGTTGGTAGCCCCTATGGGAAAGAATGTCGCAGTTTATTTAAGGTGCCTGACGGGTGGTATCAAGCTGGTGTTGATGCCAGTGGTCTTGAACTTCGTTGTTTAGCACACTTTATGGCACCATATGATAACGGTGCTTATGCCCATGAAATCCTTAATGGTGACATTCACACAGCTAATCAGATTGCCGCAGGATTGCCCGAAAGAAATCAAGCCAAGACATTTATTTATGCTTTTTTGTATGGTGCGGGTGACGCTAAAATTGGCAGAATTGTGCACGGCGATGAAAAAGACGGGAGACGTTTAAAGAAAGAATTTTTGAAGAAGACACCAGCTATTGCTCAACTTAGAGCCGCCATAGAGAACACTCTCGTAGAAAAGAGAGGTCTTCGTGGAAACATCATTAAATGGCGTAGAAAGTACCTTAAGGGACTAGATGGCAGACCGCTTCATGTACGATCTATCCATTCTGCACTTAATTTACTTTTGCAGTCGGCGGGTGCACTTATCTGCAAAAAGTGGATATTACTTCTTGAAGAAAATCTTATTGCTCTTGGGCTTGACCACGGGAAAGACTTTCAGTACATGGCGTGGGTTCACGATGAAGTACAGGTTGCCTGCCGGACAAAAGAGATTGCTGAAACTGTCGTCAAGGTAGCTCAGGACTCCATGAGACAGGCACAAGACTTTTTCGGGTTTAGGGTGCAACTGGATACCGAAGGAAAGATAGGGAGGTCGTGGTGCGATTGTCATTAATTTTATGTATGCTTTTAGCCTCCTTTTACTTTCAAGAGGTTACCCTGACAGCCTACACAGCATCCGTTGAGGAATGTGGTAAGGCTGATGGGATAACTGCAAGTGGCACAAAGGCGACCCAAGGACGAACTATAGCCGCCGATCATCTGCCTTTTGGCACTCATGTAGAAATCGACGGACACATTTATACCGTTGAAGACCGTTTTGGTGGCGGTTATACAGACAAAATTGATATTTACTTTGATAACTATATAGATGCTATCAACTTTGGCAGACAGCAAAGGATTGTCAGAGTTTATTACTAAGGAGGAAATTAATTATGTATGAACCTATTATTGACCCTATGATTTTCTATTTGATAGAATTGGTGGAAAAGCTACAACTAGCCCCTATATTTGTATTGTTTATGGGAGTCTTGTTCGGTTTCTCTCTCCCACTCTATCTTATGGAAGCTGATTTACCAACAAGAAAAGAGAATAAAATCATAAAAATTGCTATTACCATTTTCGGTGTATTATTTATTACAACTTTCCTTTTAGCATTCCTTGCGCCCTCTAAAGACACTATGTACAAAATGCTGATTGCCAAACAGGTGACCCCTCATAACCTACAGGTCACCGGGGAAACCGTTGATAAAGCACTTGATAAAGTCGTAGAAAAAATCATCAATGTAACTCAGGAGGTCAAAAAGTAATATGGCGAAGAAAAAGCCGACTATTGTCAATATTTCCTGCCCTAAATGTGAAAGACCATTATTGACCTTAGGTAACCTTGTAGAACCCACTAAGGTTACCATTCAGTGCCCTTGTGGATACACTTTGAAAACTAAGGATATTACAGGAGATAAGCTATGTGGTGGGACATCAAAATAAAAGAAAAACCAAAATGTAACCATAGTTATAAAAAAAGGGGTATGTACTTTTCAGATTTAAAAACACGTTTCTCTAATGATTTTGATGAAATAATTATTTATGAACACAGTAGATGTGAACTTTGTGGTCTTGATAAAAAGGAACGTCTATATACAGAGAAGTTTCCACCTTCGATGTATAGAGATAATCTTGAAAAAAGTTTTCTAATAGAAAAGTTAGAACGGAAAGGTATCCCTTCTGAATTAGAATACAACTTGAGCCTTTGGAAGAAAGATAAGAATGCTATAGGAGGTAGTGAAAATTGACCCCACACTATAAAAAAGAACTCCAAAGTATCGCCGACAAACATGGTTACTCTGTCCGCTCAGAAGAACGCCTTGGCGCATTATCAGACAAATTCTTAGGGCAAGTAGTTAAGTATGGGAGGATGTATTGTCCTTGCCAAAACGTCCGTAATGAAGACTCCATTTGTCCATGCAGATATATGAGGTCTTACAGTGTCTGTAGGTGTGGCTTGTTTACGAAGGGAGAGCCTAATGGCAACCAAAAAGAAAACAGCTAAGACCTTCTTTGACTACTACCCGGACTTTCCTCGTGATAAGTCACATCTTGTCCAGCTCTGTCTCCCACGTGAAAAAATGAATAACAAAAAGACACCTCAGTTTCCCTTGATGTACTCAGAGAAACTTGATGGTGTCTTTTGTTTTGCCGTATGTGACCTGACAAGCGTTCACATCTTTAGCCGCACCGGAGAAGAATACCTAAGCCTTGAACATCTTAAACCGGAGCTATACGACATTGCCACGACACTCTGTACTGATGTAATTATATTTGAAGGATACGCCAAAGGTGTACCTCAGCCGACAATCAGTGGGTGGTGTCGTGATACTAAGAACCAGCATTATGAAGTTGGAGCCTATGTACATGATGCTTTAAGTCTTGACGAGTTTTTTGGAACTTGTGAAATTCGTACTTATGAAGAACGCTCGAAAGATTTAGAACGTATCGGATTTTGGCAATGTTATCATCACACCTTCCTTGTACCGCAATACTACGCAGATACGTGGTCAGATATTGATAAAGCCGCAACCCGAGTTTGGAATGCAGGCGGAGAGGGGTTAGTTGTGAGAGATCCTAAGGCTGGATATTATCCCGGTAAACGAAATGAAACGATGCTTAAAGTTAAGAAGGGTATCAGCTATGACCTAAAAGTCCTCAGTCTCCAAGAGGGTACTGGAAAATATAAAGGCATGGCAGGTGCGCTTGTTTGTCAATTCCGGGATGGTAAAACAATTACTGTTGGTACAGGTCTTACAGATGACCAAAGGAAACGCTGGTGGTCTGAGTTCTTTTATAACGAGATCGTGGGTAAAATCGTACAAATTGACGCTATGGCTGAGAGTACCAAAGGTGTCCTGAGAGAGCCAAGATTTAAGGGCATACGTCACGACAAAACAGAAGGAGACTTTTGATATTGAATAAACAACCAATGCAGATACTCTTTGATGCTGATATGGTGGTCTTCAGGGCGACCTCAGCGTGTGAGCGGGAAATAACTTGGTATCCTGATTTTTCAACATTACATTGTGATCATAACGAAGCTAAAACTATCGTTGATGATACTGTAGCTCGTATTACTGAAAAAGTGTTGCGGCATTACAGTTACGAAGGTAACTATGAGATTATAATGTGTTTCTCTGATGATACAAACTTCAGAAAGAAAATCCTGCCAACCTATAAATTGAACCGAATGGGAAAAAGAAAACCCTTAGGATACTTAGGTGTTAAACAGTGGGTGTCTGAAAATTATACTTGTTATCAGAGACAAAGCCTTGAAGCTGACGACTGTATTGGCATCTTGGCTACCCTTAAAGGCACTAAGTCAGTAATCATAAGTGGCGATAAAGATTTTAAAAGTATTCCCGGTAGTTTCTATAACTTAATCAGTGATACTTTCGTAGAGACAAGCCAAGAGGAAGCAGACTATAACCACCTTTATCAAACCTTGGTTGGTGATACTGCGGACAACTATAAAGGTTGCCCGGGACTTGGGGCGGTTGGAGCCAAGAAACTGTTAGACCAGTCCGCAACTTGGGGAACTGTTGTAAGTGCTTTTGAGAAAAAAGGATTGACTGAAGGTGAAGCTTTGATACAAGCACGGGTAGCTCGTATTCTTAGAGCTGAAGACTACGACTTCAAAGCAAAGAAACCTATCCTTTGGACTCCTAAGTGTCACATATAAATACAAAATGCTAAGTGTCACATAAAGAGACGAAGACAAACCAAAAGTTATAACAGAGGGAGGTCTTAAAGAATACTTTTAGATGACGAAATGAAACTTCCATTTGTCCATAATGACCTTATAGATTACCTAAAGTCTCTCTATAGTGTTGATAATTTATTGTCTAATAAAAAAACAACCAATAGTGATGAACATATAGGGTACATGAAGGGAGTCCAAGAGGTCATTACGAGACTGGAAGTTTTAAGTAAAGGAAGGGAGGGTGATTAGACTTGTGTCTATTTAAAACACCGAAAATCTCCACACCTCAGGTACAAACTACAGCGGCACAGTTAGTTCCCTCTACATCTGCTGAGGAACCTGATAGTCCGCAGTTTGGTGGTACTGAGGATACCTTCAATAAGCGTAAAGGTCGAAACGCTTTGAAAATCAATCTTGACAAAGGTGGCTATAACCCTGTCAACTATTAAAACTTTAAGGAGACAAGATGTGCAGTAAAAAACCAAAAATCACTTATCAAGAAGCCGCCGCACCTGCCGCCGCTCCTGTTGCCGCACCGACTGATACAGGCAATATGACAACTATTGATACTGAAGGTCAGAAGCGAAAACGTAAAGCTGTTGGTAAGAAAAAACTAATGATTAATTCAAATGCGGGTTCTGGAACTGGTGTCAATGTTTAAAGGCGGTGATGTCTGATAGATAATAAAAAACTATCAGTCGACCTTAGTGATCCTCAAAGGGAAACGGCAAAGAAACTCTATGAACGCTTAAAGTCTGTACGTGACGCTTATACGAAGCGGGCTGAAGACTGTGCGGCTATGACGATACCTGCACTTTTCCCAAAAGAGAGTGACACAGACTCTACAAGTTACCAAACACCTAATCAGAGTGTTGGTGCTCGTGGTGTCAATAATTTGTCGAGTAAATTACTCTTAGCGTTGTTTCCACCTAATAGCCCTTTCTTTAGATTGTCTATCAGTGACAAGATACAGGCAGAGCTTGTAGATAGGGAAGAACTACGACAGGAAGTTGAACAGGCACTTCTACGAATTGAGCAGTGCGTTATTCGTTATATCGAAACAAGACAAATCCGTGTGACAGTAAAAGAAGCTCTAAATCAGCTCATTATTGCAGGTAACTGTCTTTTGTTTTTACCTCCTGCTGAAGGTGGAGCGAAACTTTATCGACTGTCAAACTACTGTGTCCAAAGGGATGCTTTAGGAAATGTCATTCAGATAGTTACTATTGATACTCTTGCCTATGCGACACTACCTGATAACGTAAAGACCCTTGTAGCATCTGATGGGAGACAACATGAAATGGACGAAAAAATAACTGTTTACACTCATGTTTACCTAGAAGGTGACCAATACCGGAGTTATCAGGAAGTAGACGAACAAGTCATTGACGGTTCCGAACAATTTTCCCAAAAGAAAAGACTCCGTGGATTGCCCTTCGTATGGTCAAAGTCGATGGAGAGTCGTATGGTCGTAGTTTTGTCGAAGAATATTTAGGAGACTTACAGAACCTTGATGCCCAATCAGAAGCAATAAGAAATTATTCAGCTATCACAAGTCACATTATTTACCTCGTGAACCCTATGGGTGTCACTCAGGTGCGTAGGGTGTCTAAAGCTAAATCCGGTGAATTTGTACCGGGCAGAAGTGAAGACATCGAAGCCTTGCAGACAAATAAACTCAACGATATGTCTGTAACTAAATCATATATTGATGGGCTTGAACAACGTCTAAACTTTATCTTTCTATTAAATAGTGCTGTTCAAAGGAACGCAGAGCGTGTCACAGCGGAAGAAATCCGTTATGTAGCTGGGGAGCTTGAAGACACACTCGGGGGAACTTACAGCATCCTCTCACAAGAGCTACAACTGCCATTGGTAAGACGCTTAATGGTTCAATTAGAAAGTGCGGGTGAAATTCCGACCTTACCAAAAGAAGCAGTTGAACCGGCAATCACAACAGGTTTAGAAGCCTTAGGGCGTGGGCATGATCTAAATAAACTGATAATGCTTAAAGACATTATTGCATCTATACCTGAAGCCGCTCAAATGATGAAAATGGACAAACTTGTCTTAATGCTGGCTACGTCTCTTGGTATTGACACTACGGGTCTCATAAAGACTCCTGAAGAACTCCAAGAGGAACAACAGCAACAAATGGCTATGCAACTTGCAAGCCAAGCAACGCCGAACCTCACCAAAGGTATGGTAGATGCGGCGACCCAATCACAATAATAAAGGAGGAATTAAATGTCTACAGTAGAAGTAACCCTGCCTGGAAACACTACTACCGAGGAAACTGAGGTCAAGGACACAGAAATATCGGAGGAACAGGAGGCTGTAGTCGAGTCACCCGAAGGTGCCCCTGAAGGTGACACAAAGGAAACAGAAGACACCCCTGAAATCAGCGAAGAAAAGGCACTCGAAACAGAAATCAAAGACCAAACAAAGGCTATTGAAGATGCAACAACTTTGCTGTCTGATAAGGGGATTAACTATGAAGCATTGACCGCCGAGTATGATACTAACGGCTCTATCTCTGCTGAAAGTTATGCCGCCTTAGAAAAAGCTGGTTTCCCTGCGTCTGTTGTAAATGCTTACATTGCAGGTGTAGAAGCGACTCAGAATAAGATTGTCGATGCTGTTTACCGTTATGCAGGTGGTCAGGCAGAATACGAAAAGGTAACTGCTTATATCCAAGCAAAAGGCAAAGAAGATGTCGATAGTTTTAATGCTCTTATTGACAGTGGTAATGTCAGCGCAATCAAAATGGTTATTGCGGGGGCTAAGGCTGAAATGACAATGAACCGTGGCACCTCTAAAGCGACTGTTTTAGGTGGCGGGATTGGTGCTCCTAGCGGTGGCTATGCAAATGAGATTGAAATGGCAGAAGCAATGGCAGACCCACGTTATAGTACCGATGAAGTATATCGTAAGCAAGTCGCCACTAAACTATCTAAATCTGCTTTTATCAGCTTTAACAACTAAATATTATGAAATTAAGACACCTATAATGGGTGTCTTTCTTTATTTATCAAACATTTAAAATTTGAAAGGATGATTTATTAACTTGGCACAAACACTCGTAATTTCTTCTCCGGGTCTTGATTCTAACAACGCTGACGCTGGTCGTCTCAAAATGTTCTTGACCCAATTCGGCGGTGAGGTAATGACCGCCTATCGTCGTTTCTCTGTGACTCTTGGTCGCCATATGGAACGTACTATTCCCAACGGCAAAGCGGCAGACTTCCCGGTACTTGGTCGTAAAATTGCAAACTACCTGACTCCGGGTAAATCTTTGGATGATCTGCGTAAGGCTGAACAGCAAACACAGGTATCCATTAAGATTGATGGTCTGTTGACTGCCGATACTTTGATTACCGACATTGACGAAGCTATGAACCATTATGATGTCCGCTCTGAGTATTCTTATCAGATTGGCGAAGCACTCGCTATGGCACGTGATGGTGGCTTGTTGGCTGAAATCGCTAAGGGTGTCGTAGCAGACAAAGAGTTGCTTCCTGGATTGGGTAAAGGTAAAATCCTGAAACGTACTGTAGAGAACGGTTTGACCACTGAGTCTGAAGCTTTGGGTAAAGCTGTCTCTATGTTGCTTGAAGCTAAAACGGCAATGTCCAACAACTATGTCCCGAATGAAGGTCGAGTATGCTATATGTTGCCTGTATGTGTCAATGCACTGGTAGCTTCTAAAGATGCTATCAATCGTGACTTCGGCGCAGTAGCATCCATTGTTGACGCAAAGGTTACCCGTATTGCTGGTATCGACATTGTTGAATGTCCCCATCTGACTATTGGTGGTGTAACTTCTACTGACAACGGTACACCTGAAGGTCTCATTCAAGGTACTGGTCACATCTTCCCGGCAGAGTACAAAGACAAAGCCGCTTTCTTGGTAGCTCATAGAACTACTGTAGGTACTTTGGTATTGAAGTCCTTTAACTTGGAACACGGTCGTCGTATCGAATACCAAGCTGACCATATCGTAGGTAAATATGCTATGGGTCACGGTTGTCTTCGTCCTGAAGCCGCCTTTATGGGTGTCATCGAGACAGCTCCCGGTGCTTAATCAACTCTAAACTATAGGGAGACCTTCGGGTTTCCCTATTTTTTCTTATTATGAAAGAAAGGTGAACGATAACTTTGGAAATAACAGCTATCACAGAATTAGACGCAGTAAATGAAATGCTTAGCGTTATTGGTGAGTCGCCTGTAAATACCTTAGAGAATTTACAAAATATTGACGCTATAAATGCCCTGCGTATTCTCAGAGCAATTAATCGTCAGGAACAAGCTAGAGGTTGGTCATTCAATATTATTAGTGAACACACATTGAACCCTGACACTTATACAAAACGCATCAAATGGGCTGATAACTACCTCTACCTAAAAGGTAATAACGGAGAGAAACTTATTAAAAACGGTGAGTATATCAAAGACCTGTCAACAGGTGATACGACATTTAATAGTCCTATTTCAGCGGAAGTTATTCTATTGGTGCCCTTTGAGGAAATGCCGGAACCGATGCGGTCTTACATTATAGCTAAAGCTTCATTTAGCTTTCAGACCCGTGCTATGGGTTCCAGCGATCTAACAAATATTACGCAGTCCACAGTACAAGAAGCATGGATGCGTCTTCAAGAGTATGAGTTAGACAATAATACTTATAATATGCTTGACAACACGTCTGTAAGCGAATTGAGGAAAAGATAGATGACTCTGATTAATCAAGATATAAAAAACCTTGTCTCAGGCATCAGTCAGCAACCGCCACTTTTGAGACACCCGGAGCAACTCGAGGAACAACTCAATGGTTTTTCAAGTGAAGCCGCAGGTCTTCAGAAACGCCCTCCGACATTAAATGTTGCAAAGCTCATAAGTTCTTTGAATTTAAAACGAAAACCTTTAGTGCACTTTATAAATCGTGATGATACTGAGAAATACATAGTGATTTTTACAGGTGATGATGTTCTTGTTTTTGACCTTGAAGGGAACCAAAAAACAGTTGAATTTGAAGGTTCGGCAAAGGATTACATTATTACAGGTAACCCACGTAGAAATTTAAGGTGCCAAACAATAGCTGACTACACTTTTATAGCGAACCGAATGGTTAAAACAAGAATGTCTGATGAAACAACTGGGGATAAATGGGATACTCAGGGTGCCTTAATAAATATTAAAAGTGGTCAATATGGACGGACATATAAAGTAAATATAAATGGATCTACTGTGGCTTCTTTTACTACTCCTGATGGCTCAGATAAATCCCATACAACTCAAATTGCTACAGATTATATAGTCAGCCAGTTGGCAACACAGGTAAGTGCTAAGGGTTACGGGATACAGCAAGGTTCAAGTTGGTTATACCTTTATAAAAGTAGTACGGGGAGCGTTACTAATACTATACAACATGTCACAGTAAATTCTGTTGCAGAACAGGTTGACCGTTTTCGTGGTATAAACGCAATATTTCGCGAGGTAAATGGAACTAATATCGCAGTAAGCGGTACGACTATCACAGTCTATGCACATAATATAAAAAACTCTGATGGTATTTATGGGCTCAGCAATAAAAAACTCAAAGATGAAATTGCGGGTTGTCGTCTCCGATGGTGGAAAGTTACGGAGAAAATTGTAAAGGATACGGAACAATACACAGATGTTGATTACATTTTAGAATGGGGGACGATTGCCGAGGAAGTAACTGTACCTTCTAACGTGAATACAATAAAGACAGTTGATGTTTACGACGGCTACAATAATCAAGCCGCCTTTGGTATTCTTAAATCAGTCCAAAAATTCTCTATGTTACCAGCTAGTGCTCCTGATGGTTTCATTGTAAAAGTTGCAGGTGAAGCAGGAAGTACAACTGATGATTACTATATCAGATATGATGATACAGAGAAAATATGGAAAGAATGTGCTAGACCCGGCATTTTAAGCGGATATGAATTAACCTCTATGCCCCATATTTTAGTCCGTAACAGTAATGGAACATTCACAATGAAGAAAGCTGAGTGGTCAAAAAGAGAGATAGGGGACGACGACTCAAACCCACAACCTTCTTTCATTGACCAGTATATAAACGATATTTTCTTTTATCGTAATCGTTTAGGCGTTATTGCAGGTGAAAACGTAATACTAACTCGTAGTGCAGACTTTTTCAATTTTTGGATGACATCTGCCTTAGAAGTACAGGACACAGACCCCATTGATCTAGCGGTAAGCGACAATAAAATAGCTACACTTTTACACGCCGTTCCTTATGATGAAACTCTTGTCTTATTTAGTGATGACGCACAGTTTATTCTCAGATGTGACGGTGTTTTAAACCCTAAGGACGCTAATATTCCACCTCCTGTTACACGCTTTGGTAACTCTGTAAAAGCGAAACCTGCTTGTGCTGGTCGTAATCTTTATTTCCCGGCAGAGCGTAGCGAGTATACGACAGTAAGAGAATTTTTCACAGCGGCAGATAATACAGACCGCAAGGATGCTCAGGACATTACCAGTCATATCCCAAACTATATACCTAATGGAGTCTACAAATTAATTCCGTCAACTGTTGAAAACCTTATTTTGTTTTTGACTGAAGGTGCAGAAAATAAGGTATATATTTATAAATATCTTTTTGTGGACTCAGTTCGTCAGCAAGCCGCATGGTCTGTATGGGACTTTCAGAATAAAGTATATGGAGCGGAATTTATTGACTCTTACCTCTACATTGTTGTTGAGCGTAATGGAGTATTATGTCTCGAAAAAATGTCCTTTAGTTTCAACACGACAGACTTTGAAGACGAACCTTATAGGGTCTTTTTAGACAGAAAACTGGTTTATGATGTACCAAAAGGTTCATATAGTGATCTAAACGATGAAACAACATTGAACCTTGCCGACATCTATGGAGAAACATATCAGGAAGACCACCAGTACAGTGTTGTGACCACTGACGGTACTTATGTGCTGTCTGAAGGTAATATAGTAAAACTAATAGGAAACTATGAGGAACAGAGTATTATTGTAGGGTTGAATTATCTTTTTAGGGCTGTCATGTCTACTTTGATGCTTAAAAAGACAGACGAAGGAAGAACTCAGGCAATTACTGAAGGTAGACTTCAAATAAAGTATTTTTGGGTAAACTACAGCGAGTCAGGTTATTTTAAAATCATTGTAGAACATTTTGACAAGAATACTTATACCTATGAGAACACGGCACGCATACTTGGAACGTCTTCTAATATTCTAAATAAATTACCTTTTCATACCGGACAATTTAAAGTGCCTATACATAGCTTGAATACTAATTGCCGGATTTATATAGAGAGTGAAGAACCCAATCCATTAGCTTTTGTAGGCGCAGGTTGGATTGGAGATTACTATAGGAGAACTCGCCAGTATTGATGACGATAAAGATACTCACGATAGGGTACTTAATGGATTTTATGGCGCATATACGCCCGGAAGACTTAGAGGAAGTGGAGGTCGGAGAAGGAAAACCTTTTAAAGACCTCCCTATAAGTTCGTTGCTTAAAAGTGGTTGTCTTTGCCTTGTTGATAATGAAACTAACGAAGTGTACGCTTTGGGTGGTTGCGAAGATAATATTGTGTGGATGCTTTGTACTACACGAGTAGAGAATAATAAAATAAAGTTTCTCAGATACACTAAAGCACTTCTTAAAGAAGTCCTAAAAGGTGTTCCCTATCTCTATAATGCTGTCTATAAAAAGAATAAGCTTCATGTGAAATGGCTTGAATGGATGGGAGCGAAATTCATAAAAGAGACAGAAACGGAAACACATATAGCCTTTATGTTTGAAGGCAGGAAGGAGAGCGACAATGTGTGATTTTGGAACTGCTTTAGCATCAACACTACAGATAGGCGGTAGTCTTTTTGGTCAACATGAGCAGGCAAAGGCTTATCAGGCTCAATTAGATGCCCAAGCAAAAGCCGCTGTTACAGAAATGAACTTTGCTTTTCAAAACTACGAAGCAGAGCGTACAGATGCTTTTGACCAAACTGTAGCTGACATTATGAAGATACGTCAAAACGCCTTGCAGTTGAATAGTGGTGTCAAAGCGGCTGTAAACGAAAATATGAGTGGCAGAACAGCTAATCTGCTCGTTCGTAATGTTGAAGGTGATACAGCAAGGGCTGTAGGGTCGGCTAAAGATAACTACAGTCGTAAATCAAATGAAATTGATTTAAACAAAGAAGCGACCTTAAGGAGCACAAAAAGTTACATTGATAACCTTAATGAATCAGCTCCTAAGATGCCGTCTGCACTCAGTAATATCCTAGGAGCCACCGCTACGGTCGTTGGTAATACTACAGGTGCCTTAAATAGAAAGAATGAAGTTCTTTCAAAAGGTCTCGAATGGGATTGGTGGACAGGTGGCGCAAAAGTAAAAAGATGAAAGGAGATCTAAACTATAGCTAATTTAATTGGTAATGCGATAGGAACTCAGCGACAATTTGCCAAACAACCGGAAGGTGTCTATGGAAAAAGGTTGCAAGGTGTGTCTGTGGGTGCTGGTCTTGGTTTAAGGGACACTTCAGGGGCTATGAATTTAGCAAACTCTTTGGGGTTACTTGGCGGTGCTATTTTAGAAGCCCAAGTTGCTAAAGATGCCCGGAGAGAAAAACTTGGTAATGCTGAAGCTGACCGCATTTTTGCCCTTACTTCAGAAGAAGATAAACAGAAGTTAAGCACTTTGGATATATTAGCAAGGTCAGAAAAGTTTGATCTTGCTGACAATCCATATGCCGCCGCTCGTATTGATGAACTGCGTGGTCAACATTTGAATACATTGTATAAGAATGAATATGACCAAAGCGTAGCTCCTAATCAACCGTTAGCAAAGGACTCACAGGAAAACGCTAAGACCTTTGAGGACTACATGAATAGTCGTCTAAAAGAAGACGGTATTACTTTTACGAATAGTACCGCCTTTAATAAAGGGTTTTTTAGTAGTCGTCCTATTGATTTATTAGAGCAGGATGCCAAGTATCGTAAGCGTCGTCAAAATGACTTAGAAGAAAAACGTAATGCGGCGTTGAGTTCTAAAGCAGACGACATTATAACAAATTCTTATGGCAGGGCAGATGCAGATGTAGCACGTGACTTACAGAAACTTCAAGAAGACGAAATGTTGACAGGTGTTAGCCTTAATGTCCGTCTGAAGCTTTCTGAAGGTATACTGAAATCTTTAGCACTAAATGGTAGTCCTTCACAAATAACTGCTTATGGGGAAACTGTTTTATACTTCGATGACACTACTGGTCAAGAAGTACGTGTCAAAGACTTAAACCCTATGGGCTATTATAATGTTCTTGCAAATAGAGCTAATAGTGCTATGTTTGAACAAAAGACTAGGGAGTTTCTAAAAGGTGCTGAGTCTTTAACTTCATCTGAAATTCCTGATTATTTTGAAAAACTACAAAAGTCTGACCCGACTTTTTACAAAGCGATAGCACCACGGCTTGAAGGAATGGTCAAAGCGGCGCAGATACGTGAAGAAAAAGAACGAAAGGCGTATCAAAAAGCCCAAGAAGACGCTTATAAAAGTAGAGCGGCTACGAATGCGCTTGAAGATAAATTTCAGGCTTTTAACAGCGGAAAAACTTTAGATATAAATGGACGACTGTCAACAACAAATATTTATGAGTGTAACGGAAAACAATATAATTTTACAGAACGGGAAGTTATTGATTGGTCACAACAGAAGTTCTATGACAATATCAAAACTTTAGGAGCTGTTGAGGGAAGTAAAGCTAACCTTCAGCTACTTTCATTTCCTCCTGTAGCTGAGAAATTCACAAAAGCCATTACGAAACAAATGGACAGGGGTTTGGCTCTTTTGAATGTAAATTCTTTAGAGGTTGACGAAGAAGGAAACAAAATATTGCCGCAAGAGCTTGATAATATTGTGACTATGTATAAAGTTGATCCCGGTCTTTTCTCAGCGACTTTTGGGACTGAAAGTAAAGATATATTGATACTTAGCCAACTAATAGATGCTAATGGTTTAGAAGAGGGTGTTGCTAAGTATGCAGAACGCAGAGATACCTTTAATGGTGACATTACTTTAAAAGAAAAGCACCAAAAGAGACTAAAAGATGCCTATGAAACGGTTATGACTATCCCTGAGCTAAACACTTTAGGCGGCTATGGTGAGACCGGGACAGCAAACCTGACAACTAACTATTCCTTAAACTCAATGTTTCATACTACGTTAGATGGATTTTTATTGTCGGGAATGGACGAGACTAAGGCGATCTCACTGGCTAAACAACAAGTCGCATCTGCTTTCTTTAATTATGATGGTGTCGCTATTCCTAAGAATTTCATTATGAATATCCAAAGTAGCAATCAAGAAACGGTTGCTTTAGCGTACCTTGAAAATAAGAAGAAAGAGTTGGCTGTTGATGGTGACGAAGAAAATGTTCATTACTATCACGCAAATGGTGTGCTTAAAGCTGAATATCATGGGAAGACCGTGTATTCTCAGCAGTTAGCAGGTTTTACTGAGGATGTTAGCAAATACCTTCAGTCTCTACCGGAAGCACAGCGGGTAAGACTTGAAGATGTCTATAATATCCCGTTGGATGACTCAGAGTATTACGAGACTGACCCAACAGCTAAGATAATACGTGATGCGGGGCTTGATGCAAATAGGTATCTGAATGATTAAATAAAGAAAGGGAAAATATGAATAGCCGAGATTTAGCAGAACTTGTCTCACAGCATACAGAGCGTAATGGCAGAAAAATACCTGCTACGTTTATTTATGCACAGATGGCACATGAGACAGGCGGATTTAAAAGTGAATTAGCTTTAAAGCACAACAATTTTGGAGGAGTAACACAGGTTGCTCCTAATGGTTTAGACCAACCTGACGGTAGTAATTATTATATGGATTTTGGTAGCCCGGACGAGTTCGCTGAATACTACGGCAATTATCTTTCCAAGTATGCAGAAGACGGTATATATGAAGCTACCACAATAGACCAATATGCAAATGCTTTAAAACGTGGCGGATACTACGGGGATACCGTAGAAAACTATGCGGCAGGTATGAAGCATTTTGCAGGACAAGACAGTATACTTGAATTAAGTTCCTATGCTAAAGAGAGTGTTGATCCTCAAAAACCTATAGTTGAACAGGAAGTTGTACCTGATGCTACCTTTGAGGACAAATTTTATGACTCTGTTTATGACTCTGCAATATGGGGATCTTTTAGAACAGCAGGGACTCTTAAAGATGCTCCTGACGATGATACGTTTACTTTGACTCAGGAGGACATAGACGCTGTTCAAAAGGAACTTGGTGGAGACTATTCGGCGACTTTATGGGTCGCTCAAAATGCTCGTAGTGCCACACAGCTTGCTAAACTTACCCGCATGAAAAAAGAGGATTTAGAACGTCGTAAAAGAATTGACAGGTCGTCTATAGGGTTTGATACTTTTGGAACTGTATTAGGTCTTGCTGTAGACCCTCTGAACTATATACCGCTTTTAGGTACTACGGGCAAGGTTGGTACATTATCCCGTTATCTAAAATTAGCGGCGGCGAATACAGCAATAAGTCTACCGGAACGAGGAATTACGCAAGCGGTCACAGGATATGAGCAGGACTACAAAGCGGCGGCATTTCTAAGTGCTATTGCTGGTGGTGCAGTTCCCGCTGTATTCGATATGGCGGGTATAGGTTTACGTAAAGGCTTAAAATATGTAGAAGATGCACAAGCTTCTTATATAAATGCTCAGGCACACGCTCAGGATGTGATGAAAGGGAAAAAACCTTCTTCCGTTGTGCAACATATGGATGACTTAAAGGTACGTCTGGAAAAATTACATGACCCTGCATTTGCTAGAGGTGTTAGTGTAGCTACTCCTGAAAATGGTGTTTATATCCTTAGTAAAGAAGATGCTAAACGTGTTTTACGTGATTTAGGAGAAGACGCACCCGATGGTGTTAAAGGTATCTTTGATGACGCTACAGGTATTTCCGTTTTAGTTAAAGATAATCTGAAAGATACAGATGATCTATTGAAAACCATCTTACATGAAAAAGGCGCACATGGTCTAAAGCATATTCTTAGCGAACATGATTTAAAACAAGTATATGCAGACCTTAAGTTTCGTATGAGAAACAATCCGTCACCGGCATTAAAAAGGGCAATGAAAAGAGCCGTCAATAAAGAAGACCCCGAAGAAGTTTTGGGATATTTTGTGGAAGAAGCAAAATCTAATAATCCACTTATAAGAGATATAAAAAAGAAGCTCGACAAGGGAATGAATACTTTAGGTGTTAAAGGGCGTATGACTGAGGGGGATTTTATTGACCTTATAACACGTTCAGCAAGTTCTCACAAAGCAACCTCACAGGGTTATCGGACTTTACCGGATGGCACTTCTGTTTATCATAACTTCCGTTTTTCTGAGACAAGTATACTTAACCCTCAGAAATTGGATGAAGTCAACGAGTTAGTAACAGGAGAAATAGGTGGTCTCGGAAAGATGCTTGCACGTTGGAAACTCTTTGCGACTCCATACACTTTAGCGGCTACCTCTGCATCTAAAACTCTCCAAAAGTTTATTGGACGTTCTTTAGACAACCCTTATATGAATAAAGCATTAGATTTTGTCACAACAGAGTCTCAGAAACGAACCTTAATCGGCAGGCTGAATGAGCCGTACAATAACTACATGAAGGTACGTCAAGAAGCCTTAGTAGCCCGTACAGGACAACGTGGACGCTTTAGTAATGCTTTGAAACAACAATATAATGAAGAATGTATTCAATGTTATAATTTCCTGTATGGCAACAATAAGGCAGGATATGTAGGTAAAACATGGTCTCCTGAAGTTATGAAAGGTGCCAAAGCCCTTAAAGAACTCAGGGATGCACAAATTGATTTACTGAAGAATTGTCACAAAATTTTTGGTGAAGGAAAACCTATTCTGCCTGATGAATGGAAAACAATAGACGACGAATTTTGGCGTTTTATTGACGATGATAAAAGAGCGCATTTCGTGTCTATGTTTGATAATGACGAAAAAGCTATAGAGTTTCTGACAAAATACGGAAAACAGGCGGCTAAACGTAATGTTATCAAACAGCGATTAGAAGAAAGGTTAGAGAAAGAATGGAGAGCTAAAATTGAACAGGGTGTTAAAGATGGTTCCATAAAGAAAGCACCGGAGCGGGTTATAGTTTCTGAAGAAATGGTAGAAGCAGAGGTTGAGAAAGAAGCTAAAGCGTGGGCTACTGGGGTTGTCGATAAGAATACGTCTTCGATGACAGTCGGAAACATCCGTTCAAACGAAGTAGGTCAGCTTGACTTCCTGCAACATAGGTTTCCTATGGATACTTCAACTACTTTGAAAGACCCTTGGGGTATGGACTTTTCTTTTGATGAAGCCATGCGTTCCTATGATTTTGACAGTACTGTTCCTTTCTTGCTTAATAGAACTGCTGGGGAAATATCTCTCCACAATTTATTTAGTAACAAGGTGCGACAAAATGTCAACGCATATGGGTTTGAAGAAAATGTTGTAGATAATATTGTGAACCTCCGCAAACAGATTGAGAACGAACTACAGTCCGCAGTAAATAATAAGAAAATCTCTAGGTCGGCTATGTATGAGGACTTAAAGGCTTTTGATTTTACTATAGACAGGTTAAGAGGTATTTCAAGTCAGCAGGAACCAAAGACTTATTTTGATGCCTTTACCCGTATGTTGTCTACTATGTCCTATGCTCGTAATGGTGCCAATATGGGTATCAACCAGTTATCTGAAATATCAGGAACTATGGCTTATGCGGGGGCTGATGCGGCATTGGATTTAATACCTATCTTTGGTAAAACTATTCGTGAAATGCGATATGGTGAGAAGATTGACGACATAACCAATGAAGCTCAACACTTCCTTTTTGGTGAGAATACTTATCAATATCTTTGGCACAATGCTAGAGCGACATCATCAGATATGTTTAGTCGTGTTGATAATACAGGAAGTAAAATAGCTTCAGGGTTGGATGCAGTTGCTGGTGTAGTAAATAGTGGTGCTTCCGCTGTATCATCTATAAATGGTCTTCAAAAACTAACAAACTTTATGATTGAAAGTGCTCGAAAACATACACTGATCGACGTTGCTATGTGGTGTAATGGTAAAGAATTTTCTAAATGGCGGAACCCCTTCAGTATGAAAAAATTAGAAGCGGCTGGAATTAAAGATGTAGAAGCCTTTAAGGAAACTTTAAGAAACTATATGAAGCGTGATAAGAATGGTGTTATAACCGATATGGACTTAGCAGGTCTCGCACGTGATAACGCTACTGCTTTAGCTAAACTGAGAACTTTGGTTGATTATCAGGCGCAAAGGTGTATCACGCAGGAGACCATAGGTACTACAAACCTCCTAAAAGAAAGCTCACCATTTTGGAGAGTGTTCTTTCAGTTCAAAGACTTTACCATGAGAGCAACCCATAGTCAGACATTAAGAGCAGTGTTTAATCACGAACTGGATGACGTGATGTCTACTATTTTTGGTGTTGCAACTAATGCCGCCGCAGTTGCTACTGTTGCTTATATGCGAGGGTGGGCAATGTTTGGAGACAATGAGTACAAACGTAAGGAATACTTAGATAAATATATGAATCCAACTGCTCTTGCCTACGCTGGTGTAGTAAGAAGCCCTATAGGAGGGTCGGCATTCTCCGCTTCAAACGATATTGCAGAAGCTATAGGTCTCAATCCTTTTGGTATGCCCACAATTCGTACAACTGTTAATAGACGACAGCAAAATAAGAATTTGTTTGAAGACCCAAAAGGTAGTATTGGTGGGTTAATTGCTCAACTTCCTGCTGTTGATACGGCACTTGATATTGGTAAAACAGCGTTACTTCCTTTTCAGGAAAAAGAAATGACCCAAAGACAACTGAAAGAAGCTCTCTCGTTGTTCCCGGGTCAGAATAATCTTTTGATTATGAAGTTGAGGGAAGAAATGTTTGACGAATTACATCTTGCCGAACGCTAATGTTTTCTTGCGGCATACATAGCAAGCCAAAAAGACCCTAACATAAATACAGGGATACCTATTCGTACAAACATTGGTGCTCCACCTCTGTTTTCTATGCAACCTGGAATTACACATACAGCTATTAAAAGAGTAACAACAACATTAAAAATTAATCTATCAGACATACCGTGAGTCTCCTTTCAGGTCACTTGTGGTGTGTCTTTATTATATCATTAAAAGAAAGGAAATGATACATATAGCAACGGAATTAAAGACCTCTATTACCTACACAGGTACGGGTTCACAGAAACTTTTTGATATCCCTTTTGACTATTTGCGTACTTCTTTTGTTAAAACAAATGTAGATGATATAGTGTTAACCTATGGTGAAGATTATGTTATCATCAATCGTCAAATAGAGTTTACTGTGGCTCCTATAAGTGGTTCCCATGTTGTGATCTATAGGGAAACAACAACTGACCGTTTGGTATCTTGGGCAGATGCGAGTGTCCTTAAAGCATCTGATATGACAATTAATCAAGTCCAACAGCTTCATATCTTAGAGGAACAGCAGGACTGGACAAAGACCAATAGTATCGTTATGGAAGGGACTATCGGTTGGAACGCTAGGTTTCATAGGATTATCAATGTGGGCGACCCTGTGGAGCCGCAAGATGCTGTAACTAAACAGTACGTTGAAGATGTCAAAACAGGCTTTATTTCAGAAATGATAAAAGTTAAGAACTCAGCTATTACTGAAATTACAGACATCAAAAATAAAGCCATAGAAGCTATTAATAACCTTAAAGCCTCAACAGAGACATACCTTACTCAGTTGAAAGATACTTTTAAAAGCTTTGTCACAGAAAAAACAGAAGAAGTAAACTCTTTGAAAGAGAGCGCAGACACTTCAGCTACTACAGCTACAAAAGAAGCGGACAGAGCTAAAAAGGAAGCCGATAGAGCCGCACAAAACGCTAATAAAGTAGATATGTCTAATTATTACGATAAAGCAAAGAGTGATGAAATGCTTGCGAATAAAGCGGACTTGGTGGAGGGCAAAGTTCCTAAGAATCAGTTGCCTGACAGTGTTTATATCCCTGCGAACAGTAATCTTGATACTTATTTAGAGGCAGGGGACTATCACAGTCCTACTGATGCTGAAGCGGCTACTATAACTAATGTACCTCTGAAAACTGCTTTCTTTCTTCATGTAGATATGGCGAATGTTACTAATGTAAGACAAGTTATAACACATTATCCCTTCGACAATCGGACTTTTTACAGATTATATTATGCAGGTGCATGGGGCGCATGGTTGGAGTTAGCACGTTTTAACTCAGAGGGACACTTGGTGTTACCTAATGGTGCTGAATTTTGGATAGAATGATGTGATATCATGGCAGAACTTGCAAAGAAATTACATTTCAAAAAAACTGGCTTAGAGCAAACAACTAAAGCCTACTCCACTATTGTTGAAGCGGGGACTGAATACATTCCAAACAAAATTGATGACATAAACTGTTATATACCTATTGGTGCAACTACTGATAGCAGGATGACAATAGGACGTGTTACTAAAAATGGTAGTAAAGCTATTTTAAATAGTGGTAAACCCCCATATAATAAGATTGAATGGCGCACACCCGGTACATATACATTCACTGTTCCGGCAGGTGTAACAACACTTGCGGTTACTGTGGCTGGTGCAGGTGGTGGTGGGGGCGGTTTTGGATCTTGGAAAAAAGAAACAGGAAATTAAATGGAGGTGATTAAATATGGGTGCAGGAGGTCATGGCGGTCAAGGCGCATTAAAGACACAATTAATTTCTGTAACTCCTGGAAGTGTGCTAACGATTAGAGTAGGCGCGGGAGGATCAGGAGGAGAAAGTAAAAGTAAAAAGTCTAGCGTTTCTGGTACAATACAAGGTAACTCTGGTGGTAATGGTGGTACAAGTGCTATTGATAATTTTACATCAGCACAAGGTGGTGTTGGCGGTGAAGGTGGTATAGGTGGACAAGGAAGTAGAGACGGTGTAGCAGGCACTTCTTACGGAACAGGTGGCATCGGAGGTATTGGTGGTGTTTCTAATTTTGCTGGTAAGGGTACAAATGGTTCGCCCGGGTCTAATGGTTGGGTAATTATAGAATACGGAGGTGATATTTAATGGCAAAAAATAGGTTCGCACAGCCTTTATATGGCAAAATAATTTATATCTTTGAGACTGACTTGGAGAAAGCAGATTTAGCAACAATATTTGACCCAAAGACATATTGGATTGATGTTACTAATATTGATTGTGAAGTTGGTTATATCCAAGAGTATAAAGAAGGTGTAGGTATCGTATGGGTGAAACCTCCTGATACTGAACCAACTTTAGAGTCCGAAAAGGCTCATAAAGAAGCCCTAATGAAAGCGGAAAGAGACCTAAGAGAAGTAGCTGTTATTGAGTATAAAGATAAACTTTTCGATTACGATGATAAAGCACGTGAACGTATGCGTATCGCAAAGGAAGACCTTGAAAATACAGGGGTTGCTTCTAGGCTTTGGACTTGTGCTGATGAAAGTATTACAGAAGTTACCGTTGCTGATTTTGAAGCAATCAATAGTTTAGCGGCAACACGCTCAGAGGAACTACATTTTCAATATAGGAAACTAAAAGTAAAAATAAAGGCTTGTACTGATATTTCGTCGGTACAAGCTATTTCTTTTGACACAGATTGTTCAGATGTGGATTTAGGGCTGGTGATGGAATAAATGGCATTATTAAATGCGAAACTTTATGTCAAACGCAACGGTGAAGCCGCCGTTCCATGCAATCTCTATAGTACCACAGAAGAAGTCGGCGGCGAATATGTTACGGTTACTGCTTCTAACACAAAAGCATATGCAAAGCTGGGGGGGACATCTGATGCCTTTTGTACACAAGGCAGGGTCAAAAAAGGTACGAATACTTATGCGATTTTGAGTCAGGCAAAGCCACCTTATAACAAGATTGAATATAGGACTCCGGGAACATATACAGTTACGTTCCCGGCGGGTGTGACAAGAGCGAGGGGGACTGTAGCGGGAGCAGGAGGAGGGGGTGGTGGTGCTGTATCAGTTTTAGGAACTAAAGGTGGTAATGGTGGAACAGGTGCTTTAATAACAAAGAATATAATTGTTACTCCGCTTTCTACATTGTTAATAACTGTTGGAACAGGTGGTGCTGGTGGTGCCGCAGGAGTAACAACAGGATCAGAAGGGAATAAAAGAGCACAAGGGGAAACAGGAGGTACTGGTGGTACTAGTTCTATCGGAAACCTAGTTTCTGCACAAGGAGGAACAGGAGGTACTGGTGCTTTCTATATAGCAAACCACGTTGATAAAGACGGTTCGAATGGTACGTCTTATGGTAATGGTGGCGTTGGTGGTACTGGTGGTGTCTGTAGTTTTAGTTCCTCGTCGAACCGTAATGGCTCAACAGGAGCCAACGGCTGGGTAATCATAGAATATGGTGGTGACATCTAAAGGAGTGACAAATGAATAACGACAATCTTCACGATGAAGTATTAAAAATAGCACCTCCGGTCGGAGTATCTACACTCTCCGTACTGGGGGTGCCTTTGTCTGACATGGTCTATGTTATGACCATTCTGTACATTTTAGTGCAAATTGTTTGTACGATCTATAAAACATTTAAAAGGAGTGAATAATACCTATGAAACTTTCGGAACACTTTGATAGCTCTGAGTTTGCCTGCAAGTGTGGTTGTGGCGGTATGGATAATGGTGCCGGAGTTAACCCTAAACTCGTGCAGGTCTTAGAGCATATGCGACAATATATTGGTAAACCGTTAGTGCTCTCTTGTGCCTATCGGTGCCCTGCACATAATGCTGAAGTAGGTGGTGTATCAAACTCTCAGCACGTTTTTGGTACGGCGGCTGACGTACAGTTGCCGGAAGGGATGACTGTGGATGAATTGGCACAGGTAGCAGAAAAATGTGGCGCAGACGGTATTGGATGGTACACTTGGGGTGTCCATGTTGATGTCCGTGGATACGCCGCTAGGTGGTGATAGGATTGACTAAAATTCCACAAGAGATTTTAGATGAAATAGCTATTCTTGAAGTACAGGCTTTAAAAGATGGGTTGGCTGACCCCGAAATGAAAAAGAACCCCGCATTTTTGGAAAAGGTACGAAAATTCCTTCAACAAAATAAGCAGGTGACCACATCTGAGACACCGGGTATGTCTGAATTACAAAAAGTTGCTGAAAATGAAATTCCTATGTTTGATGGTGAACACTGACATTGAATTGGAGTAAAGAACAGCAGGAACGGGCACAGGAGGACTTTAGGGTCTTCCTGTTCATCGTTTGGAGAGAAATAGGCTTACCTAACCCTACGCCGATCCAATATGACATAGCAAATACCTTACAGAACCCTCCAAGTGACCGATTTATCCTTGAAGGATTCCGTGGTGTTGCAAAATCTTTTATTGCTTGTGCTTTCTGTGTGTGGCTTTTGTGGAGGGAACCAACAAAGAAAATTTTAATTATTTCTGCATCTAAAGATAGGGCAGATGGTAACGCTAACTTTATCAGGCGTATCTTTATGACGTTATCCTTCCTTCAGGATTTACGTCCAAACGACGAAGGAAGAAATACCCAAAATGCTTTTGATGTCGCAGGGATACCACCTGACATTTCTCCGTCGGTTAAATCCGTTGGTATTACAGGTCAGATTACTGGTTCCCGTGCAGACTATCTTTTAGCTGATGACGTAGAGGTTCCGAATAACTCGGGGACACAAGCCCAACGAGATAAACTTTCTGAAGCTGTAAAAGAGTTTGATGCAATTTTAAAGCCCGGTGGTCAGATAGTTTATCTTGGTACACCTCAAAATGAAATGTCATTATATAATGAACTTCAAAAACGTGGCTATGGTTGTATAATTTATCCTATTATTTATCCTGAAGATAAGAAACAGCGTAAAGACTATATCCATGATGTTTTTGGAGATAGACTAGCACCTTGTATTGCGAATAAGTACGATGAAAACCCTGACGCATATGCTGGTTATCCAACAGACCCCGCACGTTTCAATGAAGAAGAAATAGACAAGAAAAGATTGTCTTATGGCAAGGCTGGTTTTGCTTTACAGTTCTTACTTAATACGAACTTATCTGATGCGGAGAAATACCCGCTGAAAGTTTCGGATTTAATAGTTACTTCATTGGATATAGAAGCATCGTCTTTAACATGGGCGTGGGCAAATGGAAATGGACAGCGACATGGTGATTTACCTTGTGTTGCTCTAAAAGGTGACTATTATTATGCACCTTTGGCAAGGTCTGAAGAAACAGCAAGGTACACAACAGGTATTATGTTTGTTGACCCTTCCGGGCGTGGTAAAGACGAAACAGCCTATGCTGTCTTAAAGTTTATGAATGGCTACATCTTTTTGTTAGAAGTTGGAGGTTTTAAAGAAGGTTACGCCGATAGTGTTCTTAGGGCTTTAGCGACTAAAGCTAAGTATTATAATCTGCAATCCATTATTGTTGAGCCTAACTTTGGCAATGGTATGTTTGCTCAATTACTAAGACCAGTAGTTTTAGAGATTTATCCCGGTTGTGTTGTAGATGACGCAAAGGCGGCTTCCGCTCAAAAAGAAGCTCGTATTATTGACACATTAGAGCCTGTTATGATGCGACATAAATTGATTGTCGATAAACAGGTAATCGAAGATGATTATAAGGTGTATGAGAAAAACAGTCAGTATTCTTTGTTTTATCAAATGACCCGCCTTTCACGTGATCGTGGAGCATTAGCTCACGATGATAGGATTGACGCAGTAGCTGGTGGCGTTGAATACTTTAGAGATATGGTGTCTATGAGTGAACAGCAGGGTATTGAGCAGTTAAACGACGAACTTCTTGAAAGATGGTTAGACCCTGACTATGGTGTTCTGTATGTGGAGGAAGACCCTAATAAAATCAAAAGTATTCATAAACAGACAACAGGTAGGGTAATCGACAAATGTAATGTGCTCGACAACTTCTATTATCGGCAACATTGATGGTTGCATAAGGCTAACTCGTAATGCCGATATCTAAGTGTCACACATAAATACAAAATTCTAAGTGTCACATATAGAGACTAAAGGTGCCAAAAGTTATATAGAGTGAAGGTAAGGTCTCCTTTAAGATAACTTTAAGGAGAAACTTAAAGAATACTTAAAGACTCCTTTAAGGTTCCTCTAAGTCCCTGATAGCTTAGAACTAAAGTTAATTGTTAATAGATAAACCAATAAAGATAAAGACTAATAGTCAAAGGGTAAAGGTTATCTCACCTCCTTGGTAACTTTCCCTCTGACTATTAGTTGATTTATAAAAGGAGTGAAGCATCATCAATAAATTAAAAATTTTATATCTAAAAAATCAGACCTACATCAAACTAAGCTTTGCTCTTATTGTTGTAGCTTTTTCTTATGCCCTACATAAAGGTGACCTTAAGTCCCTCGTAGACATCCTAAAAGTCACCCAAACAGTCCTGAATGTTATATTGACAGCCGGAGGTATGGGCTAATGACCAAGAGACAAATTATTATTCTGTCGTTGATTATCTTAACCGTAGCGGGTATTGCACTCTCGGTCAGACGGTACTACGAGACACCCGTAGTCCCCACAGAGACAACCACGGCTCCCTATTTGGCAACCTCTAAGACCACCTTGGAGGTTACCCCTAAGGAAACTAAAAGTGACCCTGACCTGATTGTCGAAACCAAGTATGTCGCTAAAGTAAATGGTCAGATGGTGACTGCCCCTGTAACAACTCGTATAGACGAGTCAACAGCTAAGGTGACAACGGAAATCGACGTGACACCTTTAGTAAAACAAATGACACCTAAATGGGAAGTTGGAGTAGGTATAGGTTACCATAAAGACGACCTATACGTTCCTGTCTCTATCCAACGTAATTATAAAATGGATAAAGCAGTAGTCTTTGAGGTACACTTAGACCCCTCAGATAACATGAGACCCAACGGTGTCGAAGTTCAACATAAATGGTATTGGTAGTAAGAAATAAATTGAAGGAGTAAAAGGAATGGTAGACATAGAATATCTTACTGTCGATGAAGCCGCACAGACACTAAGGTGTGTCAAGCGGGACAAGATTTACCTTTTGGTACGCTCCGGTATCATTAAGGGTTTTAAGTTTGGTCGCAGGTGGCTTATAGACAAGAAAGAATTTGAAAAATGGTGTCGGTCACAATGTTCTTAGACTTTAGCACCCTCTCAGAAATAGTGGCTTTTATAGTGACACGCTAGTGACGTAATGCTTGGAAAGTGGCTCCCTGCTTACGTCTTGATAAAGATGTGTAAGTATACATAATTCTTGCACTGCACTTTGTATACATTTTTTGAAACACCGGCTAAGTTGTGGTTTTTTAGTGTAAAATTTTTCGGTATATGCATAAAATTTGCAGGACTGTTTCCTGACAGGAAAATCAGGGCAGAACAGTGGTTAGGATTTTTAGAAATTATTTCGATACTTTATTTAATGAAAAAGAAAGTATTATTGCCGACTTTCACAGATTTTTTGCTTGTTTAATTATCGAAGAACGGTTATCATTTAATATAGAATAATAATGTAAGTACAATATATGTACATATTTGGAGGTTCGGATATGCCAGAGAAAAAAGCTCCCCCTAAAAAGCCGCTTTATTACTATTATATTTTGGCTTTGGCAATAATTTTACTGATCAATACGGTTATCGTACCAACGTTTTTCAGCCCGCAGGTCAAAGAGATTTCCTATGGTAACTTTTTACAGATGGTAGACGATGGTAAGGTTGCAAAAGTAGAGATCACTAATAATAAGATAGCTGTTCTTGCGAAAGACAGTGATAACAAAGTAATTTATGTAACAGGCAGGGTAGAAGACCCTGATTTGGTTAACCGCTTAATGAAGAGCAAAGTAGAATTTTCGCAGGTTATTCCAAAGGAAAATTCACCGCTTGTTAATTTCTTTATGAACTGGGTCTTACCGATCATGATATTCTTCGCATTGGGCCAGCTTTTTATGCGTTATATGGGCAGCAAACTGGGTGGTGGCAATGCCATGAGTTTTGGCAAGAGTAATGCCAAGGTGTATGTAGAAGCACAGACTGGTAAAAGTTTTGCCGATGTAGCCGGGCAGGATGAGGCTAAAGAAGCATTGATGGAATTAGTGGATTTTTTACATAATCCTGCGAAATATCAGGCTATCGGAGCCAATATGCCAAAAGGTGCCTTGCTGGTTGGTCCTCCTGGTACAGGTAAAACTCTGCTGGCTAAAGCTGTAGCAGGTGAGGCGAAAGTGCCGTTTTTCAGTATTTCCGGCAGTGAATTTATTGAGATGTTTGTTGGTATGGGTGCGGCGCGTGTCCGTGATCTGTTCAAGCAGGCTCAGGAAAAAGCTCCTTGTATCGTATTTATTGATGAGATAGATGCTATTGGCAAGCGTCGTGACAGCGGACAATTTGGCGGCAATGATGAACGTGAGCAGACTTTGAATCAGCTGCTTTCAGAGATGGATGGCTTTGATGGCAGTAAAGGTGTTGTGATCCTAGCTGCAACTAACCGTCCGGAATCATTGGATAAAGCGCTTTTGCGTCCAGGTCGTTTTGACCGCCGTATACCTGTTGAGCTGCCTGATTTACAGGGACGTGAAGCAATTCTGAAAGTGCATGCGAAGGCAATTAAAACCTGCGATGATATTGATTATTTGACGGTAGCAAGAGCTACTGCGGGTGCTTCTGGTGCTGAATTAGCGAATATTGTCAATGAGGCTGCCCTGCGTGCTGTCAAAATGAACCGTACCTGTGTAAGCCAAAGCGATCTAGAGGAATCTGTTGAAGTAGTTATTGCCGGTTATCAGCGTAAAGGCGCTGTAATTCCGCCGGAAGAAAAGAAAATAGTTGCTTATCACGAAATTGGACATGCACTGGTAGCTGCTTTGCAGAAAAAATCAGCTCCTGTCCATAAAATTACGATTATCCCTCGTACATCTGGAGCCCTGGGTTATACTATGCAGGTTTCTGAAACTGATAATGTATTGATGAGTAAAGAAGAACTTTTCAATAAGATCGTTACTATTACTGGTGGACGTTCTGCAGAAGAAGTTATTTTCAGTTCTATTACGTCCGGTGCTTCCAATGATATTGAGCAGGCTACCAAGCTGGCGCGTGCGATGGTTACCCGCCTGGGTATGACGGAAGAATTCGATATGATGGCTACCGAAACAATGACTAATATTTATCTTGGCGGAGATCCTTCGTTGAACTGTTCTGACGAAACAGCCAGTAAAATTGATGCCAAAGTTTTGGAAATTATCAAAGAAGCTCATCAGAAAGCGCGTGAGATTCTGGAAGAAAATAAAGAAAAATTACACGAGCTGGCAGCCTTTCTGCTGGAACGTGAAACGATTACCGGCGAGGAGTTTATGCGTTTGCTGAATAGTGAAGCTGATGTTATTGAAACTTCTGCGACGGTTGTAAAAGAAGGTGAAGCTGATGCTGAGGAAGCAAGCAGTATTTGACAGAGAGACTTTTTTGACACTGCCAGATTTACCGCCTCGTTTAAAGCTATGGGGTGAAGATAGAGAGCTTGAAGATTTTCTTGTAAAGAAAGCGTTTATGATTAATCCTATTCCCAGTTCTGTGGCGCGTGCAGATGGCGAGGTGAAAATTGCCGTCGTTGGTTCAGGTCCTGCTGGTTTAGGCAGTGCTGACGAATTGACTCGGTTAGGTTTTAAAGTGACGGTTTTTGAGCGTGACGATCGTCCGGGTGGGCTTTTGATGTATGGCGTACCTAATATTAAGCTTCCTAAAAATATCGTCATGCAGAAAATAGAAGCGCTGCAGGATGCAGGAGTGGAATTTCGTCTGCAGACAGAAATAGGCAAGCAGGTAACTTTTGCCGATCTGCAAAAGGAATTTGCTGCGATTATTGTTTGTGTTGGCAGTACTTCACCGCGACGTTTGAAAATGATCCGCGATGATGCTAAAGGTGTTTACTATGCTAAAGATTTTCTGACTTATGTAACGAAGGAAATGTTGGAGCAAAACACATCTGTTCCCGCTGATACGGCAGGTAAGGATGTAGTGATTATAGGCGGAGGAGATACTGGTATCGACTGCGCTGCAGTGGCTTTTGCCCAAGGGGCCCGTAGTATCCTTCAACTGGAGCTGAGGGAATGTGAGATGACCGGAAAAACGCAGGACGGTTTCTGTGAGTTGGTCAGCAGTGATCCTACATTATCATACGGCACTATACTTCAGGATGTTTTATATGATGATAATGGCTTTGTAAAAGGGGTTCGCATCGCTAAGGTAGAATGGATAAGCTCCGCTTCGGGCAGCTTGCCTAAACCACAGTTGATCGAAGGCTCGGAGTCAGAAATCCCGGCGCAGCTTTTGCTGCTTGCTACTGGTTTTACAGGACCGGAGCCTGCTGTGTTCAGTACTTTTGCTTTTAATAAAACTCCTGTTGGCACGATCGCTAAAGGAAGCGGCTATTTTGATACTTCACGTGCCGGTGTATTTGCAGCAGGCGATGCTCGGCGTGGGCAAGGTGTTGTGGAATGGGCTTTTGCAGAAGGTCGTAATGCGGCTGTTGAATGTGCTGAATATTTGCATGCTTTAAAAAAATAATTATAAAAAAATGCCAATATCCTTTTACGGATATTGGCGTTTTTATTTTATTAATAAATGCAAGCGAATTTTTAAATAAAAATAGCAGGGTGATTAAAATACAACGTAAAAATGTTTTTATATACTTTAAAATAAAGTGGAATATATGAGGCTGGAGAATGGCTTCAGTAGCTAATCTACGAACATATGTTGCCTCAGCAACAAAAAGTTGAACATTTGTTTAATTTAATTCAAATATTATCAGCAATATTGTAACAGATTTGTTAACAATTAACTTCGGCATAAGTTAAAAAAAATCTTTACAATAAAGGTTAAGAAAGCAATAGCTTTCAAAAGCGAAGGAGAAATTTTATGTAGTCTATTTTGAGAATTGAGGTGAGTCTTATGACACCGGCAGTAAAATGTCTAATCGTTCTGGCAATAGTGGCTTTATTATTTATTACTGAACTTATTCCTTTGGCCATCACTGCTATGAGTGGCGCTATCGCCTGCGGCCTTTTGGGTTTTATCCCGGCCAAACAGGTTTTTTCGGGCCTTTCTAATTCAACAGTAGTACTTTTCGCAGGTATGTTCGTTGTTGGTGCTGCCATGTTCCATACTGGTCTGGCACAGAAAATCGGTATTTCTATCGTTAGATTCT